>Ga0193753_10000025_pt1 | contig 182578 bp, 162 predicted proteins | sample H1c2metaG_FD_144925 | JGI IMG/M metagenome (GOLD analysis project Ga0193753, IMG submission 144925) | Soil microbial communities from a riparian zone of the East river system, Colorado, United States - H1c2 | ecosystem: Environmental > Terrestrial > Soil > Riparian zone | place: USA: East...
GTCGAATTGCCCGGAACGACATAGGCATCACACTGTGAATCCTGCAATCCCACTGTCGGGAACAATGGCGTAACCAGGTTACATCCGTTCACCGGGTAAGGCAGGTAAGTGCCATCCGTATTTTTGATCGAAACCTTCACCGTGTAAAGGTGGTTGTAAACCACCGGAAAATTGGTGACCTGGGCCATCCTGAACTCACGTGTGGCACGCAGCAATTCCTGGGTGTTCGATGGGTTGCTTGGATCGGTGACAAGGAACCTGTAACCTGCCGCGAAAGGCACGTTGTTGGCATAGACCGCATCGGACATCAACACCAGGGTAGCATTTCCTGAGCATGAGGTCAGCTGTGTCGGTGTGGCAGGTGTGCTCACCGTACAATTGGTGGCCGTATAAGGCTGCAGGTAGCCGCTGTAGTAAACCCCGACCTCGACCTTGTAGGTCGTGGCGAAGCCGTAGGTGCCCAGTTGGGTGATTTTCATCGCACGAAGCGGCGTGTCGATGAACTGTACCTGGTCTGTTGTCGGGCCTGTCAGTGTGGTCACCCTCCAGCGGTAGCCTGTTGCTCCGGCTACGTTGGCGACATAGACATAGGTGTCGATCGTATCAAGGGTATAGTTGCAAAGCAATGTGCCGGTGATTTTCGGCGGGAAGCCTTCATCTATCAATCCGTCGCAGTCGTCATCAATCAGGTTGTAGCCGATTTCGGTTGCGCCAGGGTGGACTGTGGATTTCGTGTCGTCGCAGTCGGTGTTGTTTGTAACATAATTCGCAGGTGCTACGCAAGCGACTGTTGACACCGCGGCATTTCCATATCCGTCGTGATCATTATCCGCATAAAAAGTATATCCGTTTGTATTTGATGAGTCATTATCATTACAATCGGTGTGATTCGTTATCCCACTGCACGCTGAATAGATGTTATTGTTGTTTCCAAATCCATCGCCATCATTGTCAACATAGAACAGCTGGCTGTCATCACAGTCGGCGAAATTCAGGATACCGCTGCATGCAGAAAAATCTTCTGAACCAAAACCATCGCCATCAGCGTCGATATAGGTCAATAAATTATCATCACAATCGGTATGGTCTGTAATTCCACTGCAAGCAGAGAAAATGCTCGAGCCAAAGCCATCGGCATCAGCATCGACGTAATATTTTAAGGCATCGTTACAATCGGTAGCATCTGGAACATATCCAGGAGGAATGCCAGTACAGCTTTGTGTTGAAGCCGATGAATCTCCAAAACCGTCAACATCGGTATCTGCATAATAAGTTGTATTTGCCAAAACTGTTACTGCACCTGAAACATTACTGGTCACAGCAGTCACACAAGAACCTGCGCCTGCATAACTGACAACACAATAGTAATAAGTTGTACCTGTCGCAGTCGTAGGCGGGCTGTAAGTATTTGACGTCGCGCTTGGAATGAGGCTGCCTGTCGTATTATCATTAGCAGCATTGCCATACCATTGGTATCCTAAATTTTCTCCGAAGGCTGTAACCGACAAGACTGTAGCAGTACCGTTTTGGCAAACAGTCGCTTGGGCAACCGTTGAAGGATGGACAAATATTTTTGGGTAGCCTACTGAAAGATTATTGAAGAATGCGTCAAAAGCGCCTCCATTTCCGGCATTGTTATTAAAGAATTCGATTTGTGCAGGTATTTGTCCGCCGGCAACAGTTGAAAACGAGCGGCCCGTCAATACTGAGGTCACACCTGATTTGGTAATCGAAATGCTATATGTATCTGCAGCAATATAGGCAATAGTGACATTGCTCAATCCCGTACTGGTATAAGATACGCCTGTGTTTCCTGTTCCACTTCCGTCAACAGTTGTATATGCAGAGCCGCCGCCAACAAAACGGAATTCCATTAGCGTTTCGCCACTGGCATTTCTCAATCTTGCCCCGACACTGCTTCCTGTGTCGATGAAACCGTTATCCATTGCGAAACTGACATTGCTTCCAGTTGGAAGTGGCGAAACGAATGACCTCACAGCCCTAACGACACCGCCTGTATTGGCATAAGTTCCCCATGAAGCAGCACCGATATCTGACGCGCCTTGGAATGTACCCGCAATACCAGTAGTTGAAAATGACCATGGCCCAAAACCACCGCCGCCATTGCTGACCGGCCAGCCTCCGCTGTATGGTGAGTTGGATGCGTTGTCATTTGGCAAACCATTTACGGTAATCAATCCTGACACGTTGCTGGTGACTGACGTTGGTGTGCAAGCGCCGCCAACAATACAGTAATAATATAGGGTTCCGGGATCGGATGCCGGAGTATAAGAAGATGATGTAGCGCCAGCAATCAACATACCTCCAACATTACTGTTGTTGGTGTCGCTGTACCATTGATAAGTCAATACCGAACCGTCAGCGGTAACCGATAAAGGCGTAACGCTTCCACCAGCGCAAACAGTCTGGCCGGATGTTGAGGGCTGTATCGTTATTGAAGTTCCCGAATTGATAGCGACTGATAAATTGCTAGTCGGGCTGGTTCCGGAATTATTGGTCGCGGTGACAGAAATTGTTCCGCCAACTGTACCAGCAGTCACGTTAATAGAATTTGTTGTGCTTGTGCCGCTCCATCCAGAGGGTAAAGTCCAGTTGTATGACGTTGCCGCAGGATCATTTGCCACGCTGTATGTTTGTGATGAATTTGCACAAGCCACTGCATTTCCGGTAATGGCGCTTGGCTGTCCAGGCGCGGCAACTACTACATAAGAATAGTTAGCTCCTGAATTATCTGCATATTTCAATGCCTCTAAAGCAATATCACCAGCAGCACCGGCTGTAATTTGTGCCAAAGACCGCGTCGAGCTGAAAATATAATAATATACTGTTGACGCTACCTGCGCAGGGATTGTCGCAGTAATAGTTGTCCCGGAAACCGAAGCCTGGACAACGTTGGAAGTCGTTGCGAAATCATTCGTTACGGTCCTGTAGCGCACATAAAAGTTTTCCTGTGACGATGGTGTTCCGCTAATAGTTGCCGATACTGTTCCAATCGCATTGGTGACATTCAATTGTGTAGCGGAATCGTGTGTGATGGCAACAGGATCATTTGTAGTAAATCCAATATAGACACTACTACTGGCCGTATAGCCATTGTCCCTGAACACAAAAGTATATCTTCCGGCAGTGCTCATATTGATTCCCATATCAGTGGAAGCATTTCGGGTGACAGTATTCACAGCATTGAGTGCCGCCTGTCCAACGCCGCCAAAATTCCATTTATTGCTGTAGTGGTTGGCATTCGGACCTGAAGTTAAAAGCCAACCAACACCGCCGCCGCCAGGCATGTTCAAAGGCGTGACATTGCCGCCCGAACTTTGCACGTTGATTGTTGTCGCCCATTGGCCTCTACCATCTGTAGGATTTGCTGTAGTAGTTGAAACTTTACGATACTGCATGACCCGATAGTCACCAGCCGTCAAGTTGTTTGGCTGGGAATAACCATTAATCTGGCCGACCCAGTTCATACCTTCCCCACTAAACACGTTCTGTGCTTTAGCTTGAAAAGAGAGCAAAACGAACAAAATGTTAAGGATACAAATTGACCCTTTAAGTAATTGTTTTTTCATAATTACGATATTAAAATTTATTGGACATTACTTACTCCATCCAAACAAAGGTGTCCTGATTGTTGTGATTCCTCAATACGAAAAACTACGTATTTACAGGGCACAAAAAAAGCCAACATTGTTTTATGTCAGCAGGTTAAGATAGTTTGGGAGTTTAAAAGTAAACGAATTGTCTATTCAAACAATAGCTTTAAACCCGCCACAGACAACTATAACGTTTTCGTGTTAATAAATTCTAAAAATAACGTTAATTTATTTTGGGGGTTCTCAAATATCAGGCAGGAAAATTATCATATCACACCATGTCCTTATTTAACAGGCATAAAAAAACCTCCTGATTGTCAGGAGGTTTTTGATAAACTTAAGCTTGTCCCGCAGGACCAAAATTCAAAGGAATGGGCGGTTGCTCACTGTCCTTGATTTCGCCGTGTGACGATTCAAATCGGTGGATGTTTTCTCCCATGGCCTTCAGCAATCTTTTGGCGTGCTGTGGTGTCAAAACGATTCTCGATTTCACGCGGGCTTTTGGTGTGCCCGGCATGATGCAAACGAAGTCCAAAACAAATTCAGATGCCGAATGGTTGATGATCGCCAGGTTGGAATAAATCCCTTCTGCCGTTGCCTCATCGAGTTCGATATTGATTTGCGCTTGCTGCGGTTGTTTTAAATCGCTCATATCTTAGTAATTATACTCTTCTTTATTCGCCATCATTTCATTGTAATCGTCTTTCGATCCTACGATAGTGTTATCATATTCTCTCATACCGGTTCCTGCCGGAATACGGTGTCCGACGATGACATTCTCTTTCAGGCCTTCCAGGTAATCGACTTTTCCTGCAACAGCCGCTTCGTTCAGTACTTTCGTAGTTTCCTGGAACGATGCAGCAGAGATGAATGATTTCGTTTGAAGCGAAGCCCTTGTAATACCTTGTAAAACCGGAGTTGCAGTAGCCGTAATGACGTCACGTGCAGTTACGAGGTTTTTATCGGTACGTTTCAACAATGAGTTCTCATCGCGCAATTCACGTGGTGAAATGATCTGGCCTGGTTTCAGGTTTTCAGAATCACCGGCGTCTTCCACGACTTTCATTCCGTACAATTTATCATTGTCGACGATGAAATCTTTTGTGTGGATCAATTGCTCTTCGAGGAATAACGTATCTCCCGGGTCTTCTACGCGCACTTTACGCATCATCTGGCGGATGACAACTTCAAAGTGCTTATCGTTGATTTTAACCCCTTGCAAACGGTAAACCTCCTGGATCTCATTTACCAAATACTGTTGAACAGCAGCCGGCCCTTGGATTCTCAAGATATCGTCTGGCGTAATGGCACCGTCAGACAACGGAACACCCGCTCTTACGAAGTCATTTTCCTGGACAAGGATTTGGTTTGATAATTTCACCAAATATTTCTTCACTTCGCCAAATTTCGATTCGATAACGATCTCACGGTTTCCACGTTTGATTTTACCAAATGAAACTACTCCGTCGATTTCAGAAACCACGGCTGGGTTTGAAGGATTACGTGCTTCAAGAAGCTCGGTAATTCTTGGAAGCCCTCCGGTGATATCACCCGCTTTGGATGAACGTCTTGGGATTTTTACCAAAATTTTACCTGCCTTAATCTTCTCACCGTTTTCAACCATCAAGTGGGCGCCAACAGGTAAGTTGTAAGAACGGATCAATTCGCCTTCCTTACCGTAAATCAATAAGGTCGGGATTAATTTTTTGTTTCTTGACTCAGAAATTACTTTCTCCTGGAATCCGGTCTGCTCATCGATTTCGACCTGGAACGATTGTCCTTGCTCTAAATCTTCGTAAGCGATTTTTCCGGTAAACTCAGAAATAATAACCCCATTATATGGATCCCATTTACAGATCACTTCTCCTTTAGAAACGGTTTGCCCGTCTTTCACGAAAATGCTTGATCCGTAAGGAATGTTGTTTGTGCTTAACAGGATGCCTGTTTTCTCGTCAATCAGTTTCAATTCTGTTGAACGTGAAATCACGATATCAGTGTTGTTGCCTTCAGTATCTTCACCTTTTACGGTTTTCAGATCCTCGATTTCAAGACGTCCGCCGAATTTGGCAACGATGCTTGATTCCTCAGAAATGTTACCCGCTGTACCTCCAACGTGGAATGTACGAAGTGTCAACTGTGTTCCAGGTTCACCAATGGATTGTGCTGCGATTACTCCGACAGCTTCTCCTTTTTGGGTCATTTTACCCGTAGCCAGGTTTCTTCCGTAACATTTCGCACAGATACCTTTCAATGCCTCACAAGTCAATGGCGAACGAACTTCCACTTTTTCAATTGGAGATTCTTCGATATTTTTCATGATGGCTTCAGTGATCTGTTGGCCAGTAGACGCAAGCACTTCATTTGTCAATGGATTGACGACATCTTGCAAAGCAACACGTCCTAAAATCCTTTCACCAAGTGTTTCAACGATTTCCTCATTCTTTTTCAAGGCAGAAACTTCTACACCTCTTAAAGTTCCGCAATCGTCGATGTTGACGATAACGTCTTGAGAAACGTCGTGCAATCTTCTTGTCAAATATCCAGCATCGGCCGTTTTCAAAGCCGTATCCGCAAGCCCTTTACGTGCACCGTGCGTTGAGATGAAATATTCAAGAATCGAAAGTCCTTCCTTAAAGTTCGACAAAATCGGGTTTTCGATAATCTCGCCACCGCCGGCAGTCGATTTTTTAGGTTTTGCCATCAATCCACGCATACCGGTCAACTGGCGAATCTGTTCTTTCGAACCCCTTGCACCAGAGTCAAGCATCATGTAAACCGAGTTGAAGCCTTGTTGGTCTTCACGGATGTTTTTCATCGCCAACTCGGTCAGCAATGCATTCGTTGAAGTCCACACGTCAATCACCTGGTTGTAACGCTCATTGTTCGTGATCAATCCCATGTTGTAGTTGGCAGAAATACCTTCGACCTGCTCACGGGCATCAGCGATCAATTCGCCTTTTCTTTCCGGAATGATAATATCTCCCAATGAGAATGACAATCCACCTCTAAAGGCAAATTTGTACCCCATATCTTTCATGTTATCAAGGAAGGCAGCCGTTGTCGGAACATTGGTCACGCTTAAGATTCTTCCGATGATATCACGCAAAGATTTTTTGGTCAATACTTCATTGATGTATCCGGCAGCTTCTGGAACGACTTCGTTAAAAAGTACACGTCCTGCAGTTGTCTGGATGATTTTATACACCAACTCGCCATTTTCATTGAAATCTTTGGCGCGGATTTTCACCCTTGCATTCAATTCCAACATTTCTTCGTTGAGTGCGATATTTACTTCCTCGGCAGAGTAAAAAGTCAAGCCTTCGCCTAAGATTTTGTGCTCGGGAGTCGATAATCTTTCTTTGGTCATGTAGTACAGACCCAAAACCATATCCTGTGACGGAACGGTAATTGGCGCACCATTCGCCGGGTTCAGGATGTTGTGAGAAGCCAGCATCAACAATTGCGCTTCAAGGATCGCTTCCGGTCCTAAAGGCAAGTGAACTGCCATCTGGTCACCATCAAAATCCGCGTTAAAAGCCGTACAGACCAATGGGTGCAATTGGATTGCTTTTCCTTCAATCAATTTTGGCTGGAACGCCTGGATTCCCAAACGGTGTAAAGTAGGAGCACGATTCAGCAAGATTGGGTGGCCTTTGATTACATTTTCAAGGATGTCCCAAACTACAGGCTCTTTTTTGTCTATGATTTTCTTTGCAGATTTTACTGTTTTTACAATTCCACGCTCAATCAATTTACGGATGACGAATGGTTTATAAAGCTCGGCCGCCATATCTTTTGGGATACCGCATTCGAACAATTTCAATTCCGGTCCGACGACGATTACCGAACGGGCCGAATAATCGACACGTTTTCCAAGTAAGTTCTGACGGAAACGGCCTTGTTTACCTTTCAATGAATCAGACAATGATTTCAATGGACGGTTTGACTCGGTTTTAACCGCAGATGCTTTTCTGGTGTTATCGAACAATGAATCGACCGATTCCTGCAACATACGTTTCTCGTTACGCAAGATCACTTCAGGAGCTTTGATTTCCATCAGTCTTTTCAGACGGTTGTTACGGATGATGACACGACGGTACAAATCATTCAAATCGGAAGTCGCAAAACGACCACCATCAAGCGGCACCAACGGACGCAATTCTGGCGGGATAACAGGAACCACTTTCATGATCATCCATTCCGGACGGTTTTCGCGGTTCAGGTTTGATTCACGGAAAGATTCTACAACCTGTAGTCTTTTCAGCGCTTCGGTTTTACGTTGTTTTGATGTTTCGTTGTTCGCAGCGTGACGCAAGTCGTAAGACAAGCCGTCAAGGTCGATGCGCGCCAAAAGATCCATGATACACTCCGCGCCCATTTTGGCAACGAATTTATTCGGGTCGAAATCATCTAAATATTGGTTGTCCTGCGGAAGCGTATCCAAAATGTTCAGGTATTCTTCCTCAGTCAAAAAGTCAAGTCTTTGGATTGGTTCGCCTTCAGCATTTACTGCGATACCTGGTTGGATCACCACATATCTTTCGTAGTAAATGATCATGTCGAGTTTCTTAGACGGAAGGCCTAAGATGTAACCGATTTTGTTTGGAAGCGAGCGGAAATACCAGATGTGTGCGATTGGCACGACAAGGTTGATGTGGCCAACACGGTCACGACGCACTTTTTTCTCAGTGACTTCGACACCGCAACGGTCACAAACGATTCCTTTGTAACGGATTCTTTTGTATTTGCCACAGGCACATTCGAAATCTTTAACCGGGCCGAAAATCCTTTCGCAGAAAAGACCGTCGCGCTCTGGTTTATGCGTCCTATAATTGATTGTTTCCGGTTTCAATACCTCACCTCTTGACTCAGCCAAAATTGATTCTGGCGAAGCCAAACCAATCGAGATTTTGTCAAATCTTTTTACCGGATTTTTATCCCTACTGTTATTATTTCTATTATTCATCATAGTCTTTACTATTGAATTTTAATTGAAAGCTTATTATTTGTTCAGTTGCCCTAGCCCCGATTGCAACGGAAATCCTTTTTGAGGTTTTTCACCGAAAAAAGATTGTAGTGAAAAGCGGGAAAAAGCTCCTGAAACTTTTAAAACCGGGAACAACGAATTGCTCCCGGGTTATTTTAATTTTCCTCTAAGCGGATATCAAGTCCGAGGCCTTTCAGCTCGTGCATCAATACGTTGAACGATTCCGGCAAGCCCGGTTCCGGCATGGTTTCGCCTTTTACGATGGCTTCGTAAGTTTTGGCGCGACCGATAACGTCATCCGATTTTACTGTCAGGATTTCACGGAGCGTGCTTGACGCGCCGTAAGCCTCGAGTGCCCAAACCTCCATCTCTCCGAAACGTTGTCCACCGAATTGCGCTTTACCACCCAAAGGCTGTTGCGTAATCAATGAATACGGTCCGATGGAACGTGCGTGCATCTTATCGTCAACCATGTGTCCAAGTTTCAGCATGTAGATTACTCCAACTGTTGCTGCCTGGTGGAAACGCTCTCCTGTTCCTCCGTCATACAAATAAGTATGTCCGAATCTTGGGATTCCTGCTTCATCAGTCAGTTCGTTGATTTGGTCTAACGTCGCTCCGTCAAAGATTGGTGTCGCATATTTGCGTCCCAATTTTTGTCCGGCCCAACCCAATACCGTTTCGTAAATCTGCCCGATGTTCATACGCGATGGTACGCCCAGTGGGTTCAATACGATATCAACCGGTGTTCCGTCTTCAAGGAAAGGCATGTCTTCATGACGAACGATACGCGCAACAATACCTTTGTTACCGTGGCGTCCTGCCATTTTATCACCCACTTTCAGCTTGCGTTTTTTCGCGATGTATACTTTTGCGAGTTTCAGGATTCCGGCTGGCAATTCGTCACCAACAGTAATCGTAAATTTCTCACGACGCAAAGCGCCTTGCAAGTCATTCAACTTGATTTTGTAGTTGTGGATCAGGTCGTTTACCATTTTATTGGTATCCTCGTCCGCAACCCACTGGCCTTTGCTTAAGTGTGCGAAATCCTCAACCGCGTTCAGCATTTTCTGAGTGTATTTTTTGCCTTTTGGCAATACTTCCTCACCCAAATCATTCATGACACCTTGCGATGTTTTTCCGTTGACGATCGTGAACAATTTCTCAACGAGTTTGTCTTTCAATTCGACGAATTTCACTTCGAAATCCATTTCCAATGAACCCAAATCGTCTTTGTCTTTCGTACGCTTGCGTTTGTCTTTTACTGCTCTTGCGAACAGTTTTTTGTCAAGGACAACACCATTTAATGAAGGAGACGCTTTTAACGACGCATCTTTCACATCACCGGCTTTGTCACCGAAGATCGCGCGCAATAATTTCTCTTCCGGCGTTGGGTCAGATTCTCCTTTAGGGGTAATTTTACCGATAAGGATGTCGCCAGGTTTTACTTCGGCTCCAATTCTGATCATACCGTTTTCATCAAGGTCTTTCGTAGCTTCTTCAGAAACGTTCGGGATGTCGTTGGTCAACTCTTCGTTACCCAATTTCGTATCACGCACTTCCAATGAATAATCATCGATGTGGATTGATGTAAAGATATCGTCACGGACGACTTTTTCAGAGATTACGATTGCATCCTCGAAGTTGTACCCTTTCCATGGCATAAATGCTACTTTCAGGTTTCTTCCAAGGGCCAATTCTCCGTTTTGAGTCGCGTAACCTTCCGAAAGCACTTGTCCTTTGATGACACGGTCGCCTTTACGGACAATCGGTTTCAAGTTGATAGACGTACTTTGGTTGGTTTTCCTGAATTTAATCAGGTTGTATGTTTTCTCATCCGGGTCGAAAGAAACCATTCTTTCTTCTTCCGAACGATCGTATTTAATAGTAATGATGTTGGCGTCAACATATTCTACAGTTCCGTCGCCTTCGGCATTGATCAATACACGCGAATCGGAAGCAACCTGTCTTTCAAGACCAGTTCCAACGATTGGTGCTTCAGGACGCAACAAAGGCACGGCCTGGCGCATCATGTTTGATCCCATCAGCGCACGGTTCGCATCATCATGCTCCAAAAACGGAATCAACGATGCAGAAATCGAAGCGATCTGGTTTGGCGCAACGTCTGTGTAATGGATTTTATCCGGGCTCACAACCGGGAAATCACCTTCTTCACGGGCAATAACCATGTCGGCAGTAATTTTTCCGGTCGCATCCATCGCGATGTTTGCCTGGGCGATCATTTTTCCTTCTTCTTCTTCAGCAGAAAGGTAAATTGGCGTCGCATTCAAATCGACTTTACCGTTTTTAACTTCGCGGTAAGGCGTTTCGATGAATCCCATTCCGTTTACTTTCGCATAAACACCAAGTGAAGAAATCAAACCGATGTTTGGTCCTTCAGGCGTTTCAATCGGGCAAAGGCGGCCATAGTGTGTATAGTGAACGTCACGCACCTCAAAACCGGCTCTTTCACGGGAAAGACCACCAGGTCCAAGGGCAGACAATCTTCTTTTGTGGGTAATCTCAGCCAGTGGATTCGTTTGGTCCATAAACTGTGACAACTGGTTTGTACCAAAGAAAGAGTTGATGACCGACGACAATGTTTTGGCATTGATCAAATCGATAGGTGTAAACACCTCGTTATCCCTAACGTTCATTCTCTCGCGGATGGTTCTTGCCATACGTGCCAAACCAACACCGAATTGCTGAGACAATTGCTCGCCTACAGTTCTTACACGACGGTTTGATAAGTGATCGATATCATCAATCTCCGCTTTAGAGTTGATCAATTCGATTAAGTATTTCACGATGGTAATGATATCTTCTTTGGTCAAGACTTGCTTTTCCATTGGGATATCGAGTCCCAGTTTTTTGTTCATCCTGTAACGTCCGACTTCACCTAAGTTGTATCGTTGGTCAGAGAAGAACAATTTATCGATGATGCCACGGGCAGTTTCCTCATCAGGCGGTTCTGCGTTACGCAATTGCCTGTAGATGTGCTCGACGGCTTCTTTTTCAGAGTTTGTCGGGTCTTTTTGCAGCGTATTGTGGATAATGGCATAATCAGCCTGATTGTTATCCTCTTTGTGCAATAAGATCGATTTTACGTTAGAGTCGATGATTTCTTCCACGTTATCTTTGTCGATAATCGTGTCACGGTCAAGGATAATCTCGTTACGCTCGATAGAAACTACCTCGCCGGTATCCTCATCCACGAAATCCTCATGCCAAGTGTTCAATACACGTGCGGCAAGTTTTCTTCCGATGTATTTCTTAAGGCCCGTTTTAGACACTTTGATTTCCTCTGCAAGGTCGAAGATTTCAAGGATATCCTTGTCTCTTTCAAAACCGATGGCACGGAAAAGCGTCGTAACAGGTAATTTTTTCTTACGGTCGATATAAGCATACATAACGCTGTTGATATCGGTCGCAAATTCGATCCATGATCCTTTGAACGGGATGACACGGGCAGAATATAATTTGGTTCCATTGGCATGGAAAGACTGTCCAAAGAAAACACCAGGTGAACGGTGCAATTGCGATACAACAACACGCTCGGCGCCGTTGATAACAAATGTGCCGCTTGGCGTCATATAAGGAATCGTACCGAGGTACACATCCTGTACAATAGTTTCAAAATCCTCATGCTCCGGATCTGTACAGTACAGTTTTAGTCTCGCCTTAAGCGGAACACTGTAAGTCAGCCCTCTCTCTATACATTCCTGAATGGTATAACGTGGCGGGTCAACAAAGTAATCGAGGAACTCCAATACAAACTGATTTCTGGTATCTGTAATTGGAAAATTTTCCATGAAGGTGTTGTATAAACCTTCGTTGCCTCTTTCGTCAGATTTGGTTTCCAATTGGAAGAAATCCTTAAAAGACTTAACCTGAACGTCCAGAAAATCCGGATAGTCAGGAATATTTTTTGTTGAGGCAAAATTCAATCTTTCGGTCTGATTTGTTATCATCAATGGACAAAATTTTGATTTAAAAAAAAGTAGTTTTTTGTGTAAACACTGTCTAATTGATACTTTCTTTTTGAATCAATACATCTTTGAAAATAAACCAAGTATCTGTTTACTTTCTTTCTTCGTATTGACTAAAAGCTTTTCGTATTTTAAATTATTCGATAATAAAACTTGATAATTTAATTATACGAAAAATGGTTTAGGCCGTTGGACGCATTGTCCAAGGCCTAAACCTGGTTTTTCATTATGTATTAAGCTTATTTAAGCTCAACTACAGCTCCAGCTTCTTCCAAAGATTTTTTCAAGCCTTCAGCTTCATCTTTAGTTACGCCTTCTTTTACGTTTGCAGGAGCTCCGTCAACTAAGTCTTTTGCTTCTTTCAAACCTAAACCTGTAAGTTCTTTTACTGCCTTAACTACAGCCAATTTAGATTGACCAGCTTCTTTTAAGACTACTGTAAATTCAGTTTGCTCAGCAGCTGCAGGAGCATCTCCTGAACCACCAGCAGCAGGACCAGCAGCTACAGCAGCAGCTGCAGGCTCGATACCATACTCATCTTTCAAAATTGTAGCTAATTCATTAACTTCTTTAACTGTCAAGTTAACTAATTGTTCTGCGAATTGTTTCAAATCTGCCATTCTTTCTATCGTTTTAAAATGTGTAAAAAATATAATTTATTAAGTGCGCGCGTTTTTTTCTTATCTCTCCGATAAGGTTTTAACAAGTCCTGCGATAATTCCACCACCTGATTTAAGGGCAGAAATAACGTTTTTAGCAGGAGATTGTAACAATCCGATAACTTCGCCGATCATTTCCTCTTTCGATTTCAATGCGATCAAAGCATCCAATTGGTTGTCACCGATGAATACTGCATGGTGAATGAAAGCACCTTTTAACAAAGGCTTGTCAGACTTCTTGCGGAATTCTTTGATGATCTTTGCTGGAGCGTTTCCGTTCTCAGCAATAAGGATTGAAGTGTTTCCAGCCAATACTGTCGACAAATCGCCGTAGTCATTGTCTGAAGCTTCCATCGCTTTTGCAAGCAATGTATTTTTAACTACCGACAATTCGATACCTGCTTTAAAGCAAGCTCTCCTTAGGTTTGAAGTAGTTTCTGCATTTAAACCGGAAATGTCTGCCAAATAAACAACATTCGTTCCCGCTAACTGTGCAGTTAAATCTTCAATAACTCTTGATTTTTCTTCTCTAGTCATAATAAAATATTTTAACTACCAATTATACACCTTTAGGATCCAAAGCAATCGCAGGACTCATTGTGCTGGACAAGTGAATGCTTTTGATGTATGTTCCTTTAGCCGCAGTCGGTTTAAGTTTTAATAATGTTTGAATAATTTCGTGAGCATTGTCAACAATTTGCTCAGCTCCGAAAGAAACCCTTCCGATTCCGGCGTGAACAATACCAGTTTTATCTACTTTGAAATCAATTTTACCGGCTTTCACTTCAGCTACAGCTTTCGCCACATCCATAGTTACTGTTCCGGTTTTAGGGTTTGGCATCAAGCCACGTGGCCCAAGGATACGTCCTAATGGTCCCAATTTACCCATAACAGCTGGCATTGTGATGATGACATCAATATCCGTCCAACCGTCTTTGATTTTTTGCAAGTAATCGTCTAAACCTACGTGGTCTGCACCAGCAGCTTTAGCTTCAGCTTCTTTGTCCGGCGTTACCAATGCAAGAACCCTTACATCTTTACCTGTACCGTGAGGCAAGGTTACAACACCTCTTACCATTTGATTCGCTTTTCTTGGATCTACACCCAAACGAACTGCGATATCAACAGACTCGTCAAATTTTGCAGTAGCAATTGTTTTCACAAGCGCCGAAGCGTCTTTTAGTGAATACAATTTGTTCTTCTCAATTTTTGAAGCAGCCTCTTTTTGTTTTTTTGTCAATTTTGCCATGTCTTACGCTTGTTTTAGAGGAGATTCTCCTGATACAGTTATACCCATAGACCTGGCCGTTCCTGCGATCATGCTCATGGCAGATTCTACAGTAAACGCATTCAAATCAACCATTTTGTCGTCAGCAATCGCACGGATTTGATCCCATGTTACGCTTGCCACTTTTTTACGATTAGGTTCACCGGAACCGGACTTTAGCTTTGCAGCATCCATTAACTGGACTGCGGCTGGTGGAGTTTTTACGACGAAATCAAAAGATTTGTCTTTGTAAACCGTGATTTGCACTGGGCAAACTTTACCGGCTTTATCCTGGGTTCTCGCATTGAACTGCTTACAGAACTCCATGATGTTAACTCCAGCGGCTCCTAAAGCAGGTCCAACCGGTGGCGACGGATTCGCAGCACCTCCCTTAACTTGTAGTTTAACTACTTTACTAATCTCTTTAGCCATTGTGTTTAAATAATTTGCAAGAATCTGTGGAAGCAGACGATTGCGATTTATAATAGTGTAACAAATTATACTTTTTCAACTTGCATAAAGCTCAGTTCCAAAGGTGTCTTTCTTCCGAAAATTTTCACCATGACTTCGAGTTTACGCTTCTCATCATTGATTTTTTCAACCGTTCCGTTGAACCCGTTGAAAGGCCCGTCAATCACCTTAATGGTTTCACCAATATTGAAAGGAATCGCGTGGCTGTCGGTTTTCACTGCAAGCTCATCGACTTTTCCAAGCATCCTGTTGACTTCAGACAATCTCAAAGGCACCGGATCGCCGCCTTTTACTTCGCCCAGGAAACCGATAACGCTTGTTATGGATTTTATAATATGCGGTATTTCACCGGTAAGGTTGGCTTCAATCATGACATAACCGGGAAAATATACTTTATCCTTCGTGATTTTTTTCCCGTCACGAACCTGCACTACTTTTTCAGTTGGCACAAGCACTTGCGAAATATAATCGGACATTCCCAGTCGGTTGATTTCGGTTTCGATATAAGCTTTCACTTTATTCTCCTGCCCGCTTACCGCTCTGACCACGTACCACTTTTTCACATTGTTCTCTGACATCTAATTAAGCTTTAATCCAATTAAAAAATCCAGCTAAAGCTTTGGAGAAGATTTCATCAACTCCCCAAGTTGCCAGCGAAAACAATACAGAAAATAAAGCCACGACAATTGTCAGGCGCTGTACCTCTTCCCATTGTGGCCAGGTCACGTTTGATTTCAATTCGCCAAACGCTTCCGATATATAATTAATAACTTTCATTATATGTTGTTTTTTGTGGCACGGGCGGAGGGATTCGAACCCCCATCAACGGTTTTGGAGACCGCTATTCTACCCTTGAACTACGCCCGTTTGTTAAAAGCCAGTAGCCTCCAAGAAGCTACTGGCCTTAAAAAATTTCTGTTATAACTTATTCAACGATTTCAGTTACCTGACCTGCACCTACAGTACGACCACCTTCACGGATTGCGAAACGCAAACCAACAGTCATAGCGATAGCGCTAAGTAAAGTTACATCAATTGTTAAGTTATCCCCAGGCATTACCATCTCTACACCAGTTGGCAAAGTGATTACACCAGTCACGTCAGTTGTACGAACGTAAAATTGTGGACGGTAGTTATTGTGGAATGGCGTGTGACGGCCACCTTCTTCTTTTTTAAGGATATAAACCTCAGCTTTGAATTTAGCGTGTGGTTTTACTGAACCTGGCTTAACGATAACCATACCTCTTTTGATATCAGCTTTGTCAATACCACGTAGCAATAAACCTACGTTATCTCCAGCTTCACCACGGTCAAGGATTTTGCGGAACATCTCAACTCCTGTAATAGTAGAAGTCAATTTTTCAGCACCCATACCGATGATTTCAACTGAATCTCCAGTGTTTGCAATACCAGTTTCGATACGACCTGTAGCAACAGTTCCACGACCTGTGATTGTAAATACGTCTTCAACTGGCATCAGGAAAGGTTTTGCGATATCACGTACCGGCTCTTCGATCCAAGTATCAACAGCTTCCATCAATTCAAGAATTTTAGGAACCCATGTCGGATCAGCGTTCAATCCACCCAAAGCAGAACCTTGGATAACCGGACCGTTATCTCCATCATATTCGTAGAAAGACAATAAGTCTCTGATTTCCATTTCAACCAGCTCTAAAAGCTCAGCATCATCAACCATATCCACTTTATTCATAAAAACAACCATTCTTGGAATACCTACCTGGCGACCCAAAAGGATGTGCTCACGTGTTTGTGGCATTGGTCCGTCAGTTGCAGCTACTACAAGGATAGCACCGTCCATCTGAGCAGCACCTGTAACCATGTTTTTTACGTAATCCGCGTGACCTGGACAGTCAACGTGTGCGTAGTGACGGTTAGCAGTTTCATACTCTACGTGTGATGTATTAATAGTAATACCTCTTTCTTTTTCTTCAGGAGCGTTATCAATCTGGTCGAAAGATTTAGCAGCAGTTTTGGAGAAACCAGCTTCAGCCATTACTTTAGTAATAGCAGCAGTCAAAGTAGTTTTTCCGTGATCCACGTGTCCAATTGTACCGATATTTAAGTGCGGTTTGGAACGATTAAAATTCTCTTTTGCCATTTTACTTAATTTTTAATCTTAGTTATATATTAGTGTTCAATTTTATACTTAACTTGAGCCAACGACGGGAATTGAACCCGTGACCTCTTCCTTACCAAGGAAGCACTCTACCCCTGAGCTACGCCGGCAAGGATTTTATCCTGGTTTGCAGAATAGGTTATTTTGGATTAAGCGTGATTTCATTCTTAACTTCCTGAAAAACATTCCTGTAGTTCAGATCGAAAAAGGATTACCGGTGCGCTCGTGACCCTGTAATTTTTCACATTCGGATTACTTTACCCGCGGACATCCATTCATTTGAAGAAAGGATTACCTCGCAAGTTCGGTGATCCGTAAGGGTGAAACCTTACGAAATTTTGTGGGGAGAGCAGGATTCGAACCTGCGAAGTTCTCACAGCAGATTTACAGTCTGCCCTCGTTGGCCGCTTGAGTATCTCCCCGTTTTTGATTTCAATATTCTAAAGAACAAATCCCTGTTATACAAGGAAAATCTAAGCCGCGAGTCGACTCGTTTTTCTTGACCTGCAAATCCTTTACGTGATTCTTAAGTCGCGAATTTTCTCGCGTCATTTTGAGCCGATAGAGGGACTCGAACCCACGACCTGCTGATTACAAATCAGCTGCTCTAGCCAACTGAGCTACACCGGCGTATACAATAAAAAAAGTCCGCTATTTCTAACGGACTGCAAATGTATATCTTTTTGTAATTCAATCAAAACATTTTTAAAAAAAAATTCTGATTATAAATACGTTTTGATTTTTTCTTTCCTTTTAAGTAATAAACGTTCAAGCGATTCTGTGGTTTGGTCAACTGCTTCCTCAAAAGTTTTGCATTGTTTCTGTACTAAAAAATCGTCTCCCGGCACGTGCAATTTCACCTCTACATTCTTGTTTTCCTTTTCACTCGTTTGCTGGACCTTCAAAAAAACGTCTGCTGCCACTATTTTGTCGTAGTATTTTTCCAATTTATCCATTCTCGACTGGATGAAATCTACCAGCTTGGCGTCAACATTAAAGTTAACTGCATGAACATTTACCTTCATAATCAAAATTTTAAATGGTTAATACAAATGAACTATTTCTGATTCCTCGGATGGGCATCGCCATACACTTTTTTCAGTTCAGATAAACTGCTGTGCGTATAAACCTGCGTCGACGCCAAACTGGAATGTCCCAACAATTCTTTCACTGAATTTAAATCTGCCCCGTTGTTCAACATGTGAGTAGCAAAGGTATGGCGCAGGATATGCGGGCTTTTTTTTACCTTCTCGGAGACATTACTAAAGTAGTTATTTATTAAACGATACACAAAAGAATCGTTTAATTTAACGCCCTTTAACGATAAAAAGAAATAATCACCGTCCGAAATGCGCGCCAGCTTTGCCCTTTCCGAGAGATAAAGCGCACACTGTTTGGCGATTACAGGAAGCACCGGAAGAATCCGCTCCTTATTGCGTTTTCCCAACACTTTTAACGTTGTCGTATTGTAATTGTTCAGCTTGAGCCCGATGAGTTCAGCGCGCCTGATTCCTGTCGTATAAAACAGGTCAATGATCAGTTTGTCACGAATGCCTTCATAGCCTTCCGGATATTGGATTTCGTTCAGCACATTGTCGAGTTCCTTTTCCGAGAACGGAATCTGCAGAATCTTCGGTGTCTTCAACGACTTGTGCTTCAGCAACGGACTCGCCGAGACCTGCTTGATCTTTAAAAGGAATTTGTAAAAGGCTTTGAGTGAAGAAATTTTCCTGTTGACCGACGAATTCGAAATCCCCGAATCGACCATCGAAACAATCCAACTTCGGATTTGCCCGTAATTCACCGCCTCGAGATTTCCGTCGCCAAATTCACTTTCAAGGAAAGTCTGAAAAAACCCCAGGTCATTTAAATACGCGTTGACGGTGTGGAGCGAATATTTCTTCTCCAACTCCAAATAATCCCGGAAAGCCTGCTGATTGTTTTGCATAAAAAAACCGTTAGCCAAAGTTATGAAACTTTACTAACGGTTTTATATTTTCGGAAAAGTTATTACTAACTCTCTAAATTGTCGCGCATATTCTGGATATAAGCTGCTTTTTGCACTTGAGCCCTTCTGGTTACAGATGGTTTCGTGAAAGCCTGACGTGCACGCAACTGGCGAACAGTTCCGGTCTTGTCGAACTTTCTTTTATAGCGCTTCAATGCTCTATCGATATTTTCTCCGTCTTTAATTGGTATAATTAACATAATATGACACCTCCTCTCATTAAGGCTGCAAAAGTATAATTTAATTTTGAATTGTGAATGATGAATTGTGAATTATTTTTTGGGCGTGCCGGCAATCATCATTTTACTATGATTCGACATTTCGTTGCCGTCAGGCTTTCCGCTTTATCTTTTGCTCATACTTCGCAAAAGGATGCCGCTGCAATCCTTCACGCGCCTACTTCACAACAATAAAAAAGCCGAAAACAATTTCTTGCTTTCGGCTTCTCTTCATCATTTATATTTTAGTCTTTCAGCAAATTCCGCGAAATCACCAATTTCTGAATCTCAGTCGTTCCCTCGCCTATCGTACACAATTTCGAATCCCTGTAGAATTTCTCGACCGGAAAGTCTTTCGTATAACCATATCCGCCGTGAATCTGAACCGCTTCATTTGAAACCCTGACACAAACTTCCGAAGAATACATTTTTGCCATCGCGCCCATGGTCGTGACCGGCTTGTGGGTTTGCTTTAAGAATGCAGCTTTGTGCAAGAGCAATTCTGAGGCTTCGATTTCAGTTGCCATGTCGGCCAACTTAAATGCAATCCCCTGAAACTGGCTGATCGGCTGCCCGAACTGGTGTCTTTCTTTTGAATATTTCAATGCGGCTTCGTATGCGCCTTTCGCAATTCCCAATGACAATGCACCAATTGAAATGCGCCCGCCATCCAATATTTTCATCGCCTGGACAAATCCCTGGCCTACTTCGCCCAACCTGTTTGCATCCGGAACACGGCAGTTGTCAAAAACCAATTCAGCGGTTTCGCTCGCACGCATGCCCAGTTTATTTTCTTTCTTGCCCGATGTAAATCCAGGCATTCCTTTTTCAAATACAAAAGCAGTCATTCCTTTGGAATCGCCTTTTTCGCCTGTCCTGACAATGACAACGGCAATATCCCCTGAAATCGCATGCGTGATAAAATTCTTCGCGCCGCTTACAATCCAATGGTCGCCATCTTTCACAGCGGTCGTATTCATGCCGCCGGCGTCAGAACCGGTATTGTGCTCGGTCAAACCCCACGCGCCGATATGTTCAGCGGTCGCGAGTTTCGGAATCCATCTTTTTTTCTGCTCGTCGCTGCCAAATGTCAGGATGTGGTTTGTGCACAAAGAATTGTGCGCCGCAACCGACAACCCGATTGACGGATCGACTTTTGAGATTTCCTCAACAACCGTGATATATTCGTGGTAACCCAAACCTGAACCGCCCAATTCCTCCGGAACCAAAACGCCCATGAAACCCATTTCACCCAATTTTTTAAATAATGGAACCGGAAAGGTCTGTGCCTCATCCCATTCCATAATATTCGGGCGGATGTGTTGTTCTGCGAAATCTCTTATGGATTGTGCAATCATCGACTGCGTTTCGTTGTACTCGAAATTCATTTGTAGCGTTATTTTTTTAGAATTCCAAATATACGGCAATTATGTCGACTTTTTCAACCGGAAAGCCCTTAATTTTTATCAAATCCGCAGCATTTCTAATGTCGCCGTTCATGCTTCTGTATGTCACGATTTCTTTTGACAACGGATAGCGGAAATAAGGAAATTGCGACAATTCCCTGACTGAGAGTTTGTTTATCGCAATCTTTTTGACATTCGGCACGACCGAAATCTTAAAATATTTATCGAGATTTTCGACAACTTCCGGCGATAAACCCCAGACATCATTCATTTGTCCCATATTGACAAAACCGCCCAACAGTTCTTTTTGTTTCAGGATTCTTTCGGACAAGGCATCACCGATCCCGTAAATCTTTATCAGGTCTTCTTTGGTTGCCTGATTTATGTCGATCTCTGTAATTTTTTCCTTCTTTTCAAAGTTTGGTTTTGCAGAAGCCAGTTTTTTATTGTTTATCCAATCCGGGAATTTGAAATAGGGCGAAATGGCATTTAATAGCGAATCAGAAATTTTTGTCACGACTTGGAATTCCTTCGCAGAATTGACATATTTATTTTCTTTCCTGAAAGCCAGAAGCCGGTCGATTTCCGAAACGGACATGCCAAGTTTATACCCTTTGAAATCCGTAATGAAATTGGGATTGAAAGGATACATTTTCGGGACATAATCTGCCTGCTGCTTTTTCAGCGAATCCATTTCAGTTTGTACTGAAAGCCATTGCTGCTTTGCAGGACTGTCATTTTCATGATTCGTAAAATCGGCAAAATAATATGCCCATTGCAAAATGACGATAATCGAAAACAGAAAAAACAATCCGTTGCGCTGGGATTTAGTAAACAGGAAATACTGCTTGAGTGAAGGGAATTTCATAGGTATGGCGTGTATAAAGTTTCATGGCATATATTTAAAGAAAGTCGAAATTACAAATCGAAGACCGAACTTCGCTTCGCCCGGATCAAATCCTTAAGCTTAATCCAGAAGGCCAGCGTCAGGTAAACCCCAAACCACAATCCGGCGGTGACAAATGAAATGTATATGAAAAAAATCCGCACACTGCTGGCGCGCATCCCCAGTTTGTCCGCAAGCCGCGAAGCCGCATTGAAGCCGTGCTTTTCAAAAAAATATTTCAGCTGTATGACAAATGACATCGTGAATAATTGAGTTTCAAAGTTACTAAAGATTTTTATCTTCCGTCAAAGCTTTCATCAATTCTGCGCCGATGGCACATTCGAGACAGCGGCTTTTGTTGCAATAGTCGTTTTTAAGCTGGAGCAATGACTGGGTTTCAAATGCGGTTTTTGATTTCACGCCAAACGAACCGAATTTTTCGATGATCGTATTTTTCTCTGCCGGAAGCGACGCCATCATATCAATCAATTGTCCGGAAATGTCTTTCCCTTGGCTTTTGGCGTAGGCAAACTGCAGCGGAATGATCGAATTCACCAACAGCAAATCCATAAACGGAACCGTCAGCGGCTTTGGTTTTTTCGGGCTCAATTTGTCAAACTGGTAATGTGATTGCCAATAGCCCGAAACGTCGACTTTGAAAATGCCATAAAAAGCGGCAGCCGAATCAATCGCCATGGCCTTTGAAAATAAATGGTGCTGCAAATGGTACAATTGGGCAAATTGCGCGAGCCGTATCGTTGGGAAATTATCCGGCCGATGCTTGAAAAACTGGACCGGTTCAATATGCGTTTCAGGCAATTGGTATTTATGCGACAGGAATTCCCAACTGCTTTTCAAATATTTGAAATAGATGTCTTCTTTTTCAACATCGAGTAAACCCGCGCGCCCAAACAGCAATGCTTCTAGATTTTCTGGCTCCTGCTGCTCTTTGCGGATGACGGCAAATGGGATGGATTTCGCAATCTGCATGAAAATATCGCCATTGGTATTGAGCCCGAAGTTTTTGGCCAACAAACAAAACAGTACCGCTTCCCAATCGTTTGCGGTGTCAGATAAAATTTGGCTTATCGGAATGGATTTTCTTTCAAGCCTTTCAAAAAACAATCGCTCCTGCCAATTCCGCAATACAAATTCATCGATTGACGCCAATCGCCTTTCACAGAAAATCCACGATTTTTGGGTGGTTAAGGATTGGTAGTTTTCCAATGTTTCATTCGCGACGTAATGCTGCAATTCCAAAACCGGAATCTCCGTGTTGTTTTTCCTGAAAATTTCCGCATCGTGTTTCCAGACCACATGAAGAATGACATTCTCATAAGCCGAATCGGTTTCGTGATGGTGCAGATACCAGTCTGAAGACTGGACATGGATTTCGACATTTCCGGCCCATCTCTGTTTGCCGATAATGATCTGTGCGTTGAAAAAATCCGGGCCGGCCAATTGCAGGTATTGCCCCGAATGGACTATCGCGATGGTTTCTCCGTTAAAAGTTTTGAGATTGGTGGAATCGAACTTCTTGAATTTCCACAGGTAGTGCAGGAAATCTTCTTTCATTTGGACTTATTTTAGATGGCGTATATAGATGAATCTAAAATAAGAAAAAAATCCAGTCCGGCAACATTCTGGCTATAAATGTTTTATCGCAACAAATACAACTTGGCACAGGCACGTGCATCCGACAACGCTTCGTGATGGTTGAGCTGGATGTTGTTGCGGTCGCTGCAATACTTTAGGTTGGCGGGTTTGTAGCCTTTGGCGCGGTAGATTCGACAAGTGCATTCCCAACGGTCGGCGATTTCGAGCTCGTCATAATACAAGCCGTAATATTTCATGGTTTTGAGCAGCACATTCCTGTCGAAAGCCTCATTGTGCGCGACGATTTTCTTCCCGAACAAACGCTTGTGGATTTCCGGGAACAAATCGTCAAAAGTCTTCTCATTCAAAGTTTCCACCGGCTTGATGCCATGACACATGATGTTGCGATACCAATACTCATTGTTTGGCGGTTGGATCAATGTATAAAACTCTTCTGTGATAATGCCATCAACAACGGTCACAATCCCGACTGCGCAAGCGCTTTCAGGGTAACCGGTGGCAGTTTCAAAATCTATGGCGGTAAAAGTCATGTCGCAATATTTCGGTGGCAATTTACAAATTCAATCCAAATTACGGAATGAAAATCGGATATTGAAAACCATTATATTTGTAAATCCATAACACCATTTTCCATGAAAAATTATATCGCTGCGTTTTTTCTTTTGTTGGCCATATCATTTTCGCATGCGCAAAAAACACCAACTGCCATAAAAGTCACGTACCTGAAAACGTCGAACGGGAAATTGGTCGAAAACCAGGATCCGGTAGTCATATTTGCCAACCTGATTACGACCGTGATTACGACGCAGCATATCCTGGATAAAAAATCGGAATTCCCTTATGAGCAATCTTATATCGACCGGAAAACAGGGTATTACTACCAGCTGGCGCAATTGAATGCAGAAAAAACAACGATGACCATAGACAGTTCATCGATCGGCAAACAAACTTTTGAAATTCTCGACGACACCAAAATGATCCTGGGCTATAAATGCCGGAAGGCAAAAACGGTCATCAATTCAAACAATATTGAACTCTGGTATACCGATGAACTCGGGTTGAAAGGCGCGCCGACAGTTTTAGGCCAAAACCTTGGATTGGTTTTAGAGGTCACGCGCAATGGAAACTATACCTTTTCCGTGGAAAAAATCGAGGAAATGAAAAGCATTCCGTCTATTGCACCGCAGAAAAAAATTAAAAAAGTCGACATTCTTACCTATCGCGATTTGTTGTGGAAAAGCCGCTTTACGATTATTCCTGTCTTTAAAAATGAAGTCATTAATTTCTCGGATAAGTCTAAATCCAATGACAGCGTCTTTAAATATGCGAACGGCACCATCGTATTGCGGAAAATAAAAATCCCTGAAATCAAAAAAGGAAGCCAGATTTTTGTCGATGTCAGCGAACAATCGAATGGCGATGCATATGACCGGACCGGATCGGTTTTTATCATCCCGACGGACAACAAATTGTCTTTCCTGAATGGGCTGCAAAATTCAGCCAAGGAATTGCCCGTCTATGACAATGGAAACGGCAAGCAATACCAAGGCGTCGTGCGCACGGATAACTATTCGCCGTTATTGGAGCTCATGCGCTTTTTCACGCCGTTTGGCGTCAAGCAGTACAATACCATCCAACTGAAGAATAAAACGTGGCAGGACAGCGTATATTACCGCCAGGACATTTCCGAAATGCATCCGGTTTTGAGCGGTAAGGAAATTTGGATTGGCGCCAATATCGGGAACTATGACAAAGGCGGACACAAAATCAGCCTGAACCTGACGATACATCCTGAAGAAGATGGAAAAGCAGGAAGCGATTTTATCCTGCCGCTTTTCAACACCAACAATGTCATGGAAATGGCAGGACAGGAATATGCGACGATGTTCAACAATGACAAAGGACTTGAAGTCGGTTTTACGTTGGCGGCGAATGTCAAAAACGCGAGGCTACGTTATATTACAACCGGCCATGGCGGTTGGGAAAACGGCGACGAATTCGTGCAGAAGAAAAATACGGTTTTGCTTGACGGAAAAAACGTGTACAGCTTTATTCCGTGGCGGATGGATTGCGGTTCGTTCCGTTCGTATAATCCAGCATCGGGGAATTTCAATAACGGATTGTCTTCATCGGATTACAGCCGTTCGAATTGGTGTCCGGGAACCGTGACCAATCCGGTTTATATCGATTTGGGGAATCTGGCAGCTGGAAAACATACGATACAAATTAAAATCCCGCAGGGCGAACCGGAAGGAAATAGTTTCAGTTCTTGGAATGTTTCGGGGGTTTTGATTGGAGAAAAGTAGCTATTAGAATTGAGTATTGAGGTTCCAAAAAATGCTCAATACTCAATTCTAATATCTCAATTCTATTACTTTATCGAACCGATGATATCGTATTTCGTAATGATATGGTGTTTCCCGTTTCCTAAATCCACCAGGACAGCCTGGTTGTCTTTGGTGAACAGTTTGGACACTTCTTCAATTGGCGTACCGATTTTTACAATTGGATATGGTTTGCCCATGACTTCACGGATCGGTTTGTCGGCGACATCCTTATCGGAAACATAACTTTGGAACAAATCGGTTTCATCTACGGAACCGACAAATCCTGTCACATCAATCACAGGAATCTGTGAGATTTTATACTTGCGCATGCGCTCGATGGCGTGCGACACCAATTCTTCGGTGCGTACAATTACCAATGGCTTGTCGATATGGTCTTTGATGACGTCTTCGGCTTTCTTGATGTCTTCATCGAGGAAACCGCGTTCGCGCATCCAGTCGTCGTTGAACATTTTCCCAACGTAACGGCTTCCCGAATCGTGGAATAAAACGACCACAACATCCTCAGGCTTGAAATGCTCTTTCAATTGCAGCAATCCTTTGATGGCCGATCCTGCGGAATTGCCAACAAAAATACCTTCTTCCAATGCGATTTTGCGCGTGTAAACGGCTGCATCTTTATCGGTGACTTTTGTAAAACCGTCAATCAGGGAAAAATCGACGTTCTTTGGAAGGATGTCTTCACCAATGCCTTCGGTAATGTAGGAATAAATTTCGTTCTCGTCGAAAATGCCGGTTTCATGGTATTTTTTGAATACGGAACCATAAGTATCGACGCCCCAGATTTTGATGTTTGGGTTTTTCTCTTTCAGGAATTTGGCGACACCTGAAATCGTTCCGCCAGTTCCGACGCCGACGACAAAATGCGTAATTTTCCCATCAGTCTGTTCCCAAATTTCCGGGCCGGTCTGTTCGTAATGTGCCATCGTGTTTGATGGATTATCATATTGGTTGACATACCAGGAATTTGGCGTGTCTTCGCCCAGCCTTTTTGAAACGGAATAATAGGAACGCGGATCGGTTGGCTCTACATCTGTTGGGCACACGATGACTTTCGCGCCCACGGCACGCAGGATGTCCATTTTTTCCTTGGACTGTTTGTCGGTGATGACACAGATGAGTTTGTAACCTTTTACGATCGCGCCAAGTGCCAATCCCATCCCGGTGTTTCCGGAAGTACCTTCGATGATGGTTCCGCCTGGTTTGAGGCGTCCGTCGGCCTCGGCGTCTTCAATCATTTTGACGGCCATGCGGTCTTTGACCGAATTGCCCGGATTGAAAGTTTCGACTTTTGCGAGGACGAGCGCATCGATTTCGGCAGTAACTTTGTTGAGTTTGACCAACGGCGTGTTGCCGATGGTTCCGAGTATGTTTTCTGCGTATTTCATTGAGGATTTATTTTCAGTGGACAAATATAGGAATTTGTTCCTTAATCGATATAGTTGATTTTGCGTGAAGGATTGCAGCGGAAATCCTTTTTATAAAGGATTCGCCAGAAGCGTAGCGGATGAATCCTTTATAAAAAGATTGCAGCGGAAAGCCTGACGGCAACGTAATGTTTAAATGAACCCACATGCCGATTGCCGGCACGCCAAAAGCATTATTGAAAGAATGTCCACACCAACCCAAAACGCACCATGAAATCGCGGTATGGATAGCCTGGAGACGAATAGTAATCGTTTCCTGTCATGGCGGAGTTGAAGTGCTCGGCTTTGAGGTAGAAACGGGTTTGGCGCACGCGGGCATTGACGAAGAAATCGAGCATTGGGAAGTTTCCGATTTCTTTCTGGTTTTGGACGAAGAATTCGCCTATGACCGGGTTGTACTCGTTGGCGTAGTATTTCGTGAAATAATTGAAAGTGATGCCGGTCTGGATATACAACGGCTTCTTTTTAAAGAAATAGTCGGAAAAATACAAAGTGTTCCTGGTGACGAATTGCGGTACGTTGAGGATGTCATCTTCCTGGTCGACCTTCTGGTAAAGGAGCGTGTTGTCGAGCGCGAGTTTCCAGAAATGGAATTCGCGGCCGATTTTGAGCGACAGGTATTTGATGGTTTTGCTGTATTGATCAGGTGTTACGAGTTGCTGGCCGTTTGTGCCGTGGTCGCTGAAATACAGGTAATCGTTGAGCGTTTGCACCGAAAGTGATGCGCTAGCCCATTGCGTATCGGCGTTGACGGAAATGGCGTTTATCTTTTCGTTGTTGAAATCATGGAACCAGTTGTAGGCGACATAGCTGCTTTGGTGCAGGTTGTAAATATGGTCGGGGATTTTATTGATGTTCTGGTAACGGAAAGACAGTTTGTTTTTGTCGTTGACTTTGTATTCGAGGTTCGCATCCAGATTGGACATCGGGACATCGGAAATGGAGTTGGAATAAATGAATTTTCCTTTCCATTTGTTTTTGAGGTATTCGTATTGGCCACCGATGTTATTGATTTCGTCGCTGAGCGATCCCGGAATGGTTTCGGTTTCGAGGATGAGAATTTTATTGAAATAATAATTGTACCTGAAATCTTCGGCGAAGAACTGGAATTTGCCGAGTGTTTTGTTTTCGTATACCGCGCCGACTTTGTTGTACATGCGGTTGTAGCGGTTTTGATCATGGATGTTACTGGAAACATAAGCTTCGCCAAACCTGATGAGTGTTGATGTTGTGCCGTCGGATGCTGTTATGGTTGATGCGACCGTGGGCTGGCTGTATTCAAAATATTGGTATTCGTAATTGAACTGGTGCGTCAGGTAAAGGTTGTTTTGGGCATCTTTTGGATTTATCCTAAAACTGTGGTCGAGGAAAAGCCGTTTGCCTTTGAGGAAAGATTGCGCATCTTTGAAATAGACTTCGAGGCGCGCCCGGTTTTTGAATTCGCTGCCTTCATCTTCAAAATCATTTGGATTGGTAATGCCTCCATTTTCGCCGTTGAGGATGTCTTGTCCAACAAAATGGAAATTGGCATAATAGCGTTTGTTAATCGTATTATAACTGGTGGTGAAGCGAAAGTTACCTGTACTGGAAAGCTGGTTGATGTATTTGCCAAGCGAGCGCAAGCCTTTATAGGCGAGGGAAAAATTGAGCCTTTCGGAGGTGTTGACGGTAATGAACGCATCGAGCGTCTGTCCTTGTTCCATGACACTTTTAAAATAAAGGTCGGTTATAGGCGTAGCAACGGAATAATAATGGATATCATTCGGTGTCATATAATTGAAGTGTTTCGCCTTGTAGCCAAATTCGGGATAGGATGAAAATTCATTCAGGCTGAACTGGAGCGTATTGTAGGTCTGTCCTTCATTCGCAAAAGGCATTAGCCCAAAAATATCCTTTCTCAGGTAATTGAATTTGTATTCGCTTTTGATGGTCAGGGAAGTATCGACATAGGTCGTATCACGCTCGAGTGTGATGATCCTGTATTGGTCGATCGATGCTTTTTTGATTTGGGGAATGACTTTATCCGTGGTCGCTTCGTTTCCACTTTTTTTAATAACCTCTTTGTTTTGCGAAAAACAAAATGAAGTGATGCAAAAAAGCAGTAAAGTTAGATATTGTCTCATGAGGTAATATTCGGGAACAAAAATACACAAATGATTAGTATAAACCACAGGATGAAATCTTGTTGGCCTATAATTTTTTCATAAAAAAAGGCTATCCGTTGGGATAGCCTTTATTAAAGATAATGCTAATAATTAGCTGTGATGATTCAGGTGGAGTTTTCTGGCTTGTAACGCCGCTCTTCCTGAAGCAATAGTTTCAGTATCATTCATGATTGTGAAAACACCATTTTCAACTACTACTGTCATCAAATAGATTAAAGTATCTGGTGCATCGGCAGATGTTAATCCCGCTTCCTGAGTAAAAGTATGCTCTGTCGCTAAGTTTTGAGAACCACCTCTTGAATATGTGATTTTAAATGGAATAGGAAAATTGATTCCAGAAACATCAACAGTTGAACCCGGGAAATCAGGGAACATATCGTCACCAGTGCTGTATAAATAAGCACCAATAACATATGTACCATCAGGATAGTCAGCTGTGCTCATAGACAATACTTCAGGACAATCGCCTGTTTGGGCACCAGCACCGAATGCATCGCCGTTTCCGTCAAACACAAGGATATCGACGTCATATGCAAGATCACATAGTGTAAAATCAACTAAAGTCGGATCGCCATTTGCGGCTGCTTTGAATGATTGATTCCAGTCGAAAGTCAGGTCAAGTGAGTTACTTACTACGTTTGAAATATTGACAGTAGTCGTTACTGGTGTAAAGATAACAGCATTCGTTCTTGAATCACCAAGCGTAATTAGCAAGGTTTCATTTTCTTCGTATGCATAATCTTCACTGATAATGATTTCACCTTCGAAAGTGGTAACAAATGCAGGAACAGTAAAAGGTTTTTGGAATGTAGTATTCCCTAAAGCCGAATTTACATCACTGTCGGTTCCATCAGCAGTACTTCCCTGGATCTGGTAGACCGCATAAAAAGTGAACGAATGTCCTACAGGCTTGCTCAATGTCAATGAAAAATGTATTGTATCACTTTCAACCGTATTGAAAGTTGGAGCAACATTAATCGTCATTGTCGGCTTATTTTGGTCAACAATTGCAGCTACATCCTGATCATCGCTACATGAAGCGAAAAGTCCAGCCAGAGCAACCAAACCAAGAAGCCTTGAAAAAATTTTATTTATCATTTTCTTTATTTTTTAAAATTAATTTATGGTATTGGTGTGTAAACGCCTCTGTAAGATGCGTCCCCAGCTGCGAAAAAGACGCTGTATTCAATAGTGATAACTCCAGCCCCGTCAATCGTGCTATTGGCATATTGTGCCGGTGTCTGATAAACACTGTTACTGTAACCGCCGCCTAAAGCACCTCCTAAATTCTGGTCTGTTACGAGGGCAACCCTGCCACAAACTTCATTAAATAGGAAACCAGCAGACGGAGTACCTAATTGCGCCCCAGCACTAACTAAACCGCGATTATTATAAGGACCTGTCGAGTCAGTTAAATATTGTCCTGTTCCGTGCGCTATGATGGCTTCACCAGGCAAATTATAAGTTCCTGGAGAACTTGTCCTTGTAACCACAAGATTATACATTCCTGCAAGATCAGATGAACAAGTACCTTGTAAAGTCAGTGCAATAGTTCCCTGACTTCCGGAAGCAACAACATTCACTCCCTCAGCTGTAACTTCTGTCAGCTTTAAAACAAGAACCGGAGGGTCCTGATCATCAAGCGTAGCGGAATAAATTACAATCGGAATTGTAGAAAAAGCATTACCAGCGGGTATCGTTGCAGTATTGGTATCGTTGACGAAATCAAAATTAACGCCTTCAACAGCAGTTGAATTTTCCATGTCAACTTCGTAGGACAAAACGATATCTTGAGATACAGCCAGTCCATTTCCGCCAACCAATTCTACAGGCACATCATATGGATATACTACGCCTTCGTCTTTGAGGAAATATCCTGTACTTGTTGCATATGGAAATTGCGCAACGAAAGGTCCATTTCCAAAGTTTGGCTCGTCTTCACTTCCGAGATCACAAGATACAACGGTAGCGGAAGCCAATACAAAAAAGAACAATTTTTTAAAAGTGTTTTTCATAATTTAAATTTTTTTTAATATTAATTATCCCAGAATACTTTCGATGCGAAAGCATCACCTGTGGTTTGCACAGGAACATTATCCGGGTTTGTGGCTGCTTCCGTTGCCGGATATAACAACCTTACTGGAATCGTACCTGGCGCTGCAGCACCCGGCGCGTTAGGAAGACCTAAAGGAAATCCAGTTCTTTTATATTCAATCCAATTCTCGAGACCATTAGTTCCATTCAAGGCAATCCATTTCTGTGAAATGATTCCTGAAACCGTACCTGGATATGCGCCTTCATTGGCCAAATAAGTAGCTGCTGAACCTGCTCCCAACTGAGTAAACGATTCCTGAACCGCAGCATTATATAACGCTTCAGCATCTCCAGGAATAAATCCTCTCAAAACAGCTTCTGACTGAAGCAACAGACTTTCTGCAGATTGCATAATGATAGCATCCTGAGAAGAACTTAGCAAAACACCAGGCCCAATGCCCGATAAGTTTGCTGAAGGCGTTCCTGCAGCTGAATTTTGGTCAATTCCTGCGACAGGACCAGTAACCGGATTTCCATTGCCAACGACCGAATAAACCCTGCGAAGCCTCGTATCATTCGGGCCAAATTGAGTAAGCGCCCATGGCGTAGCTCTTGTAGCATTAGCATTGGCAGCAGGGTCACCTGCAACAGTTTTACCAAAGTTGGCATACAAAGGATTTTGCTTATTGGTGTCATTCGTGTAACCTGGATTACAATATACTGTTTCACCAGCGCCTAAGAATCCGATACCGTTGTTTACACTTGAATAGTCAGTGACACCAATCTCTGATTGACGCAATAATATTCTTAATTTCAAGCTGTTTGCGAATTTTGCCCATTTGGCCATATCACCACCACACATTACGTCTTCCGTACCTGGTACAATAACTGTAGCGTCCGAAGCAGAGGCAGTTATCATATCCTGTGCAGCAGTCAATTGAACAATCAGGTCATTATAAATGAACTGGTCGTCATCATATGCCGGAGTAACATTGTTACCTCTTTGAAGCGCCTCAGTATATGGAACATCACCGTACTGGTCAACCAAATATTGGAAATGGAAGGCTTTCATGATCATTGCAATTGCCTTATAGTTGGCATTTACGGGATCGGTGTTATTGATAATAACCTGGTAGTTATTTAATGGACGTAAATAAGCAGTATTGAAATTCCCTTGTCTGAATGAACTGGCCATCAAATACTGAGTTTCATCTGTAAAATATACATAGTCGCCACCTGCAGCCCATGCATATGACCATAAGTTACCTAATGTGTTATAGGAATTATAATCTCCACTCAAAAGGTCAACCGTGTATTTCTGAGCCACGGGCAAAGATAGCTGTGGCGTAGACGATGACGGGTTGTTCTCACTTGTATTGACATCAAAGAAGTCATCGCTGCACGAAGTTGCCGCAAAAACGGCAAAAAGAGCAATAAATAATCTATTTATAATTTTCATATTTAATTTTATTAGAATTTAACATCCATTTTGAAACCATAAGATGCTGTAGGAGGTAATTGATCTTGTGTACCAAAACCAGTAACTTGCTGTGTATCTGTTGTAAATTCAGGATCTGAATATTTATTAGCTGCAGATCTCAACATTAAAATATTTCTTGCCACCAATCCAAAAGACACTCCTTTGATAAAAGTACGGTCCAAATATTTAGCAGGCAATTCATAATTTAATGCTACTTCACGCAATTTAAAAGTCGAAGCATCAACTACATAATTTTCTTTGATTGCATTGTAAGTATTGTTCCAGAAAGCAAAAGAACCATCAGATGTTGTGATATTCGTGTTTTCTGTATAAACACCAGGAGATGACTCATAAGATGAATTCGGGAATACGAAAGGAAGCCTTCCGGCACTTACACTGTGTTGTGTAGATCCGGTGAATTCCAAAGCATCATTAAGATTGTTATAAAATACGTGTCCTGTTTTATAATCAGCAACCGCACTTAAAGTGAATTGTTTGTATTTGATGGAAGTACTAAATCCTAAAATCAAATCAGGAGTTGTTGAACCTAAATATTTAAGTTCAGAGCTCACGATAGGGTCTCCGGTAGTAGCATCAATTACAACTCTTCCTTGGTCATCTCTGGTATAAGCAGTTGCGAAAAGCGCAGGGAAAGATTGCCCAACCTGTGCGTAAACACCGACATCACCAGCACCAGCAGCAAGACCAGTTTGTAGCCTGTCACCTTCACCTACTGAAATTACAGTATTGTCAATTTTCGACATGTTCATACCTACTTTCCATTCAAAATCTTTATTTTTAGAACGAAGCACGGTAGCATTCACATCAAGTTCAACACCTTTGCTTAACAATTCTCCTCCGTTCGTTCTGTAAACAGCAAGACCGGAAGCCTGTGAAACACCTTGACTTAAGAAATCATCTGTAGAAACAGCGTGGAAATAAGTACCATTTACAGTCAATCTGCTGTTGAAAAAAGACAACTCAGTTCCAAACTCATAACTTCTGTTGAAAGAAGGTGTAAAGCTTGGGTTTGTACCAGTTGTCGGAACAGCCAATCCAGTAGTATCACCAAACGGGAAACCTGCTGGAGTAGCATAAAGTTCATTAATAAAACCAGGGTCTGTACCAGCACCTACTAAAGAGTAGCTACCACTAACTTTCCAGAAATTGAAATAATCACTTTTGATTGCAGGTATAGCATCAAGAATGCTTACAGACGCACCATATGTAAAGAACTCAAATCCATTACCATCTAATGGCAATGTAGATGACTGATCATAACGATAAGCACCATTTACTGACAACCAGTCTTTATATTTCAATGTTAAATCAGCAAGATATCCTGCTTTAGTCTCTGTGAAAATAGAAGAACCACCTGTTAATTCACCCGTTCTTACACTTGGATTGTATAAACCCGGAACAAATAAGTTATCACTAAAAATATTGATATTGTTTATTCTTCTGGTTTGCAATACATTACCAAGAATCAAATTGGCTTCAAAATTACCAAACTTACGATCTATCTTGAACAATAAATCTGAATTGATTCTGGTATTCCAGTCAGAAGCTTCAGTAACCGATGCCGGAGTATTATTATCTGCTCTTGAAGGAGACAATAACGGATTGTATGTAATCGCATCTCTTGTATTGCGTGTATGGGCATTGAAGAAAGTTCCCGCCAAACTGTAACTAGCAGACAACCAGTCGTTGAACTCATAATCAAATTTTACATTAGCATTAAAACGATTAGATCTTCCTGTATCTCTTGCAGTATCAATCAACATGTAAGGATTCTGGTAGTATTCGTTGTAGTAACCTTCTGGAGTCGCAAACGGGTCATTTCTCCAATCTTTATATCTTGTCAACGGAACGCTCGCAGGAGTATTCAGGATATTCCAATATAAAGGCCTGTCTTGGTAACCACCACCACCAGCAACATTGGTTTTATCAGTAAATAACGAAACCCCGGTAGCAATTTTTAATTTATCCATTGATCTTGTCACATTCAACCTAAAGTTGTTCTTAGTATACTCATCTTTAGGAGTAATACCTGTAACCTCAGTATGTTGTGCGGAGAAAAAGAAAGTAGATTTATCGTCACCGCCACTAAATGTAATACCATTGATCGTAGTAACACCATCAACGAAGAAATCTTTTCTGTTATTTTTAACAGCACTGTAAGGAACCGTTTGGAACGTTCCATCAGCAAGGATCGGACCTAACCTTCTAGGAAGGCCATCATATCTTGGTCCCCAGCTTGTATTTTCAAAAGGATCATACTCATTGTTGTTACCCATACCAAATGTGGTTTGCATTTCAGGGAAGTATTTTACCTGCTCTATAGTATAACTTGTATTGTAAGTTACTTCAAGACCAGTATCCTTTTTACCTTGTTTGGTCGTAACGATGATCGCACCGTTTTTACCATCAGATCCGTATAGCGCAGTTGCAGAAGAACCTTTCAGTACGTTCGCAGAAACGATATCATTAGGATTCAGGTTATTCAGCGCAGAATTAGCCTGAATAACACCGTCAATTACAATCAGCGCATTATTATTGGCAGTTAAAGATCTGTAACCCCTAAGGATAATTTGAGTAGAAGGATTAACACCGTTATCTCTGGTGATAATATTTAAACCCGAAACTTTACCGGCCAAAGCAGTAACCGCATTAATAGGAGCAGCCTGCACCAGTTCCTTTGCTTGCACGTTTGTGGTCGCATAAGTTAACTCTTTAGTGCTTCTTTTAATACCATAAGCTGTCACAACGACTTCGTTTAACACGATTCCTTCTGAAAGCTTAGCATTGTAAACATTAGCCGCACCGACTGTTGCTTTTGAGTCTTGCATACCTACGTATGAAAACACTAATACATCGCCCGGACTAGCACTGATAGAGTATTTTCCATCAATATCTGTTTGAGTGCCTCGAGTTGTTCCCTGAACAACGATGTTAGCACCAGGAATTGGGCCTGTGGCATCAGAAACAACACCTGTTACAGTTTTCTCCTGTGCAAACGAAAACTGCATTGATAACGCTAATAATAGCGTAAAAATCCATTTGAACTTTGATCTCATATTACATTTATTTGAGTTAGTTATTCCGCAAACTTCCTAATTATTTCTTAAATAAACAAATATTACTCAGGAATAATATTATTTATTGTGTTAAAAAAAAATGTTAAGGACCTTATCGTTGCAGACAACTCAAACGTTAGATGAAAAATAGTTTAAAAGGTTGCGTTAGGTTTTATATTTTTGTAAAAATTAATTTAATGTTAAACCCGAATTTTTCGAATTCTCTTTTTGAAGCAGGAACCGATGAAGCAGGAAGAGGCTGCCTCGCCGGACCAGTGACTGCGGCTGCAGTAATCCTTCCCGAAAACTTCCTGAATGAACTGCTGAACGACTCCAAACAACTGACCGAGAAAAATCGGGATTTTCTTCGCCCAATAATCGAATCACAGGCATTGTGCTTTTCCGTTACCCATATTGACCATACTGTTATTGATAAAATAAACATCCTGAATGCCTCCATCCAGGCTATGCAGGAATGTGTAATGAAACTGAATCCAAACCCGCTGCATATTATTGTAGACGGCAATCGGTTTAAACCCGTTAACGACATACCTTATACATGCATCATTCAGGGCGACAGCAAATACATGAGCATCGCCGCCGCATCAATACTGGCAAAAACGTACCGTGATGAATATATGAATATCATTCATGAAGAATTCCCAATGTACAACTGGAAACAAAATAAAGGTTACGCAACACTCGAGCATCGTGAAGCGATCAAAAAATACGGCGTGAGCAAATACCACCGCATGTCTTTCAGGTTATTGCCGGAGCAACTCGAACTGGATTTTGAAGAAGACCTGAGTTTCCCTGGAGTTCGGCTTCAAATATTTCCGTGAAGTGTTTCAGGATTTTTTGTTTCACTTCTTCCAAATCAACCGTTTCAACACCAAGCTCAACATTTAAGGATGTTACCGCTTTCCCGCGAATTCCACACGGAATGATATTGTCAAAATAACCCAAATCAGCATTGACATTCAAAGCAAACCCATGCATCGTCACCCAACGCGACGCTCTAACGCCCATCGCACAGATTTTCCTCGCAAACGGCGTCCCAACATCAAGCCAAACACCGGTTTCTCCTTCGCTTCTGGTTCCGTTCAGCCCATACTCGGCAAGTGTCAGTATGATGACTTCCTCAAGGAAACGCAAATATTTGTGGATGTCAGTAAAGAAATTTTCAAGGTCAAGGATCGGGTAACCCACAATCTGCCCAGGCCCGTGATACGTAATATCTCCGCCCCTGTTGATTTTATAAAACGTCGCGCCTTTTGCCTCAAGCTGTTTCTCAGACAAAAGTAAATTTTCCATATCGCCGCTTTTCCCCAAAGTATACACATGCGGATGCTCGACAAACAAAAAATAATTCGGTGTTTCCAAATTCGTTTCCTCACGCCTGTTCCTTATTTTCAAATCCACAATGCCATTGAACAAATCTTCCTGGTATTCCCAGGTTTGCTTGTAATCTTTAAGGCCAAGATCTTCAACGTCCACTTTCTTATTCATACTGCAAAGTTACAAAGGTTTTTTGATTTTCAGGAGCACAGCATTTTTGCTTTATTCGACATTCGTCCCGCTTTTCGTTACAATCTTTTTCGGCAAAAAAGCCACAAAAGGATTTTCACTGCAATCGGGGCTACAATTGGTGTTTTATTTTCCAAATTATGCAAAGAAACTTCGCTACTTTGTTACTCTGCAACTAATAACTATCTTTGCCGCTTTAAATCCAATACCAATGGCATTATCAGAACAGGAAATCCTGCGCCGCGAAGCATTAGCCGAATTGCGCAGCCTCGGAATAGAACCTTATCCCGCAAATGAGTTTGTAGTTACAGCCCATTCAAAGGATATTTTGGAAAACTTTGAACAGTTTGAAGGCAAGGAAGTCGTCCTCGCCGGACGAATGATGTCCCGCAGAATCATGGGCAACGCTTCATTCGCCGAACTCAAGGATTCCGAAGGCCGAATCCAGGTCTATGTTTCCCGCGACGATATCGCAAATGGCGAAGACACTTCCATGTACAATACCGTATTCAAGAAATTGCTCGACATTGGCGATTTCATTGGCGTACGCGGTAAAGTATTCAAAACGAAAGTCGGTGAAATCTCAGTACACATTTATGGACTGACCGTTTTGGCAAAAGCGCTAAAACCTTTGCCAATCGTAAAAACAGACGCCGACGGCAAAATACACGATGCTTTTTCCGATCCGGAACAAAGATACCGACGCCGTTACGTTGACCTAACAGTCAACGACCACGTCAAGGAAACGTTCATCAAAAGAACCAAACTGTTCAATGCAATGCGCAGCTTTTTCAACGACAAAGGCTATCTCGAAGTCGAAACCCCGGTTTTGCAGCCAATTCCCGGCGGAGCAGCCGCGCGCCCGTTTGTGACGCACCACAATTCGCTCGACATTCCGTTATATATGAGAATTGCCAACGAACTATATCTAAAAAGATTAATCGTCGGCGGATTTGACGGCGTATACGAATTCTCCAAAAACTTCCGCAATGAAGGCATGGATCGTACGCACAACCCGGAATTCACCGCGATGGAAATATATGTAGCCTATAAAGACTACAACTGGATGATGACGTTCACCGAAAACCTGCTCGAACATTGCGCAATTGCAGTAAACGGCACTTCAGAAGCGACATTCGGCGAACACAAAATCAACTTTAAAGCGCCGTATGCACGCGTATCGATGACCGACGCCATCAAACAATTTACAGGTTTTGACATTTCAGGCAAATCGGAAGCGGAATTGTTTGAAGCCGCAAAAGGGATGCACATTGAAGTCGACACAACCATGGGCAAAGGCAAACTCATCGACGCCATTTTCGGCGCCAAATGCGAAGGAAATTTTATCCAGCCGACATTCATCACCGATTATCCAAAAGAAATGAGTCCGCTTTGCAAACAGCATCGCGAAAATCCCGAATTGACAGAACGTTTCGAACTGATGGTTTGTGGCAAAGAAGTCGCAAATGCCTATTCCGAACTCAACGACCCGATCGACCAGCGCGAACGTTTCGAACACCAATTGCTATTGGCTGAAAAAGGCGATGACGAAGCGACACAATTCATTGACAATGATTTTCTACGGGCTTTGGAATACGGCATGCCGCCAACATCCGGCCTCGGCATCGGAATGGACCGACTGATCATGTTCCTGACCAACAATGCATCAATCCAGGAAGTGCTGTTCTTCCCGCAAATGCGCCCGGAGAAAAAAACCGTGGAACTGACGGAAGACGAAAAACTGATTTCAGAAATGCTCAAGGCAAGCAAATCACTGGCGCTCGATGTTCTCAAAAGCCAAACCGGGCTGAGCGGAAAAAAATGGGATGCCGCCATGAAAGGATTGGCAAAACACGGCATCGTAAAAGTCACTGTTGACGGTGATACCAAAACTGTGGAGTTCAAAGAATAATGCTCTTTTACAATATATAAAACCCGTCAGAAATGGCGGGTTTTGTTTTTTAAATAATATTGGATGTTTGAAAAATTAACACGACTTTTCGCCTCACAGACAGTATTTTATTTACTTTCGCCACAAATTTTAAACTATGACATTTTACAAAAACACAGGGCTGATGCTGTTCGCCATTGGCTGCCTTACTGCTGCAAATGGACATGCACAAACATTAACATGGGGAAATAAAACACCGGTGGTGAATGAAACCGAAAGCAAACTCAGCCAGGTATTGGACACCAAATTCTACGAAATCAATTCGAGATACAACGAAAATTTGTTCAACCGCGATGTCAATGTCGGCGCTTATTCGCTGAAAGACCTGAACCAGGAAAAAACAAATGTCCTGAGTGTCGAACAGCCGGCTATGGGGAAAGCAATGATGACACATTTGGAAATGTATCCGTTAAAAGGAGCCGATGCCGTCATTTTCCTCGACGAATTCGATACCAAAACCAAAATACGCAACTTGTTTATCCAACGTGTGAATCTTGACACCAATGTCAAAACGAAACCTGAGGTCGTGACGTCAATGCCAACGCGCAATTCACAATATTTCATTGCACAGTCGCCAAACCAATCATTTTATGCCGTGATCAAACAGCATGATTATGACAAAAAGCTCAATGAAAAAATCAATGTGACTTTGCTTGACAAGGATTTTAAAGTTGTTCGTGAAGTTACTTTCGAAACACCATACCTGAATAAAACGCCTTTGGAAAACCAAGTATATGTGTCAGACCAGGGAACGGTTTTTATCGTGAAGAATATTGACCAGGCCAAATTGAAGCCGTTTAAAACCGTGTTTTTCTGGGATGGAAATGCACAAACAATGCAGGAAACTTCACTAAAATTCGATAACGATTTCCAGATTTACCAATATCAGGGCCATTTTGACGCAGGTGATTTCTACCTTCACGGATTGTATACAAGAATCGGTTCGAAAGGCGTACAAATGTATGGCGGCGGACTTCCGGCTGCCGGCGTTTATGCAGCGCGTTTCAACAACAAAGGCGAAAAAGTATACCTGATGCCAAGCGAAACAGGAGAAATTCCGGGACTGAACATGAAAAACTTCGTCATCGACGGAAACAAAACCTGGATGTTGGCCGACAAAATGTTTATCCAGAGCAAGGCAAAACCGATGGTTCAAGGGCAGCCATACAATTGGGAAAAAGATTATACCTATAAAAATACCGCGATTGCCTTCGGAAGAATCGACAATGAAACAGGAAAACTCGAATGGAACAAAGTATTGCCTTTTGACGAGCCTGATACGACGAATGACAACGGTATGTATTTGTCTTACCTGTATTTCCTGAACAACAACCAGCTGACCATTTTATTCAACGATATGCAAAAGACGAAAGTTGGCCCGAGAATCATGAGCGACCGTTTTACCGCGATTGAAACCTACGACGACCGCGGCAACCCGGTTTCAAAAAGCCTTATTGGCGCAACCGGGCTGGAATTGAAATGGAACGGCGCTCATGACTATTACGAAGAGAATTTTGATTTGGACACATCGGTGAATGCGACGAAAGTCAATGACCATAAATACATTGTCCGCGCCAAATCAAATGCCGGAAACGAAATGTTCGGTTACCTGAATCTATAATAAATTCCAAATGAAATCGAAGATTCACGAATACCAAAAAAACAATTTTAAAATTGTGAGTAAAAAATACATTTACCTACTTACTGCATTCATAGCTTTTGGCTCAGCAAATGCACAATCCATCGAAATGCAAAGGATGTCTTTTAGGCAGACGTTGTTTCCAAAGAAAAAACTCGCATCGAACATCAGGAATTACAATTGCGCCATCACGACGCCATACCTGAAAGACGACAGTTCTTTCCGTAAAATCGCCGAAGACAAATACCAACAGGACCTGAAGGATTATCCGAATAAAGTCGCAGCGGCACAGAAAGATTACCAGGCAACCGTTTTGCCGGAATACGATAAATCCGTGGCTGCGGCCAAAGAAAAATTCAAACTCGAATCGGACGCATTCAATAAGATGTCAACGCTTGAAAGACTTGCATTGATTGACCAGAAACCGGTATTGAACATTCCTCCGAAACCAATATTTTATCCACCTGCAAAACCGTATGTCGAATCGGTGAATACGAACGACATCATCATTTACAATCCTGAAACGCTGGCCAAAAACTACATCAAGCTCAACGGTTTTGGCGACGGGAATGACGGTCTGCAAATCACCATTGATTTCAAAGGTTTCCAATATGTAGAACCGGTTGCGACTGTCGTTGATGTCGAAAACTACAACCAGGCGACAAAAGAGAAATTCTATACGAAGCAAACACAATTCGTCACCAAATTCAGGCATCCGACAATGCTCAAAATCAAGGCCGACGGCAAAGAACTGTTTTCAGGGATTTTCCAGCAGACCGGCGATTACCAGACCAAAGCCACAAGCTCAAAACCCGAAAGGATTTACATCGAGCGCGAGGAAGTTGTTGCGATATTGAGAAACATCAACAAATTCCTGAATGACGAATACGGTTATGTCAATGTCGACCGCAGCGTGCCTTTGTATTATGTCAAAAACAAAAAAGGCGAATATGACGATATCGAAAAAGCGAAAGATTTTGCCGCTTCAGGTTATAAGAATTACACCGAACACGAAGAAGATGCCGTTAAGGATTTGCAAAGTGCGATTGACATGTGGGAAAAGACCATGACTGAAGTCAATTATGACGACAGCAAAGCCAGGATTGATGAGAAAGTCGGAATGGCGGTCATGAAAAACCTGATTGTCGCGACTGTTTTCACGAAGCAATTTGAAAAAGCCGAGAAATATATGGCCGATTTCAAAAGCCGCAGGCTGAATTATGACGATAAGCAATTTCTGGAATACTACCAACAAGCATATGCCGATTTAAAGGCGAGAGGATAAATAAAAAGGAACCCGATGCTGGGTTCCTTTTTTTATTTAATATGTCAATAATGTCCATATTCACCACAATCTCAGAAGCTCGTGGGTTGATTATGGCTCATTGCAGACATGAATAACGCGCCGCAGGCCAAAAAAATCACGGCTACAATGACAATAATTATAGCTGTGAATATCAGATAAGCTTTTGCCCAGTTCTGGCGGTTTGGGTTTTCATTGCTTCCGAAAGCATATATAAAAAGCATCACTATTCCTACGACAGGAATGGCAAGAAGCAGCAATGTGATCAGCCAATCTTTTACTGATAAAGGTTTTGGATATTGGTTCTCATTTTGTTCCATAATTTCTGGTTTTTTTGATTAGGAAGCCAATATACTAAAAAATTAAAGACTGTAATTTAAATTGACGCTCCAGCGGTAATTCGCTTCGACATTTCCGCCTGATAAATTCTGGCTGATGGGAAGCATCGCATTCAATCCAATGGAGAAATTCTTGCGTCCGGCCTCAATACCGAAACGGCTGAACAAAATATCGCCTGCCGTGTCCGAAACAGCCTGATGGCGCTGCGTATTTTCTTCATAGACTTCTCCTGCCAATCCGGCTTGCGGTACAAGCTTGATGTGTTTCAGGTCAAAAAGATAAAACAGCGTCGTGCCATAATTGAATTGGTTCCCAAACTGGTATTCCTTTTCATTTTCGGTTTTGATGGTGTAATTCGCCATCGCATTCAGTCCGAGATTTTTTCGCTTGATCATATATTCCGCCAGGAATAAATAATCAAAACTGCCGGTGCCGACCTGGAAACCCGGGTTGACACTTCCGAGGTTGTTGGCTTCTTCATATTTCCCCGTTGGAAACTTGACGCCGCCGCCAGCCTGAATTTTATGCGTAAACACCGTAGAATCTTTTTTGGTCTGGTACAGCGAATACATCGCAATAACCGTCATATCACCGATTCCGCTGATGTTTTCATCTCCTGTTGAGCGCTCTCGCGTATGGAAATGGTATGGAAGCAATGCAGAAACCTGGATTTTTTTGCTCACAGGCACGCGAGCCCAAACCTGGATCGTATTGAAGTTTTCGTCGACTTTTGGCGAATTGTCGAAAATCCCGTCTTTGCTCGTATAGCTTTGGTAAAAATAGCGCAGCCCGACAAAATTGTTGTTGAACATCGAGCTGAAGCCCATGCTTCCGCCGGTTGCCGAACAGCCGCAGGCATCACATTTCCCCAAACCTTCCGGAAATTCCATATGTCGGAAATGGTATAGGTAAGTCGAATCTTTGTCGGCGGCATGGACGAACTGGCAGGCGAAAAAGAATATTAGAATAAGTTTTTTCATGATCGTAAGGTTTAGCCCTGATAGAGCCGATATCCTTTTTTGCAAAAAAAGATAAAGGCGAAAGCAGGAACAGCTTCTGAAAAATTAATCGTTATGAACGTGCGCTACGATGAACATTTCGGTGAGATTTGCCGTAATCAAATCGAGTATTTCCCCTGAATTGATGGTGGCTTCGCTTCCGCTGATGTGCTCTGAAAGCCTTGTTTTGTGGCTTCCGTCAAGGATCTTAGACACATCGGCAATGATGTGGATTTCGGGAGTGATATCGGTGCGGACCAACGCTTTTGTCGGCAAATCCAAAGTCACTTCGCGGTAATTGGAATCCGTGGCCGTTTTGGTCGTTTTTACCATAAAAGGCGTTTCGGATGCTACGGTTGGCGAGGTAAAAGTTCCTGTAAGACTGAGGTTTGTATAACCGTCGGTAAAACCCGAAATCATTCCGGCCGACTGTGCAATGACGAAGAAATCGCCTTGATTTTCAGCTCCAAGCGCATATTGATCATTGTCGATTCCGATTCCGAATTTGACTTTGGTATAATTTCCGGCGGGAACGTTTTCCAATTCCAGAATCGCTTGGCCGGATTCATCGACAATGAAGTAGCTGTCGCTTTTTGGATAGGTAAAAACCGCCCCGTTTTGATTGGTCAACACAATGTTGCTGATGATGTATTTGGCAGAATTGATTTTGAGGATTTCGCCGTTTGAAGTCGCATTTTCCTGGATTCCTAAAATGAGATCGTTGCTGGCGTAGGCATTGTCAAACTCGATTTCGAGGTTTCCAATTCCTGAAATATTTTCAGAATTGTCGGTGCTGCAAGCGGCAAATAGGATTGTTATAGCCAATATCGAAAAGGCTTTTTGGATGTTTTTCATTTTTATATATTATTTCCTGTTGATTTAAAAAAGTGCGTAAAGCATCATCATCCGGGTTTCGGATAATGTCAGTTTAAATAAAAAATGGTTTTAGGAAATAAAAACGGGCGGGCGAAAAACGGAATGCAAATCGGAGCTTTTGTAAAGATCCAAGTAGCCGGGATTCAGGGATTTGGATTTATCTTCGAATTGGAATAAGTCATAGTTTTCGATGGTCTCAAAAAACAAATCGGTTGTTTCGGCAAGGACATGCTTTTTATCGGACGATGTCGGCTTTTCGGATTCGGATGCTTTTGCGAGCTGTTTGATCAGGTAACATTTTCCGTTACAGCCCAGGATTGGTGTTTCCTTATTGACACAAAGTTCCTGCGAAATGTAGTCATAGTTCAGGATGTACTGTAAAACGGGCACGACAGGCCTGACCAGCATCATGAAGCAAACTATGAATATCATTTTTTTCATCTCTGCAAATTTAAGCATCTAAAAGGGAATGAACGTTGTTAAACTTTGCTTAAAATCATTTAGGGCTTAAACCTTCTTTTGACGATTCCGTCTTACGGGGCATAACTTAAAAATCTATACAATGAAAAAATTGATTATCGCTGCCATGCTGATTACAGGAATGGCATCATTTGCACAGGAAAAACCGACACAAGATCGCGCAAAAATGGAGCAATTGACTCCGGAACAACGGAATGAGCTTCATTTAAAAAAGCTGACGCTTGACCTTGACCTCAATGCTTCCCAACAAAAAGAAATGGGAAAAATCCTTGCCGAGCAAAACGCCAAAATGGAAACTGCCAAAGCAGAAAGGCTTGCGAAAAAAGATGCCGCTGTAAAACCGACAAAGGAAGAACGTTTTGCCAAACAAAGCCAGATGCTTGACGACCAGATTGCAATGAAAGCAAGGGTTAAAAAAATTCTTTCTGCAGAGCAATATGACAAATGGGAGAAAATGAAAAACGACAGGCATCATGAAATGAAAGGCCATATGGGCAAAAGAAAAGGGCCGAAAACAGAAGATAAATAAAAATAAATTTTGTGCTTTCGCAAAAATAAGTTAGTTTTGAGTGCTAATCTTATTCAAAAAACTATACACAAATGAAAAAATTAATTGCCGTATTAACATTATTCCTTGCTTTTACAATTGGCGCTAATGCTCAGGAAAGCAAAGTCGGTAACAGTAACGCAGAAGTTGCGAGGCAGGATGCCATCAAACTTAACGCGATTGTAGGCCTGACTGATACACAACAGGATAATTTCACATCGCTTTTCTTGATGAAATACAATACGCTCAGCAATCCAGACTTGAGCAATGACAGAAAAAAAGAGATGTCAAGAATTGTTGAAATGAAAATCAGGGCGTCATTGACTGCTGAACAACTTCAAAAGCTGGATGCTAAACCTACAGTGTTAGCAGAATTGACCGGAGCAAATACACTTACTCCCGAAAAGGCGAAAAAATAATTTCTTCTTATACAAAACGAAAGGCTTTCAAATTGAAAGCCTTTTTTTATTTAAAGTGTTTTTGAAACGGTATCAATCGCTCGGATTGTAAAATCCAGATCATCATAAGTCAACGCGTCGGTGATGAACCACGTTTCATAAGCAGAAGGCGCAATATAAATGCCTTCATTGAGCAATCCATGGAAGAACTTCCTGAAAGTGTCATTGTCTCCTTTTGCCGCACTTTTGAAATCCGTTACCGGATTGGCATCAAAATGCACCGAAATCATCGAACCAACCCTGTTTATGGTAAATACAATATGATTAGCCGTGAGTTTTTCCCTGATTCCTGCTTCTAAATAAGCTGCTTTTTCCTCGAGTCTTTTAAATATTCCGGCATCTTCATTTATGGCTTTAAGCATCGCCAATCCGGCCGCCATCGCCAAAGGATTTCCAGACAACGTTCCCGCTTGGTAAACCGGCCCGATTGGCGCCAGGAAATTCATGATTTCCGTCCTTGCAGCAAAAGCGCCAACTGGCAAACCGCCGCCAATCACTTTGCCAAAAGTCACGATATCCGCATTGACGTTGTATAATTCCTGCACACCGCCTTTTGCCAGCCTGAATCCCGTCATTACTTCGTCGAAAATGAGCAAGATGCCATTGGCGGTGCACAATCGCCTTAAACCCGCTAAAAAGCCTTCATTAGGCGGAATACAACCCATATTGCCGGCAATCGGCTCAACAATAATGGCCGCAATCTGATTTTTATTGGCGGCAATCACATCCGCGACATTTTCCAAATCATTATAACGGGCAAGCAAAGTATCTTTTGCCGTTCCTTCTGTGACACCCGGACTGTTTGGCATGCCAAAAGTCACAGCGCCACTTCCGGCCTGGATCAGGAAGGAATCGGAATGCCCATGATAGCAACCCGCAAATTTGATGATCTTATCTCTTTTGGTAAAACCGCGCGCAAGGCGAATGGCACTCATACAAGCTTCTGTACCAGAATTGACGAAGCGTATCTTATCAATATTTGGAACCATGCTGACCGCGAGTTTCGCGATTTCAGTCTCGAGTTCAGTTGGCATCCCGAAAGACGTTCCGAGTTTTGCCTTTTCAATCACGGCATTTACAACCGGTTCATAGGCATGGCCCAAAATCATCGGACCCCAGGAATTGATATAATCAATCAATCGGTTCCCATCTTCATCGTAGAGATAGGCGCCTTTGGCACTTTTAACAAAAATAGGCGTTCCGCCAACTGCCTTGAAGGCACGTACAGGCGAATTGACACCGCCGGGAATGACCTTCTCAGCTTCAGCAAAAAGCTGACTGCTTCTTTTGTACAGCATAAATTATTTGATCTTGAGGTTTTGTCCGATAGAAATGGAATTCTCGGTAATATTGTTTTTCCTTCTCAGCTCGTCGATGCTGAGATTGAACTTTTTTGATATGGAATAAAGTGTATCGCCCTGGACAACCTGGTAGGTATCGGAACCTGAATTGATAGCAACTTGCGGCATGACAGGAACCGTTGGGACAGAATCTTTGGCTATAACCGGAACAGTTGTTTTTGGAATAAATTGGGTTCCCAAAACTTCCGAATCGTATTTGTTGAGTTGGTAACGCTCGATAATCCCGATCAGTTTTTCAGGATATTTCGGGTCGGTCGCATAACCCGCCGCCCTAAGTCCTTTCGCCCATTCCCTATAGTCGTTTTTGTCAAGCTGGAACAAAGCTGCATATCGGTCTCTCGTGGTCAAAAACAAGGCGTGATCCTGATATGATTCGCTCGGCTGTTGGTATTTCCTAAAACATTCCTGTGCTTCGTCGTCGTCGTAACTGACGCTTGGCCCAGTCCATTCCTTGTGGCATTTAATGCCGAAATGGTTGTTTGCCAAAGTGCTTAACGGTCCGGTTCCGGCTCCAGATTCCAAAATACCTTGGCCGAGGATAATGCTGGCTGGAATTCCATATTGTGACATGTTGCTTTTGGCGATATCTTTATATTGATTGATGTAATCCAATACCATTGCGGTGGTGACTTTTACACGCGTTGTCGCCTCAAGGATTTCAGATTTGGAATAGACGGTTTCATTTGGCGTTGACTTGCTTACCTCTTTTGCGCCTTCATACTGCTGTTCGATTTTTTTGATGTCCTGGGCTTTGGCTACAGGCTTCAGCTGCGTAGGTTTTCTGGTGGCGACCGGTTTATGTGGAACAGGCTTTTTAGTCGTGCGTGTCGTAACAGTTTTTTTTGGGGTTGACCTTGCAGATGGCTTGCTGCTGCCACAACTGACGAGTAATATGGCAATTATCAAAAGTGAAATTTTCTTAATCATGGATTTCAATTAATGGTAATTTTTTATTTCTTAATACGATATTCATTCCTTTAATTCCTTGGATGCCGCCGGTATGGATGACTAAAATCTTAGAACCTGCCGGAAAAAAATCTTTCCCAATCAAATCCATAACGCCGAATAACAGCTTTCCGGTATAAACCGGATCCAACGGAATCCTGGTCTTATGGTAAAACCCGTTGATAAAACCAATCAGTTCCGGAGTGATTTTCCCATATCCGCCAAAATGATAATCCATCATCAGCCGCCAGTTTTCACGCGTTGCAAATTTCATGATTTCGCCATCCAAAAAATCGCCTTTTAAAGCTGGAAATCCCAAAATTTGCTGGTTTTCAAAGGCACTGTTAATCAATCCGCAAATAGTGCCGCCGCTTCCGACTGCGGTGCAAATATAATCAAAAGCGGCATCTTCTGCCGTTAAAATTTCGGCGCAGCCTTTCACGGCGAGCGCATTTGTACCGCCTTCAGGAAGCAGGTAAAATGGCCCGAATCGCAATTCTAAATTATCGATGAATGTTGGATTTTCCTTTTCGGAATATTGCGAGCGGGAAACAAATTGGAGAGTCATGCCGCAATCCTCAGCGAATTTTAATGTTGGATTTTCTTCGATTTTTGACGCCAGTTCTTCACCACGGATCATGCCGATGGTTTTAAAACCATATTCTTTTCCTGCAGCCGCAACAGCCGCAATATGATTCGAGAAAGCACCGCCGAATGTCAGTAATGTGGTTTTTTTTTCGGCTTTTGCCTGCAGCAGATTGTATTTTAATTTCCTGTATTTATTGCCGGAAATAATAGGGTGAATAAGGTCTTCACGCTTGATGCACAATGTGATATCCTTATTTTCAATCGGTATGTTCTGGGTGATGGAATTCAAAAATGATCGCTGATAATTGATTCGGCAAACTTAACTAAAATTATCCGCCATAAAAAAAGCAGCCTTCCGACTGCTTTCCGTTATCTTAATTGTGGTTCCTGAAAACCGAAATCTTCTGTCCGAAATCCTGGTTCGAAGTGATGATTTTAGCGATGTAAATGCCTTCACTGATTCCTGAAGTGGAAAAATTGTAATGGTCATCTGAGCCCAATTTCGCATTGGTGAAAATCAGCTTTCCGGCCATATCATATAGGCTGCAGGATTTGATTTCAATACCTTTAGGATTGGAAATCTCAAGCATTTGTGAGGCATTGTCCTGGATGACTGCAAAATTGTCATCCGTAATATTGGGAATACCTAAAGCAGCATCTGTAAAGGTGATTTCAAACCTGTTGTTGTAAACGCCGGCTTCGAGTGTGATATCAAAATTTCCGGTCTTGATGTTGTGATAGGAACTGTCATTGGCGTCGAAAATATAAATCTGCTGGTTTTCATCAAAATTGACAACCTCGGGCACGTAGAACCGAAACGTACTGTTGTTTGCCGATTTCACACCAATTGGAATGCGTTTGCCGATATCGAAATTGGTGCCTTCAATGACATATTTCGCATTGTCAAGCACAAAATAAACATCATTTGGAATGTCAGTGGCGACCGAGCTTTTTGCGTCAATTCCCCTATCGATGCCGTCAGTGGCTTCGGGAATCAATGCCAATGCAATCTGTGCCGTATTGGTATTGTTCATGATCGCATTGAGCCTGATATGCGGCACTTGGTTGATTTGGCCCACAGTAGTTGGCAGATTGGCGTTGGAAGAACGTTCGAATTGCGACAATGATCCGCTTTCTTTATAATATTCGCGGTGTGCGTTTTTTAAGGTAACACTTCCGTTTGAGGTGCCCAATATCATGAAGCCCTGCCCAATCGGCGCATATTTCCTTTCAATGACTAAACCTGAAGACGTACCGGTTGTACTTAAGTTCCCGCTGCCGTCATAACTGCTGAAAAAAGCCGGGACATAAATGCCGTTTGAAGCAAGGCTGACCGGAGAATAAGTGCCGTAACCGCCTTGATATTGGACTAAATAATGTGAATTTGTCGATTTGTTTTGTTCCCAATAATAACCAATGCCATCACAAGCGGTATTAGCGGGATCCAATAAAAACGCATTGACATGCAAAGCCGAAGGATACGGATTGCCCGTAAGCGTCATATTGTCCAATCCGACGCTGACAGCAATATTGCCGTCATTTGGCTTGCCCCTGAAATCATAACGCTGCGCACTTCCGATATTGTTTTGGACGCCATCGACGGAAGTGATATCCGTTCCTGACGTTCCTTTCATCGTAAAGCCTTCACCTGCGGCAAAGTTTGAAGCGGCGCCAACATACAGCCAATCCGCATAAGTCGCAGAACTGATGTATTTATAAATCCAATAAGACGAAATTGCAAATGGTGAAGCAGTGCCGTCTAATCCACCGGTCGGGACGGAAACCGCACTGTTCGTTGTGGTCAACGGATTCTGGATCATCGTAATCCCGAAACCCTCATTTCCTGTAGTGGCAGAAGCATTCCCAATCGGAGAACACCAATAATTGTAGTCGTAATTGTCTGAAGTGCCTTCCTGGAACACAGAAAGTTTTCCAAGCCCTTTATTCGTTGATGTCGAAGCCGTACCCTGTAACAATTGGGCCTCATTCCGCAAGTAAATATTACTGTTGTTCTGCAGGTCAATATCCTGTTTCACGAATACGACCTGGTCTTTGACATACATAGAACTTCCGGAACTGACGTATAGCTGCGCAAAAGTATTCGCAGACCACATCAAAAATAAAATCGCAACTGCCTTCTTCATTTGGTAAAAATTTCAATAAAAATATAAAATATTGTCATACAACAGATTGAAAACACAAGAAAACTTAAAATAGTTTAACACCAAACGCCGTCTGTCGATTTAAAGGGTTGTTTATCGGTAGGATTTATCGCAAACCAAGCATCAAATCCATTTCAAAAAGCTCCAAATACGCCTCGATTTTAAATATCCAATGTTTTTTTCATTGGCGTAAGCCTCGCGTTCAAAGCTGATATTTTCGTAGGCAATTTTCCTGTTTTTATATTGGATAAGCCTGACCAGATATTCGAAAAAATACCAGATAAAAAAAGGCAAAACCAAAAGTTCCAATTGCTGCCTGACATGTATTTTTTCATGGTTCACATATGCCGCATCCGCCTTATGTTCCTTCGTCCGGAGAATGACAAACGGGAAAATGGTGATTCCGCCATAACCTTTCGGTATTAAATATCTTGAAACGATTACAAACATTCCTTAACTTTGCCTCTTATGGACGAGCAAAATAATGAAAATAAACTAATCGAAGGCGAAGATTATTACCTGACGCCCGAAGGTTACAAGGTTTTCACCGAAAAATACCATCTCAAACGCGGCTATTGCTGCCGAAGCGGTTGCCGCCATTGCCCATATGGATTCGATAAAAAAACAGGAACAATTAAGAAATAATTTTGGGCGTTGCCTCCGGCCCGCGCTCTCCGCTATAATTTTTATTTCCTTTCGCTACGCTACAGGTAAATAAAAGATTTTCGCTGCAATCGCTAACGCAGTCCTAACAAACAGTAGAAATAACATTTTGCATATGACTTTCAAAGAACAAATCCAGGAAGGAACTCCAAGCGTTTTACCCCAGCCAAAACCCTACGATTTTAATATCAATCACGCGCCAAAACGCAAGGAAATCCTTTCCGCCGACGAGAAAAAACTCGCCATCAGAAATGCGCTTCGTTATTTCGAGCCCAAAGATCACGCGGTTCTGGCAAAGGAATTTTCGGAAGAATTAAACACATACGGAAGAATCTACATGTATCGCCTGCGCCCGGATTACGAAATGAAAGCGCACCCGATTTCCGAGTATCCAGGAAAATCCGAACAGGCAAAAGCCATCATGCTGATGATCCAGAATAATTTGGATTATGCCGTCGCACAACACCCGCACGAATTGATTACCTATGGCGGAAATGGCGCTGTGTTCCAGAACTGGGCACAATACCGCCTGACGATGAAATACCTGTCGGAAATGACAGAGGAACAAACCTTAACGATTTATTCCGGCCATCCGATGGGATTGTATCCGTCGCATAAAGATGCGCCGCGCGTTGTCGTGACAAACGGCATGATGATTCCCAATTATTCCAAACCCGACGACTGGGAAAAATTCAATGCGCTCGGCGTCACGCAATACGGCCAGATGACCGCCGGAAGTTATATGTATATCGGGCCGCAGGGCATCGTGCACGGCACAACGATTACCGTATTGAACGCAGGAAGGAAAATCGCCAAAAGCGGTGAGGATTTATCAGGAAAATTATTCGTGACTTCAGGACTTGGCGGCATGAGCGGCGCGCAACCCAAAGCCGGAAACATCGCGGGCTGCATCACGGTTTGCGCTGAAGTCAACCCGAAAGCGGTCCAAACGCGCCATTCTCAAGGCTGGGTTGATGAAGTCGCCACCGATTTGGACAAACTGGTAGAACGAGTGACTTTGGCGAAAGCCAATAAAGAAACCGTTTCCATCGCCTACCAGGGAAATGTCGTTGATGTCTGGGAAAAATTTGACACTGAAAATATCTATGTCGATTTGGGAAGCGACCAAACATCCTTGCACAATCCGTGGGCTGGCGGTTATTATCCGGTTGGGATTTCACTGGAAGAAGCCAATGACATGATGGCAAATAATCCGGCATTATTCAAGGAAAAAGTACAGGAAACCTTGAGAAAACACGCCGCGGCAATTAACAAACATACCGCAAAAGGCACGTATTTCTTCGATTACGGAAATGCCTTTTTATTGGAAAGTTCGCGCGCCGGCGCCGATGTCATGGCAAAGGACGGCATCAATTTCAAATACCCGAGTTATGTCCAAGATATTTTGGGCCCAATGTGTTTCGATTACGGATTTGGCCCGTTCCGTTGGGTTTGCACTTCCGGAAAGCCCGAAGATTTGCAAAAAACAGACAATATCGCCGCTGAAATTTTGGAGGAAATGGCGAAAACTGCACCTTCGGAAATCAAGCAGCAAATGGAAGATAACATCCGTTGGATCAGAAGTGCACAGCAAAACAAATTGGTCGTCGGTTCGCAAGCCAGAATTTTATATGCCGATGCAGAAGGACGTATGAAAATCGCCGAAGCCTTCAACAACGCGATTGCAAAAAACGACATCGGGTTTGTGGTTTTAGGCCGCGACCATCACGATGTTTCGGGAACGGATTCACCCTACCGCGAAACCTCAAACATCTATGACGGATCGCGATTTACTGCCGATATGGCCATCCAGAATGTCATTGGCGACAGCTTTCGTGGAGCAACCTGGGTTTCCATCCACAACGGCGGCGGCGTGGGTTGGGGCGAGGTCATTAACGGTGGATTTGGTATGGTTCTTGATGGTTCCGAGGCCGCAAAAAAACGCCTGCAGTCGATGCTTTTCTGGGATGTCAACAACGGAATTTCAAGAAGAAGCTGGGCACGGAATGATGAAGCGATTTTTGCAATCAAAAGGGCTATGGCCATGCAACCTTTGTTAAAAGTGACCATCCCGAATTTAGTCGACGATAGTATTCTGGAAAATCTCTGAACAGATGAAAAAACTCAACAGCATCACATTAATGATCATGGGCACGGGGCTTTTACCCGTAGCCTACATTCTTGAAAACGTGTTCCTGAAATGCGTTTTGCTGCTGGCTTCCATCATCCTGAATATTATTGCGATTGTAAAAAATTTCAAGGAGAAACGAGAAAATAAACTGTAATCCAAATAAATTCAGCTATGAGAACTTTAAAAATTTTACCCTTGCTCCTGCTGTTCATTGCAGGTTCCTGCAACTCGGTCAGGGTCGCAAATGATTACGACAAAAAAGCAGATTTTTCCAATTACAAAACTTTTGCTTTTTTCAAAAACGGGATTGACAAAGTCGAGATATCCGACCTTGACAAAAGAAGAATCCTCCATTCCATCGAAGAAGAAATGATTGCCAAAGGCTTTACCAAAAGTGACAATCCCGATCTTCTGGTGAATATTTTCACGAAATCTACCGAGCAGGTCAATGTGAACCAATACAACACCGGATGGGGTTATGGCTACGGTTTCGGATGGAGTCCGTGGATGTGGGGCGGAACGACTTCGGTTTACACCAATACCGACGGCACCTTGTTCATCGACCTGATTGACGCCAAAAAGAAAGAGCTCGTCTGGCAAGGCGAAGGCGAAGGTTATCTGACCAAAGACGTCGAGAAAAAAGACGAACGCATCAAAGAATTCGTTTCGCGGATTTTGTCGCAATATCCGCCGAAGAAAAAGTAAATTTCTATGAAAAAACCGCAGTTGAAGCTGCGGTTTTTTTTATTTTATGCTTGTAGTAAATTGCCATAGCCCTGATAGAAGCGGAAATCCTTTTTATTGCAAGAAGATTGCTTCGCCAGTTCGGGAAATCCCCGTGTCTTCTTTCGTCAGAATGACAAGCGAAGTGCCAATGCAATAAAAAGATTGAAACGGATAGCAGGAATAGCTCCTAATAATTCAGCAACTCTTCCATCTTCACTTTCACTTTTTCCATCGACGGAATCATCGTCTGTTCCAAAGTCGAATTCAATGGAATAGCCGGCATATTCTCAGATCCGATGACCATGACCGGCGCGTCGAGGAATCTAAAACATTTTTCCTGAATCATTCCGGCCAGACTTCGCGCAAATGAATTGCTTACTGGCTCTTCGGTCACAATCAGGCATTTTTTAGCCTTTTTTACCGATTGGAGTATTGTGGCTTCGTCGAGCGGGTAAAGTGTCCGCAAATCGACGATTTCGACTTGGTTTTTAAAATCCTTCGACGCGTTAAGCGCCCAATGTACGCCCATTCCGTACGTAATTACGGTAATCGTTTCGCTTTCTTCCTGCGGCCAGATTTCCTGTACGATATTAGCTTTGCCAAATGGCAGTACATAATCTTCACCCGGTTCGTTGACTTTGGCTTCGTCCGTGCCTTTGACTTTCGACCAGTACAAACCCTTGTGCTCCAAAATGACTATCGGATTCGGGTCGTAATAAGCGGCTTTCAGCAACCCTTTCAAATCGGCACCGTTGCTCGGATAGGCGATTTTGATGCCGCGGATGTTCGTCAATACGCTTTCCACAGACGATGAATGGTATGGCCCGCCACTGCCATAAGCGCCAATCGGCACACGCAAAATCATGCTGACCGGCCATTTGCCATTGGTCAAGTAACATGAACGGCTGACTTCGGTGAACAACTGGTTCAATCCCGGCCAGATGTAATCGGCGAATTGCACCTCAACAATTGGCTTTAAGCCAACCGCCGACATTCCGACGGTCGAACCGACGATAAACGCTTCCTGGATTGGCGTATTGAACACGCGTTCATCGCCGAATTTCTGCGCCAATGTCGCCGCTTCACGGAATACGCCGCCCAATCGTCCGCCAACATCCTGCCCGTACAACAGGCATTCTTTATGCTCTTTCATCAATTCCTCGACTGCAAACAACGCGCAATCGACCATGACGACTTTGTCTTCTCTTTCAGGATTGCGTTCGCCTTTTTCTTCGGTGATCGGCGTTGGTGCAAAATCATGCGTAAACAAATCTTCGGGCCTTGGATCTTCCGCTAATAATGCTTTATCGTAATCGGCTTTGACTTTCGCTTTCGCCGTTTCATTTAATTTTTGGATTTCCGCCCATGTAAAACCCGCATCGAGCAGTTGCTGTTCCAAAACCGGATATGGATCACGCGATTGCGCTTCTTCCAAATCGTCGCGATACCACTCCATCCGAACGCCCGAAGTATGGTGATTCAGCAGCGGTACTTTGGCATGAACCAAAAACGGGCGCCTTTCTGTACGCATTGTTTTTACGACTTTTTGCAACGCCAGATAACTTTCGGTAAAATCAGCGCCGTCAATTGAAATCGCTTCAATGCCGTGGAAACCTTTCGCATATTCAAAGGCATTTTGTGCTCGTGTTTCGGCTGCATTCGCTGAAATATCCCAGCCGTTGTCCTGCACCAGATACAAAATCGGCAATTGCTTCAATGCTGCCATTTGGAACGCTTCGGCAATTTCGCCTTCGGTTACGGAAGCATCGCCAAGTGAACAAACAACAATTGGCAAATCTTTCAAATCGTCCTGAATTCCTATATTTTCCTTATACCAAAATCCGAGTGCCGCGCCAGTCGCCGGAATCGCCTGCATACCGGTCGCTGAAGATTGGTGCGGAATTTTAGGCTTGTCGGCATCTCTTAAACTCGGGTGGCAATAGTACGTTCGTCCGCCAGAAAACGGATCGTCGCGCTTCGCCATCAATTGCAACATTAAATCGTACGGTTCCATTCCAATGCCGAGCAACATCGCATCATCGCGATAATACGGAAACGCAAAATCCTGCGGAAGCAGATGCATTGCCATCGCAATCTGGATCGCTTCATGGCCGCGTGACGTCGCATGCACGTATTTGGAAACGACTTTAAAATTTTCCTCGTACAATTCCGTCATCGCTTTGGCGGTCGCCATGGTCGCGAATGCTTTTTCTAAAATGATTTTATTCAATGTCTTTTCTGCTGTTTCCATAATTTGTTGGCCACAGATTCACAGATTAAGAATCAAAATCTGTGAATCTGTGGCGTTTATTTTTTTTAATTTTCGCAGACAATTCGCGCTTTCGCCTTTATCTTTTTTGCTTCGGTGCCTCACAAAAAAGGATACCAGCTCTATCGCGGCTGCGCACTGTAACTCTCAACAGGCACAATCCAACCGAATGTATCTTTTATTTTTTGTGTTTTAATGCCATCCATTGTGGCTTTCAAATCCTTGGCAACAGGATTTCCAACAGGGAATTTGATTTTCATGTCCTTGTACCCGATTTCTTCAATCGGCGCAATAGACACGGCCGTTCCCGCGCCCCAGGCTTCTTCCAAAGTCCCGTTTTCTGATGCAGCAATAATCTCAGACATCTTGATTGGCCTTTCAGTCACTTCAAATCCTTTACTGCGCAATAAATCAATCACGCTCAGTCTCGTGATTCCCGACAAAATCGATCCGCCAAGATTCGGTGTAATGACTTTTCCGCCAATTTTAAAGAAAATGTTCATGGTTCCTGCTTCCTGTACGTATTCAAAGTTTTGCGCGTCGAGCCACAGCACCTGATCGTAACCGTTTAGCTTGGCTTTTTCCGTCGGAAGAATTGCCGCAGCGTAATTCCCTGCCGCTTTCGCTTCACCGGTTCCGCCATTTGCCGCACGGATGTATTGAGTTTCCGCGTACAATTTGATTGGCTTGCTGAAAAACGGTCCTGAAGGCGATGCAAAAATGATGAACTTGTATTTTGTGGCGGCGCGCATCCCGATAAAGGCTTCATCTGCATACATAAACGGCCTTAAATACAAAGCACTTCCATCATTTGACGGCACCCATTCTTTGTCGATTGCGACCAGCCTTTTCAATCCTTCGACAAATAAATCTTCCGGAAAAGCAGGCATGCCCATTCTGGCCGCGCTGAAATTCAGGCGTTTTGCATTTTGGCCCGGGCGGAACAACAATGGCATTCCGTCATTTCCGAGCGCCGCTTTCAGGCCTTCAAAAATTGCCTGGCCGTAATGCAAAGCCATTGCCGCCGGATGCGTGGGAATAGTGGCCATCGGCTCAATCCTCGGGTTGTTCCATTGCCCGTTTTCGTAATCACAAATGAACATGTGATCGGTAAAAACCGTACCCATAATACTTGTGTTCAAATCGATATTTTTTTCGCGGCCGCTGTGGTTAATGGTTTCTTTGATGTGATACATAATGTTAGATAATTGTGTTTGAGTCAAATTGTTCTAAATAATCGCCGACTTTCCGCAGGAATGATCCGCCTAAAAATCCGTCGACCACGCGGTGGTCAAAAGACAAAGACAAATACATCATGCTTCGGATGGCAATTTCATCGCCGGTTGCAATCGTAATGACTTCCGGGCGTTTTTTAATGATTCCCAAAGCCAAAATCGCAACTTCAGGCTGGTTGATAATCGGCGTTCCCATCAAACTTCCAAATGTCCCAACATTGGAAATCGTAAACGTCGAACCTTGGACTTCGTCGGGTTTCAGCTTGTTGTTTCGGGAGCTTTCCGCCAAATGATTGACCGTTGCCGCCAATTCAGACAAGTTCTTATTATTCGCATTTTTCACGACCGGAACAATTAAGTTTCCGCTTGGCAAAGCCGTTGCCATTCCGATATTGATATCGGCGTGGACAATGATGTTTTTCCCGTCAACGGAAACGTTTATCATTGGAAAATCAGCTACCGCTTTTGCAACTGCGTCAACAAAAATGGGCGTAAACGTCAGTTTTTGATTGTGCTTAGCAAGGAATTTGTCCTTGTTTTCATTTCTCCAATTCACGAGATTCGTGACATCAACCTCGATATAAGAAGTCACGTGCGGCGAAGTTTGCTTCGAATAGACCATATGGTCGGCAATCATCTTGCGCATGCGGTCCATTTCGACGATGCGGTCTTTTCCTTCGACGAAATTAATGACCGGTTTTGGATAAGTCGATTGCGGCTGAGTATTTGTTTGCGGAATGCTTTTCAGCGGGTATTTCCTGTTTTTTAAATACTGGAACACGTCACTTTTCTGGATTCTTCCATCAGCGCCCAATCCCGGAATGCTTTGCACTTCCTCAAGCGAAAGATTTTCCTTTTGTGCGATGCTGATGATTAATGGCGAAAGAAACGCATCAGAATCTGACTTTAACATTACCGGTTTAAGGTTTTGTTTTTCTTCTGTCTTCTGCGCTCTGCCTTCTGCGCTCTGTGCTCTTTCTTCCGTTTTTCCAATCGTTATTTTCTTTCCGGCAGCCTTGTCGTCGGTTTCAATTAATGCCAAAACTTCCCCTACTTTCACGACGTCATTTTTTCCAAAACGGATTTCGGTAATGATGCCATGAACCGGCGACGGCACATCGCTGTCGACTTTATCGGTCGCAACCTCGAGGATTGTTTCTTCGGCTTCGACCGTATCACCGACATTTTTCAGCCAGTTGATGATCGTTGCTTCGGAAATGCTTTCGCCCATTTTGGGCATTTTAAATTCGATTGTCGGCATATTATTTTTTCCTTGTTTCTTCTAATGTCATGTATGAAGTTTCCTGTATTGGCCTGTCCTTTGGAATTTCCCGCAAGGGTTCGACCGCTTTCAATGTTTCGTATAATTCCTTTGGCAATTTTTGATATAACGCTGTGCCCTTCGTTTTCCAGGCCATCATTTCGTCGCTGACGGTCTTGATGGTGACCGCGGGATTTCCGACGACCATTTTACGCGCCGGAATAATGGTTTCGGCTTTCACGAATGCCAACGCGCCGACGATGCATTCGTCACCGATATCAGCATCGTCCATAATCACGGCGTTCATTCCAATGAGGCAATTCCTGCCAATGTTCGCACCGTGGATAATCGCGCCATGGCCGATATGCGCTCCGGCTTTCAATGTAATATTCTTTCCCGGAAACATATGGATCGTGCAGTTTTCCTGGACATTACAACCGTCTTCAATGACGATTCCGCCCCAATCGCCACGGATGGCTGCGCCCGGCCCAACATAAACGTCCTTGCCGATAATTACATTACCGGTGACGGCAGCTTGCGGATGGATGAAGCTGCTTTCGTGGATGACGGGAATGAAACCTCTGAATTCGTAAACCATAATTAGCTATTAGATGTTAGCATTGAGAATTGAGATTGCTATCAGGAAAATTCTCAATTCTCAATTCTCAATTCTCAATTCTCAATTCTATTTAAATTTCTTTAATGTTTCTTTTGTAAAATCGGACAGTACCAAACGGCCGCTGATGGCTGCGCGTTCTGCGAGCAGATTGTCCCAATCGTCGGTGCCTTTCCAGAATATCTTTTTCAATTCGGACATGGCTTCAGGATTGTAGGTGCACAGATGTTGGGCAAAGGCTTCGATGGCTGTATCCATTTCTTCGATACTTTCATAGACGTTGGCAAATAATCCTTTGCTTTTCGCCCATTCGGCTTCATAGAAATTATTGGCGTCGATCGCGATTTGTGACATCGCCGAAACACCCATTTTTCTTTCGATGGCCGGCGAAACCACGAACGGCCCGATGCCGACGTTGAGTTCGCTTAATTTTATCGCTGCGAATTTCGCCGCCATGCAATAATCGGTTGCTGCTGCGATTCCGACGCCGCCGCCGACGGTTTTCCCCTGGATTCTTCCGATGATGAATTTCGGGCATTTGCGCATCGCGTTGATGACGTTCGCAAATCCTGAGAAAAATACTTTTCCTGTCGATGCGTCATTGATATTGATTAATTCCTTGAAACTCGCTCCGGCGCAGAAAGTCCGGTCGCCGCCACTTTTCAGGATGATGACTTTGACGTTGTCGTCGTTTCCCGTTTTTGTAATGGTTTCAGCCAATTGCGCGAGGATATTTCCGGGCAAGGAATTTTGTTCGGGATGGAAAAACTCGATGGTGGCGATTCCTTCTTTTATATTTGATGTAACGTATGCTTCAGTCATTGATAATCTTATTATTTGTTGAAAGCCCTAGCCCTGATTGTAGCGGAAATCCTTTTTGCAAAAAAGATTGCAGCGAAAGCAGGTTCCCGGCCCCTAATCCAAAATCCCAAATTGCTTGAAATGGTGGTTAAAATGTTTTGTGCTCAATAAATCCCATTCGAACTTGTCCATCATGCCGAAAACGACATTTTTGGTTCGCGCATCCGGGTTTTCCTTGAAATATTGTTCGTAGGCATTGATGGCCTCGGTTAATTTTTGTTTGGCGGTCTGCAAATCGGGATGCGCCAAATCTTCGAGCGTATTTTCCTTCATCAGCGGATGTTTGTGTCCTTGCGGAAATGGCCTGTGATTGAAAATCGTTTCGCGGTATTTGTCGAGGTGTTCGGCAGGTGTCGCAATGTCGAAATCCTGGACTTCTCCTGATGCAAAACGGAATTGCTGCTCCATATGCTCGACCATGTGCTGTGGCGTCATTGTGCCCCAATTGGCTTTGTGGTTGATAGTCAGTTTCGTCAGGTATTCGTCGATATTGCACTGGTTGATTTCCTTGAATGGTGATTTTTTCTGCACCATTGTCAAGATTGTCGCGATGGCGGTCAGTTCGTCATTTTGGTCGAAAACTTCCACAAACCATTTGACAATTCCCGATGGCATTTGCTCGCCTGCATGGTCGCGTTCTATCTTTTGCTTACACGTCAGGCGGACATACATCGTGTCGTTGTGGTAAATCGGACGCAGGAAACGGCATTCTTCGAGTCCGTAGTTTGCGGCAACCGGGCCTTTGTTCGGCCATACAAATAATCCGGCAGCGGCGGCTAAAATGAAATAACCGTGCGCTGTCCTTTTCTCGAAAATACTGCCTTGCAATGAAGTGATATCGGTATGTGCATAGAAATGATCCCAAGTCAAATTCGCAAAATTGATGATGTCGGTATCGGTCACCGTGCGCTTGTGTGTCTTGATGGACATGCCCGGTTCGATATCGTCCCAGTAATATTTGAACGGATGTTCTGGCGCTTCCTTGTAGGCTGAATTCGGTTGGTAAATGCCTGTGATTTCTGTCAGTGTTGTCGGCGAACCTTGTATTGCGCAGCGCTGCATGTAATGGCGAATGCCGCGAATGCCGCCCATTTCCTCGCCGCCGCCTGCGCGTCCCGGACCGCCGTGGACGAGTTGTGGCAATGGCGAACCGTGGCCGGTACTTTGTTTGGCGTTTTCACGGTTCAACACCAAAATCCGCCCGTGGTGTGATGCGGCATTGACGACATAATCTTTGGCAATTTTATCGGAATTGGTAACGATTGAAGATACCAATGAGCCTTTGCCCATTTTGGCCAATTCGACCGCTTCTTCAATGTTTTTGTATGGCATTAATGTCGCAATCGGACCAAAAGCTTCGGTTTCATGGACAAGGATATTTTTGAATGGGTTGTCTTCGCGAAGCAGCATCGGACTGATGAAAGCGCCTTTGGAGGCATCGGCGCCAACAGTTGTGATTTTGTCATAGTCGCCATAAACGATGGATGCGGTTTTTGCGATTTCGCGCGTGCGCATTTTGACTTCGAGAACCTGGTCGGCACTGACAAGCGAACCCATTCGTACTTCCTTTAATCTCGGGTCGCCGATGGTGACTTTGTCGAGTGCTTTCCCGAGTGCGATCTGCACATCTTCCATTAATTTTTCAGGAACGATGATTCTTCTGATAGCGGTACATTTTTGGCCACATTTAACGGTCATTTCACTTCTGGCCTGGTTGACGAACAAATCGAATTCCGGTGTTCCCGGAACGGCATCTTCGCCAAGGATTGAGCAATTTAAGGAATCCGCTTCCATATTGAATGGCACTGATTCGTTGATGATCCTGCTATGTGATTTCAGCATTCGTCCCGTTGACGCTGAACCTGTAAAAGTCACGACATCCTGGGATTCAACATAATCTAAAATTTTATTCGCCGAGCCGCAAATGAGTTGCAGCGCGCCTTCGGGCAAAATATTGGATGCAATGATTTCTTTGACAACAGCTTCTGTCAAGTATGAAGTAGACGTTGCCGGTTTCACAACTGCCGGCATTCCCGCCATCCAGTTGACCGCACATTTCTCCAGCATGCCCCAAATCGGGAAATTGAATGCATTGATGTGTACCGCAACACCGGGTTTCGGAACCAAAATATGATGTGCCATAAAACGGCCGCCTTTGGATAAATCGATTGCATCGCCTTCGACATCATATGGTTGGTTTGGAAACAATTTTCGCAATGACGCATTGGCGAATAAATTGCCGAATCCGCCTTCGATATCAATCCAGCTGTCGACACGTGTCGCGCCGGTTCTGTAACTGATTTCATAGAACTGCTCTTTGCGTTTGGTTAAGTACAAAGCGAGTTTCTTGATCATATTGCCGCGTTCCTGAAACGTCATTTTTCGGAGTTTTTCGCCGCCCTTTGTTCTTCCATAATGCAGGATTTCCTCAAAGTCCAATCCTTCGGTAGAAGCATTTGTGATGATGTCTCCGGTCACGGAATCGAATAACGGCGTGCCTTCGCCTGTGCCTTCTGTCCAGTGTCCGTTGACGTAATTTCCTAGTTTGCCCATAATTTGAACATTTATTTATTTTTAAACCATTGAGATATTAAGTTCTGTCTTGGCTCTCGTTTCTTTTCTTTACGCTCTTTCAATAATCATTGCATAGCCTTGGCCAACGCCGATGCACATCGTAACCAACGCATATCTTTTTCCGGTCAGTTGCAATTCTAATGCAGCCGAATATGCGATTCTCGCGCCGGTTACGCCAAGCGGATGTCCGATGGCAATGGCGCCGCCATTCGGGTTGATTCGGTTGTCGTCGTCTTTTAATCCCAACGCGCGGATGCAGGCAATACTTTGCGCGGCAAAAGCTTCGTTGAGTTCGATGATGTCGATTTGGTCGAGTGTTAAATTGGCTTTCGCCAATGCTTTTTTCGTCGCTTCCACCGGGCCGATGCCCATAATTCTTGGCTCGACTCCGACAACTGCCGAGCTGACGATCCTCGCCAATGGCTTTAAATTGTATTTTTTGACTGCCGCTTCTGAAGCGATGATCGTTGCTGCCGCGCCATCATTCAATCCCGAGGAGTTTCCGGCCGTGACGCTGCCGCCATTTCTGAATGCGCCGCGTAATTTTCCCAGGCCTTCCATTGATGTTGATGGCTTGATGAATTCATCTTTGGCAAAAACGATTGGATCGCCTTTGCGTTGCGGAATCTCAACAGCTATAATTTCTTTATCCAAACGGCCCGATTGCTGCGCTTTGGCTGCCTTTATCTGACTGTTCATCGCAAATTTATCCTGGTCTTCTCTTGAAATATTGTATTGGCCGACGAGATTTTCAGCGGTTTCACCCATCGCATCGATACCATATAATTCCTTCATTTTCGGGTTGATGAAACGCCATCCGAAACTCGAATCGTACATTTTCGAATCGGTACCGAATGCCGATGACGGCTTGGAAACGACCAATGGCCCGCGCGTCATATTTTCAATGCCACCGGCGATAAACACGTCGCCATCGCCGGCTTTAATCGCACGGTTTGCATGAATGACAGCCGACAATCCCGAACTGCATAAACGGTTCACGGTTTCCCCAGGGACAGTTTGCGGCAAGCCAGCCAATAACAACGACATTCTTGCGACATTGCGGTTGTCTTCTCCGGCTTGGTTGGCACAGCCCATGATCACGTCGTCATAAGCGTCTTGTGGAATTTCTGGGTGCTTTTCGGCAATGGTTTTGATGACCAGCGCACCCAAATCGTCCGCGCGGACTGCACCTAATGTTCCTTGATAATTTCCGATTGGCGTGCGAACGCCGTCTATGATGTATGCTTCCATTTTAGATTATTAGATTTTAGTATTGAGATGTTAGATTGAAAAATTCTCAATTCTCAATTCTCAATACTTATTCTTTCCATTCGCGATCACTTCTGTAAACTGTTCCTTTGAACAGCGCGACGATCGTATCTTCTTTTTTCACCTTAACACTGTAAAAGCCGAACTTGTTCTTGACGGCGTTTTCGTGTGCAATGGCTGTTATTTTATCACCTTCTTTCAATGATTCAATGTGGTTGATCGACGTATCAATGCTAACGGATTGGCGTCCATACGAATTCGATGCAAATGCCAAAGCGCTGTCGGCAATGGCATACGTAATCGAGCCGTGCGCTATTCCGAAACCGTTGAGCATTTCCTTGCGGACTGTCATCGATAATGTGCATCGGCCTTCCGAAATATCTTCCACAACAATGCCGAGCCATTGGCTAAAGGCATCATTATCGAACATCTTTTGGATGATTTCTTTTGGTGTCATTAGAAGAACTTTTTATTTTCGGCATTCATTTTTCGCAACAGCGGACTGCAACGGTAGCGGTCTTCATGGTATTCATTGTATAAATGATCCAATGCTGCCACACACCAGTCAATTCCTTTCTCGTCTGCCCAGGCCAACAATCCTTTTGGATAATTGACGCCTTTGGTCATGGCGTTGTCGATGTCTTTTGCCGAAGCGATGTTTAAAAACAATGCATCGGCAGCTTCGTTGATGAGCATCGCCAAAATCCTGTCGGCGATATATTTTCCTAATGTTGCGTCTTCTTTTGGCAAAGACAATACTTCGCTGTAATTATAGAATCCGCGGCCTGATTTTTTGCCTAGGAATCCCGCTTCCAACAGGCGTTTCTGCGTGAATGACGGTTTGTACCTTGGGTCAAAATAGAATGCGGTGAAAACGGTTTCTGTCACGACATAATTCACGTCATTCCCGATAAAATCCATCAGTTCGAACGGTCCCATTTTAAATCCGCCATAGTTTTTCATCGCCCGGTCAATCGTGACAAAATCGGCTTTTCCTTCTTCGTAAATGCGCAATGCTTCGCCATAAAACGGACGTGCAACGCGGTTGACGATAAATCCAGGCGTGTCTTTGGCAACAGCCACGACTTTTTTCCAATCGGAAATGATTTTGACCGTTTGCTGTAAAATGGCATCGCTGGTTTGTATTGCGGGAATGACCTCAACCAACTGCATCAATGGCGCAGGATTGAAGAAATGGATTCCGATAAGCCTTTCTGAGTTTTTGCATGAAGCGGCAATCGACGCAATCGATAATGACGACGTATTGGACGCCAAAATCGTTTCTTCTGACACTATCGCTTCCAATTCTGAAAACAGCCTTCTTTTGACATCTAGGTTTTCGACTATGGCTTCAATGACCAAATCGGCGTCGGATAAATCCCCGATCGAACTCACATAAGAAATGCTGCCGAAAATCCTGTCTTTTTCGGCCGAATCGATTTTGCCTTTTTCCAAAAGCATTGCCATGGTTTTCTCGATTCCCAGCCTGCTTTTGGCAAGCGCGTCGAGATTCATGTCGTAAATTTTCACGGTACAACCGGCAGTTGCTGCGACTTGTGCGATGCCGCTTCCCATTGTTCCAGAACCTATGACTGCTACTTTCATTTTTAGATTTTTAGAAACGCCCTGCGGCTTTAGACACGCTGCGCTTTGGACTTAAGACTTTTCTCTTTCTGCTAAATTAATATCCTTTAAATTCCGGTGTTCTTTTTTCCATAAATGCCGTTACGCCTTCCAGGTAATCCTGAGATGCACTGGCATTAATCTGCAATTCCGATTCGAGCGCCAACTGCTGTTCCAGATTGTTACCTAAAGAAGCATTGAGTAATCTTTTCGTCAATGCCAATGCTTTTGTCGGCATGTTTGCCAATGTTGTGGCGAGTTGTAAAATTTCATCCTCAAATACTGCCGTGGCAAAAATTTTATAAATCATACCAAGGTTTAAGGCTTCGGAAGCCGATACCTTGTCGCCAAGCATCATCAATGCCGATGCTTTCTGGAAACCAATCAGCCTTGGCAGGAAAAAAGTTCCCGCACTGTCCGGCACCAAGCCGATTTTGCTGAACGCCTGGATAAAAGCCGCGTTTTCAGTCGCGACGACAATATCACATGCCAGCGCGATGTTTGCGCCAGCGCCAGCGGCGACACCATTGACAGCGGCAACAATCGGTTTTTCAATGTTCCTGATTCGTGTGATGATTGGGTTGTAATGTTCTTCCAATATCTTACGGAAACCCGGCATCAATTCCGGCGTCGTGACTTCCTTTAAATCCTGTCCGGCGCAAAAAGCTTTTCCGGAACCGGTGATGATGATGGCGCGGACATTTGAATCGCTTGCACATTGATCCAGAATATTTTGCAATGACAACGCCATTTCGCGGTTGAAACTGTTGAATACTTCCGGGCGATTTAAAGTAATCGTCGCTATTTTATTTTCTATGTTGAGTAAAATCGAACTCATGATTTGATAATTATTTTAAACATTTGAAATAATCGAACGGTTCCTGACAATCCTGGCATTGGAAAAAAGCCTTGCATGCTGTCGAGCCGAACTGGCTGATCAGTTTTGTATTGAATGAGCCGCATTGTGGGCATTTCACTAATTTTTTATTGCCGAGCAACGCTTCTTTGTCGGCTTCGGCTTCCAATGGCGATGCGATGCCGTATTTTTCGAGTGCGCGCCTGCCTTTTGGCGTAATCCAATCGGTTGTCCAGGCTGGCGACAAAACCAAGTCGATTTTGGCTTCGATGCCATTTTCCTTCAATGCCTTTTTGATGTCATCACCAATCACGTCCATTGCGGGGCAGCCGCTGTATGTTGGCGTAATGGTAATTTCGGCAATATTGTTTTTCATTTCCGCAGCACGTACGACGCCCATTTCCATAATCGAAAGCACCGGAATCTCTGGATCGGAAACCGATTCGAGAATCTGCCCGAGTTTTGGGTCGATATGATGTGCTGTTTCTGTCATTTATTTGGACACGCCGCGCTTTGGATTATTAGGCTTTGTATACTTCCGTTTATTATTTATCTTATTATTTTCCCGAATGCCCTAGCCCTGATGGAAGCGGTATCCTTTTTTGCAAAAAAAGATATAGCGGACAGCAGGAAATAGCTCCCCGAAATAAATTCGGGACAAGCCTAAAAAACTACCAATTCATATTTGGAAACGAGCGTTGCATGTATTGCATGTCGGCCAATAAATAGCCCATGTGTTCGCTGTGGATTCCTTGTTTTCCACCCTTTTGGAAATATTTCATCTCGGGAATCTGCAATGTGGATTCGGTCAATACTTCGGCCACTTTTGCATGAAACGCATCTTTTAATTTGGCGACATCAACGCCGATTTTTTCAGAAACCATCGCGATATCGGCTTCGGTTTGGTGGAACAATTCGTCCGTGAACGTCCATAAATCGTTGATGGCCGTTTGGATTTTGTTGTGACTTTCTTCTGTTCCGTCGCCCAATCTTTTAATCCAGTCGGAAGAAAAACGCTGGTGATACAGCACTTCCTTGATGCTTTTTTTCGCGATTGCCGCCAATGTTGCGTCTTTGGAATTTTGCAACTCCGTCAGCAACAGCAAATGATAAACGTCGTATAGAAACTGTCTTCCAATGGAATAGGCGAAATCGGTGTTCGGCTGTTCAACGAGCAAGACGTTTTTGTATTCGCGTTCGCTGCGAAGGAAGGCAACCGTATCTTCAGTCGCGGCATTTCCTGAGAGCTTCGCGGCATATTGGAAATAGCTTCTCGTTTGCCCGAGCAAATCCAAGGCGATGTTCGTCATCGCGATGTCGACTTCGAGGTTTGGGCCGTGGCCGCAGAGTTCGCCGAGGCGTTGGCCCAGAATAAGCGCATTGTCTGCAATTCCGTAAATGTATTGAATGAGATTATCCTTCATCTTACATGTGTTTTAATTCTTCCGGCAATTCGTAAAAAGTCGGATGGCGATAGGCTTTGTCTTTTGCAGGCTCGAAAAATTCCCCGCTGTGTTCAGGATTTGAAGCCGTAATTTGGCTTGATGGAACGACCCAAATGCTGACGCCTTCCATTCTCCTGGTGTAGACATCACGGGCGTTTTCGAGTGCCATCGTTGCATCGCTGGCGTGAAGACTACCGCAATGACGGTGTTCGAGCCCGTTTTTACTTCTGACAAATACTTCCCAAAGTGGCCAGTTTTTCATGATCTGTATTTTAAACTGCTGTTTGTAAATTTTTTGATTCTTGTTTTTCGGCATAAACCATTGCGGCATCGCGCACCCATTCACCATTGCTCCAGGCGTTTTTTCGGGCGTCCATGCGGGCTTTATTGCACGGGCCGTGGCCTTTTACGACCTGCCAGAATTCATCCCAGTCGAGTGCGCCGAAATCATAGCGTTTGGTTTCCTCGTTCCATTTTAGGTTTGGATCCGGGATTGTCAATCCGATTAATTCCGCTTGCGGCACCGTTTGGTCTACAAACTGCTGGCGCAATTCATCATTGGTTTTGCGTTTGAGTTTCCATTTCATCGATTGTTCGGTGTGTACGGATTCGGCGTCAGTTGGACCAAGCATCATCAATGACGGCCACCACCAGCGGTTTAATGCATCTTGCGCCATGTCTTTTTGTTCTTGGGTTCCGTTGGCCAATGTCATCATAATTTCAAAACCTTGGCGTTGGTGGAAACTTTCCTCTTTACAAACGCGAACCATTGCGCGCGCATACGGACCGTAAGACGTTGCTGTCAACGGAACCTGGTTGATGATCGCGGCACCGTCAACGAGCCAGCCGATCGCGCCCATATCGGCCCAGGTTACGGTTGGATAATTGAAAATGCTCGAATATTTGGCTTCGCCTGAATGCAATTGTTCGTATAATTCTTCGCGGGAAATGCCGAGCGTTTCGCAGGCGCTGTAAAGGTACAAACCATGACCGGCTTCATCCTGGACTTTCGCGAGAAGCGCTACTTTCCGTCTTAAAGACGGTGCGCGCGTGATCCAGTTTCCTTCCGGCAGCATGCCGACAATTTCGGAATGTGCATGTTGTGAAATCTGGCGGATGTGTGTTTTGCGGTATTTCTCCGGCATCCAGTCTTTGGGTTCGATCCTTTCGTCATTGGCAATCTTCGCTTCGAAAATTGCTTCCAGTTCTTTTAATTCTACTTCTGACATAATTTCAATTTTTACCACGAATTCACGAATTTTTCGCGAACCGCTAATTATCAATTTTCAATTATTAATTCTCCATTAATTTTAAGCGCCAAAATCGACGACGACTTTTTCTGAAGTCGGCACTGCCTGACAGCTTAGTATGTAATTTTTCGCAACCTCGTTTTCGTCGAGTGCGTAATTGATTTTCATTTCGACCGTGCCTTCGATGACTTTGCAACGGCATGTACTGCAAACGCCGCCTTTGCACGCAAATGGCAAATCAGCCCCGGCTGCCAAAGCGCCATCAAGGATGTTGTCGTAATCGTCGTCCATAATAAAGTGGAATTCCTTTCCGCCATCGAGAATGGTGACTTCGGTTCCGACGACTTTATTTTCGAGTATTTTACTGACGCGTTGTTTTTGTTCCTCGGAATTTCCGGTGTTGAACAATTCGAAATGGATTTTTTCTTTCGCCATTCCGGCTGCAACCAATTCGTCGCGAATCAGGAAAATCATCTCTTCCGGCCCACAGATGAAACAATCATCGACGGCTGGAACATTGATAATGCTTTTGGTTAATACCTGCAATTTTTCCTTGGTGAAACGCCCGTTCAGCAATTCGATATTCCGGTGTTCTTTGGACAGGAAATGAAAGATTTCAAAACGCCCGAAATACCTGTTTTTCAACAGTTCGATTTCCTCCTTAAAGATAATCGATTTTACGCTGCGGTTCAGGTAAAAGAGCTGGAAAGTGCTGTTTGGCTCAAGTGCCAAATGCGTTTTTATGATGGACAGGATTGGCGTAATGCCGCTTCCTGCAGCGAATGCGATGTAATTTTTGGCTTGTATGGAATTGATTTCCTTGTAAAAAACACCATTTGGCGGCATCAGTTCCAGGATATCGCCCTTTTTCAATTGCTCATTGACAAAAGAAGAGAACAATCCGCCGTTGATTTTCTTGACGGCAACCTGCCATTTGTCTTCGGTTGGACTCGAACAAAGCGAATAGGAACGGCGCACTTCAGCTCCGTCAATGTTCGCCTTTAGTGTCAGATGCTGGCCGTGGCTGTATTTAAAATCATGCTTCAGTTCTTCGGGGATTTCAAAAGAAACGACTGAACAATCCTTTGTTTCCTTATATACATCAAGCACTTTTATCGGATGAAACTTTGCCATTGGGTTTACAAAATTCAGTTTAATAATTAAACTAACAACCGTTAGTCTACTATGCAAATTTAAGTAATATTTACTAAAAAGTTACGACAACGTTTGAAAAGTTATAAATATGCTGACAACTAATAGTTTATAAATTCGTTTAGGAAGAAAATTTGGATTAAAATCTATACAATTCCGTTGAGCAAAACCTTCCTTAAATTGGCTTTCAGCACATTTGCATTGAAAGCCGCCTTCTTTCCGTACCAAAGGTATAATGTCCGCAAAGTCGACAGCATCGAAAAGATAATGACTTCCGAATTGTAATTCTGGATTTCCCCGTCGGCGATTCCTTTTTTGACAATACTGCGGAATTGCTCTTCGTATTCTTCGCGCATCTGTAGAAAATAAGTCAGGTTTTCGTTTGGCAAATGCATCCAATCGTTGTTTAGCGAAGCCAACGCATCTGGATTTCGGATCGTAATGTCGATATGCAATTGGATGACTTTCTCAAGTTTTTGGACAGCCGTTTCGTCGGAATCGACAATATCGGAAATCGTATGCGTGTATTCTTCCGCAATGGCGATGACAATCAGGACGAGGATTTCCTGCTTGGATTTGATATGATTGTACAAACTCGCGGCCTTGATGTTCAATGCCTGCGCAATGTCGCGCATCGTCACGGCACTATAGCCTTTCTCTTTAAAAAGTGTTGCGGAAATATTGACGATTTCGGTTTTCCTGTCTGGTTTCATACGACCAAAAATAGGAAAAAAAATAACGCTTGTTAGTTTAAATCAGGTTATTGTTTTTGGCTTTTTGGATCGCTTCAATCTTATTATGCACCTGGAGTTTGGCATAAATATTCTCGATGTGTTTGCGGATTGTGCCGACAGACAGAATCAGGTTTTCCGCAATATTATTGTATTTCAATCCTTTGCTGAGCTGTTCCAAAACCTCAATTTCCCGCGCGGTCAGCTTGACTTCGTCGGCATCGGAAATATTCTCAAAAGTGATTGGATTTCGGAACAATTTCAACGTTTTTAAAGCAATCGAAGGTGTCATTGTCGCCCCGCCGTTCATCGTTTCAATAATGCCCTGGTGCAAGTCATTGGGATTGACTTCCTTCAGCAAATACCCGTCGGCGCCGGCTTTTATGGATTTGAAAATATTCTCATCATTGTCAAAAATCGTCAACATGATGATCTTGATGTGCGGATATTTCTGCTTGACGATTTCGGTCGCTTCAATCCCATTCATTTTTGGCATCTCGATGTCCATCAAAATCAGGTCGATGTTGTGGTTGTTTTCGAGTTTTTCGAGTAAATCCTGTCCGTGGTTTGCCGTGTATTTACAGCTTAAATCTGCAAAAAAGGAAAGCTTTTCCGCAATGGCTTTTTGCAGGAAAACATTGTCGTCGACTATGGCCATTTTTATCATCTTGCAGTCATTTAAATAGTGAGTTTGTCAAATACGATATGGATTTCCGTCCCGATTCCGGGCGTGGATTTGATGCCGAATTGCGCGCCAATAGCCGAAATCCGGTTTTGCATATTGAGGATTCCGTTGCCGAGCTCGACTTGTTCTTCGTCAAATCCGTTGCCGTTGTCTTTAATGTCGATGGTGATCGCATTTCCACTCTTTTTGATATCAATGGAAACGGCTGTCGGATTCGCATATTTCAAGGCATTGTTCAACGCTTCCTGAATGGTTCGGTAAATGTTCATTCCTTCGATCGAAGTCAGTTTCACGGCATTCAATTCGTCATCAATCTTAAAATCAAACCGGATATTTTCCTTGACTTCTTTTGCTTTTTCGACAAAATTCAGGATTCTTGCCCTTAAATCCTCAAAGTTGATTTCGCTGTGGTTCATTGCCCAGATCGTATCGCGCAATTCGACAATCGTTTCGCGTGTAAAAGTGCTGATGCTGTTGAGTTTTGTATCGAGCTTGGTATTTTTCAGGTCGAAGGCATATTTGATATTGTCGACCGACGAAATGATGAATGTCAGCTGCGCACCAATATTGTCATGCAAATCGCGTGAAATCTGCAGTCTTTGGTTTTGAAGCTTATTCTGCGTTTCAATCTGCGAAATGGCTGTTTTGAGTTCGTGTTCCTGCTCGAGCTGCGTATGTTTCAGCTTCTGCTGGCGGTAAATCAAAAAGCCGATAAACGCAATAAAAACCGACAGCAATGACACAGCCATAAGCAATATGTTGCGTTGTTTGACCTCGGATTCTTTTTGCAAAAGCAGCTTTTCCTTTTTGTTGGTTTCAAATTGAATTTCGAGTTCGGCGATTTTCGAATTCGTTTCCGTATTGACAATACTGTCTTTGTACTGCGAATATTTCTTGAAGTTTTTATAGGCTTCGGTCGAATTGTGCAATGAGTCATAACAGTCCGAAAGGCTTTTATAATTGACCTGAATCCAATAGGTATACTTGTATTCCTGGGCGATTTCAAGTGACTTTTTATAATATTCGACGCCCTTTCGGTAATCTTTCTTCATGTAATACAAATCGCCAAGACAGGTATTGTTTTCGGCAATCCCAATCTGGTCATTTTTTAGGACCCGGATTTTTAAGGCTTGGTCATAGAGCTTTTTCGCTTCTGCATAATTGCCTTTCATGACATAAATGCCGCCGATATTATTCAGGCTGTACGGGATTCCAAGGCTGTCTTTGATATTCTCTTTCAACGCCAATCCTTTTTTATAAAAATACAATGCGCTGTCTAAATCCTGCTGCATTTCCTTCAGTACGCCGTAATTGTTGTAAATACTCATCAGCGCCGTCATCAGGCTGTCGGTTTCGGCGATCGATTTGCCTTTTTGCATATAATACTGCGCCTTTTGCATATTCCTCCTTTTCATAGAATAGCCTAATTCTCCATACGCGCCGGCCTGTTTGTCCCTGGCGCCAATCGATTCGTAGATTTTTATCGCCTTGAGCACATAACCCACATTGAGGTTGTATTTTCCCTGGTAATAATAGACCAGGCCGAGATTGACATAGCTGTCGGCTTCGCCTTTTGCATATTTTATCTTTTTTGCGTCGCGCGCATTTTTGAGGAAAAGCGTATCGATTGTGGCCGATTGCTCGGTTTTGGTTTCGAATGAAGTATTATTGATTGCATCGATGCTGCTCCTGCTTTGTGCATAGGTCACAGCAGAAAAACAAAACAGCAATATGGCGGTTATCCGGTTCATGACGATTTGCTTCCGGTTAGATTGCGCGGCAACAGAATGCCTATTGTTGTGCCTTTCCCGACTTCCGATTCCATCGTGATTTTGCCGCCGATGTCCTGGATTCTTTTTTCCATATTGCCAATGCCGTTTCCTTTTTCGACCGTTTCGGGGTCAAATCCTGAGCCGTCGTCAACGACAATAATCCGGATATCATTGCCTTCAGGTTTGATGTCAATGGAAATTTCTGAAGCATCGGCATATTTCAAGGCATTGTTGACCGCCTCCTGAATGGTTCGGTAAATGTTCATTCCCGGAATCGAACCCAGTGTCACACTGTTGATTTCAGGGTCAATCGAAAATTTAAAACTCACATGCTCTTTGGCTTCCTTGGCTTTTTCAATGAAATTCAGGATGCGTGTTTTGAGGTCTTCAAAGACAATTTCCGAGTTGTTCATCGCCCAAATCGTGTCACGCAGTTCGACAATCGTATCCTTTGCAAAGCTGTTGATCGTATGCAGCTTGTCGTCGAGCTTTGTGTTTTTGATATCAAAGGCATACTTGATATTGTCGACTGACGAGATGATGAATGTCAGCTGCGCCCCGATATTGTCATGTAAATCACGTGAAATCGCAAGCCGCTGGTTCTGGAGTTTGTTTTGTGTTTCAATCTGCGAAATGGCCGTCTTGAGGTCGTGCTCCTGTTGCTGCTGGCGGTGTTTCAGTTTTTGCTGGCGATAAATCAGGAATCCGATCAATAAAATGAAAAATACCAATAACGACAGGACAATCAGCATGTTGTTCCTGCGCCTGACCTCTGCGTTTTTCTGCAGCAATTCGACTTTATTTTCGGCCAGCTGCTTTTCTTTTTTTTCTGTTTCGTGGAGGATTTTGAATTCTGCAAGTGAGGCTTCTTTCTTTTCGTCAATCATTTTCCGGTATTCTTCATGATAAGCGATTTCGGCGTCTAATGCCTTTTTAAAATTGCCTTGCCGGGCATAAATCTCGGTCAGGATCTGGTAGCATTTTGTCAGGTTGAACTTGTTGTTGGCCGACTTCAGGATGTCGATGCTTTTGAGTGTCAAAGCCTCGGCTTTCTTAAAATCCTTTTGGAAAGAGGCGAGATTTCCAAGATTGCTGTAGGTATCGGCAATCTGTTTTTTATTTCCTGACGCAATGTCGAGTTTCAGGCACTCCTCAAAATAATACTGCGCGCTGTCAAGCTGTCCCGAATACATATAACAATTGGCCTTATTGTCGAGAAAAGGCACTTTTTCAATACGCGATTTGATGCTGTCGGCAATGCGCAAGCCTTCTTCATCAATTTTCAGGGCGCTTTCATAATCGCCGCTCATGCCATACACATTGGCCAAAGTATGCGCCGCATTGAGCCAGCCGTTCTGGCCTTTGTCATTTTCGAGTGTCTTTAAGGCAATCTTGAGATTTTCGGTTGCCGATTTCAAATCGTTTTTTTGCAGATGCACTTCGCCAATAAACGCATAGACAGATGAAATGCCGAGTTTGTGGTTGCGGTTTTCGAAAATTTTCAGCGCTTTATAGAAATTATCAAAAGCCTTTGGATAATCGCCGGTATGTTTGTAGCAATTGCCGATTCCGGTATATGCAAAGGCGTTTAAAGTATCCGCATCACGATTTTTCGGCAATCGCAACGCTTTTTCATAATGCTTGATGGACAATTCATATGATGACGACACCGAATATAAAATTCCGGAAGCGATACTGGCCATGGCTTTATATTCCGCTGGCTCGTTTGTGGCAGCCTTTCCCATATTCGCGACAGTAACCGAATCGCCTTCACGGTTGTTCTGCTCCCTGACAGAGTTGAACCATTTTTTGATGTTTTCGCGATTGGCGGTGGAAAGCGGTTTTTCCTTCTCCTTTGATTCCGTACACGAAACCAGGATAAAGAAAATGCCGATGAGAAAGCTTCTGTATTTCATAAAAAAGTGAAATTTTATCGACTAAATATAAACAAAACCCTTTATAACAGGCCAATAAAATTTTGAGGTTAATCCAGCAGTTTGTTTTTCGACAAGGTTTCGACAAAATCATACTGCATCGCGAGCATGTCCTTATCGATGGTCTCGCGCGCTGTTTTGAGTTTTTCCTTTAATTCGTCCGAAAGCTTCAACTGTCCAAGCTGGCTGTCATTGCTGGCCATCATTTGGACAATGGCATAATTGAGTTCGCCAATTTTCAGCTCATGCCTGCTTTTTGCCTTTTTGAAATCAATGGTCAGGCAAACAATGGCGGCGCAAAGGCAAACAATAATGAACATGAGTATATAAATCATTCTCCTAAAGGTTATCATGGGTAAATTTCTATCATTTTGGGGGTTAAAAAAATACGTTGTTTTTCGTATTTATTGGCGTTGCGCCAACGTTGCCAGCGGCAGTTTAATGCTGTAAAGACTATTGCTTCCGTCGGTCATCCTGATGAAATAAAGCATTTCGGATGTCTCGTCATAAAATGGCGAACCGTCAAATCCTGCGCTGTTGATTTTGCTGCCGAGGTTGATCGGCTCAGACCATTTCTTCCAACTGTCGTCGAGCCTGGTCGTGACATAAATATCAAAATCGCCATAACAACTGAATCCATTGCTGCAAAACAACAAGGTCTTGCCATCCGATAACAGATATGGCATGCTTTCATCGGCTGCGCTGTTGGCCGTTTTGCCGAAATTTTCCAAAAGCGAATACGTGCCGTCGTCCTTGCGCTTCGCAAAATACAAATCGGCGCCGCCTTGGGTCAAATCGGTTTCAATGCCCAAAATCAGGACGCTTCCGTCGGTGTTGATCGTCGCTTCAGCAGTATCGTCATAATTGTTATATGCCACGATTTTCAATGGTCCGGAAGAGAAATATTTCCCCTCTTTGTTCTCCAGGATTTCAAAGCCGGTTTCTCCTGTGCCGCGGTTGTAACTCATGCCGCTTTTCAGGATAAAATCCGCATTTGCGGCTTCAAGAAGATTGTAGCTGTCTTCATCGTTCAAAGCGGGGATTTCCGGTTTTGGCATTACCCATTTTCCGTTTTCATTTGCCGACGAATACAGAATCCCTTTGTTTTCGCCTTCGGCGGTGAAGTATAATTTTTTTCCATCGGAAGAAACCACCGGATTGGAAATGGCGGGATTTCCAAAATCAATCATTTGTGCCGTTTGGAGATTTTCAAAAGCTGAAATCGTATTGACACCAACCACAATTGGCTCAACGGAATCTGAAATCCCGATCGCATCGATTTGCTTTTGTCCGGGCAACAACGCAAAATTGAATTCGACTTTTACGGCGGCGACATTGCTGACAGGATTGTCTAAAATCGCATATTCGATTCCGGCATTTACTGCCACATCTGGCGCAGCCTGGATTTTTCTTCTTTTGCGGTTGTAGTAATATTTTCGGTCTGCCGGCATGCTGGCGGAATAATAGGAAGTTTTTTTATCGGGTTTCCGAGCCCATGCTGTTTCAAATTTCCCCGAACCATTGTCGGTTAAAATGCGCATGGCACAACCGGCATTGAGGTTTTCAAAAATCGCAACCTGTTTGATTGTTTGCGGATTTTCAAAACCCACGATTACATATTCCGAACCGCCGAGCGCGTTTTTCGGCGTCCAGGCATTCGGACTGCTTCCGCCTTGTGGAAAGGCGTCCGGACGTCCAAGGATCCTTTTGATACCGTTTTGTTTGCCACCCAGATCCGAAGAATATTTAATCGCTTTTGATGCCCATTGGATTTGCTGTGCCTGCATAAAAACAACCGACAATAAACTGATGAAAAGTAATTTTTTACCCATAAGCCCGATATTTAAAAAAGGGCAGCGAATCCCTTCATACTGCCCCTTTTCCTAACAACTAAACTATAAAATACTAATTATTCACTTTGATTTTTTCGACTTTTCTCCCTTTGAAAGCGAAGATGTATTCACCGTCGTCAGTGATGTCGATCCCGTCGCCATATTTCGGGCTTCCGCCTTTGCCTTTCGATTCGACCGACCCTTTGGTTTCACCATTGGTCATATTGATGCCATAAATGATGTTTTTGCTGTTTCGCTGGTCGCGCAGGAAATAATTGTCGCCAATTTTGTAGAAATAATCGACGCCTTTGATTTTCTCAGTCGCATAAGCCCTTGACCCGTCTTTCTTGTTGTAGGATGCGAGCCCTTTTTCAGAAAGCACGACGACTTTGTCATCAAAATCAATGACGTCGGTTGCTTTTCCAACCTTCGCATCATTGTGTTTGACATCAAACAATTGATTTCCGCTGGCAATGTCATAGCCATAGAATTCATCGCCATCGCCAACAAAGACTGTTTTTTCACCATCCAGAATCAGGTCGGTAATCCTTTTGTCGAATTTTTCAGAGCGCCATGCCGTTTTTCCGGTCGCGTCATCCAAAGAAAGTACACTGTTTTTCTGGGCTTTATAGTCCCAATAAATGTATGGAACCCAGTGTGCGTCATTCCCCATTCCTTCCTTACGGTATTCCTGGACCTGTACTTTTCCACCAACCTGCAGCAAAATTCGGTCTCCGGCTTTGTAGATATTCGGCATTGAAAAAGCACCGGTTATTTTTTCTGAAGCCCAAAGCAATTTTCCGGATTGGAGGTCGTGCTTCTCGACATATTTGGAACGGTTTGCGCCTCCGAAAATCACTATGTAAACCGCATCGTCAGTAAATAACGGATCTGCTATTGTCCTGTAAATTTTCTTCCTGCCGCCACCGCCAAACAATTTGATTCCGGCGCCATCCATATCGGTTTCATAAATGGATTCCCATAATTTTTGCCCGCTGTCGTAATTGTAGACCGCAAGGCCATTCAGATAAAGGAAAACCTTGTCATTTCGAATCCAAAGGTCGATAATAGGCTTGCGCGTAATCAGTTCTTTTTCAACGCTTCCGGTAAAAGTCGCATCCCAGAGAATGTCGCCGTTGACCGCATTGATCCGCACCAATTGGTTTTTAAATCCTGCAAATAAAGCACCGAGCGCCGTTGGCTTGAAATTCACCATGATGATTTCATTCTTGGCTTTATTGTATATGTATTTCCCGACACCACCTTTGAAACGATTGGTTTCCCAGATTTTTTCGCCGGTATTGGCTTTGACCAAAATGATGGATGCCTTTTGGGAAATCAGGAATGCGTCGAGTTCTGAAATGTATTTTACAGTTTCCAGTTCGCCTTGATCCGCTCCGTCGTCGCCCGAGCCTTTTGGAATCAGGTTTTGGTACACTTCAGAATTCCACAATTCTTTTCCTGTCGCCAGATCGAGTACTGCTACACGGTCTTTTCCCATGCTTCTTTCGTCGAAAAGAAACAGGTAACCGCCTTTGTCTTTCCAAATGGTGTATTGGTATTCGGATTTGTTGGTTTTGTTTGTCGTGAGTTTTTTATAATCGCCGCTCCACATCGCTTTTCCCGAAGCATCGATCACGGAAGCCGAGTTGTCGTCGGTCCCGATAATCATGTCTCCGGTTCCATCACACAATGCGAGTCTGGTGGCTTTGTTTTCAAATTCCGATTCCCAGACTGTCGCAAAACTTCCGGATTTTTTGCCTGCGGCTTTTCCGCCACCCATCAGTTTCCCGAGTTGGGCATTAGCGCTAAAAGAAGCACAAAGCATGGCTGACAGGGCAAGTAAAATAATTTTTTTACTCATCATTTTAAAATTGTTTTTTTGGTGTTCGTGACCCGAGCCTGAAAGGCGAACTGATGTAATAATCTTCGATTTCATTTTGGTATGGTGTTAATTTAAAATGTGACCGTATAGCGTATCTTATACCGCTGCTGCTTTTGAAGCTTGAAATTGAACTTGTGGTCCAGGATGTAATCCGACATGAAATTGATGAAATCGATGTTCTTGATTTCGCTGTCGACTTTAAAGAAAGACGATACTTTCCCATTTTGGACGACACCAATATCGATAATCATCGTACCGTTAACGTCGCTGAATTTCTTGTTTTTCCTTTTCAGGAAATCTTCCGATTTGAATACCGCATCGACTTCCTGTGTCACGGCTTCCTGGACTGTTTCCTCATCCGTCAGCACTTTGCGCTGCGCCTGAATTTCAGGAATATTTCCGAGCAGGAAAAGAACAAAAATGCCGCAGCGGAATAAAAAAGCCATTCTTTTCATCATTTATAATTCTACCCTGAACGTTCCGTTTGTGATGGCTTTGTCATTGGTGCTTCCGTCTTCGTTTTCGATAACAGTCGCGGTAAATGTGCCTTTGATGGCAGTATCGGTCACTTCGGTCACGATGACTTGCCCTGTTCCTCTTACGGAAGTATAAGAAACGAATGTTCCGGCAGAAAGATTGGTGTCGAGATAATTGACATAACCTTGCGTAAGATCGTTATTGCCCGAATTGTATGTTCCGACACCTGTGTAATTCGGCACCTGGATTTGGATCGCATCACCGCCATCGTTGCTGCTTTGGATGTTCAATGTTCCGCCTGCGATGGTTGCCATTGGCTCAAAGGAACTGGAATTGGCATAATTTGCGCCGTCGATTTTTGCTTTAAGATAAAAGCCTGTGTCGCTGCCTCCGCCGTCGCTGTCACTGCTGCATGACAACATAAATGCTGATACTGTTAGAAGAAAAATTTTGCTGATTGTTTTAAGGGTTCTCATTTTCAAAAATTTAAATGGTTTATAATATGGTAAAAGTATGCGGGTGATAAATCTGTGGCAATACGCATTTTTTCGTATTTTTATGCCGGAAAAAGAAAAACATCTGCAAGAATCCTTAAAAAATAGAGCAATTTGGGGCGACTATAAAAAAATTCTGGTGTTTAAAATTAAATCTATGGAAACCCCAACTGCTCGACTCTTCTCCGTACACGGAAATATCCTGAAATAGATTACAGGCAAATCATATTACAAATCTGCAATTTTGGAAAAGGGAAATCAATACGAATAACTACGTATATTTAAAAGACAATGTGGTTGTGTCGGCTTTGGAGTTCCGCAATCCTGCCTTGAAGTTTTTGCAGGAAATCACGATGTTGCGCCGAGTCCGGGCTGAAAGGTTTGTGCGCGAGCGCTTTTTGGATATTTCCAATTTCTTCCATTACGGAAAGTGCCGCCGTGGAAATATGGGTTTCGGAAAAACGTTCCCAAATATAATCGATGGCGATCTGGTTTGGATGCAGCATATCCTCTGCATAGAAACGGTAATCGCGCAATTCATCCATCATGATTTCGTAGGACGGAAAATATGTTTGGTTCAGGGAAAGTGCTTGATGAACAGCCGAAATCAGGTTCGATTTGCTCCATTGGTTTTCGGCGAAGCCGTCCTTGATATGACGCACAGGCGAAACCGTAAATATGATATTGATCTCCGGGTTGTTGTTTTTCAGCAATGCAATGACATTGGCAAGGCTTTCACGAATGCTGTCCACTGAAAGCAGTATTTTGCCGAATTGTTTTTGTGGGACTTTATGGCAATTGGCGACAATTTCACCCGAATCAATATTGGTGTAAACCCACGCGGTTCCCAAAGTTATGATGATGTGCGTGGCTTCGGCGATTTGTGTGTTTGCGGATTTCGTCACGCTGTTGAGATGGCCGAGCATGTCGTTTTTATCAGCACGGCTGACGTCAGAATGCGCATCAAAGCAATGCCAGCGCTCATTATGGAAGAAAATGTCCTTTTCGGTAAAAGTTTTTTTATCGATGGCATAGCCAATGAATTTCTCAATCGCCAGCGGATGAAAAAGAATCCCAAACGGATTGGCGGTATTCCTGAATTTGAAATACTCGAATTTCTCTGACATATTGACTGCAAAACAAGAACCGAGCAATACCACTTTGGAATGGTAATCAATCGGGCGATTGCTTTTCGGAATCGGTATCGGGGTACTGAACTGCATAAAAAAACCTCAAGAAAATTGAGGCTTAAATATACGCAATTAAGATTGGGATTACCAACCGGATTTCAAGCGTTGGCAAATTGGATTATTCATAGAAAAACTCTACCGTCATCTGAATTATAAGTATACGCTGTGGAGAAATCTACATCAGAGGTAGATTGGTCAAGTGTGATGTTGTGTAAAAAACCTCCAGCTGCAAAGTCAAGCATTAAATAACTCGTCATTCTATTATTATTGTCATAAGTGAATTTATCGGTTTGGAAAGTAGTCCCGCCTAATTTGTAGTCAATTTGGGGTTTCAAAATCCATGAAGACATGAACCTGAAGCCCTTTTATAATTTTGCGAAATTTATTTCACGAAATCTTTGGCTTTTTCTAAAATCTCATCAATACCTCCCGAATCTACGCCACTGCCTGATGCAAAAAATGGTTGTCCGCCACCATTCCCGCCTACATATTGTCCCAATTCTTTAATGATGTTATTGGCATTCAAATTATCTGACACTAAATTCTTTGAAATATAGCAAGAATAATAAGGCTTACCTTCGTCAACCGAAGCTAAAAATACGAAAGAATTACTGTGTGTGCTTCCTGTAGCCTGTGTAACTTCCTTGATTAAATTTGCCTTCAGGTCTACTTTTTTAATTAGAATATTCATAGAATTGTACTGATGGAAATCATTGTCCAATTGATTTTTTAACATATTGACTTTTTCCTTATTTAAGGATTCCATTTCTTTTTTTAGTCTGGAAAATTCATTTTGCAGATTTGTCAATACTTTAATAGGATCTTGCGGATTTTTCAAAATAGCCTTCATTTCGACTACCAAATTTTCCTGATTGGTGTAATATTTCTTTACAGCATCGCCAGTAATTGCTTCAATTCTTCGGATACCTGCAGCAACTGCACCTTCACTAATAATTTTAAAACTCCAAATATCCGCAGTATTTTTAACGTGAATACCGCCGCACAATTCCATGCTGTCACCGAATTTAATCGCACGGACACTATCTCCATATTTTTCCCCGAATAATGCCATCGCGCCTTCTGAAACAGCTTGTGCAAACGGAATATTTCTTCTTTCCTGCAAAGGCAAATGTTCATGAATTCTCTCATTTACAAAATCTTCAACTTCCTTTAATTGTTCGTCGGTGACTTTTGCAAAATGCGAGAAGTCAAAACGCAAATAATCAGGATTGACAAGCGATCCTTTCTGTTCAACATGTTTGCCCAAAATCGTACGCAAAGCCAAATGCATTAAATGTGTGGCGGAGTGATTTTTTGCAGTATCCGCCCTGAATACTTCATTGACTTTTGCAATAAATTTTCCGTGCACGTTATTTGGCAGTGATTCCGTAAAATGCAGGATCAAATTGTTTTCCTTTTTAGTATCAAGTACCATTATCGACTGATCTTCCCACATCAATAAACCTTTGTCGCCAACCTGGCCGCCGCCTTCGGGATAGAATGGCGTATGGTCTAAAACGATTTGGTATAATTTCCCGTCTTTCTTCGAGTCGACTTTGCGGTAACGCATGATCTTGACTTCGTTGACCAACAAATCATAACCGACAAAAGGTTCTTCACTGTTTTCGGCCAATATCGTCCAGTCGTCCGTCGACACTTCCGAAGCGGCGCGCGAGCGTGTTTTTTGCTCGAACATCGCTTTTTCGAATCCTTCAATATCAACTGTGAATCCATTTTCCTTAGCAATCAATTCAGTCAAATCTAAAGGAAATCCATACGTATCATAAAGTTCAAATGCGAGATTTCCGCTTATTAGTTTTTCTGTATTTGGATTTTGCTTTATTAATTCCTCAATTAATCCAATGTGATAATTAATTTGGTTAATTCCATTGTCAATCGTCCTTAAAAACGAACTTTCCTCTTCCCGAATCACGTTCATCACGAGATTTTTCTGTGAACGGATTTCAGGAAATTGCCCGCCCATTTGTTCACTCAGCACTTCAACCAATTGGTAAATGAAGGCTTCTTTCGTATTCAAAAAGGTAAATCCATAACGGATCGCTCGGCGCAGAATCCTGCGGATGACATAACCGGCGCCTGTGTTCGACGGCAACTGTCCGTCTGCAATCGCGAAAGCCACGGCACGCACGTGGTCGGCGATGACACGAATCGCGATGTTGATTTTCTCTTCGTCTTCGTCCTTTGCTTTTATCGTATATTTTGCATTCGTAATGCTTTCAATCTTGTTGATGATCGGCGTGAAAACATCGGTATCGTAATTCGATTGGACACCTTGCAACACCATGCACAAACGCTCGAAACCCATTCCGGTATCGACGTGTTGTGCAGGCAATTTCTCTAGTGAACCGTCGGCTTTGCGGTTGAATTCCATGAACACGTTGTTCCAGATTTCTACGACTTGCGGATGGTCGGCGTTGACGAGTTCCTTTCCGTCCTGTTTTGCTTTTTCCGCCAATGAACGAATATCGACGTGGATTTCAGAACACGGCCCGCACGGACCTTGGTCGCCCATTTCCCAGAAATTATCTTTTTTATTTCCAAGCAAAATGCGGTCTTCAGCAATCAGGGTTTTCCAGATGTCGAATGCTTCCTGGTCGAATGGCACGTTTTCTTCTTCGCTGCCTTCAAACACGGTGACGTATAGAATATTCTTGTCGATTTTGTAGACTTCGGTCAATAGTTCCCATGCCCAATGAATCGCTTCTTTCTTGAAATAATCGCCAAAAGACCAATTGCCGAGCATTTCGAACATCGTATGATGATAGGTATCGATGCCGACTTCTTCCAAATCATTGTGTTTCCCAGAAACGCGCAGGCATTTTTGCGTATCGGCGATGCGCTTGCTTTTTGGCGTGCCGTTGCCGAGGAAATACTCCTTGAACTGGGCCATACCCGAATTGTTGAACATCAGCGTTGGATCGTCTTTGAGTACGATTGGCGCCGATGGCACGATCAAATGCCCTTTTGATTGGAAAAAATCGAGGAATTGCTTCCTTATGTCTTGTGACTTCATTGTGAGTTGAAATTGCTTCGCCTGTTCGCTAGCGCTCTGGTTGCCCCGGATGGCAGTGGAAAGCTTCGCGGTTTTAAAAGCCTGTTTTCCCCGATTTGCGGAAGCGACCAAAGGAAGCTTTTGCGAAGCGTTGGAAAACGGCTTTTAAAACGAGAACTTGCAACGGACAGCCGGAACAGGCACTAATATTCTAAATAAATTATAAATCGCCTTAAAGAGTGAAACATTTTATTAAATTTGTTGGACTCCTGTTTGGCAATGGCAAAAATAGGACATTTTAAAATAATGAAGAAGGTAAAATATTATTACGACCCGGAAAGTTTGGCGTACCGGAAAATCAAGCAGAAAAAAAGGACGAAATTTGCCTATGCCGCGCTATTTTTGGTGGCTTCGGCGCTGTTTGGCTTTTTGGGATTCGTGCTTGTTTTGAACACTTCCTTTTTTGAAACCCCAAAAGACCGATTGTTGACGCGTGAAATTTCGAACATGAAATTGCGTTATGACCTTTTGAACAAAAAAATGGACCAGGTCGATGAAGTCATAGGCAATTTAGAAGACCGCGACAACAATTTATACCGTACCTATTTCAATGCCGATCCGATTCCTGCAGCCCAGCGCAAAGCCGGATTTGGCGGTGTGAACAGATATAAGGAATTAGAAGGTTACGACAATTCGGAACTCGTGATCAATACGACAAAACGCGTCGATATTTTGTCGAAAGAACTCGTAATCCAATCGAAATCGCTTGATGAGATTTTGAAACTGGCGAAGGCAAAAAGCAAATTACTGGCTGCGATTCCGGCGATACAGCCGATACGGAATGAGAATTTGCGGCAAATGGCATCGGGTTTCGGATACCGAAGCGATCCGTTTACGAAAGTCAGGAAATTCCACGCCGGAATGGATTTTTCAGCCAAAACAGGTACGCCGATTTTTGCGACCGGCGATGGCGTTGTGGCGCGAGCCGATGCGACGGCTTCAGGTTATGGAAACCACATTGTCATTCGACATGGCTTTGGATATGAAACTTTATACGGACATTTGAGCAAGTATAAAGTCCACGCCGGACAACATGTCAAACGCGGCGATGTCATCGGATATGTTGGCAGCACCGGCCGCTCGGAAGCGCCGCACTGCCATTATGAAGTCCACAAAAACGGCGCGGTCGTCAACCCGTTGAATTTCTATTACGGAAATATTTCAGCTGCGGAATACGTCGCCATTTCAAAATTAGCCAACCAGGAAAACCAATCTTTAGATTAATGCATATAGAATTATCACCAGACAAAAGATATTACAGCATTGGCGAACTCGCTAAGGCTTTCGACGTGAATGCGTCGCTGATCCGTTTCTGGGACAAGGAATTCGACATCCTGAAACCCAAGAAAAACGCGAAAGGCAACCGGATGTTTACACCAGAAGACGTGAAAAACCTGCAACTGATTTACCATTTGGTGAAAGAACGCGGATTCACATTGGAAGGCGCGAAAACACATTTGAAAGAAGGCCAGAAAAAAACGCTCGATAAGTTTGAGATCATCAGCAAACTCGAAGGCATCAAAGCGCAACTGACGAATATTAAAAACCAATTATAACCGATTTATAACCTTAGTAACAAAACTTAAATTAAAACAAAATGAGAAAATTTTTGCCTTGGATTATCGTAGCCGGAGTCGTCCTTATAATTATTTTTTGGGCGATGGGCATCCAGAACAAAGCATTGGCTTTTAACCAGGCCATGGGAAAAGAATGGGGAAATGTTGACGCTTCCTACCAAAGACGAAATGACCTGATCGGAAATCTGGTCAACACTGTAAAAGGCGCTGCCGATTTCGAAAAATCAACATTGACTGCTGTCATCGAAGCACGTGCGAAAGCCACTGCGGTAACAGTTGACCCGTCAAACATCACTCCTGAGCAACTGGCACAGTTCCAAAGTGCGCAATCAGGTGTTTCTTCAACATTGTCGAGGCTATTGGTGTCGGTTGAAAGATATCCTGAACTGAAAGCCAACGCAAACTTCCTGAAATTACAGGACGAATTGGCCAGCACCGAAAACCAGATCCTGACTGCAAGGACGCGTTTCAACGAATCCGTACAGGCTTACAATGGCTATGTGCTTTCGATACCACAAAAATGGTTCTTGAGCTATCCTGAAAAACCATATTTCAAATCGGTTGAAGGCGCAGACAAACCTGTAGAGGTCAAATTCTAAAACAAAACACATGTCGAAAGTCGAGAATTTTCTGACCACCGAAGAAGAACAGCAGATTGTTGAAGCGATTCGCATGGCTGAAAAAGAAACTTCCGGCGAAATCCGTGTCCATATTGAAAAAACAACTTCCGGCGTCGCGTTTGACCGTGCGCTGGAAGTTTTTCATTTGCTGAAAATGGACGAAACCAAACTCAAGAACGGCGTGCTGATTTACCTTGCGGTCGAAGACAAAGCTTTTGTCATTTGCGGCGATAAAGGCATTGACGATGTCGTGTCAGATGATTTCTGGGATACGACGAAAGACATTATGGCTTCGCATTTCAAGAACGGCGATTTCAAGCAGGGATTGATTGCCGGCATTGCCATGGCAGGCGCGCAATTGCAAAAACATTTCCCTTGCGAAGACGACGACACGGATGAATTATCCAATGAAATTTCTAATGGATAAAACCAACAAAATGAACAAGACTTCCCTGAAACTGCTCTTCTGCCTGTTTTGTATACAAACAGGTTTTGCGCAATTTACCATTCCGAAAAAGCCCGATTTCCAGACCAGCGTTTACGATTACGCAAAACTGCTGAATGATTCCAAGAAAACGGCATTGGAAGAAAAACTGATCCGGTATTCCGATTCAACCTCAACTCAGATTGTCATTGCGACTGTCCCGACAATCAACGGCGAAGACATCGGCATCCTGACACCAAAATGGGCACAGGAATGGGGGATCGGCCAAGCCAAAGAAGACAACGGCGTTTTTATCCTCGTGGCCGAACAGGAACACAAAATATGGATTTCCCCTGGTTATGGCGTCGAAGACAAACTGACTGCGGGCATTACCGGCGAACTCGTGCGGAACATCATCATTCCCGAATTTAAGGCCGGAAGCTACTACAACGGACTTGACAAAGGCGCAGACGCGATTTTTGATGTGCTCAAAGGCAAATACAAAGGCACGCGAAAGGCAAGCGGCGGAAAAGGATTTCCTGCAGCGCCATTCATCATCATCATAATCATTATCATCATCCTGATTTCACGAGGCAGGCGCGGCGGAAACGGCGGACGCGGCGGCGGCATTGGGCTTGGCGAGGCGATATTGCTCAGCAGCCTGGGACGCGGCGGATTTGGCGGCGGTTCATCCGGTGGCGGATTTGGCGGTGGTGGCGGTGGATTTGGCGGCGGCTTCGGCGGCGGCGGATTCAGCGGCGGCGGCGCTGGCGGCGGCTGGTAGTTGATAGATAATTAAAAATGAAAACCCTGCAATGACGTTGCGGGGTTTTTTGTTGGACGTTGCCTTCGGCCGGGCTTTTCGCAGTGCACGGCACTTTGCTTCAATCCCTAACGCGCATAACCGGAAGTCTTTAGTTTTTAATAACCCGCATTGGTTTCAAAGGGTTTTCCTTGCTTCTCAAAATATAAATGCCTTTCGAAATATGATCAGGAAAATCAAAAGTGCCATTCGACAAAGCCATTTTATAAATAATTTGCCCTGCCATATTGACGATTTCAAAATCGGTCGCATCAGGAATGCCTTCAACATAAATTTTCCCCGAAATCGTTTGGACGATTTTTGGCTTTACCAGTCCATTTGTTGTTACCGACAGTGTTTCATTGGCAAACAGCCATTGATACAAAGCGCTGAATTCGCCGCGCCAGTATGTTTCGCTATGCGTGCCATAACTGTCGAATTTGGTCAGCGTATTGGCTGCCGTCAAACCTTTTCCCTGTAACCCGTTTTTTACCGTATTGATATCGGGAACCATCGTTGAAGATTCGTTCGTGCCCGAAACAAAATACATCCTGTGGTTGGAAAGGTCAAAATTCCCGGTCGCGATGTAGCTGTTCAGATTGGATAACGCAAACCAGTATGCCGGGCTCAGCGAACCGACTTTCCTGAATATGCCAGGATATTCACAGGCGCCATAAGTCGCAATCAATCCGCCCATAGAACTTCCGATCAAAGCATTAAAAGCAGGCTCTGGCCGTGTCCTGTAATTGGAATCGATATAAGGTTTTAAAGTATTGGCGAGAAAACCGACGTATTCATCGCCTTGGCCGCCACCGTATGAAGGGTTGTTCCATGGCGAATATTCATCCAGTCGCGAGGCACCGCCGTTGTCAATCCCAACCACGATTGCGCCATAATCGCCATTGGCAAAAAGCGTGTTCAGGGTTTCGTCCACTTGCCATTCTCCTGCAAATGACGTCGCATTGTCAAAAAGGTTTTGCCCATCCTGCATGTATAATACCGGATAATGTTTGGTCGAAGTATTGTAATCCGGCGGCAAATACAACCAGATTCTCCTGTTCAGATTGAGCTGCGGGATAAAAAAGGCGCTGTTTAATATCTGTACGTTTGATGCAGCGGTTCCGCTGCTTCCTGTTCCCAAATCTTCCCATGACTGGATCGTGAGGCTTATCGTTTGCGCAGAACCGGTAAAGGCAAATGTCCTGTTGGGCAAATAACCGCCCGAAGCGTTTCCTTCGACTGTTGGCCAACCGCCGCGTGTAAATTTAAACTCTACCGTTCCCGTTCCCTGCGGAATCACGATCTGCAGGTTTCCCAAACCGTCAGGCTGCAGGACATAACCCGCATCCTGGGCATTCCAACTGTTGATTGAGCCAGCGAGATAAATAGAAGCGCCAATTGGCGTATTGGAAGGAATCGAAGTGATTTTTAGGGTCACTTGCGAAAAAGCCACAATCGGTAAAAAGAATAAGACAGCGTAAAGTTTCTTCATGTTCATTTGGATTAATGCCATACAAAAATAACAGTTTTGGCATGCGTCCGACATTTATAAGAATTATTATACTATTTTCGCCAACACTAAAAATTCCTAACAATCATCTCTTATGAAAAAACACTTTAAAATTATTGCGCTTTTACTGACTATTTGCATTTCAATGAACAGCTGTGGTGTCATGTTTGGCGGAAGCCGTTACAATGCGACCATTATTGCTGAAAACCATCCGCAAGCCGACATTTATGTTGGAGGACAAAAAATCGGGACCGGAACGGCCAAAGGACTTTACAAACGCAACAAACCATTAGTTGTCGAATTGCGTGAAGAAGGTTGTGAAAACACTACAAAAACATTTGACAACATGTTCCGTACCGGGAATTTCATCCTAAGCGTAATTACGTTTGGAATAGTCGGGATTGCTGTTGATTTGGGTACTGGCGCAGCTTACAAGCCAGATCACAAGCATGATAAAAACATCAAGAAAACCGATACCAAAGATTTTACTTTTACGGTACAATCGACTTGTAAAAAATAAATTTTACCATTTGAAAACAAAAAACCCGAAGTGAAAGCTTCGGGTTTTTTATTTTACTTCGCTTTGCTCCGTACCGTTCGGCTTGCAGCCTCGGGTTTCTCTCTGCATTCACCAAATTTACTTTTCTCTAATATAGATGTCTATCGGCACACCTGAAAAATCCCAGTTTTCGCGGATTTTGTTTTCAAGGTAACGCTTATATGGCTCTTTTACATACTGCGGCATATTGGCAAAAAATACAAATTGTGGCGTTGGTGTTGGCAACTGCATGCAATATTTGATTTTTACATATTTCCCTTTTGTAGCTGGCGGCGGATAAGCCTCAATGACTTTCAGCATGAAATCGTTGAATTTAGACGTCGCGATTCTTTGCTTGCGGCTTTCAAAAACCTGAACAGTCGCTTCCAAAGCTTTCAGCAAACGTTGTTTGGTCAATGCTGAAACGAACAAAATCGGCACATCGGTAAACGGTTCCAATTGCTCGCGGATCTTGACTTCATAATCACGCGTCGACATGGTGTCTTTTTCAACCAAATCCCATTTGTTGACCAGAATAATCACACCTTTGCGGTTCTTTTCGGCCAGCCAGAAAATACTCTGGTCCTGCCCTTCAAACCCGCGCGTCGCGTCGATGATCAATATGCAGATATCGGCATGTTCAATCGCACGGACCGAACGCATGACCGAATAAAATTCCAAATCCTCTTTTACTTTTGCTTTTCTCCTGATTCCGGCTGTATCAACGAGGTTGAATTCGAATCCGAAACGGTCGAATTTTGTATCTATGGAATCGCGCGTCGTTCCGGCAATGTCGGTAACAATATATCGGTCTTTGCCGATTAAAGCATTGATGAAACTCGATTTTCCGGCATTTGGACGGCCAACAACCGCAAATCTTGGCAATTCGCTGTCGGTGTCGACAAACGGTTCTTTTTCAGGAAATGATTTGATCAAAGCGTCGAGCAAATCGCCCGTGCCGCTTCCTGAAATCGAGGCAAACGTATAATATTCGCCCAAACCCAAATTATAGAATTCGACGGCGTCTTTCTCGCGCATCGCATTGTCGACTTTATTGACGGCCAATAGAACTGGCTTGGTAACTTTCCTCAGCATTTTTGAAACCGCTTCGTCCATCGGCGTAATGCCTTCTTCGACATCGACGACAAAAATGATCACATCGGCCTCGTCAATCGCGAGTTCGACCTGCTTGCGGATTTCGCCTTCAAACACGTCGTCGGAACCTTTGATGTAACCGCCGGTATCAATCACGGAAAACTCTTTTCCGTTCCATTCGCTCTTTCCGTAATTCCGATCTCTCGTGACACCCGCAGTCGAGTCCACAATCGCTTCTCTTCTTTGTATCAGGCGGTTAAATAAGGTTGATTTCCCTACGTTTGGCCTTCCTACTATCGCAACAATGTTATTCATAATGGTTTTTGAAATATTTTGCAAATGTAGGCTTTTTTATTTGGAGCATTTTCCTGCTTTCGCCTTTATCTTTTTTTGCAAAAAAGGATATCGGCTCTATCAGGGCTAGGCTATCAAGTTGTTCCGGTTCGCGTTAGCGATTGCAGCGGAAATCCCGGAATGAAGTGCAACGGAATGAGGAATTGCAGCGGAAAGCGCGGCCGCAGGCAACGCCAAAAAAAATTGGCCACGAATTCACGAATTATACCTTTTAATTCGTGAATTCGTGGCCAATTACTATTTTGATTTTATTTAATTATTGTAACCGAAACGTTTCAACTGGTTCATATTGCTGCGCCAGTTTTTATTGACTTTCACATACAATTCGATGTGAATTTGCTTGCCAAAGAATTTCTCGAGATCGGCGCGCGATTCGATGCCGACGCGTTTCAACGCTTCGCCTTTGTGTCCGATGATGATGCCTTTTTGCGTGTCGCGCTCGACCATGATCAGCGAACGGATGCGGATGATGTTTTCGTCCTCGAAGAATTCCTCGGTCACGATTTCGACCGCATATGGGATTTCCTTGCTGTAATGCAACAGGATTTTCTCGCGGATGGTTTCGTTGACGAAAAAACGCTCGGGCTTGTCGGTCAACTGGTCTTTTGGATAATAGGCAGGCGATTCGGGAAGCAAAGCGATGATTCTTGCAAATACTTCGGGAACGTTGAAATTCTTTAGGGCTGATATCGGGAAAATCTCGGCATTCGGCACTTTTTCGGTCCAGAATTTTACTTGCTCTTCGAGTTGCTCCTGGTTGGAGTTGTCGATTTTATTCAGCAGCAGCAAAACCGGGATTTCCGCATGGATGATTTTGTTGAAAAACGATTCGTCCTTTAAATCCTGCTCGCCGATTTCGACCATGTAAATCAGGATGTCTGCGTCTTCAAAAGCGGATTTGACGAAGTTCATCATCGATTGCTGCATTTCATAGGCAGGTTTGATGATGCCGGGCGTATCGGATAAAATCAACTGGAAATCCTCGCCATTGACGATTCCGAGTATGCGGTGGCGCGTGGTCTGCGCCTTCGAAGTGATGATGGACAGCCGCTCACCCACGAAGGCATTCATTAAGGTAGATTTCCCAACGTTCGGATTGCCTATAATATTGACGAAGCCTGCTTTATGTGACATAGAAATGTAATTTGGGGCAAAGATACGGCAATTTTCAAGAGACACGAATAGCGTACGTAAAACCTTTACCGGTTCTTTTGCGTGATCAGGTTTTCAAAAATTATTACGCAAAAAACTTCGAAAAGTTAAAATAAAATCTTTTTTTTATCAAGATTTGCCGTTCGTCGGAATGTTCATAATTATTTTTAAAAAATTATTAAAATCAGTGAATTTATTTCATTGTTTAATAGCTAAATTTGTTTTTACATCCACTAAAAATGTCCACTTATGAAAAAAATTACTTTATTGCTTATCTGTTTGTTTTCCGGGATTGCTTTTGCGCAGCCGGGATCTGTCGATTTGACTTTCAATCCCGGAGATACAGGCTTTGGATCCGGAACTGCAGCAAGTGACTATTTGCTTGCGACGGCCATACAGCCTGATGGGAAAATCCTGATTGCAGGCGGCTTTACCAGTTACGATGGTACACCGAGAGGCGGAATCGCGCGGTTGAACGCAGATGGTTCGCTGGATACGGGTTTCGATCCGGGAACGGGAATTACCGGCGGCGGCGTTTATGTATACGCCATTGCGATACAGTCTGATGGAAAAATTGTCATTGGCGGCTCATTTACGGCCGTTGACGGAACGCCGAGAAACAATATTGCGAGGCTCAATGACGATGGATCGCTGGATACCGGTTATAATGTCGGTACCGGAACAGACAACGATATCTCAAATATTTCGGTGCAATCGGATGACAAAATGATTCTGACCGGACCGTTTTTAAATTACAATGGCACTTCACAAAACACGATTTGCCGCGTGAATACCGATGGCAGTTTGGATACGGGTTTCAACATCGGAACAGCTGCCGGCACAATAGCCTCGCGACTGATCTGGACCAGTGATATCCAGCCTGATGGAAAAATTGTCATTGGCGGCGGGTTTCTCGATTTCAATGGAACGCCTATTACACGTATTGCAAGGCTGAATGCCGATGGTACGCTTGACGGTTCTTTCAGTGCGCCTGCACCGAACAATACAGTTCTTAAAATTGTGGTCCAGCCTGACGGAAAAGTACTTGCTGCAGGTTTTTTTACGAATTACAATCTCCTTGGATACAATTGTGTCACACGATTGAATGCTAATGGCACCGTAGATTCGGGATTCATTCCTGGAACAGGCTCGGATTTCGGTATCCAGGCGATGGACATACAGTCAGATGGCAAAATCTATATAGGCGGTTTCTTTACGAGTTATAATGGTAGTGCGAGAAGCCGAATTGCGCGCCTTAACACCGACGGTTCACTGGATACGACATTTGCCGTTGGCACAGGTTGTACAGGTGGCACTCTAGACGTTTATGGATTGTCCGTGCAATCGGATGACAAAGTGGTTATTGGTGGCGATTTTTTGGCATACAACGGCACTGGGCGCAACCGCGTAGCGAGATTAAATGCCTATGACGCGCAGGCGATTGCAATTGCCTCATTATCTGCGGCGGCACCGTATTGCCAAAACCAGGCGTTGACATTAAACTATACTGCTGCAGGGTTTTATGCAGGAGGAAATGTCTTTACAGCACAGCTTTCCGATTCGTCGGGCAGTTTTGCCTCACCTGTTAGCATTGGAACACTTACCGCTACCACAAGCGGCACGATCAACATTACGATTCCTGGAAATACGCCGGCCGGTTCTGGTTACAGGATTAGGGTTGTCAGTTCCACTCCGGTTTTTGCCGGTACGGATAATGGCACAAACCTGACGGTCAATGCGTTGATTACTTATTATCAGGATGCCGACACTGACACATATGGAAATGTTGCCGTACCGCAGGTTTCCTGCTCGCCAGTTCCTGGTTATGTTACCAACAGCACCGATTGTGATGATACAAAAGCTTCGGTTCATCCGGGCGCTACAGAAGTTGGTTACAACCTGATTGACGACGACTGTGATGGATTCATTGACGAAGGCTTTCCGCCAAAAGTCAGTTCACTTTTATTGTGCAATTATACGCTGGATACAGTTGACACTTATGTCTATACCAGCAATGTACCCGGCGCAACAGGCTATCGCTTTAGGATAACGACCATGAGTGGCCCAAATACCGGTCAAGTACAGTTTTTTGATGCCCCATTGCGCGCTATGAGGCTTACGCAATTGGGTTCGTATGCTTTCAGCACGACCTACAAAGCGGAAGTCGCGGTATATTATGCGGGTTATTTGCAGCCTTATACGACCACCAATTGTACGGTAAGCACTCCATCGGCATCAACACAACTGACCAATTGCGGGGCAACGCTGACATCGCTGACCAATGTGATTTATGCCAACAACGTCGCTTATGCCACAGGTTATAAATTCAAGGTATATGATCCGACCGGACCGTCATCACAGGAATTGGTACGTTCGTTGCGTGAATTCAGGATGAACCTGATTACCGGATTTACGGTATCGTCCAACAAGACATACAATGTGCAGGTTGCCGTAAAAAACACAGACGGCAGCTATCTTCCATACGGCCCAATATGTACGGTAACCACGCCGCCATCTGCAAGGGAAGATATTGACATGACAGTGAAAAATGCCTTTAGCGCTGTAGCATATCCGAATCCTTTTTCTGAAAACGTCAATATTGATCTGACAACCGCATCACAGGATAAAGTGACGCTTAAGGTTTATGACATGACCGGCAGGCTTCTGGATGCGATGGTGGTTGAAGTTTCAGAAATGAAAACGCTCCAGGTTGGCGACAATTACCCAACAGGCGTTTATAATGTGATTGTAAGCCAGGGTGAAGAAGTGAAATTGCTCAGGATTGTGAAAAGATAATTCTCAATGGAAATTTAAAAAAGCCTTTTCGGAAACGGGAAGGCTTTTTTTATGTGTAAAGCTGAAGGTAGTTCACTGTGCGTGAGGGATTGCTTCGTCAGTTCGCTTCGCTCGTGTGAAGCAAAAGTGCCGCGCACTGCGGAAAGTCCGGCCTGCAAGGGCACGCCTAAAAATAAATCCAATAAAAAAGCCACTTATTTCAGTGGCTTTGAGGAACGGAATCCATTGTTATAAAATAAAAAAACTCCGCCGGATGACGAAGTTTTCTTTAGTAGCGGGAACAGGACTCGAACCTGTGACCTTCGGGTTATGAGCCCGACGAGCTGCCTACTGCTCTATCCCGCGCTGTGGTGCAAATATACGACGAATATTGATAAACGCAAGGGAAACTTTAAAAATTTTATTTAGCCATTTTATTTTTTTTGAAACAATGCCTTGCCAAATGATGAGAATTATATAATCTTTTAAAAAATTGTATAACGATTATGAATGACCAATTGTGGTAATTTGCGATTGCAATAAATACATTCCCGAATGTCCCAAAAAAGAATCACGTGTCTTTTGATTGATGATGATGCAGAAGACCAGGAAATTTTCTCGCATGCATTGGCGCATTTGAACCTTAATGTGGATTGTGTGACTGCGAGCGACGGAATCCACGCCATTGACAAAATCAAGTCTGACCCAAACTTCAATCCGTATTTCATTTTTATAGATGTGAATATGCCGAAAATGAGCGGGATTGAATGCCTTGTTGAAATCAAAAAAATATCGAGGTTTAAGAATATCCCGATTTACCTCTACTCTACATATGTCGATTCCATAACTTTAAGCAGTGCCAAAGACTGTGGCGCAGTTGATGTCCTCATAAAAGCCAACAGCATGAGCGAACTCAAAAAAATGCTTTCAACAATTTTGAATTAGCCATAAAACACCTCATTTTTCGCAAGCCCGAACCCATAATAGCAGGTGGTTTGGATTTTTTTGTGTAGTTTTACATTGTAAAAATCCTTTATGGAAACTTCAAAGATTTTCAAAATTATGCTGGCTGACGACGACGCCGATGACCGGGATCTTTTTTCCGAAGCCATCAGTGAGCACCAAGTCGATGTGGACAGTGTCCCAAACGGCGTACAGCTGATGAAAATCCTGAATACCAAAACAGAACTTCCGGATTTTGTATTCATCGACCTGAACATGCCCGAAAAAAGCGGCAAGGAATGCCTACAGGAAATACGCAACCAGGACCGGTTTAAAGACCTTCCGATAATTATTTATTCGACGTCATCGAGCAAAAGAGACATTGACGATACTTTTGAGCTCGGCGCGAACCTTTACATCACCAAACCCAATTCATTTTCTGCACTAAAGCGAATGGTCACCAGCATCCTTTCCATTGACTGGAACAAATTCCAGCCCGGAGGCCATAAAGAAAGTTTCGTTTTCAAGGCTTTATAATTCCCCGGTAAGCCAAGTTGTTTACTTCTAAAAATAATGAAACATTATCGCGTAATTATATAAAATTTTAACGCGAAAAATCGTCAACTTTGAAGTTCTTCCCACTTTCTGCAAAGCAGGGTTTTATGGCAATGTATATCGTTTAGCATTATTCTTTTCAGATGGCGAAAAAATTAAATACCTATTTAAAAAAAGGATTGAAAGTACTGTTGTGGATTGTTGGATCCATCGTCGTGCTTTTTCTGCTTATTGTAGTGCTGATCCAGGTTCCGGCTATCCAGAATTTCGCCAAAAACAAAGCCGTCACTTATCTTGAGGATAAAATAAAAACCAAAGTGTCCATCGGCCGGATTGAGATTGGCCTGCCCAAAAAAGTCATCCTTGAAGGGTTTTATTTTGAAGACCAGAAAAAAGACACTTTGCTCGCAGGCCAAAAATTGTCCATCGACATCAGCCTGTTCAAGCTCCTCAGCAATGAAGTCGAAATCAATTCGATTGACCTGAAAGGCATTACTGCCAATGTCACCCGCAACAAAGATTCCGTTTTCAATTTCGACTATATCATCAAGGCATTCGCTTCCAAAGAGCCAAAGGAAAAAGACAGCGAGCCGATGAAAATTTCGGTCAACAACATCAACCTCGACAACATCCGTCTCAAATACAACGATGCAATTTCCAAAAATGATGTCAAAGTCAGGCTCAACCATTTCGACACCAAATTCAACAATTTCGATTTGGACGCTATGGATTTCGACATTCCAAAAATTAACCTCGATGGACTAAAACTCACGCTCGACCAAGGTTTGGTGGAAGGCATAGCGAAAACTTCGGTAAAAGTTGCCGATACGGTTTCCAAACGTCCCGATTTCAAACTCAAGCTCGGTGAGATTTCCCTGACGAAAATTGACATTGGCTATGATAATGTAGGCAATAATTTAAATACCGGCGTCACACTTGATAAATTATTGCTGGCTTTCAACGACATCGACCTCAACAAACAAATGATTGATATCAAAAGTTTTGAGTTGGCAAACGTCAAAGGCGGATTGGCTCTGCACAAGGCCGATAAAAACATCCATGCGCCTAATCTCGATTCGACTGCCATCAGGCAAACCGGTTGGAAAGTGAAACTGAATGCTGCGAATATTTCCAACGTCAATTTCAAGTTTGATGATGAAAATGCGACGCGCACCAAAAAAGGCATTGATTACAAACACCTCAACATCAATAATTTTAATCTCAAAGGCGATTCTTTTTATTATACCACAGATGCGATTTCTGGAAACATCGCAATGTTTACTGTTAAAGACAAAAGCGGGCTTGATATCCAGTCTTTCCGAAGCGATTTCTTTTACGGCAGCAAAGGCGCGTACCTGAAAAACCTCTATTTGAAAACGCCGCAGACGTTATTAAAGGATGAAATCAATGTGAAATATGCATCGCTTGAATCCATCAAGAAAAATTTGGGCGATTTGGCACTTGACGCCAATCTCGAAAACAGCGCCATTGGATTTAAGGACATCCTGACTTTCGTACCAACATTGGAAAATACGAATCCGTTTAAAAGCAATCCCAATGCGGTTTTATTGATCAACGGTAAAATCTCGGGAAAAGTCAGCGACATCCACTTTCCGAATTTTGAAATCAGCGGCATTGGCAGCACCAGCATCTCGGCCCGCGGGCGAATCACCGGTTTGCCCGACGTGAAAAAAGCCTATTTCGATGTCACCATCAACAATTTCCGCTCGACGGCAAAAGACATCAATACGTTTGTACCGGCCGGAACGATTCCGAAAAACATCAGCATTCCGCCGGTTTTTGCATTGGCAGGAACATTTAAAGGTGCGATTGATAATTTCAATACCAATATGAATCTGGTCAGCAGTTATGGCAATGCCAATGTAAAAGCGTTGTTTGACCAGCGCGTGAAAAAGGGCGAAAGATACAATGCCGATGTAGCACTCAATGATTTTGATTTGGGCCGATTGCTGAAAAATGACTCCATCGGTAAAATCACGCTGACGGCGAAAGTCAACGGAAAAGGCCTCGATCCGAAAACGGCCAATGCAACTTTGCGTGGCTTGTTGCAGAAAGCACAATTCAATGGCTATACGTATCGAAACCTGAAAATAAACGGGGATATTTTAGCCGGAAAATTCAATGTCGATGCCGGAATGAAAGATCCGAACCTGACATTCGATTTGGTTGCCAACGGCGGTTTCAACAACAAATATCCATCGGCAAAACTGAACCTGAACGTCGACATCGCCGATCTCGACAAGCTCAACCTTCACGCGGGCCCGATGAAACTCAAAGGCAACGTCGTGGCCGATATACCAACTGCCGATCCGGATTTTTTAAACGGTGAAATCAGCCTCAACCATTTGCAGATATTAAAGGACAAAGACTTGATTCTATTGGATTCGATCAATGTTGTTGCGGTTTCGACTCCGGAAATGAATTCGATCAAAGTCAAGTCGCAAATCCTGAAAGCGAACATTGAAGGCAAATACAAACTGACGCAATTGGCAACCGCGTTGCAGAATTCGGTCGCGAAATATTTTGATACGAACCCAAAAGGTAAAAAACAAAAAACCGATCCGCAGCATCTCGACTTTGATATTGTGGTCGACAATGATCCGGTTATTTTCAAGATTTTCCCGCAAATTACAGGGCTTGAGCCCATCAAAATCACGGGAAGATACAACAGCGTCAATGATACGATTGTGCTGAAAGGCAGTATTCCTAGACTGGTTTACGGTGCCAATACGATTTCGGGCGCCAACATCAGCATTGACACGAAAGACAATGCTTTGGTGTACAATGTCGATATTGATGCCATCCAGAATGAATCGTATATGCTGCCGTTTACGAGTTTGTCAGGCAATGTCAAAGACGATGTCGTGACATACAACCTTAAAATCCGGGACAAAGGCAAAAAAGACCAATATGCGATTGCCGGAACGATGAAAACCGCCAATGGCGATACTGAAATCAGGCTGAATCCTGAAGGCCTGAAACTGAATTATGAAGATTGGGTAGTTTCGCCTGACAATCTGATACGGTTCGGGAAAGATGGGATTTATGCCAATAATTTTGAGTTGAGCAACAAAGGAAACATTCTAAAAATACGGTCGCAATCCGATGCGCCAAATGCACCGCTGTCAATCGATTTTACCAATTTCAATCTCGAAACGCTGACAAATATGGTGAAAAAGGACAAACTGCTCATCGGCGGCACACTCAACGGGAATGCATTGGTCAAAAATATCATGACCAATCCGGTCTTCACTTCCGACCTGACCATTGTCGATTTCAGTTTTAAAGGTGAAAAAGTCGGCGATATCGCAATTAAGGTCAACAACAACGTCGCCGATACTTATGCTGCAAACATCACCATTACAGGCGAAGGCAACCAGGTCAATCTTACCGGAAATTATAAGGCAAGCACCAGCAGTTTCGACATGAATCTCGACATGCAGCATCTCGAAGTCAAAAGCATACAAGGATTTACCGCTGGAAACATCACCGAAGGAAAAGGTTTCTTTTCAGGCAATTTCAAAATCACCGGAACGGCAGCACAGCCAAAAGTATTGGGCGAACTGGAATTTAATGACGTTGCTTTCCGCGTCAAACAGCTCAATTCCTATTTCAAGAATATCAACGAAAAAATCGTCGTCAACAACCAGGGGATTTTGTTTGACCGTTTTACGGTTTCGGACGAGAAAAACAACGAGCTGGTCGTAAATGGCGCAGTATTGACGACAGATTTCAAAGATTATAAATTCAACCTGACCGTTGATGCGGATAATTTCCGCGCAGTAAATTCTAAGGCCAAAGACAACGATTTGTATTATGGCGACCTGTTTCTTGATACACATTTGATAGTGAAAGGAAGTTTGGAAAGCCCTGTCGTAAGGGGAAATGTCAAAATAAACGAAGATACCAAACTAACTATTGTGTTGCCGCAATCCGATCCTGGAATTGCCGACCGTGAAGGCATTGTCGAGTTTGTCGACGAAGACAATGTCCAGCTCCAGGAAACAGCCATAATGAAAAATGAGATGGACAACAGCGAGGTTAAAGGCATGGATGTTTCGGTGAATATCCAAACCGACAAAAAAGCGCTGCTGTCGTTGATCATCGATAAAGGAAACGGCGATTATCTAAACCTTAAAGGCGAAGCGGATCTGACCGGCGGCATCGATCCATCGGGCAAAACAACACTGACCGGAAAATATGAATTTACCGAAGGTGCTTATGAAATGACTTTCAACCTGATCAAACGGAAATTCGACATTAAGGAAGGCAGTTACATCATTTGGAATGGCGAACCGACAAGCGCCAATCTCAGCATCACGGCCATTTATAAAATTGATGCCGCGCCGATAGATTTGGTTGACGATCAATTGGGAAGCGTGTCGCCAACAGTCAGGAATACCTACAAACAAAAACTGCCATTCCAGACTTTGCTCAAAATGAACGGCGAACTTTTGAAACCTATCATTACCTTCGACATTGTGCTTCCCGAAGCCAATTACAATGTGTCGTCTGATATCGTTACTGCATCGCAAACCAAATTGGCGCAGCTTCGCGAAGAACCGGATGAACTCAACAAGCAGGTTTTTGCGCTGTTGCTGTTGGGCCATTTTATTGGTGAAAATCCATTTGCGAGCGAAGCAGGTTCGGGCGGTGCGGAAGGATTGGCAAGGCAAAGCGTCAGCAAAATATTATCGCAGCAGCTCAACAGCCTTGCAGGGGATTTGATTAAAGGCGTCGAATTGAATTTTGACCTCGAGTCGACCGAAGATTATACTTCCGGGGTGAAAGAAAACAGAACCGACCTGAATGTCGGAATCTCAAAACGATTGCTGAACGACCGGTTGAAAGTCACCGTTGGAAGCAGTTTCGGACTGGAAGGCCAGCAACAGCAAAATGAGGAAACGAATAACATCGCCGGTGATCTGTCTGCCGATTACCAATTGACAAAAGACGGACGGTATTTGGTACGCGCATATCGCAAAAACGAATACCAGGTCGCGCTTCAGGGGCAAGTCATCGAAACCGGGGTTGCTTTTGTCATTACGATGGATTACAATAAATTCAATGAGCTCTTTCATCGGACGCAAGAAGAAAAAGACATGAAAAAGAAAATGCAGGAAAGAAAAAAAGCGGAGGAAGAAGCAAAAGAGAAAGCCAAAAAAGACGCAGCATTAAAACCGGTCCAAGATGAAAAGTAAGATTCCATATTTAATTTTGATGCTGCTATTCGTTTACGGCTGCAGCAATACGAAATACCTTTCTGAAGGCGAACTGCTTTATACGGGCGGAAAAGTGACCGTAGAAGATTCGCTGATCAAACGCAAAGAACGCAAAGCGCTTGAAAAAGAACTCAAAGGATTGCTGCGTCCAAAACCGAATTCCAAAATCCTGGGATTGCGTCCAAAACTGCTCATTTATAATGTTGCAGGCGAACCAAAAAAAGAAAAGGGATTCCGCCATTGGCTGCGTACGAAAGTCGGTGAACCGCCGGTATTGTTCAGCCAGGTCGATTTGCAATACAACGCCGATGTGCTCCAGAATTATTCGGAAAACCGCGGCTATTTCAAAACCCGGACTGCTTCTGACTCGACGCGACGTGGCAAACGCGCTTCGGCAGAATTTGTCGTAAAGCCCGGCAAACAATACAAAATCCGCGAGGTGATTTTCCCGATGGATTCATCAGCACTCGGAAAAGCCATAGCCCGAACCATGAAACGGCGGAGTCTATTGAAAACAGGCGACGGCTATGATTTGGATATCATCAAAGCCGAAAGAGAAAGAATTGACACACGATTAAAAGAAAAAGGCTTTTATTATTTTGGGCCGGATTATCTGTTGATTAAAGTCGATAGCACGGTCGGTAAATACCAGGTCGATTTGCGCATGAAAATCAAAGATGAAACACCGCCGCAGGCAAAACGCGTTTACACGATTAACGACATCATCATCTACCCGAATTTTTCGATTAAAACCGATACCGTAAGATATAAACCGGCCGATGTCATCCACCATAATGATTTTACGATTATCGATTCTGCGAAAACATTCAACCCGCGGATTTTTGATAGAAACCTATTATTTAAAAAAGGTGACATTTACAACCGGACCGATCATAATTTATCCCTGAACCGGCTGGTGAATATGGGCACATTCAAATTTGTGAAAAACGAGTTCAAGGTTTCAGATACATTGGATACGGCATTGGATGCCTATTATTACCTGACGCCGCTTCCGAAAAAATCGATTCGTGCGGAAATCATCGGAAAAACGAATTCAGCCAATTACACCGGAACGGAACTCAATATCAACTGGAGCAACCGAAATGCATTTAAAGGTGCCGAATTGCTGACCATTTCGGCTTTTGGCGGACTTGAAGTTCAGGTTTCAGGACAGAATCAGGGATTTGATGTTTATCGCGTGGGTTCGGAAGTAAATTTAATCTGGCCGAGATTCATCACACCATTTAAAGTCGATATTCCCGGAGGTTTTGTCCCGCGGACGAAAGCAACGATTGGTTACGAATACCAAAATCGCGCAAAATTATATTCGCTCAATACGTTCAAAGGTTCGTTTGGTTATTTGTGGAAAGAAAGCATTAGAAAAGAACATCAATTGAACGTGACAGAAATCACATATGTAAGTCCAACCAATGTTACCCAGTTGTATCGCGACCAGATTGTTGAAAATCCGGCATTGGAAAAAGTCATCGAAAAACAATTGATATTCGGCCCGAATTATTCCTATACTTATACCAACACGATGCGGAAGCGGAAAAAAAATACGCTTTATTACAATGGTAAAATCGACCTGGCCGGAAATGTTGCCGGATTATTAAGCGGAGCGAATGTCAAAAAAGGCGACACGACACAAGTATTCGGCGTTCCGTTCAGCCAGTTTGTGAAATTTGAGAATGATTTCAGGCATTACCTGAAGCTGGGCGACAATTCTCAGTTGGCCAGCAGAATAATTGTCGGTGCCGGATTTGCCTACGGGAATTCAACGGAAATGCCATTTATCAAGCAGTTTTTCATTGGCGGGACAAACAGCATCAGGGCTTTCCGCGCCAGATCAATCGGTCCGGGAACATTCCATGAGGATGTCGATGCGAATTCGTTCCTGCCGGATCAGTCAGGTGATGTCAAATTGGAAATCAATACCGAATACCGAACGAAATTATTCAGCATTGTCAAAGGCGCTGCGTTTGTCGATGCCGGAAATATCTGGCTGTTGCACAAAGATGAAAACAAGCCCGGCGCCGAACTTACCGGCAAATTTATGGACCAGCTCGCCGTTGGAACCGGTGTCGGATTGCGTTTCGATCTTTCATTCCTGGTATTGAGAACCGACCTTGCATTTCCTTTGCGGAAACCTTATTTGCCGGAAGGTGAACGATGGGTAATCGACCAGATTAACTTTGGCAACGGACCATGGCGCAGCGAAAACCTCGTATTTAATCTTGCCATCGGTTATCCGTTCTAAATGGAAATTATATAAAACCATATGGTTATTATGTAAATTATTATTTAATCGATCTGCATAGATTTGTAAAAGACATTAAGTTTTCACTTTCAATAAAATTGCTAGAAAAAAGATTGCCGAAAACTTTAGTTTTGTTTTGAAAATTGGCAATAAAAAAAGTGGTAAGGATTGTAGGGATTCCTTATCACTTTTTTATTGCTTTTAACTTCCAGCAATGCAAATAAAAAAGTGGAGTTGTAATCAAAATTACTACGCCACTTTTAACAAAGAGAATGATACACTTTTTAGAAATTAATTCTCAATTGATTTCTGCAATTGGTACGCAATTTCGTTTATACATTCTATTGATCGTCTCTTGGTTCATCTTCAGTTTCATCTGATTCGAGCGGTTCAAATTCTCCTGCTTCCGCTCTTTTGATCCAGTCTGCATTTCTATCCGGGTTGATAAAAATATTCTGTTCCGAGCTATTCTCGTCATATTGATTATCGTTTTCATATCGAATTCGATAATCCCTTTTATTTAAATCCATGAGCTATCAATTTGGTTGTGGTAAAATTGCGCTTTCTATATTGATTATTGCTTATACGATTCACCTATTCTTTTGCACAACTTCCATGTTTTCAGCACCATATGTTAATATTATAATCTTTATAGGAAATTTTATAATGCAAAAATGACGGAATTGTAAAACTTTGTAAGGAAATTCTTTTTAACGAAAAATCTCATGAAAGCACTTTGGAAAGGCGGCATCAGCTTTGGGTTGGTAAACATTCCGGTTCGGTTGTACAGCGGTTCGGTTACGCATCGCGTGGATTTGGATATGGTACGAAAAAAAGACCATTGTGCCATCGAATATGTCCGCGTGTGCAAAAAGGACGGAAAAGAAGTGCCGTGGGATGAAATTGCGAAAGGCTTCAAAAAAGAGAATGGCGATTATGTGATTTTGGACAAAGCGGATTTTGCGAGGATTTCACCTGAAAAAACCCAGACCATTGATATTTTCGAATTTGTATTGGAAGATGAAATTCCGGCACAATATCTCGAGAAACCCTACATCGTCGAGCCAGAAAAACAAGCTTCAAAAGTTTATGCCTTGTTGCGTGCGGCATTGAAAAAATCGGGGAAAGTCGGTTTGGCAAAATTTGTCCTGCGCAGTTCGGAACATTTGGGAATCCTGAAAGTCGAAGATGACACGATTCTTTTGATCCAAATCAGGTTTGACCAGGATTTGCGCGATCCGGCTGAAGCTAAAATCCCGAACGACATCAAAATTGAGAAAAAGGAACTCGACATGGCGCTGACGATCATTGATCAGCTGACAGACAAATTCGAGCCTGAAAAATACAAAGACACATACAAAGAGGAAATGCTGAAACTCATCAAAAAGAAATCGTCTGAAAAGCCCAAAAAGAAAGGTGCAAAAGAAGAACCGGAAGAAAAACCAAAAGCGGAAAAAACCGAAAAAGACAATTTGCTCGAGCAATTGAAAGCCAGCCTTGAGGCGATGAAAAATTAACTTATGGGACTCGAAAAATACAACGAGAAAAGGGATTTTACCAAAACCAAAGAACCGAAAGGCGTCAAAAAAGCGTCTAAAGACAAATTGCGTTTTGTCGTGCAGAAACATGCCGCTTCGCATTTGCATTACGATTTCCGGCTCGAAATTGATGGCGTTTTAGTGAGTTGGGCCGTGCCAAAAGGTCCGTCCGGAAATCCATCCGACAAAAGACTGGCGATGCAGACCGAAGACCATCCGATGGGTTATATTGATTTTGAAGGCACGATTCCGAAAGGCGAATATGGCGGTGGAACGGTCATGGTTTGGGACATCGGAACTTATCACGCTGAAGGCAACGATAATGGTTCCAAAGACAATTCATTGATGAAAAAGATGCTGCGCGAAGGCAATATCAAGGTCGTCCTTGATGGCGGAAAAATGCACGGATCGTGGCATATCGTCATGATGAAAAAGGAAGACGACAGGAGACAATGGCTGCTGATGAAAGGCAAGGATGAATTTGCCGGGACAAAAGTCGAATTTGACCCGAATTCCATTTTGACCGGGCGCGATTTTGATGCGATTGAAAAAGGCGATTCGGTTTGGCACAGCAATAGATCGGCAGATGAAAATGTCAAATCACTGTCCACAACTTCGAAAAAAAAAACGCCAAACACAAAAGCCGTTGACGAATTTACTGCAGAAGATTTGGCGGAAGCCAGAAAAATAAAGCTATTCCCTTCCGAATGGCGACCACAACTGGCAACACTCGCCGACGAAGCCTTTGACAATGACGAATGGCTTTTTGAGAACAAATTCGACGGTTATCGCGCCTTGGCACAAATTGACAATGGCCAGGTTGAGCTCATTTCGAGAAACGGGATTTCCTTCAACCAGAAATACAAAGAAGTCGCAAAAGCGCTTTTGGGCGTTACAGACAATGTGATTCTTGACGGCGAAATCGTGATTGAAGATTCAAAAGGGAAAAGCCATTTCCAGTGGCTGCAAAACCATGACGAAGATCCAACCCGAGGCGAAGCCGAACTGAGCGGAGCTAAACGCGGCACACTCAAATTCTATGTGTTCGACATCCTTTATTTTAACGGATTTGATTTGACCCAATTGGAACTGATCCAGAGAAAAAAAATACTGAAAGCCATTTTGCCGAAAATCAAAAACATCGTTTATTCCGAACATACGATTGGCGATGGCATCAAAGCATTCAAATCCATAGAAAAAAAAGGCGGCGAAGGCGTTATTGCAAAGAAAATAAGCTCCAAATATTATCCAGACAAACGCTCTAAAGACTGGCTTAAAATCAAGACCGAAATGCAGCAGGAAATGGTCATTGGCGGATTTACCGATCCACAGGGCAGCCGAAAGGGAATCGGCGCATTGCTCTGCGGCTATTACAAAGAGGGGAAATTGCATTATTCGGGGAAAGTCGGGAGCGGTTATACGGAAGACATCCTTAAAGATTTGCGGACGAAACTCGACAAACTCGAACGCAAGACAAACCCATTTGTTGGCACGAGCGACAGCGAACTGGCGAAACAAAACCCGAAAATGCAAGGCATTCATTGGGTCGAGCCAAAATTGCTGGCGCAGATAAAATTCACCGAATGGACAGAGACCAACAGCATGCGCCATCCGGTTTATCTTGGATTGCGCGAAGACAAGCCAGCGAAAAAAGTCATAGCCGAAAAACCAACAGTAAAAACCGAAGCCATGGATGAAACCACGAAAACCGATGCAAAAGCAAAAGGCAAAGCATCCGATGCAAAAAGTTTATCGGATAAAGTAGAATTCTCTAACCTCGACAAGATTTTCTGGCCAAAGGAAAAAATCACCAAAGGCGATGTCGTCAATTATTATAATGACATTGCCGATTATATTCTTCCCTATTTAAAAGACCGTCCGGAATCAATGAGACGCACACCTGACGGGATCAAAAGCGCTGGTTTTTTCCAAAAAGATGTCGCGGGGAAAGTTCCGAAATGGATCAAGACCAAAAAAATCAAATCGGAATCGGCTGAAGAAGCGGTCGAATGGCTGTTGTGCCAGGACAAAGACACTTTGCTCTATTTGGCGAATCTCGGCTGCATAGAAATGAATCCGTGGAGCAGCCGCGTCGGAAGCCTGAACAACCCGGATTACATTATTTTTGACCTCGACCCGAATAAAGCCGATATTCAAAAATTGGTCGCAACTGCGAAAAAAGTAAAGGAAATTCTCGACAGACTGAAAATCAAAGCATATTTGAAAACGTCTGGCGGCAAAGGGTTGCATGTGTTTATCCCGGTTTTGCCCAAATATACATATGAGCAAAGCCGCGATTTTTCACTGCTTATCAGCCAAATGGCGAACCGCGAATTGCCTGAAATTACAAGCCTTGAGCGCCTGCCGGCCAAACGCGTCGGAAAAGTGTATCTCGATTTTCTGCAAAATGGGAAGGGAAAAACCATGGCCAGCATTTACTCCATCAGACCGCGGGAAGGCGCTGGTGTCAGTACGCCATTGGAATGGGATGAATTGGATGACAAACTCGATCTTCAAAAATTCAACATCAGAACATTGCCGGAAAGATTAAAAGAAAAAGGCGATTTGTGGAAGGATTTTTTTAAAGACAGCATGGATTTAAAAACCATTTTATCCAACATATAACATGGATTATATCAAAATTTTAGGATTGGCCGCTGCTGTATTGACCACTGCATCTAATATTCCGCAAGCATTCAAGATTATTAAAACCAAAACGACAAAAGGGATTTCATCACTCAGTTATGGGATGCTTTTTACTGGTGGAATCGTATGGATCATTTATGGGATTTACCGCGACGACCTGCCGATTATACTCGCAAATGGCATATCGGCAGTATTGTGCGGCATTATCTGGATTATCCGGCTGACTGCTAAGCATACGGATAATGATTTTGAAGCGTGATTATATGTCGTCCGAAGAAATCGACTCATTCTGGTCTTCATCCAAGTCGATGTTGTCCCGCAAAATATAATCATCCTGACTAAAAGCGTCAGCATTGCGGCTGTTGTCGCCGTTGGTTTTCCAGCGGTCGGATGCTGAATCACTGGTTTCGACATAATCAGAATTCATTGTCGGATGGCTTTCATGGGTAAAAGATACGCCGGGCTGTTCAATTTCAAGATATTTTTCAGTATCCGGTCCGTCTTCGCGCGGATGCGAGTCGAGTTTTTCGCTGCGGATGTTTTGGGCCGTTTCATGTCTTTGCTGCCATTCGTTTTTCATAGCAGCAGCATCTTCGATTTCATTTTTGTTTTCCATGATTCCTAAATTTTAAAATAATACAATTGTACTCAGGTCAAGTGTTTTCAATAACTGCATGTTTGTACGCATCAGGTTGCGCATCAGCAGATCCTTGATTTTAGTTTTTTTCTTTTCAATGTGCTCTTGAATCCGGGCAGTTGGATTTTGATTTTTGTGCGTTTTGTCGATTTTTGTTTTCATGATGTCTGAAGCATTAACCCTGCTTATAAATTTCCAAAATAAAAGAGACAAAACCATTACATCATTTATGATAAACCTTATATGATTAAGACAAATCAGACATTAATTTTGCCTTCAACACCGCCGTCGTCAATTTTTAATCCGGTTACGGCCGCTAATCCCCATTTTAGGAATGCAATGGCTTTTCCGTCTTTAGTATCCCAATAATACGCAAATGAAGGTGTGACACGGATGATTGTAACATTCGGGTCTTCTTTACCGTCTTCAAACCACGCTTTGGCCATGGGTTGCCAGTGCGTTTCAATGCTGGCGCGGTCACTGTAGATCGTCGCATTTCCGTAAACGGACATGTATTGCGAATCCGAAATTTTAGAGAAAAAAAGCTGGACTTTGTCGTTCTGCCTGATTTCAAAATTTTTGTTGCTTTTGGCATTGCTGATAAACCAGAGGTTGCCTTGATCGTCAACTTCATTGGCGCTCATCGGACGCGCAGAAATGGGCAGTTGGTCGAGTTGTGTGCAGAACATGCAGATGTCGATTTCTTTTGCGAGTTCTTTTAATTTTTGGCACTAATATACAATCCTACATAGAATTACATAAAAACTACACAAAAGCAGATAATTAAAAACCTCAATAATAATTCATCATTGAGGTTTTCTTTTTTAGATTAATGGATACAAGATTGTTACTGCAACCATAATCCAAAGAATATAATAAATACATTCAAGAATTATTTTTGCTTTCCTGAACCAATTTATAACCTTCATAATTATTATATTAAAGGTTAATAATCTGTTATTACCTTTCGGTAATCAAACAATAAGCTGATTACAAAATTACAGATTTAAATATAACTTTGTGATTTATTATTTGTTTTTGTGTAGTTTTCTTCTTAACTTTACTTAATTAATTTTAAGATTATGTTTCAGTTTAAGAGTATTATAGATTTATTAAAGGCATTTCCAAATGAACAAAGTTGTATTGACTATCTTGAAAAAATAAGATGGTCTGGAAATATTATATCTCCATTTGATTCAACTTCTAAAGTATATAAATGTAAAAATAATCGCTATCGTTGTAGAAATACAGGTAAATATTTTAATGCAAGAACAAATACTATTTTTGAAGGAAGTAAAATATCCTTACAATTTTGGTATATGGCTATTTATTTATTCACTTCACATAAACGTGGAATTAGTTCTTATCAATTAGCATCAGATTTAAATGTAACTCAAAAAACTGCTTGGTTTATGTTGCAACGTATTAGATATTCTACTACACATGAATTATTTGAAAGAGAATTAACTGGTGTTGTACAATGTGATGAAACTTTCGTAGGTGGAAAGAATAAAAATCGTCACAGAGATAAAAAAGTAGCTTATTCACAAGGCAGAAGTTTTAAAGATAAAACACCTGTATTTGGAGCAATTGAAAAAGGAGGATTAGTAAGAGCTAAAGTAGTATTAAATACTTCTAAAGCAGAAATTCAACCTTTAGTATACAAGTTTGTAAATAAAGATGCAATACTAATGACTGATGAATGGAAGGCTTATAAAGGCTTAGAAATGCATTATAAGCATAGTTTTGTAGATCACGGTAAGAAACAATATGCCGATGGTGATACGACAACTAATGCTATTGAAAATTTTTGGTCCCATTTTAAGCGTAGTATAATCGGAGTTTATTATCATGCTTCAAGAAAACATATGCAACAATATGTAAATGAAAGTGTATTCAGATTTAATTTTAGAAATAGTAATACAAACACTACTTTTGACATGCTTTTAGAGACAACCAATAACAAAAGACTAACTTATAAAGCATTAATCTCATGAATGAATTAAGAGAAGAAGTTTATAAGGAATTGAGTAATACATTTAAAGATAAGTTTAAATATTCGGAAGATGTATTTAAACAATTCTTTGATGAATATGTATTAAATGCTATACAGGATTCAGATTTATTAAAAGAGATAAATAAGAAAAACAGAAGTGTAAGCGATGTAACTATATATGATTATTTGGATAATAACAGAATCGTATTAAGAGCTATTAAACTCTTAACTTTATTAGAATTATCCAAAGACTTTAAAGAATTTCAAAAGTTCAACCAAAGGCTTAAAACGGATAAGCAAAGTAATATTAATATTCATTTTGATAGAATATTACAATCTATTATTAATATTCCTAAAGAAGATTAATTTTTCTTTTTTACTTCTTCAACATATTGAGGTATAAGTTGATTATCTATAAAATCTTCAATATCATGCAAATTTTGATAAGCATTTGATAAATCTTTGTCTTGAATACTTGTAAGATAGTTGTAAATTTTATCTAGATTTTGTATATAAAACTCTATATACAAAGTCTGATTAATTTTTTCTTTTACTTTGGCAATCCAACCTTTAATATTATATAAATATTTCAAATTTTCATTGCTTCTGTTTCTCATTTGTAATGGAACAGAAGACATACTTTCAAAGCTTTCAGCTTGATAACCTGATGAAGGTCGGTATGTTGAATATTGATTTTGAGAATAAGAAATAGAAGTAAAAGCAACAACAAGTAATAATAGTAATTTCTTCATAATATAGAGTTTAAATCACTTTAAACCCTATTAGTGATGATATTAAATGACAAGCGTGGGTTAATAACCTATTCTCATCATTAAAGGCTCTGGTAAGCCTGACACTATGAAATAATAAGTTACGCCCACGCCATAGCATGAGCATTAAACTTATTATTCTGAAGTGTCTTATTAATTTACCAGATTTATAATGACAGAATAATAGCTAACGCTATAATATTTTACTTAATACAAATATATTACAATATAATACATGCAACGCAATCCGAGAATAACTTTTTTGCTTTGGCTTTGCCAGCAAAAGTTATTTCCCGTCTTGCTTTCGATATCCATAAATAAAAAAAGAGTAGCTATTTCTAACTACTCTTTAGTTTACAATTTCAAAAAGAATAATAATTGTATTATTGAAATTAGATTGAATTTTACAATTATTTTAATCTTTTTGTTTTTTTTTTGTAAATGCATTTCCATGTTGGATAAATTTTAATTTAGTACAACTATTTGTACTCGATCGGTGAGAGTTAATCTCACATAAGAAGTTAATCTTAACACCTTCATGGAATGCTTTCACAAAATTATAAAATTAAATAATAACTTAAATTGCATTAATATATTTTAACATTTGATGTAGAATGGTATATTAGTGCCTAATTTTTTTATAGATTCAATTTTGTGGTTGCCTTGTAATTCGTCCATGGTTTTAATATTTAGGAGTATTTGATTAATTGCTTTTCTCAAATTTACCTCATACGCACAGGGAAACTGTTATTTTAATTCCAAACACTTTTACATCATTCCTATGATTTTTGGGAAAACAAAAAAAGCCTTATCGTTTCCGATAAGGCTTACAAAATGTAATATGAAAAACTATTCGTCTGAAGCCAAAGCAGAAGTCGAATTTTTATTCGTGTCTACTTTCAGCGTGGTCGCCATTCCCTGCTCGTTGATCATTGTCATGTTCATCATATCAAGGTTAGCAAGATTCTTAGAAACCAATCCGTTGAATTTGTTATAAGAAATATTCATTTCTTTCAGGTTTTTCAATTTTTCCAAATCAAATGGAACCTGTCCGACCATATTGTTTTCAAAAAGGCTCAGGTTTTCAAGAGAAGCCATTTTTGCAACATCCATACTTAATTTTCCTGTCAGCTTGTTGCTGCTCAAAAGCAAAACTTTCAAATCTTTCATCCCGTAGAACGACTGTGGGATTTCACCGGTCAGTTCGTTGTTGAACAAAGATAAGGTTTGCAATTTGCTCAGTTTCCCGATTTCAGAAGGCAATTCGCCATTAATCCTGTTCATATACAATTCAATGGATTGCAACGCAGCGGCATCTCCGATGGTAGCAGGAATTTTTCCTGACAATTTATTAAACGCAATGTTTAATGATTTCAATGATTTCAGGTTTCCAATGGTCGCCGGAATATTTCCGGTCAATGAGTTTCTGAAAAAGTTCAGTTGTTCTACATTGGTCAGGTTGCCGATTTCTTTTGGCAATTCACCGCTCAGATTATTGTTTGAAAGGTCGATTGAAACCACTTTGTCGTTTTGTACTTTTACGCCATACCAGGAATCAACCGGGGTTTTCAAATCCCATTTTGATGTCCATTGGCTGCCGTTTGTGGCGTTGTACAACTTTATAAGGGCATTCTTTTCAGAAGGCGATACACTGGCCAAAGCGGACAATGAAATTCCGAGAACTAAAAATAAGGTAGTAATATTTTTCATAATCGTGTGTTTTGGTTTTTTAACAAGTCAAATGTAGAGTGATTATCGATTATCAGCAAATAAAATCGATGAAATGCAGAAAATTTAAAAATATTAAGGATTAAATCCTACAAATATTAATTTTCGATTATATTAAATTCGCAAAAAAACCAGCCTACGTTTATAAAATGTTAAAATTATTTATACATTTGGAGTACTAACCTTAAAACAAACTAGTTATGGAAGTAAATTTTTTGGCAATCCTGGTTGCCGCATTATCTACATTGGTTGTTGGATTTATTTGGTACAACCCAAAAGTATTTGGAGGAATCTGGATGAGGGAAACGGGCATCACGCCTGAAAGTGGAAAAGGGATGAATATGGCGCTCGTTTTCGGGATGTCTGTTTTTTATGCTTTCCTTATTGCCTTTACGCTACAAATGATGGTCATTCACCAATTTGGTGCATTGGGCATGGTCGGTGGCGATCCAACTCTTGCAAAACCATCATATGCTGCATTTATGGCTGACTATGGAACTGCTTACCGTACTTTTAAACACGGCATGCTGCACGGATTTTTTGCAGGATTGCTTTTTGCATTGCCTGTCATCGGGACCGGCGCATTATATGAAAGAAGAAGCTGGAAATATACTTTGGTTGCCGGCGGTTTCTGGGTCGTTTGCTGTATGATTATGGGCGGAATCGTTTGTGCCTGGGTGTAAACTTCCTTTTTTAATATTATGAAAAATCCTGCTGTCAAAAGGCGGGATTTTTTATTTATGCTTAGAATTATTGGTTAATTTTGACAAAACGGCAAATCTTTGGAATCTCCATTACAATTTACAATTTATGATTCCGTTTCCGGGCTTCCTGAAGATTGGGATGCTTTGGCTGCGGGCAATATTTTTCTTTCCTTAGATTACCTGAAAGTACTCGAGTTATCGGCGCCCAAAAATATGGCTTGCTTTTTCATCGCCTTATCCGATAAAAATGGTCTCGCCGGAATCGCCATTTCGCAGTTCCTGGATTTAAGCAAAGTGCAATCTTTCGGCGAAAGGGACAACTGCCTGAAAACCGAAATCCGGACTTTTACCTTCAAACGGTTTGCTTCGCATGTGCTGATTTTGGGAAACAATATGCTGACGGGACAAAATACGTTTCGGTTTGCCGACAGGATTTCCGAAACGGAAGGGCTAAAAACATTGGTCCAATCCGTCGACCAGATTAAAAAAAATCTGTCCAAAAAAGGAATCAAAACACACCTGACGATCTGGAAAGACTTTCCTGAATCGGAAACAGCTGCTTTTAAAATCGCCGAATTCGACAGCTATTATAAATTCAGCACACAGCCAAATATGGTTTTCGATATCCGTGACCATTGGAATTCGGATACCGATTATGTCGCCGATCTCAATAAAAAATACCGCGATCAATACAAACGCGCCAGGAAAAAATCAGAAGGCATTACCAAACGGAAATTATCGCTTGACGAAATCATCGCTTGCAATGCGAAAATATATGAATTGTATTTGACGGTTGCGAAAAATGCACCGTTCAACACCTTTTACCTCAATGAAAACCATTTTGTCATTCTCAAAGAATTGCTGCAGGACAAATTCTTGTTTTACGGCTATTTTATCGCCGACGAATTGATTGGGTTTGACACGCTGATCAAAAATGGCGACAGTATGGACACATATTTTCTCGGTTATGACGAAAATGTCCAGCGCGACAAAATGCTTTACCTGAATATGCTTTACAACATGATCGGTTATTCGGTCAATAAAAAATTCAAAAGGGTCATTTTTGCACGGACAGCTTTGGAAATCAAAAGTGCTGTTGGCGCCAAACCGGTTTATTTATTTGGGTTTATCAAACACAGCAATGGCTTTTTAAACCAATTCATGTCGAAACTATTTCCTTTTTTCGAACCTGAAATGCACTGGCAGGAACGCCACCCATTTAAGGATTAGGCACGGCAAGCTTCATTTGTTTATGTATGATTTTGACATTCAAATTGGTGATTTCGCTGTAATATTCGCCATCAACCTGGAAATGGACCGGCATATCTGTAGTGATTTGGGCTTTATCAGTTGAAATAATTTCAATGTCATCCGTATCCAATGGCATATTTCCAGTCACAATTTTGCCAAACACCAGCAGATCAAGATTTCTAAGGATGACGATCTCGAATTTACCATCGTCCATTTTTCCCATCGGATTAATCGTTACGCCCGTTCCGTATCTCTGGGAATTGGCGATGACAATCATTTTGGCCTCCGTTTTAATGGTTTTATTATTGGTTTTGATTGTCGCATGGAACGGCGCCGCAGAATCGGTTAACGTATTGACCGCTTGGATGGCATAACCCAATTTTCCGCGGATGGAACTGTTTTCGTAATTTTTGATGAGTTCGGCATTGAGCCCGATATCGCTCAGGTGCAGGCTTTTGATGTTGTTGATGCAAATCATGTCGAGTTCCATGAAGCCGTTATGGAAAGCAATGTTTAGGTTTTCTTCGAGTGTGGCCGGAAAATTCAGGTCGACTGACAATCCATTCGCGGAACCGGCAGGCAAAATCCCCAGGATGGCATCTTCATTTTCGAGCGCTTCGGCTGCCATTTTGATGGTTCCGTCGCCGCCAGCCACAATAATCCTTTCGGGATTATGGGTTTTGAATAATTTTTTGATGGCTGCTTCGTCGTCCTGACCAGTGGTTTCATAGGTATGGCATTCGATTTTTAAATCTTCGGCAAAGACTTTCGTGGCATTGATAATCTCGGTTTTATCGACATCGCCCGAAATTGGGTTGACAACCAGCAAGACATTCTTTTTCAAAATTTGTTTCTTTTATTGGTTAAATTTAGCTAATTTACATCAGGCAAATTCCCATAGAAAACATAAAAATGAAGCCCATTTTAAAATTGTACCGAGGTTATGCGAATGAGGAAGAGCTGATAGTCATGGGCCATGTCTTTGCACCGACCAGCAAAGAAGAGTATGATTTCCAGAAAAGACGTTTTAAGAATGCGAAATCCATTATCCGGATGTTTCGCATCAAAACACAACCCAACGCCGACGTTTACCTCGTGCATAACGGCGAAAAAATCCATACGAAGACACTTGATGACGGGTATTTCAAATTCTGCATCCCATTAAAGGAGCGAAAAGGTTATGGCTGGATTGATTATCAGGTCAGCATGTTTTACGGAAATGAAGAAATTGTGGCGACTGGCAGTTTCATCAGGCCTTATATGGGCAATCTCGGATTCATCTCAGACATTGACGACACGTTTTTGGTATCGCATACGCAGAGTTTTTTCAAGAAATTGTACATCCTGTTGTTTCGGAATGTCTATGACCGTAAAATTTATGAAGGCGTTGTCCCGCATTACCAGGCGTTGAGTACGGCTGGCCGGAACAACAAAGACGAACAGAACGCCTTTTTTTATGTGTCGAGCAGCGAATGGAATTTATACCGGTTTATCGTTGATTTTACTGAATTTAACGAATTGCCGCGCGCAGTGCTTTTGCTGAAAGACATCAAAACGAGCCTCAAGGATTTTTTCATCACGGGACGCGGCGGCCACAACCACAAATTCGAAAAGATAAAGCATATCCTTGAATTCTATCCGAACTTACGGTATACATTATTGGGCGACGATTCACAGCACGATCCGTTTCTGTATGAAAATATATGCAAGATTTTTCCGGTCAATGTGCAGGCGGTTTACATAAGGCAGACCAGAAGCCATAAAAAAGAAAAGGTGGTAGCGGTATTGCAAAACCTCGAAACGCTGAATGTCGCGACCTGTTATTTCAGGAACAGCAGCGAGGCGATAGCCCATTCGAGAAGTATTGGGCTGATTTTATAGTTCAGATGCCTAGCCCTGATGGAAGCGGCATCCTTTTTCTTGCAAAGAAAAAGATACAGCGGACAGCGGGAAAATGCTCCTGATACTAGGCGTTGTCAATCTCCATCTGAACGGTTTCCCATTCTTCCAACAGTTTATCCAAATCGGCTTTTTTCTTGTTGTATGCCATGAAAAACTGCGCATCCTCGATGTGTTTGTCGTAGTTTGACGCAAGCGCTTTGTCGTCTTTGGAAATGTCGAATTCGAGCTGGCGGATCAGGCTTTCGACCTTACTCAGCTTATTCTGCAACGTTTTATTTTTCTTTTGGTCTTCGTAGGATTGCTTGCTGGTTTCCTTTGGCGCTTCCTTTTTTGCCACATCGCGTTTCTCGACTTCACGCATGTTTTCAAGATTGCGCTGTTCGAGGAAATAGTTGATATCGCCGAGATATTCCTTTATTCTTTGGTCTTTGAATTCGTAAACCAAATTCGACATGCCCTGAAGGAAATCCCTGTCGTGAGACACGAGCAGCAGTGTGCCTTCATATTTTTGCAATGCCGCTTTTAAGACATTTTTCGATTTGATGTCGAGGTGATTCGTTGGCTCATCCATCACAAGGACGTTAATCGGCTGCAAGAGCAATTTACACAGCGCGAGGCGGTTTCTTTCGCCACCGGAAAGGACTTTTACCTTTTTCTCGACATCGTCGCCACGGAAGAGGAAAGAACCGAGCATGTCGCGCACTTTCGAGCGGTTTGTGTCGTTGGCCGCATCTTCCATGGTTTGGAGCAAAGTGATTTCGCCGTCGAGATATTCGGCTTGGTTTTGCGCGAAGTAACCGACTTGTACGTTGTGTCCCAATTTTATTGAGCCCTGGAATTCAAATTCGTGTACGATGGCTTTGATGAAAGTCGATTTTCCCTGGCCGTTCTGCCCGACGAAAGCGATTTTGCTGCCGCGTTCAACCAAAAGCGAAATATCTTTCAATATGGTTTTGTCGCCGTAGCTTTTAGTCACGTGTTCGGCTTCGATGACGACTTTACCCGGTACTTTTGAAACCGGAAAAGAGATGTTCATGACGGAATTGTCGTCTTCATCGACTTCGATGCGCTCAACTTTATCCAGTTTTTTGATCAGCGATTGCGCCATTGATGCTTTTGAGGCTTTGGCGCGGAATTTTTCGATCAGCTTTTCAGTTTCCTCAATTTTCTTCTGCTGGTTCTTTTGCGTTGCCAATTGCTTTTCGCGGATTTCGTGGCGCAGTTCGAGGTATTGCGAATACGGTTTGTTGAAATCGTATGCTTTTCCGAGGGAAATTTCTATGGTTCGGTTCGTGACATTATCCAAAAACATCTTATCGTGCGATACGATGACGACTACTCCGGGATAATTCCGCAGAAAATTCTCAAGCCAGATGATCGATTCGATATCGAGGTGATTCGTTGGCTCATCCAAAAGCAAAACGTCGTTGGATTGCAACAGGAGTTTGGCAAGTTCAATACGCATGCGCCAGCCGCCCGAAAATGTTTCCGTCAGGTTGTTGAAGACATCGCGTTTGAAACCGAGGCCGAGGAGGATTTTTTCGGTATCGCCAACATAATTGTAACCGCCGAGCAATTCGAAACGGTGTGTATAATCGGATAAGTCTTCTATGATTTGGGAATAGGCTTCGCTTTCATAATCGGTTCGCGTGACCAATTGGTGGTTGATTTCCTCAAGTTTGCGTTCGACTTCCTTGATGTCGGTAAATGCCTGATATGCTTCTTCGAGTACGGTCCTGCCCTGTTCAAAATCGATATCCTGGCGCAGAAAGCCAATCTTGATTTCCTTTTCGGCGGCGATACTTCCGGAATCCGGGGCAAAATCTTTAGCGAGGATTTTCAGCATGGTCGATTTTCCCGCCCCATTTTTCCCGACAAGCCCGACGCGGTCGCCGGCGCCCAATCTGAAAGTGACTTCCTCGAATAAAAAAGTGCCGCCGAAGGAAACGGAGAGATTATGAATATTAAGCATTTATTATCGTTTTATCTTTATTGTGTCGTAATTTTGCCCGACCAACCGGGATCAAATTCACAACTTTAAATTTTTTGCAAATGTTAAAAAAAGGATCCAAACTGTATAGCATTTTAACAGGAACTTGTCCGAAATGCCAGAATGAAAGCATGTATGTGAATAAAAACCCCTACATCATTAGTGAAATCATGAAAATGCATGAGCATTGCAGCCATTGTGGATTGAAATATAAAATCGAGCCGAATTTCTTTTTCGGGGCGATGTATGTCAGCTACGCTGCAGCAGTTCTTGTGGGAATGATTCTGTTTGCCTTTACCAACTTCGTATTGAAAACGAACCTTGGCACATCATTTATGACCATTATCATTGGCCTTCTTTTGCTAATGCCATACATCACGCGCGTTTCCAGAAATATTTACATCAACTTATTTGTGCATTACGACAAGCGTTACGCTAAGAAATCTTGAATCTTTTGATGTCGGTTTCCTTTTGTAGTGGAGTTTGATATTCGATATGCCTAAATAATGCTGACGCCATTGCCGGACCGAGCATCACGCCGCGTGTTCCGAGGCCGTTGAGAATGTGCAGGTTTTTGTGGATGTGATGCGTTCCAATCATGGGTTTGCGATCTTTAACTGTTGGCCGAACGCCTGCTAGATGTTCGATGATTTCAAAATCGCAGGTAATGATTTCTTTTATTCTTTCGATTAATTCGGCTTTGCCTTCTTCGGTTGGCGTGTCGGTTTTATCATCCCAATTGTAAGTTGCGCCGACTTTGAACAATCCATTTCCAAGCGGCAGGATAAAAACACTGGTATTGACAATGATATCCAAATCCAAATCAGGCGCTTTAATGACAAATAATTCCCCTTTTGTACCATCGAGCGGTAAATGATTAAAAAATGGATTGTCGTGCATCCCAAAGCCTTCTGCGAAGACAATGTGTTTCGCCTGGATATTTTTATAGCTGACGGAATCCGGATTTATCTCCAGAAGTGCATAATCAAATCTTTTATGTCGCAATTGGCCGTTTGACTTCAGGTAATCTTTATACGCCGACAATAAAATTCCCGTATCGACATAACCGGTTTGAAGCACTTCGCCATAGCCAAAAGGCGCATCAATGCCATTGTACTTTTTGGTAACGATATTTGTCGAAAGAAAAGGCGCCAAACCTTGCTTATCAGAAGCGAGGAACCAATTGTTCTGTTCTTCAACGGAAAAAAATTTCCTTAAGATTGGGATTTTATAGTTGAACCTCTTGTGCAGTTTGGCTTCAATATCAAGATAAAATTGCTGCATTTGGTCGAGCTGTTCCTGTGCTTGGAAAACACTGCTGAATCTTTTCAGAATCACGGGATTGTATAATCCGGCTGCAATTTTTGAGGAATTCTGTGAGTCGTCATCAAATACCAGGATGGATTTATTGTTTTGCAAGGCCTTTTCGGCAAATGCAATTCCGGCCAGTCCAGAACCTACAATGAGATAGTCAATCATAAGGCAAAAATAAAAAACTCCTGCGGTTGGGCAGGAGTTTCTTTTATTATTTATGAATTCGGATTAGTAATTCCACATATCCTGTTCAAAGTTACGGATTTTGTCTTTCACCCTTTCGGATTCGAGCAACTGCATTTGGGCATTTTCCTTCATGTAGTCTTCAATCTTTCGGTCGCCGTAGACATTTTCCTCTTTATAGATTACCGCATTAAACCTACGGGAATTCAATAAGTGGTCAAACGTAATCGGGGCGGCTGAATTCTTGTCGTTAAACGCATTCGCGCCATGCAGCACATCCCGGATTGAAGGGAAATAGACCCAGAACAATTCAATAACGTCTGGATTTTCTGCCCCAATGTCCCTGGCTTCAGGTGAAACTGGGCAAATGGCCAGTAATCTGTATTTCAGTTCACCCTGGCGTTTGTCAAAATACCAATATCCTTTGATATGATAACCTGAAATATCCTGGGCTGTCAAATCCTTAGTATTGATAAATTGAGGATCCAAAACTTTTCTGCCAGATTTATAGTCTTCAATAAAATTGTTGTATTCGTCAAGACCTGCTTGAGTTGTATCAACGTATTTAAATGACGACGCCATATCTTTCAGGGTCTTTTTGGTGTTGAAATAATCATCCGCATACACTTCAGTTATTTTTCCGGTTTTAACACCATTCAATAAAACAGTGAACAAAGAACGTCTGTCTTTACCGATGTTTGCGGTGTCAATAGGATAATACAATGGGAAGTTGATTCTTTCATCAAGATCAATCATTTCCCATACAGTTTTCCCCATAAGAACGTCCCTGTCGTGGACATATCCGTAAGCTAACGGTTTGTCATTGTCAGAAATTAATTGAGCGGCTGTCTTTTTGCCAATTTCATCCGGGGTCTTAGCATTGAGCAGATTAGATTGCGCAGTAGCAGCAAAGCTTCCTGCGGCAAAAATAATGGCCAATAAAAAATTTCTCAAATTCATATCTTTTTATTCTAAGTTATCTAAGTAGGTTAACGTCTAACTTAAATTGTTATTGTATTTCGTAAATAACCGGTGCACATTTTCCAGGTTTTACGTCAGAACCTTGAATTTTGGTCTTGATGTCATAAACCGTAATCTGGTCACCTCTTCCGGCTCTTGCCAACGCAGCTTTACACTGTGCATTCACCCTGTCACCATTTACAATGATTGCAGCCTGTCCAGGCACTTTAAATGTAAATTGTGTAACGGTAAATTTAAGGTCATACAAAAAGTCTGGTAATACAGCAGTAACCTGGGATACTTCTAAACGCGATTTCGCACCTTTATCATTTCCAATATTTCCACCGATTGCTCCTTGAGGCCCGGGGATATTTTTAATCCTGAACATTTTTTTGTCAGAAACTTTAGTCTTATCCGGCAATTCACCATTTACGCTAACTGTAACTTCTGTACCTGAACCCGGGTTAAGGTTGTATTGTCCTGGTTTAGCGCCTTTGGACAATCCAGGAGCTGAGGCATTTACATGATTATCAGAAATACCTGCAAATGAGATGGTCATTGGATTTGGCAATCCTCTGTAAACCACGTTCATTTTATCAGCAGAAATGTTTGCAGAGTTTGGTTTAGGAACCACAACATAATTTCCTTTGATTGGCAATTTGATGATTGAATCACCTTCTTTAAACTGGAATTCACCAGTAATGTCCTGCTCTCCAACACTTCCTGCGCCGAAAGAGAATTCAGTCTGACCTGCTTTCATAGCGTCCTGACCCAATGATCTTCCGTTTACAACCACAGCATAAGCCCTAAGGTTTGGATCTTTTTTACCAAGGATAATTCTACCAGTAACTGTTTCACCAGCGAAGAACGCTGTTTTGTCCGGAACCACAATCGCTTCAAAAGCAGACAAAGACGCCGCTTTTTTAGCACCTTCAAGAAACATCCCTGACATGATTTCGTTTTCTGTTACTTTGATATCGTTTTGCAACTGGGTCAATTTAGTTACAGAAGCCACTAAAGGAAACCCTTCATAGTTGTATTCCAACCAAGGAATATCTTTGCCTTCTTTTTTAGAATGTACCGGCGCTACTGAGAATCTTTTGTCAAGTTTGACTTTGGTTTCTTCCAATAGATCACTTCCGGCAATTTTCTTAACGTCAGCAAGATATTTTTTGATTTTGGCAACAAACTCGTCACCTTTTTTGGTATACCTGTCTCCTGAAAAGAACATTTCATCAACGGTGGCCGTTTTGTCCATCTCTTCAAATGGCAAGTTACCATCTGAATCTGGTTTAAATTCTTTAGTTATCTGGGATTTTATTCCACCAACATAAGTATTAAACTCATCAGATATTTGTTTTATCTGTTGGACTTTGGCGTATTTGGCGCCATACTGTCCTGCCTGGTTAGTTGCACGTTCGCCCAACTGTCCGAATAAATCAGTATTGTTACCATCCAAAAGCATATTTGAGTCAGTAATTTTGTTGTTTAAAATACCAAAAGCAGACAATACTTCTTTCGACATATTCAAAGCCAACATCGCGATGAAAACCAGATACATCAGGTTAATCATCTTCTGTCTAGGGGTTAATTTTCCTCCTGCCATTTTTTCTAATTAGTTTGTTTTGTGTTAATAAAAATGTAAGTCAGAAATTTAGTTCCCTCTGTTACCCATTGCAGAAAGCATACCTCCGTAAACATTGTTCAATGAAGACAAGTTGGAAGTTAAAGATTGCATTTGGTCTTTTAATTTTAAATTGTTTTCCGCCACTTCATTGTTGATTTGGGCATTTCTTGAAGCGCTTTCCAATTGGATTTTATATAAGCTGTTTAATGATTCCATTTGTGCTGCAGCCATATTCAATTCTTCACTATATTTTTTAGTAGAAGCAATTGCGTCAACTGTAGGTGCAATACCTTTAGCTGCACCTTCGAAGTTTTTGATGCTATTTCCTAAGCTCGCCATCAATTCGCCATCAATTTTGGCTTCTCTAAGCATGTTGTCTAATTTTTGTGAAAGCAAACCTTGGGCATCTTTAGGGTCTTCTTTGGCATCTTTCTTTTTGGCATCTCCACCTGCTAATTCAGGATAAACTAATGCCCAGTCCAATTCGTTGTCAACTGGATCAAATGCAGATAATGCGAAGATTAATGCTTCTACTCCAAGGCCGATGATAAGGAAAGCGCTCGCTCCAGGCCAGTGCTGTATCTTGAAAAGAGCTCCGACGATTACAACTGCTGCTCCCATACCATATGAGAAATTCATTGTTTTTTTGCTTAAAAATGCCATAATAAATAATTTTTAGGTAGTTAAGTTAATATAATTAAGTTGGTTAATTCTTATTTTTTAGGTGCTTTTCCAGTAACCTGAAGCCCCATGTAATCCTGAACAGTCCTGAAGCCGATATAGCTTCTTGCCGAGTCAGCATATTCAAAATCCCTGGTGCTGACAGAAAGGAAGTACGCGACATCTTTCCATGATCCACCTCTTGTCACCTTGCGCATATTGGTAAGATCACCTACATTCGGGTTCATTGTTGATACATATTCGTAGGCACTTGGGTCATATGACGAATCCGTCCATTCCGCTACGTTACCTGCCATATTATAAAGATTGTATCCGTTTGGCTCGTAAGATTTTGCTTCAACAGTATACAATGCCTGGTCAGCTGCATAATCTCCCCTGTTTGGTTTGAAGTTGGCAAGGAAACAACCCCTGTCATTTTTAGCATAAGGACCACCCCAAGGATATGTTGCCGACTCGAGACCGCCTCTTGCAGCATACTCCCATTCTGCTTCTGTTGGAAGCCTGAAAGAGTTGATCAAATCATGGTGTTTCTTTTTCGCCTTAATGCTTTCATTTTTATGTAAGGTCCTCCATGCACAAAAAGCTTTGGCTTGTGTCCATTTTACACCTACAACCGGGTATTGGCTGTAAGCCTCATGCCAGAAGTAATCATTGTGCATTGGCTCATTGTAAGAATAAGCGAAATCTTTAATCCAAACAGTAGTATCGGGATAAACAGCCACTTTCTCAGTTCTGATGAATGAACTTCGTTTACCGACTTTAGCTTTGGCTGCAGCCTGGATGTCCATCCAGGAATAACGGAATTTCAACTTCGTAACATCGATTGTACGCAATCCATTGAAGGATTCCGCTACAGGAAGATACATGGTGTCCATCACTTCAGAATAATATTCATCCGGATATTTCTTAGTATCTTTAATCAGTTTTACTTTTTTGTTGATTTTTCTACCCGCATAAGGATCATCTTGTGTCCCAACGCTGTAATAGTTCTCGTACATGTATTTTTCGTACGGGGTCATTTTTTCAGGGTCGGCATCATTAAAGGCAAAATCACCGATACTGCCGGCGGTTTTTCCTTTTTTGCCATCTTTGCCACCAGCTCCTGAAGTCTGACCGACTTCATCAGCAAGAATCGCAAGGCGAACACGCATCGTTGAATCTTTTACCCATTCAACAAATTGACGGTATTCACTATTGGTTATCTCAGTTTCATCCATATAGAATGAACGCACAGTAACAGTTTTAGTGGGCGCATCCTGTACATTGGCTAAATCATCATCTGATTTACCCATGATAAAAGCACCTCCAGGAACCAATGTCATTCCATAAGGTTTCTCAGGATGCCATTTTTTACCTTTCACTCCAACTAGTTCTCCATTATCGCCTGATCGACCACAACTCACTAGTAATGAGACAATAGCTGTAAATGCAACGAATTTCTTCATATAAATTTGGGTTATGTATGTATTCTAAATTTTAAGGGCGTAAACCTATTTATTATTTTTCAAAAAAGCAATTATTTATAATAAAATTATTTCACCGTCCAAAAGTAAAATTTAATTCCATTATAAAAAAATATTTTACCGACAAAATGCAAAAATCATCGATAAAGTACACAAAAAATATTTATTTGTAAGATTTATACCTTAGAAAATGACCTATTTTTCAAATCTGTTATAAACAATTTTTCCTTTGCGCCTTCCACCATCTTTCCGGAACTTCCTGATTACAAGCAGCAAGATATTCCTCATAAGAACATGGTAACAACGTATTTTTTTTCAGTTTATTATTCCCTGTTGAAACAAATGGTATTTCAATCCACCATCTGTCCGATTTATTGCTCTTATAAAAAACAAGCTCCTGTTCGTCCAAAGGGATAATATATTTCAAATAATGTTCCCTGCTTCCAAAAGGATATTCATTGGAACGATAATGCCAGCCTTCGATAAAATACCATATCATCTGCGCTATCAGCACCGATTCCTGCCTGCTGTTGTTATGGTTGAAAACCCCAAGCAGCGACACTTTATCGCTGATTCCGGCATATCTTGTCAACGCACATATTTCTTTGCCGTTGAAACCGTTAGGCGTAAAAGTAATAAAATTTCCCGAGTCGGAAGACTTTATTGATGTTAAATCTATACTGACAAAATCAGCATCCCGGAATACCGGTTCAGCTATTGCGATATTGTTAGAAACTTCTCCCAATCGGTAGGCGTCAAAGAACAATTTTTCAATCAGGTCAATCTCTTCCTGCGAATTGTAATAGGTCTGATAGCCCACATTGCTGAAGTTAAAAAGATTGTTGGGTTCATCCACAATAATCTTTGTAAGATAAGAATGTGCCGAAAGGTTTTCCTGCTCTTTCCCAAAATCAAACCTGCTGTCGATGGCAACCAGATTGACCATTTGTTCGAGGTTGTCATACGCCCGATACAAACTGTAAGTCAGGTCTTGTGATCCGCCGATGACAATGGGAATGATTTTTTTCCTGATGAGCGCCGCAACGACTTCGCGCAAGGCAAATGAAGTGTCGTCAGTCGAATTTCCGGCATATATATCGCCCAAATCCGCTACCGATGCATCCCAATTGCCGGGAAATAATTGATACAGCTCTTTTCTGATAGATGTCAGGTCAACATCTTCGGCATCGGTTTCCATCCCGCGGTTTTCAAGAACGCCGATGATCGCAATCCTGATCCTATCGAGTTCCGGGAAATCCTGGTCGGTATGAAAAACAACTTTCCGCCCGAAATGCTGTGAAGACAATTGCTTCGTATATTGAATAATGTCGTTTTCTACGGGCTGGAGAAAATCAAATACCATTTCTTATTTCTTTTTGGCGGCTGGTTTTTTTGCAGCCGGTTTTTTAGTGACTGCTTTCTTAACTGCCGTTTTTTTAGCAGGGGTTTTCTTGGCAATCATTTCTTTCACGTCTTCCAATGTCAGGGCTGCCGCATCGATGTCTTTTGACAATTCAATCTTGATTTTGCCTTTCGTAATCTGGGATTTTCCCCAACGCGCTTTTTCAACAAGAATGCCATCTTCCTTCCAATCATGGATAACCTTATCGATATTTTTCTGCAATTTATCTTCAATCAATTCCTGGATATCCGTTTGCGAAAGGCTGTCAAAATTGTATTTCTTGCTGATATTGATGAATATCCCGTTCCACTTGATGAATGGTCCAAAACGGCCTGTGCCTTTTTGCACGCCTTCGCCTTTATAGGTTGCAATCGGTGCATCAGCCTGCATTTTTTCGTCTATCAGTGCTGTAGCCCTGTCAATGGTAACATCCAATGGTTCTTCGCCTTTTGGTAATGAAATGAACATCTTTCCAAAACGCACATAAGGCCCGAAACGACCATTATTGACTTCGACTTCTTCTCCTTTATAGGTTCCGAGGTTTTTTGGAAGCAGGAATAAATTCAACGCTTCTTCCAATGAAATATTGCCAATATTCTGTTCGGGACGCAAACTTGCAAATTGCTTGTTCTCGTCATCCGCTTCGCCAATCTGTGCCATCGGGCCAAATTTCCCCAAACGGACGCTGACTTGCTTACCGGATTTCGGATCGGTTCCCAAAACGCGTTCGCCGCTTTCCCTTTCGGCATTGGCTTCGACTTCCTTGACATTGGGGTGAAATTTGTCGTAGAATTCCTGCATCATTTTCGCCCAGTTCACATTGCCTTCGGCGATTTCATCAAAATCCTGTTCGACTTTCGCAGTAAAATTGTAATCGAGAATCGTCCCGAAATTTTTCACCAGGAAATCGGTCACAATCGTACCGATATCTGTCGGAACCAATTTTCCTTTATCCGAACCTGTATTTTCTTTTAGTAATTTCTCAGCAATTTTTCCAGATTGCAAAGTCAGTTGTGTATAATTCCTTTCCTGTCCTTCAAGATTCCCTTTCTCAACATAATTCCTGCTGATGATCGTAGAAATCGTCGGCGCATATGTTGACGGACGGCCAATTCCCAATTCTTCGAGTTTTTTAACCAACGAAGCTTCCGTATATCTCGCCGCAGGCCTGGTGTATCTTTCCGTCGCGGTAATGTTGTTGTTTTGCAATTTCTCACCAACTTTCAATGCCGGCAACATGCCTTCTTGTTCCTCTTCATCTTCATCATTTCCTTCGAGATATACTTTTAGGAAACCTTCAAAAAGCAAAACTTCACCTGTAGCGGTAAACAATTCGCCGTGGTTGTTCGCTTCAATCCTAACGTTGGTCCGTTCCAGTTCCGCATCGCTCATCTGTGACGCCAAAGTCCTTTTCCATATCAAATCATACAATCTCGCCTGATCGCGCTCAATATTCACCGTATGCCTTGACATATCCGTCGGGCGGATGGCTTCGTGTGCTTCCTGTGCGCCTTTGCTTTTATTCGCAAATGTTCTTGGCCTCGAAAACTCCTTGCCATAAGAACTCGTGATTTCGGCTTTAGCGGCTTCCATCGCATCGTTTGAAAGATTGACGCTATCGGTTCTCATATACGTAATGAGCCCGGCTTCATACAATCTTTGCGCAATCTGCATCGTAATCCCAACCGGAAGGTATAATTTCCGCGCCGCTTCCTGCTGTAAAGTAGAAGTCGTAAACGGCGGCGCCGGCGATTTTTTCGTGGGTTTGGTCTCTAAATCAGACACCTTATATATAGAACCAACATTTTTATTTAGAAAATCTTCGGCTTCTTTTTTCGTATTGAAATTCTTCGGGAGTTTTGCCTTGACGGTTTTCCCGGCTTCATTGGTGAATTCTGCGGCAACCGAATATGACGCGATCGGTTTGAAATTCTGGATTTCACGTTCTCTTTCGACAATCAATCTCACGGAAACAGACTGCACGCGTCCGGCTGAAAGTCCGCCCTTGATTTTTCTCCATAAAACGGGAGACAATTCATAGCCGACTAATCTGTCCAAAACCCTTCTCGCCTGCTGTGCGTTAACCAAATCATAATTGATATCACGTGGATTATCAATCGCTTTAAGGATTGCCGATTTCGTAATCTCATGAAAAACGATTCTTTTGGTCTTTGCCTTATCCAATCCCAATTCTTCCGAAAGGTGCCATGAAATCGCTTCTCCTTCTCGGTCCTCATCACTCGCGAGCCAGACCATATCGGCTTTTTTGGCTAATCCTTTCAGTTTGGTGACCAGTGCTTTTTTATCAGGGGAAACTTCGTATCGGGGTTTAAAACCGTTTTCAACATCAACGCCGATTTCTTTCGACGGAAGGTCAGCGATATGGCCATAGCTTGATTCGACCTGGTAGTCGCTGCCGAGGAATTTTTCTATCGTTTTTGCCTTTGCAGGCGATTCCACTATCACTAAATTCTTTGCCATATCTGCTTTTTTGTTAACTTGATCCGCTTGGCCCTATGGCCTGAAGTATGTCCGCAAAAATATGCGATTTTTTTAAATTTAAATTTTTTATTTGCATTTGAATAGTTCAACTGTGTTTATTCATTGCATTTTTAATAGCAAAACGGTTGAAAAAGAGCCATGAAAAAAATAAATGCGATAACCCGACGCAATTTGGAATCCGATACCATTTCCGATTTTATTAAAAAAAAAACCGCCTTTTGGGCGGTTTTAATAATTGAATTGGTGTTTTATTGTTTAATCAGCCTTTTGTTTAAAATTCCTGCTGCGGTCTCAACTTTCACGATGTAAACACCTGAAGAAATCCCCTGAAGATTTAATTCGAAACGATCCGACTCTACATCGTTCCATTCTTGTGAATGAACCAATCTTCCTGACATACTGTAAACTTTTACTGCATGAACCGCTGTCGATGTGCCAAATTGAAGGTTAAGGATACCATTTGTCGGGTTTGGATACATTGCAAAACCAGAAGTTTCGAAACCTGGCACACCCAGTTCATTATGAATGGTAATCGCATAATCTTCCATTTCGCCATAATTTTCTGTTGCTGACACGGGACCGCAAGCATAAGTGGCATTGAAAGCTACTGCCGTAGTTGCTGAAGCAACCACACGCATTTTGGTTGTTCCATCCAAAGCATCTGTAGGAATTGTGACACTGGCGGTAAGCACTTGATTCAAGCCCGTTCCAATGTATGTATATTCTGCTGCTTCAAAAACGCCATTTTGGTTATAATCAATCCAGATACCAGAGGATTCATAAAGCCATCCATCGCCTGAAGGCCCAACAGTAACAGAAATTGGGAGTGAAGAACCAGCATCGACAAATGGTGCAGCAATTGTTCCGGCATAATCCATGTAACCTGTTGCACCACTACAGCCGGTAGTATTATTAATTGATCCAATAGTCACATTTAGCAAAAGATCCCCATCACTACAGTTGTAATTAAAAGCAGGAGAACAATAACATTCTGCCGGAGGGGTTTGTGCAACAGCAACCTCAGCCGAAGTCGTGCTTAAGGAGCTATTGGTACAAGTAACAATCACTCTATACGAAGTGCCTGCCGACTGGCTCGCAACACTATAGGCTACATTGGTTTGTACAGCTCCAAGAGGTGTCCATGTAGTGCCGTCATCAATAGAAGATTCCCATTGGTACGTTAAACCTGGCGCTGGTGTTACTTCCGCTCCCAATGTAAAAGAAATACCATTGCAAACGGTAGTTACAGAAGCTGTTGCCGTACCCACGGTTGGCGCTCCATTACAATCAGCCGCCGCAGTTACGCTTAAAGTATAGTCTTCTGCCTGGCCATAACCAGTTCCGGTTTGACATGGGTTTGTCGAATAACCCGCATATCTTTTCATGACACGCATACGGGTATTTCCGCCTAAAGCAGTAACAGGAACAGTAATAGAACCCGTCACGACCGGACCCGAGCCATTATTGCCCATTGTGGTTCCGATGTCATAAGATTCGCCTGCATCAGTGAAAACATTATTTTGATTCCAGTCGATAAAAACCCTGAAATAATTAGTGTATGCGGCGCCGTCAGTATTTCCGTTCACACTAATAGGATAAGTAACGCCCGCAGTGACATTTCCAACCATAGCGGTAAAATCTTCAAGTGATGGCCCGCCGATTGTCGCAACCGTAACATTGTTGATGCCTGCAAAATTCACCAATGTAATCGGTTCAACAGAACTTGTAAATGTCGTGTTGCAATAAGGTGCCGGGAATTGCGCATAAGCAGAAACACCTATGAGCATTAACAAAACGGCAAGTGGTTTTTTGTAAAATTTTCGCATAAGAATATATTTTATGTTGATTCCCAAATATACAAAACATTTTTTTAGAAAAGGTTTTTGTGAGTTTTAACTTATATGCAATCCTGTTCCAATAAAACTTTTGTTAAAGCAAACTGCCATCTTGTCAGATTTTATCAAATGTTCGTATATTTGGCCTTCATTAAATTTTCCTCCGGATTTTATGGAAAAAGTCATTGAAGAAAGCAAACAGGGCGAAAGCCTCGTCTTAGAATACAAACCCGAAAACAAAAAGAAGCTTTTCATCGAGAGTTACGGCTGTGCGATGAATTTTTCCGACAGCGAAGTCGTCGCTTCCATTCTTTCCGGAAACGGCTATAACACAACAAATATTCTCGAAGAAGCCGATTTGGTGTTGGTCAATACTTGTTCCATCCGCGACAAAGCCGAGCAAACCGTACGCAAACGCCTCGAAAAATACAATGCCGTCAAACGCCGTGTGAACCCGAAAATGAAAGTCGGTGTTCTGGGTTGTATGGCCGAACGATTGAAAAGCCAGTTCCTCGAACAGGAAAAAATCGTCGACCTCGTTGTTGGCCCTGATGCATATAAGGATTTACCAAACCTTCTCGAAGAAGTCGAAGCCGGAAACGATGCCATCAATGTCATTCTTTCCAAAGATGAGACTTATGGCGATATTTCCCCGGTCAGATTGCAGAGCAACGGCGTATCCGCTTTTGTGTCGATTACGCGCGGCTGCGACAATATGTGCACATTTTGCGTCGTTCCGTTTACCCGCGGACGCGAACGCAGCCGCGAACCGCAAAGCATCATGAAAGAAATCCAGGATTTGTGGGATGGCGGTTTTAAGGAAATTACGCTTTTGGGTCAAAATGTCGACAGTTATTTGTGGTATGGCGGCGGCCTGAAGAAAGATTTCATCAAGGCTTCCGAAATGGAGCAAGCCACTGCGGTCAATTTCGACCAGTTGTTGGAAATGGCCGCCATCGCGTTCCCAAAAATGCGCATCCGTTTCTCTACGTCAAATCCGCAGGATATGCATGAAAGCGTGTTACACATCATTGCGAAATACCCGAACATCTGCAACCACATCCATTTGCCGGTGCAATCGGGAAGCGACAGGATTTTGAAAGAAATGAACCGACTTCATACCCGTGAAGAATACCTGGCCTTAATAAATAAAATTCGGAATATTATTCCGGCTTGCACGATTACTCAGGATATGATTGCCGGTTTTCCGACAGAAACGGAAGCCGATCACCAGGATACTTTGAGTTTGATGGAAACCGTAAAATACAGTTTCGGTTATATGTATTCGTATTCGGAACGCCCGGGCACTCTAGCCGGCAGAAAAATGAAAGACGACGTTCCCGAAGAAACCAAACTCAGAAGGTTGCAGGAAATCGTAGCGTTGCAGCGTGAGCACAGTTTGTTCCGTACCAAAGAATTTGTCGGACAAACAATGGAAGTGCTGATTGAAAAAACATCCAAGAAATCGGAAAATGATTTGTCAGGACGGAATTCCCAAAACCTGACCGTTGTTTTCCCGAGAGAAAATTATAAGATTGGCGAATTCGTCAATGTGAAGATTACGAATTGCACGAGCGGCACTTTAATCGGTGAAGCCGTGGGTTATTCAGATATGAATTAAGTACAAAAGCCCGGCCCTGATGGAAGCGGCATCCTTTTGCAAAGCGCAGCGGCGCAAAAGATATAGCGGACAGCAGGACCGAGCTCTAAAAAGAGCGAACTGGCGCAGTAAATTGCTTCAAATAATAAATAGCCACGAATTCCCGAATTAAAAAATCATAATTCGTGGCCAAAAAAAATTAAAATGGAAAGTGTACAAGCCATCAAACAGCGGTTCGAAATTATCGGGAACGACCCGAAACTCAACCGTGCCATAGAAAAAGCGATCCAGGTTGCACCGACGGATATTTCCGTATTGGTTGCCGGGGAAAGCGGCGTCGGGAAAGAAAGCATCCCGAAAATCATCCATTCACTTTCGCACCGCAAACACGGGAAATACATTGCCGTAAACTGCGGCGCGATTCCGGAAGGAACAATCGACAGCGAACTTTTCGGGCACGAGAAAGGCGCCTTTACCGGTGCGACAGGAACACGCGAAGGGTATTTTGAAGTCGCCGACGGCGGAACGATTTTCCTTGATGAAGTTGGCGAATTGCCATTGACGACCCAAGTCCGCTTGCTGCGCGTTTTGGAAAACGGCGAATTTATTAAAGTCGGTTCCTCGCAAGTGCAGAAAACCAACGTGCGTATTGTGGCTGCGACCAATGTCAACCTGTTCGACTCGATCGAGAAAGGGAAATTCCGCGAGGATTTGTATTATCGTTTGAGCACAGTCGATATAAATTTGCCGGCCTTGCGCGAACGCAAAGACGACATTCATCTGCTGTTCCGGAAATTCGCTTCGGATTTTGCCTATAAATATAAAATGCCGCCGATTAAGCTCGATGACAATGCAGTGCAGTTTTTAACGAAATTTCGCTGGAGCGGCAACATCCGGCAGTTGCGGAATGTCGCGGAACAGATTTCGGTTTTGGAAACGAATCGTGATATTACTTTGCAGACGTTACAATCGTATTTACCAGTTGAAGGAAGCAATTTGCCATCGGTCATCAAAGACAAGAAAAGTGATGATTTCAGCACCGAACGGGATATTTTGTACAAAGTGTTGTTCGACATGAAAAGCGACCTGAACGACCTGAAGAAACTGACAATGGAACTGATGCAGAACGGCAACGCCAAAGTACAGGAAACGAATCAGCATTTAATCAAGAAAATTTACGGCAAAGACAATGACAGCGTGATCGATTTTGAGGATGACGATTCGGAAACTTCAATTATGCCAAACCAAAATAACAGGAATACCAGCAACGAAAAGGACGACGACTATCTTTTTGCCGAAACCATTGAAGAGGAAGAAGTCCTGAAGCTCGAACAGAAGGAAATCGAGATGATTAAAAAATCGCTTGAGAAAAATAAGGGCAAAAGGAAAGCGGCGGCTGACGAACTGGGTATTTCCGAAAGGACATTGTATCGAAAAATCAAACAATTCGACCTGTAGCCAATCCGGAAAAATAATATCTTTGGAAATCCAAAAATGAGAAACATAAAATACATAAGTGCGTTACTACTGATTGTCCTGACCTTAAACGGTTGTGGCGTTTACAACTTTACCGGAACCGGAAAAATCGACGCGAAGACATTCCAGGTGAATTATTTCCAGAACAATTCTGAATTGGTCGAACCGGGAATCGAACGGACATTTACGCAAAGGCTGCAGAATTTAATCCAGAACCAAACCAACCTAAGTTTAACCAACACAGGCGGGGATTTGGTTTATGAAGGCGAAATTACCAATTACAGGATTACGCCGATGCAGGCGACAGCCGACCAAAGAGCCGCGCAAAACCGTTTGAGTATCACTGTCAATGTCCGCTTTACCAACAAAAATAAGGAAACCGACAATTTTGAAAAAAGCTTCTCCTTTTATTATGATTATGCCGGAAACGCATTGCCAACCGGAACTGTTTTGTCGACAGCGCTCGATGAGATTTTTGAAAGGATTACGCAGGATATTTTCAACGAATCGCTTGCCAAATGGTAATGGCTTCAGATTTTAGTTTGCAGTACACTATTTTTTACTAATTTTCCAACCTTATAAATCCTTCGCATTGAACCTCACTGAATACACCCATTTATTAAGCAAACCTGAGTCTGTCAATGACAAGCAGACGCTGGCCTTGGAGCAAATCGTGACTGAGTTCCCGTTTTTCCAGAGCGCGAGGGCTTTGCGGCTGAAAGGATTGTACAACCAGAACAGTTTTCAATATAATTATGCGTTAAAAGTCACGGCGGCCTTTACGACAGACCGGAGTGTGCTTTTTGATTTCATCACTTCGGATACTTTTACGGCAATCCACAAAGGGCTGTATGAACAGAAACTCGCCGAGCTTTATGGAATTGAAGTAAAGGAAAGCGTCGTCATTGCCGAGGAAGAAAACACGGAACCGATGATTGATAAGGTGGAACAATCCATCCTGACGTCAATCCGCGAATCCGACCCGGGCTATCGCGAACGGGCGAAGCAAACGCCATTTGAGGAAGAAATTATCGAAATCCGTGCAGAGGAAATCATTCCTGAAACGGTCGAAATCACCGAAATTGTTGAAGCCGTCATTCCGGCTCCTGAAAAGGTCGTCAGTATTGAGGAACTCGATAAAGAGGAAATTGTTCCTGAGTTGGTGAATGATATGGTTGTAGTTGAAGAAACTGTGGATACCGGCAAACAGCCAGGGCAAACAAGCGAAGCCAAGCTTGACATCGGCAAACCATTGGAATTCTCAAAAGAAGAAAAGCATTCTTTCCAGGAATGGCTGCAGTTGTCTAAAATCCAGCCGATACAGCGCGAAGAAATCGTTGAAGAAACCTTGAAAGCTGAGCCTGACCAAAGTGAACAAGAAGAGCAGAAAGCCAAAAAGAAAGCGCTCATCGACCAATTTATCAAGGCAAATCCTAAGATTCCACCTGTAAAACAAGACGCCAAACTGCCCGTTTTCGAACATCCGAAAGAAGACAATTCGGCATTGATGACCGAAACGCTGGCAAGGGTTTATCTGGAACAGAAAAAATATCAGAAAGCAATTCAGGCTTATGAAATTTTAATTTTGAAATATCCGGAAAAAAGTACTTTCTTTGCAGACCGAATTTCAGAAGTTAAAAATTTACAACAAAATAATACATAACAATGAGCACATTTTCAGTTTTTTTAGTTTTAATCACTATCGTATGTTTCCTTTTAATCATCGTGATTATGGTACAAAACCCTAAAGGTGGCGGCTTGTCTTCAGCAATCGGCGGAAGCCAGATGATGGGCGGCGTTCAGAAAACGACAGATTTCCTTGATAAAAGCACATGGACATTGGCTACGGTTTTAATCGCGTTGATTTTGCTTTCTACATTAAGCTTTACCGGCGCTTTGAGCGATACCGGTTCTAAAATTATCGACGAAAGCCAAACTGAAGCACCTGCAAAACCTGCTGCAACTCCGGCAAAAACGGATGCGGCCAAACCTGTAAACGCCACTCCGGTTCAGACAGTTCCTGTACAGACAGCTCCTGTTCCTGCGAAATAATTTGTTTAAAATATATATCTAAACGCTAACATTTTGTTGGCGTTTTTTTATTTAAAAATATTTACTTTTGCGTCACTTTTAAAAATAAAATATAACAATTATGGCATTGAACATCAAACCCCTTTCCGACAGAGTTCTTATTCAACCTTCGGCAGCTGAAAAACAAACAATTTCAGGAGTTTATATTCCTGATACGGCAAAAGAAAAACCGCAAACAGGGACAGTTGTAGCCGTTGGTAACGGAACTAAAGACCATATAATGACGGTAAAAATTGGTGATACAGTGTTATATGGAAAATATGCTGGAACTGAACTCAAATTTGACGGCAAGGATTATCTTATTATGAAAGAAGATGATATTCTTGCTATTATCTAATCCAAACAATTTAAAAAAATTAAGAAACAATCACAATGGCTAAAGACATAAAATTTGATATTGAAGCCCGCAACGGTTTAAAACGCGGTGTTGACGCATTGGCAAATGCAGTAAAAGTAACCCTTGGCCCAAAAGGGCGTAACGTGATTATCGGAAAATCTTTTGGCGGGCCAACCGTGACGAAAGACGGTGTGACCGTTGCAAAAGAAATTGAATTGAAAGATCCGTTGGAAAATATGGGCGCGCAAATGGTGAAGGAAGTCGCGTCAAAAACCAATGACCTCGCTGGTGACGGAACAACAACCGCTACCGTATTGGCACAAGCCATCGTACAAGAAGGCCTTAAAAACGTAGCATCCGGCGCCAACCCGATGGATTTAAAAAGAGGCATTGACAAAGCCGTTATCGCAATTGTTGCTGATTTAGAAAAGCAAGCAAAGAAAATTGTCAATTCTCCGGAAATGATAAGGCAGGTAGCTACTATTTCTGCAAACAATGACGAGAAGATCGGTGAGTTAATTGCTAAGGCATTTGCAAAAGTTGATTTGAAAGATGGTGTAATCACAGTTGAAGAGGCAAAAGGAACAGAAACTTATGTAGATGTTGTTGAAGGAATGCAATTTGACAGAGGCTATTTGTCGGCCTATTTTGTGACCAACACAGATAAGATGGAAACAGAATTGGAAAACCCTTACATTCTTCTTTATGACAAAAAAATTTCTTCCTTAAAGGAATTGCTTCCGATTTTAGAACCTGTAGCACAATCCGGAAAATCCTTAATAATTATTGCTGAAGATGTTGACGGGGAAGCATTGTCTACACTCGTTGTGAACAAACTGCGCGGCGCATTGAAAATTGCGGCTGTAAAAGCACCTGGATTTGGCGACAGAAGAAAAGCTTTACTCGAAGATATTGCAATATTGACCGGCGGGACTGTTATTTCTGAAGAAAGAGGTTATACGCTTGAAAATGCGACAGTTGAAATGCTTGGAACCGCAAAAAAAGTCACGATTGACAAAGACAACACAACAATTGTGAGTGGCGCTGGAGATGCAAAAATGATTAAAAGCCGTGTTGGTGAAATTAAAGCACAAATCGAAGCCACAACTTCGGAATATGATAAGGAAAAACTTAAAGAACGTTTGGCCAAACTCGCAGGCGGTGTTGCCGTATTGTATGTTGGCGCCGCTTCTGAAGTGGAAATGAAAGAGAAAAAAGACCGTGTCGATGATGCACTTCACGCAACCCGTGCGGCAGTCGAAGAAGGAATCGTAGCCGGTGGCGGTGTCGCGTTGCTGCGTGCCAAAAACGCGCTTAAAACCTTGAAAGCCGACAATGCCGATGAAGCGACCGGAATCCAGATTGTTTCGCGCGCCGTTGAATCGCCATTGCGTACGATTGTTGAAAATGCAGGTCTTGAAGGTTCTGTCGTAGTCGCAAAAGTGGCCGATGGCAAAGGTGATTTTGGTTACAATGCCAAAACCGACGAGTATGTCGATATGCTGAAAGCCGGAATCATCGATCCTAAAAAAGTAACACGTGTGGCACTTGAAAATGCGGCTTCTGTAGCGGGAATGATCCTGACCACGGAATGTGCATTGGTTGACATCAAAGAAGAAAATGCCGGCGGCGGAATGCCAATGGGTGGCGGAATGCCCGGAATGATGTAACATTCAACCCTATAATTTTTATAAACAGCCTGGATAGAAATCCAGGCTGTTTTTTTGTGGAAAAAAAATATCTTCGTCGAATATATGGACCGGAAAACGGTCAAAATAATCATTGAAGGTATTGACACTGACGGCCAGGTCATTTCTGAAACCAGGATTTTAAATCTCAAATAACAAAAAACCCGAAGACAAACGCTTCGGGCTTTTTAATTTATTCTTCAGGCTTTTCCTGGGGCTTTAGCTTTTTGCCAAACTTCAGCAACACCGGAACCATCGTAATCAGGACAAGCCCTATGACGATGAGCTCAATGTGTTCTTTGAGGTCTATCTCATAATTCTTGAGTAAAAATCCATATAGATAATGCCCGGAAAAGATCAGGCTGAATGACCATAAAAAAGAACTGATGATGTTATAGAACATGAATCGTTTTTTCTCCATCATCACAATTCCGGCGACTATGGGTGCGAACGTCCTGAAGATTGGCAGGAAACGCGCAAAAATAATGGCCCTTCCACCGTGTTTTTCGAAAAATTCCTTGGACTGGATCAGGTATTTCTTTTTGAACCAGAAACTGTCTTTCTTGTTGTATAAATAATAACCGCTTTTGGATCCAAACCAATAACCGGCCATATTCCCTACAATACCTGCAAGGCCAACCAACGCCGACAATAAAGTCACATTGAGGAAACTGCTGTTGATGCAAATGATATTCTCGATCAATTCTCGGTTGTAAATTCCGGAAAGGAAAAGCAGACTGTCGCCGGGCAAAAAGAAACCTGCAAAAAGACCAGTTTCGGCAAATACAATAAATAAAACGATATAAAGTCCGAGCTTTATTCCGTTTACATCAAAATGAATATAAAACAATGGATCAATAAGATTCTTCCAGTCAAAATCGTTCATGCAGTTGGGCTTTTACAAAAAAATTAGCGCGTGTGAAAGTAAGTATAATTTCCCTTAACCACAATTATATCCTGTTCTTTCACCTTTTATTAACGCGAATATAATGCATACAACATCAGGATAGCCATGACAATCATGATGCTGTTTTCAATGAATGTGGCTTTGGTCATCGGGAGCTTTAATGCGGTTCCGAGACAGGCACATTGTATCGATTTCTTGTCGAGCAATACTTTGGTTACGCCAATTGTCGTGATTCCAAGGATAATTATTGTCGCAACCAGCGCCATGCCGATTTCGAATCGCAATAAAAACATTAATCCTAAAGCGGTTTCGACAAAAGGATAAATGACGGCATAAACCGAAACCTTTTTCGCCAAAGGATCGTACATCCGGAATGAATCCGGAAAGCCTTTCAAATCGAGCATCTTGAAAAAACTAAAGACGATAAAAAAGATTCCCATAAAATCAAGCATAAAACCATCGGCATTCCATGGATTCCGGTTCAGCAGCACAGCCGCAATCGCAATGTATCCTAAAATCAGGAACAGCGGAAACAATTGTTGCCATTCCGTTTTTTCTTTAATTGCCATTTCTTCCACAGGCATTTTTGTCTTTTCGGAAATGGCGTATTTTTCCGGAAGTGCCTTTTCGAACACTTCGAGCGGGATATGGTTTTCCATCTCGATTTCGGCCTCGCCTTTTTCAAGATTCACCGAAACCGCTTTGACGCCTTCAACAGCAGACAATTTCGATTCTACTCCGGCCCTGCAGCCATTGCAGGTCATTCCGGTTACTGAATAAGTGTGTTTCATTTTCTTTCGTATAAACAACAGCCAGGCAGTTTTTTGTAATCCTCATCAACCGCTTTCACTTCGTCGGTGTCGTGGCCAGCTTTGGCAACCGCTTTTTTGACATCCAGAATGGACGCTTTTTCTTCATTCAGGATCAGGTGCAGCATATGATCATCGATATGCCAGTCTGCCGATTTGACTCCGGAAACGGAAAACGCCGCTTTTTCAATGCGTTTTTTGCATTGCTCGCAATTGCCGCTGACTTCAATGTCATACTTGGCATTTTTATTTTTTTTCTCTTGTGCTTGTGATGCGAATCCGACGAATGCCAACAGCACCACAAAAATTATATTTTTCATTTTTTAATATTTTAAATTATTTGATTTTGAATCTTAGTCCGGCATAATACATCTGTCCGAAAACCGGCGCATAAACAATAGAACTGTCGAACGTATTCCCAAACGGGTTATCGCTTCCCAATATTGCCTTTTCCTGGCTGTAATTGCCGATGTTTTCACCGCCGATATATACTTCAAAAGCAGATGAAAACGCCCGCGTAACCTGCGCATTCATCAGCGAAAATGACGGCGAATATTCCGGAAACCTGTCAGCCGGCGGATTTGTTGCGGTATTGGGCAACCTTTGTTCGCCCATCCAATTGTAAGTAAAGTCAAACTTCCATTGCTCTCCTTTTTCAGCGATATGCGTTTCATAGGAAAGATTGGCGAAAAACCGGTGCTTTGCCTGTAATGGGCGTTCGAAATTCCCACTGAGGTATTCCGTTTGGATGTCGTAATATTTATACGCAGTGCGCAAATTGAAGTGCATCGCGAATTCATAATTGAATTCCACCTGCAAACTATTGGCAAACGATTTTCCGTTATAAAACAAAGCCTGTTGTGGCGATGCATACAAATCGACGACAGCCTGGTTTTGGAAATCGGTCCTGTAAAAATCAAACCCGGCATCGGCAGTTTTCCCGAAAAGCTGGAAACCCTGTGAAAAACTGAGTCCGTAATTCCATGCGATTTCAGGATTCAGCCCATAAATCCTTCCGCCTGAATTGAGAATGTCAAATGTGCGCGAACTCGCAAAAAGCGATTGGTTTTCAGCAAAAATATTGGCAGCGCGTTTTCCCCTTCCGGCTGAAGCACGCAAAACGCCTTTCTTCCACGGATTGTATCTCATATGCAATCGCGGTGTGAAAAATGTCCCCAAACGATTGTGATTGTCAATCCTTGCACCAGCAATCAGGCTGAAATTATCGGTGTTGTCGAACGTGTATTCGAAAAATGCGCCGACGGAATTGTCGATCCTGTTGAAATCGTTTACAATATTCGGGACACCAACATATTCATCATATTTGTCATATGTGAAATTCAGGCCGGTCGCAAATTTATGCTTCGTATTGTTGATGATCGAATTGAAAATCAGGTTCGAATAAAAGCTCTTCTGACTGATGTCGTATCGGTTAAAGCCAAAATAAGAATCCTGGTCATGGACATTGAAGGCATTCTGGAAGCCGATGCTTTGGAACGGCATATCGGGAAAAACGTAACCGATTTTCGTCGCGACGTCAGCGCGCCGCGTATTGATTTCAGAACCCCAATGGTTCGTTGTGAATTTGTCGCGGTCTGCATCAAAACCGACTTCGCCGGTTTGCTTTTCGTCGTTCATATACCGCAAGCTGATGAAACTCACCCAACCTTTTTCGGCATTGTAATACTGCCAGCGGTTCATGACATTGATTTGCTTTGCCAGCGGATTGTCGAGAAAGCCGTCGTCGTTCATGTCGTTTTTCGAAACCCGTGCATTGCCATGGACGAAAAGGCTTGTCGACCATTTGTCTGAAAGCTTGCGGTTGAAATGGGTATTGACTTCAAACCGCGAATCGGTCGAGCCATATACATTCAGAAAAAACGGGATATCGTTTATGGGCTTGATGAGTTCTGTATTGATTTGGCCCGAAATGCTTTCATAACCATTGACAACCGAGCCCGCGCCTTTTGTCACCTGGATGCTTTCGACCCAGGTTCCGGGCGTAAAAGACAAACCATATGCCTGCGAAGCGCCGCGAACCGACGGGATGTTTTCTTCGGTAATCATCAGGTACGGACTGGTCAGTCCGAGCATTTTGATTTGTTTCGTGCCGGTTAATGCGTCTGGAAAATTGACATCTATCGACGGATTGGTTTCGAAACTCTCAGCAAGATTGCAGCAGGCGGCCTTGAGCAATTCCCTGCTGGTCATGATCGTCGTATTGGCGGTCACGCTCAATGATTTTTTGAGGCTTTTCCCTTTGTTGTCGACTTTGACTTCCTTCAGCGTATCCTGTGAAAAAGAAGGCAAGGCAAACAGCAACAGTAAAAGCACTAAAATGTGTTTTTGCATAAAATGATTTTAATGTTTAAAAATAAGTCCGCTAAACGGGATTATCAAACATCAATCAGGCGTAGAAAATATATTGGCTGTACAGCTTGAACAGCGGCGGCGCATGGGCATCGCAGTAGTAAGTGGTATTTTGCTGTTTTTGTGAAAATGAAACCGCAGTGAAAATGAGCGGTTTTAGAACCGGAATGACAAATGGCGCTGCGATTTCAAATGAGAACGCTTTGATGACGACATCATTGGATTTTTTAAAGCCGACGATTTTATCCGAACAGCATTTCTTTTTGGTTTCGACAATTTTCTTGGCGCAGCAGGCTTTCTCGACAGGAATTTCCATTTCGCAAACTTTCCCGCCTTGAAAGACAGAAGAAACCGAAGCGATTTTTCCGCCGCAATAATGCACGTTGAATGCCAGTCCGGCGTTGGAAACCAACAACAGGAAAGCCAAAAACAAACTTGTGCATCTTTTCAAATTCATAATGCAAAATTACCTAAAAAAGCAACGGATGGCGTTTATGAAACGTTATTTTTTTTAGCCGCGCGTTCCTGGAAGTAAAAGGCCGGAATAAAAAGCAACAGGAACAATGGCTGGATCAGGAATCTTCGAATGTAGAAAATCAGCATTTTGTTGTTCGCGTAAAATTCAAGCGTCAGAAAGAAAGCGGCAATCAGGAAAATGAAGAAAATAACATATAAAACGGCAGAAAATTTCACCAACTCCACGTTTTTAAAAATGGTATAAATGATCGCCAATGACAAAATCGTATTCAACAAATACCTGAAAAACAGGTGCAGGAACAATTTCCCGGTTTCCATTTGCGGGAGCGGCAGCTGCGTGTAATTGGTCTTGAAATAATTCAGGAAAGGATCGTAAAAAAGCGCGTCTTCAAATGTCCGGACCAATACAAGAAGTACGACCAGCATACTCGCGGCAACGATTTGCCCTTTATGGTTAAGCACCTTTTTTAGCATAGGAAAACGTATTGACCCAAATGACCCACAAAACGAACACGACACTATAAATAAACAGCGGAAAAATCACGCCGTGCAGGAAATGCTCCTGTTTTGGGAAATGAAACATCGCCGACGACAGCAATGCAATTCTGGTGATGTTGAGTATGTGGATTAAAATGCATCCGCCGAGAATGAACAATATGGTATGTCTGAATTTGCCCGTAAATGCCACGACAAACGCAATAAAAAGAATCATGACGCTCAATGCATTGCAGCCTTCGATAATGCGGGCGACATAAATGTGATTGTAAAAAAGCTTGATGCAAGGCTGTGTCAGGTGTTGCTCGGCTTTTGCATGGCCACCAAAAAGGTTCAGGACGTATTCGGATTGATATGCGACTGATTTTGTAAAACCATCGACCTCAAATTTATTTTCGTCAAATTGCGATAAATAAAACTGGTATAAAACCGTCAAAATCAAATAAGTCAAAAAGAACTTACCCAAAAAGAGCAGAAACGGTTTGTATTTGGTGAAGTAGTCTTTCAAAGCCAATTTTTTAACAAAGCTATATAATTTTACCATTGCATAAAGGTTTAAATTTGTAAAAAACAAACCCTATGACTTTCGAAGAACTCAAACCCAAAGTAAATGATATTCTGACGAATGTCGCGACATTACGCGATGAGAAATTGCAGAAAATATGTTTCCTGTTAAATGAGAATATCGACTATTATGATTGGGTTGGTTTTTATTTCCGCAATGGCGACAAAGAGGAATTGGTTCTTGGGCCATATGTTGGCGAACCGACAGACCACACCGTCATTCCATTCGGGAAAGGCATCTGCGGACAAGTAGCGGTTTCAAACCAAAACTTTGTCGTTCCGGATGTCGCTGCACAGGACAACTACATCGCATGCAACATTAATGTAAAATCGGAAATCGTCGTACCACTTTTTGTCAATGGGAAAAACATCGGGCAGATTGACATCGACTCTGATGTCATTGACGCTTTTGACGAAGCTGACGAGCGTTTCCTGGAATATGTCAATGAGGAAATCGCGAAATTATTCCACTCATAATCAGCACTTTTGCAATTCCTGAAATTTCCGTTGCCAATCCATTTGCACCTTTAAAATAAAAGTGTATCTTTGCAGCCGTATCCGAAAATCGGGTCATACATAAAAATCATTTAAATAATATTGGCATGTACTTAACTAAAGAAGTTAAAGAAGAAATCTTCGCTAAACACGGAGAAAGCGCAGCAGATACTGGAAAATCAGAAAGCCAGATCGCTTTGTTCACATTCAGAATCAACCACCTTACGGAGCACTTGAAAAGAAACCGTCACGATTACAACACTGAGCGTTCCCTTGTGAAACTCGTAGGTAAAAGAAGGTCTTTGCTTGATTACCTGAAGAAAACAGAAATCAACAGGTATCGTGAGATTATCAAAGTATTGAATATCAGAAAATAATCAATAAGGAAAGAGGTGCTCACGCGCCTCTTTTTGTTTTATAATAATTGCAGAAAAAAAGTTTGGTTTTTCATTGGGTTCGCATTAACTACGCAAACAACAACACAACTAACACCCATTGTTTAATCAAGAATTAGGATTTATGATTCCAGAAGTTAAAAAAGAAATTATCGATTTGGGAGATGGACGAAGCATCTCAATCGAAACAGGAAAATTAGCAAAACAGGCCGACGGTTCTGTAGTGGTACAAATGGGCAATGCGATGTTGCTTGCGACAGTGGTTTCAGCCAGAAAAGCAAGCCCGGGCATCGACTTCTTGCCATTGACACTTGACTATCGCGAGAAATTTGCCGCAGCGGGACGTTTCCCAGGCGGTTTCTTCAAACGTGAAGCACGCCCGAGCGACAAAGAAATTCTGACCATGAGATTGGTAGACCGCGTTTTGCGCCCGCTTTTCCCGGATGATTACCACGCAGAAACGCAGGTGATGATCCAATTGATGTCACATGACGAAAACGTAATGCCCGATGCATTGGCAGGATTGGCAGCTTCGGCAGCTTTGGCTATGTCAGATGTACCGTTTTCAACATTGATTTCAGAAGTGCGCGTTGCAAGAAATGACGGCAAATTCATCATCAACCCAAGCCCGGCACAATTGGCAGAATCAGACATCGACATGATGATTGGTGCGTCAACAGACTCGATCGCAATGGTAGAAGGCGAAATGAAAGAGATTTCAGAAAAGGAAATGGTGGAAGCCATCAAATTTGCACACGAAGCCATCAAAATCCAAATTGCAGCACAAGAAAGATTACAGGCTGCAGTTGGTAAAAAAGAAGTCCGCACATACGACGAAGAAAGAACAGATGATACGGTCTATGCTAAAGTGAAAGCGGCTGCGTATGACAAAATCTACGACATCGCTAAAGTCGGTTCTGCAAAACAAGAAAGAACTGCAAAATTCGCGGAAGTAAAAGAAGAAGTGAAAGGGTTGTTTACCGAAGAAGAGCAATTGGAAAACGGCGACCTGATTTCAAAATATTTCTACAAAACCAATAAAGAAGCCGTTCGTAATGTCATCCTTGATTTAGGATTGCGTTTGGATGGAAGAAAAACGACTGAAATCCGCCCAATCTGGTGTGAAGTTGATTACCTTCCTTCTGTTCACGGATCGGCATTGTTTACAAGAGGTGAAACCCAGGCGTTGGCAACAGTGACTTTGGGAACTTCAAGAGAAGCCAACCAGATTGATTCACCGTCTGAACAAGGCGAGGAAAAATTCTATTTACACTATAATTTCCCACCATTCTCGACTGGTGAAGCAAAACCTTTAAGAGGAACTTCACGTCGTGAGGTTGGTCACGGAAACTTGGCGCAACGTGCGTTGAAAAACATGATTCCTGCTGAAAATCCATATACCATCAGAATTGTTTCTGAAGTATTGGAATCAAACGGTTCGTCTTCAATGGCGACAGTTTGTGCCGGAACATTGGCTTTGATGGATGCTGGTGTACAAATGATCAAACCCGTTTCAGGTATTGCGATGGGATTGATTACCGACGGCGCGCGTTTCGCGGTATTGTCTGATATCTTGGGTGATGAAGATCACTTGGGTGACATGGACTTTAAAGTGACCGGAACTGCTGACGGAATCACGGCTTGCCAAATGGACATCAAAATCGAAGGTTTGCCATACAACATCATGGAAGCGGCTTTGGCCCAAGCCCGTGACGGACGTTTGCATATCCTTGGAAAACTGACAGAAACATTGGCTGCGCCTAAAGCAGACGTAAAAGCATACGCTCCGAAAATCATCAAGGTTACGATTCCTGGCGCTTTCATCGGCGCTTTGATCGGACCTGGAGGAAAAGTCATCCAGGAATTGCAAAAAGCTTCTGGTACGACTATCGTGATCAACGAAGTGAACGAGCAGGGTGAAGTCGAAATCTTGGGTACGAATCCAGACGGAATCGCAATGGTTTTGGCTAAAATCGAATCATTGATCTTCAAACCGCAAGTGGGTGAAACGTATGATGTAAAAGTCATCAAAATGCTTGACTTTGGTGCTGTAGTTGAATATTTACAGGCTCCGGGCGCTGAAGTGTTGCTTCATGTATCTGAATTGGCTTGGGAACGCACTGAAAATGTTTCGGATGTTGTGAATATGGGCGACGAATTCCAGGTAAAATATTTGGGTATCGATCCTAAAACAAGGAAAGAAAAAGTATCAAGGAAAGCTTTGTTGCCAAGGCCTCCGAGAGATGAAAATGCACCGAGAGAAGATCGCGGACCCCGCAATGACAGACGTGACGATCGTGGACCAAGAGATGGAAACCGTGACAACCGCGGACCAAGGAATGATAACCGCGACAGCCGTCCGCCACGCGAAGATCGCGAGGAAAAACAAGGAGAATAGGTTAATTTCAATTAATTCATAAAAACCCCGTTTCAGAAATGAAGTGGGGTTTTTTTATGTTAATTGTTTCTGAGCGGCAAATATTAACACAAACCTTCTAATATTTATTCTTACTTTTATACACTTTTTCTTACCAGCCATAAATTTAGCCTCATATAATGCTATCCATAAAAAAAGAAATTCACATCGCCAGCCTTTTATTGGCGGGCATTTTATTCAATTCCAATTCTCTTTACAGCCAGTCAAATGCCAATACATCGCTTTATGAATGGTTTGACAATGCAAACGGCAAAGAAAACCTGGCGATTTACAACGGAACACTTCATGTCAACCTTTTTAGGACTCTCGACAAGACGAACCACATGTATTACAGCAAAGACGAATTCGTTAAAGGCGACGTGGCTTACGACGGCCAGTTTTATTATGGTGTGGATTTGAAATACGATATCTATAAAGATGAACTCATCGTCAAGCCTCAAAATGAGACATATAAATCAATCACTCTCATCAAACAGAAAACGGATTCCTTCTTTTTCTACGGGAAGTCTTTTGTCAATTTAAGCAAGAAACCGAACATCCCGGATTTCATAAAAGGGTATTATGAAGTCAGCCTCGACGGGAATCGTTTTACGTTTTACATCAAGTATCATAAAAATGTCAGTGAAAAAATCGTCAATGACGCCAACTACAGCAATTTTAAGGAAGACGACACCTTCATTTTATATTATAAAAATGCTTATTCGGAAATCAGCTCCCGCAAAGACCTGTTGGCTATATTCCCTGAATACAAGAATAAAATCAAGGCTTTTTATTCCGATAATTACAGTATGGACAAAGCAAACCACACGACTTTTATGGAGAACATCATGAAATACATCAACAACCTTCCCCAATAATCCTGATGAGAAAAATCATATTTACCTTATGCCTGCTGGCTTTTCCCCTATTTGTTTCTGCACAGGATTTAAAAGATAAAATCACACTCGAAGCCAACAATACACCTTTAGAAAGCGTATTGCAAACCATTGAAACGACAAGCGGTTACAAATTTTATTTTGAAACCGAATGGCTGAAGTCATACCAAGTTTCGGGCAGCTATAAAGACATGGCCGTGGAAGATGTGCTCAATGACATCCTCGGCAAAACAGACCTGAATTTTGTCATCCTCAAAGGCAAAGTCATCCTGACCAAAAACAGTATTGTTTACGACAAGCTTCCCGATAATTATTTCGATCCTTCGGTGCTGAGTATTGCCGACGAAACAGACAAACCGATTCTTTTCAGGCAAAATGAATTGCAAAAATCCGACAACAATACGGTCGCGCTGATTGGCAAGGAAAAAAAGAAATCCGACAAAAAGCTTTTTACGGTTTACGGTTACATCCGGAATTTGAGAAGTGGCGAGCCTGCGGCAAACGTGACGATTCGCGTCCAGGGCAAAAACATTTCAGCTGTCACAAGCGAGAAAGGCTATTACAAAATGGACATTCCGGCTGGCGCCAATGTGCTGCAAACGGAATCTTTTACCTTTAAGAAGCTGTCCAAAAAAGTCATTATGTACAATGATGGCCCATTAGACCTGGTCATTGAGGAAAACGTCAACTCGCTCGACGAAGTCATCGTCAACAGCAAGAAAAAGGACAACCTGAAATCGGCTGTGACCGGCGTTACGACCATCAATATCGAGGCAATGAAAAACATTCCGCTGGTATTGGGCGAACGTGACATTTTTAAGGTAGCGGCATCGATGCCGGGAATCAAAACGGCGGGCGAAGGTTCGGCCGGATTCAATGTCCGCGGTGGGAAAGAAGACCAGAATCTCGTCTTGCTCGACAATGCATTGCTTTACAATCCATCGCACTTCTTTGGTTTTTTCTCGGCGGTCAATCCGTTTACGACAAAAGAAGCCAATATCTATAAGGGAAGTATCCCGGCAGAATTTGGCGGACGATTGTCATCAGTATTCGACATTACGAGCAAAACGGCAAACAATGAAAAGATTACAGGTGAAGGCGGCGTTGGCCCGGTAACCAGCAATCTGGCACTCCAAATTCCGGTTGTAAAAGGAAAATCAAGCCTGCTTATTGGCGGCCGCGCAACCTATTCGGATTGGATATTGAAATCGCTGAAAGACGACAAACTCAAAAACAGTCAGGCGTCATTTTATGATGCGATTGTCAAATACAGCCATGAGATCAACAAAAACAACACGATTGAAACGAGTTTCTATTACAGCCACGATGCGTTCAGTATAACCTCGGATTCGCTGTATAAATACAGTAACAGACTGGCCTCTGTGAAATGGGACCATTCTTTTAACGACAAGAATAAAGGGTCGCTTATCCTGACAAACAGCGAATATAAATTCAATATCGATTACGACAGCAACAATGTCAATGCTTTTGATTTTGGCTACAAACTGAACGAAACCCAGGCACAGCTGAAAATGAAATACCTTTTTAGCGACAAGCACAAATTCGGCTATGGGATTTCGAGCAAATTGTACAATGTCAGTCCGGGTTATTTGCATCCGAAAGACGATGCCTCACTATTGCTCCCGATTGAAATCCAGAAGGAAAAAGGACTCGAATCTGCTGCCTATATCTCCGACAATTTCAAGGTCAATGACAAATTGCTGATTGATGTTGGTTTGCGGTATTCGACTTTTGCCGCGTTGGGCGCATCCACACAGCGCATTTACCAAGCCGATGCTCCGTTGAGCGATGCGACTGTTACCGGGACGAAAACATATGCCAACAATGAAGTCATCAAAACTTATGGCGGATTCGAACCCCGTATTGCAGCGCGTTATTTTCTCGGGGAGGATTTTTCGATAAAAGCAAGTTATGACAAAACCTACCAATACATCCATTTGCTGTCGAGCAATACGACACAATCGCCAACGGATACCTGGAAACTGTCCGATTCGAATGTGAAACCGCAAGTCGCGCAGCAATTTTCGTTGGGTTTATACAAAAACCTGAAAGATGATATGTATGAATTGAGCCTCGAAGGCTATTACAAAAAATCCAATAATTTCCTTGATTATAAAGTGGGCGCCGAAATCCTGCTCAACGAGCACATCGAAACCGAATTGTTGCAGGGCGAAGGGAAAGCCTATGGCGTTGAGTTGCTCCTGAAAAAGACCGAAGGCAAGTTAAATGGATGGATTGGCTATACTTATTCGCGTACTTTTGTAAAGCTGGACAGCCAGTTCAATGAGGAAAAGGTCAATAATGGAAAGTTCTTCCCTGCCAATTTTGACAAGCCGCATGACGTGAGTATAGTGATGAACTACAAGTTCACCAAACGTTACAGCCTGTCGGGGAATTTCGTTTACCAGACCGGAAGGCCGATTACCTTCCCGACTGGAAGCTATACTTATAACGGCGCACAATACACATTATACAGCGACAGAAATGCTTTCCGGATTCCGGATTATTACCGTCTGGACATTGGCGTAAACATCGAAGGCAACCACAAGATTAAAAAACTCGCGCAAAGTTTCTGGAATGTGTCGATTTATAATGTTTTGGGCAGGAACAATCCGTATTCGATTTTCTTCGTTACTAATGATGGAAAAGTCAAGGCTTATAAAACATCGATTTTCTCCATTCCGATCCCTACCGTTACTTATAACTTTAAGTTTTAAATGATTACAAAAACGCTATATCAAAAATTTCTCCTGCTGATACCGGTAATGCTATTGGCTGGTTGTGTCGAGCCTTATCAGCTGCAGACCAATAATTTTGAGCAGGCGATAGTTATTGAGGCGACCATAACCAATGAACTGAAGAACCAGGAAATTAAAATTTCAAAAACATACAGGCTGGAAGAAAACGGGCCGACTTTCGAAACCGGCGCACACGTTTACCTCACAGACGACCAAGGAACAAATTATGAATTTGAAGAACAATCCGATAAGTATGTTTCGGTTGTGCCATTCCAGGCAATTGCGGGCAAAAGGTATTTGTTGAATGTGGTTTTATCTGATGGAAAAACATACCAATCGGCGCCCGAAGTGCTGACTGCGACAAACCAGATTGAAAGCATTATGCCGGCTGTCATCACCAATAACGAGGGCGAAAGAGGCGTTCAATTTGGCGTGAGCAGTTTTGACCCAACCGGGAACTCAAAATATTACCGTTACGAATATGAGGAAACATACAAAATTATAGCGCCTTATTGGAAGGCTGTTGACCTGATTTACAACATGGTAACAAACCAGTTTGAATTTGTGGTCAAGCAAACGGAATCCAGAACCTGTTACAGCACGAAATTATCCAATGACATTCTCATCACTGCCACAAGTGGGCTTTCCGAAGATCGCATAACCAATTTTCCTGTGAGGTTCATCAGTACGCAAGATCCTATTATTTCCTACCGGTATTCCGTTTTGGTGAAACAGTATATTCAGAACCTGGAATCTTATACTTATTATAAAACACTCCGGGAATTGTCGGGTTCCGAAAGCCTATTGTCGCAAAACCAGCCCGGATTTTTCTACGGAAATATTAAAAATGTCGACAATCCGGCGGAAAAAGTGATTGGTTTTTTTGATGTTGCGTCGGTTTCAAAACAACGGATATTTTTCAATTATACGGACTTGTTTCCGGACGAGCCGCTCCCGCCCTATTTTTACGATTGTGATTTATATCAATACGATGTTGCACTTGACGACCCGAGAACTGCCTTGATCGCGGCACTCGCCAACCATCAATTATTTTATTACCAAAATGAAGGAACAGTTTATTCGATGGTTTTGCCCGGATGTGGCGATTGCACAAGCTTCTCTTCTAACGTAATCCCAGATTTTTGGGAAGATTAAAAATGAAAATGAAAAAAATGCTAAAAAGATTTATTTTAATGCTGTCGATATGTTGTCTATCGATAAGCTGTGTCGAGCCTTACCAGCTTGAAACCACTAATTTTGAGGAAGCGATTGTCATTGAAGCGACGATTACCAACGAACTCAAAAACCAGGAAATTAAATTGTCTAAAACCTATAAATTCGAGGAAAACGGCCCGGCTTTCGAAACCGGTGCGCATGTTTCCCTGACCGATGACCAAGGTACGGATTACGAATTTCAGGAACAGTCTGACAAATATGTATCTACAGCTCCATTCCAGGCAGTTGCCGGAAGAAGTTATACTTTGAATATCGTATTAGCCGACGGCAAATCTTATCGTTCAACTCCTGAAACACTGACTGCGACTAATACTATTGAAAGTGTTGTCCCGCAAGTTTTCACAACACCGGAAGGCGCCAGAGGTGTTAACATCAATGTGAGCAGTTTTGACCCGACGGGAAATTCGAAGTATTACCGATATGAATATGAGGAAACCTATAAAATCATTGTGCCTTTTTGGCGGGCTTACAACCTGTTTTATAACGATATGGCCGGAGATTTTGAACTTGTTCTTCGTGATTCGGAAACAAAAACCTGTTATAGTACAAGCTATTCCAACGATATTGTCTTAACCACAACAAATGGGCTTTCTGAAGATCGCGTGGATAATTTCCCGATGCATTTCATATCGGACCAGGATGCAAAAATCTCCTACCGATATTCCATTTTGGTAAAGCAATACATACAAAATCTCGAAGCCTACACTTTTTATAAAACACTGAAAGATTTATCAGGCTCGGAAAGCCTGTTGTCGCAAAACCAGCCAGGTTTCTTTTTTGGCAACATCAAGAGTGTTGAAAACCCCAACGAAAAAGTAATTGGATTCTTTGATGTATCTTCAGTTTCACAAAAAAGGATTTTCTTTAATTATACCGATCTATTTCCGGGAGAACCATTGCCTCCGTATTTTTACCAATGTACACCAATAGAATTCGACACCGCGGCAAACACATCACCGAATCCAAGTCCGAAAGACCATTTGATTGCGGCTCTTCTGGATAATTCATTACTCTATTACGACCAAAACGGACCGACCTATATCATGGTTTTTCCTCAATGTGGCGATTGCACCTCATTTTCATCTAACATAATACCTTCATTTTGGGAAGACTAAAACACCTATTGCTTTTATCGTTTCTGACCATCAACAGCCCGGTTATTCTGGCCCAGCTAAAGTTGGAAGAAACAAAAAAGATTCCTGTTTCCACAAACGAAACAGTCTATATCCATACGAATGCTCTGACCTTTGTTTCGGGGGAAATGCTCCTTTACAAACTCTATTGCCTGAATCCTTCCGACAATACCACAAGCAGCATCAGCAAAATCGCCTACGTCGAGTTGGTTGGGACGGATAAGGAAAATGTGTTCCACCACAAACTCTTTTTGGAAAATGGCACTGCACAGGGCGATTTTTTCATTCCGGGAACTTTGAAGACAGGGAATTATAAATTGGTTGGTTATACCAATTGGATGCTTAATAAGACAAATGCCAAATCGTTTGAAAGTGATATTTTCATCATCAATCCATACCAATCGATTGCCGGAAATAATCCTGATGCGTCAGACAGCGTCGGTGCAATTCCTGAAACGAATGCCCAGCCAGTGCATAATTCCCAAGCGGATTTTTCCTTGGATTTGAACAGGAAAACCTATGCAACAAGGGAAAAGGTTGAATTCCGCGTCAAAACATTATTGCCAAACGCAAAAGGACATTATTCATTGTCGGTCCGGAAAATATCGGATTTGCCGGAAAAGACATTGCAAACAGCCCAAACATTTGCCAACTCGGAACCAACTTCAACCATGGCTGAGAATGCCATCCTTCCGGAATTGCGCGGCGAAATGATTTCAGGCACGATTGTTTCAAAAAACACCGCTTCAAAAGTCGGCAATGTCACCGTAGCGCTTTCGGTTCCGGGAAAATCATTCGGGTTTAAATCCGTAAAAACGAATGCGTCCGGAAAATTCATTTTCAATCTTGACAAAGCCTATTATACGCCGGACATTATCATTCAGGTCATGGACGAAAGGCGCAACGATTATACCGTGTCGATAGACAAACCTATTGACTATGATCATTCCCAATTGGCTTTTCCATCAGACATTAACCTCAAGAAAAACCTGAAAAACGCCATTACTGAAAGGGCAATCGCAAGCCAGGTTGAGAATGCCTATTATGGCAAAAAAACCGACAGCATCACAAAAGAAAATGTAAATGCCTTGTTTTTTGACCCATTGGCCAAAGATTACATCCTTGATGATTTTACGCGTTTCCCAAAGCTGGAAGAAACGATTGTTGAAATTGTAAAAGAAATGTCATTTACCAAAAATGACGGAAAATATGCGATTCATCTTAGGGATATTTATGCGCAGGTGCATACTTCAGAACCGTCACTTGTTCTTGTTGACGGACTTCTGATTCAGGATATCAATGAGTTGTTTGATTATGATACGCGAAATTTTTACAAGGTCACTATTGTTCCCGGCGGCTATTATTACGGATCGAATTATTTTGACGGTATCGTTAATTTTGTCACCAAAAACAATGATTTCGTAAGCAAATCAAAAGGCGATTACATGATTAAAGCCGATGTGTTAAGGCCTTTGAATAAAAAGACCTATTATAATCAGGATTACTCCGACAAATCGAAATATGAACGCATTCCCGATTACAGGTACCAATTGCTGTGGCAACCGGAACTGACATTAAGTGATGCCGAAAATGGGATTTCCTTTTTTACTTCCGACGTTTCAGGGAAATTTGAAATCGTTTTGGAAGGGTTTACCGAAAAAGGAATTCCCGTGTCGTTGAGCGATGTGATTGAGGTAAAATAATTAAGATTTAAAATTCCAGTTCATAATCGGTAAAGTACGCCTGTTATTGACATTCCACAAACCAATCTGAACACCTTTCAGCTTTTTGGTATGATTGAAAAAACCGATTTGCAGGCCGGTGAATTTTTCGCTTTCCTGATTAATGTCGTTCCACATGCCAATTTGCAAACCGCTGAATTTGGTGTAATTGTTAAATCCGCCAACCATCAATCCTTTCCCATCATAAACAGTCGTGTTGACAGCACTCGCAATGATGCCGCGGCTGTAAACTGCATCCGTTCCGCCAAAAGCGAGTTGGATGCCATTGTTGCGAAACGAACCGCCGCCAAGTCCGCAGATTGAAATGCCATTCGTGTTTTTCACACTTTGTGCGACTGCAGAAATAGTGATTCCATTAACATTGACAAACGAATTGGTGCCACAGGAAATGTTGATGCCATTGATGATTTCGGCTGGATGTAGTTTAGCGTAGGCGGCATAATCTTCCGGTTTTGATGGGAAATCAATATCATCTGGCCCGGCAATGAGTGTAAAAATCAGCAAAGCGCTGGATACTGGCTCGATTCTAATACCATTTGACCTGGTAAAGGTTGCTGAATAATCGGCCGATGTGTAAGACCCAACGCCAACCGATAATCCATAAATATCTCGATTTGGTTTGGTGAACAAACCGATTGGAACAGAAATTTTCCTTTTAGGGATTGGAATTACTCGTTGTAAAGTATCTTGTGCAAATCCGTTCAGCTGGAAAGCCAAAAGCAATAATAAAATTTTAGTTTTCATAATATTTGGTTTTTGATTGGCACAAACCTATTGCGATTTTTACAGACAAATTGGCGATAAATAATAATTTTAAATTATATATTTGTGATTATCGCAAATTATGGAAAGCCAGGGGTTATTTTTAAAAGCCATCCGCAAACAATTGCCAAAGTCGGTTTCACTCAATGATGAAATCGCCTTTGTATTGAATATCAGTTATGATGCTGCACATCGGCGGATTTCCAGCAAAAGCAAATTTTCTTTGGAAGAAGCCGTCCAGCTTGCCAACCATTACAACATTTCCCTCGACAACCTGTTTTTCAAAAATGAGAAAGTCGTTATCGAAAAGACCATTGAAATCGAAACGCTGCATGACATGCTGCAGTATTTCAAAAAGTCGGCGGAACAAATCCAACAGCTGACGAATTATCCCGATGCGGCTTTATTCTATTCCGCTAAAGACATTCCGCTATTTTATTTTATGGATGGCACAATCCTGTCGAAATTCAAAGCTTATGTCTGGCTGAACCTGCTCAATCCAAACCAGCCGCGCGTGGCATTCGAAAATTTTGTCATCGACGAATCGTTTATGGAACACATGCTGAAATTAAAATCCGTTTACGAAAATGTCAGCGTAAAAGAAGTCTGGAACGACACGACAATCAACAGCAGCCTGCAACAAATCCTGTATTTCTATGAAGCCGGATTGCTGAACTTCAAAGCCGCCAATGCATTGTTCAAGGATTTAAAACGCATCATGGATCTCATCAAAGACAAATGCAGCAAAGCCGATTCGGGATTTTCGATTTATTACAACGAACTGATTTTACTCAACAACAATGTCCTGATCCGGGCGAATGACAAACTGACCATGTTTGTTCCTTATACTTTACTTGGCTATTTCATTACCGATCATGAAGACAGCTGCAAAAATGTTTACGAGTTTTTCAACCAGCAAATGGTCAACTCCAAATCGCTGAACCAATCCGGAATCAAAGACCAAAATCTCTTTTTCAACAGGGCCATCCGCAAGATTGATTACTATATTGACCGGTTGAACAACCAGGTCGATATCCAATTTTAAATTATTTTCAATCTTTTGTAACTTTTTTGTAACTTATCCCGTAAAAGAGAAGTACGCTTAAAAAGTACACTCCATATATACATGAGACAACTTAAAATTACAAAGCAGGTTACCAACCGTGAAACTGCTTCCTTAGACAAGTATCTACAAGAAATTGGAAAAGTTGACCTTATTACCGCTGACGAAGAGGTAGAATTAGCACAAAAGATTAAAGCCGGAGACCAGAAAGCATTAGAAAAATTAACTAAAGCGAATCTGCGTTTTGTGGTTTCTGTAGCTAAACAGTACCAAAATCAGGGTTTGACACTTCCCGATTTGATCAATGAAGGAAATTTAGGCCTTATCAAAGCGGCACAAAGATTTGACGAAACCCGTGGTTTCAAATTCATCTCTTACGCTGTTTGGTGGATTCGCCAATCGATCCTTCAGGCTTTGGCCGAGCAATCGCGTATTGTCCGCCTGCCTTTGAACAAAATTGGGTCGATTAACAAGATTAATAAAATGTACGCTTTGCTGGAGCAATCCAACGAACGTCCGCCTTCCGCAGAGGAAATTGCCAAAGAACTTGACATGACCGTAAACGACGTAAAAGAGTCCATGAAAAATTCCGGACGTCACCTTTCAATGGATGCGCCTTTAGTTGAAGGAGAAGATTCGAACCTTTACGATGTACTTCGTTCAGGCGAATCGCCAAACCCGGATCGTGAACTGATCCACGAATCTTTGCGTACCGAAATTGAGCGTTCTTTGGAAACATTGACGCCTCGTGAAGCAGATGTCGTACGTTTGTATTTCGGATTGGGCGACCAACATCCGATGACATTGGAAGAAATCGGCGAAACTTTCGACCTGACAAGAGAGCGCGTACGCCAGATTAAGGAAAAAGCGATCCGCAGATTGAAGCACACGTCAAGAAGTAAAATATTAAAGACATATTTGGGGTAATCCCCGGCATTTTCCAAATTGGCACGCCTTTTGGAAACAGAAACGCGACAACAGTCTGATTAACTGTTCGTTTTTTGATTGATGATTGAAACTCCGGCTGATTACCGGAGTTTTGTTTTTATATATTCTCAGATACAACATTTTACAAACTCCGGTCTGTTCGCGCTTTACGCTCGGGTTCCCGGAGTTTTGTTTTTATATACACTTTTCGTTTGGCGTTGCCTTCGGCCGGGCTTTCCGTTACAATCTTGTCATTGCGGGCAGCGCGAAGCAAATCCCATAAGGTTTCCACAATCGCAATGACAAGGATTTCCACTTCAATCCCTAACGCGCACTTCAACTCAAATCAAACTTTTGGTTATCTTTGCGCCAACTTACAACAACACAACTACAATGAAGAATACCATCATCGCACCGTCAGTCCTCGCAGCGGATTTTGCAAACCTCCAGCGCGACATCGAAATGATCAACAACAGCGAGGCCGACTGGTTTCACATCGACATCATGGACGGCGTTTTTGTCCCAAACATCTCATTTGGGATGCCCGTACTTGAAGCCATTTCAAGACATGCCAAAAAAACCATCGATGTCCATTTGATGATTGTCGATCCTGACCGCTACATCAAGACTTTCGCCGATTTGGGCGCCAACAACCTGACCGTCCATTATGAAGCCTGCAATCATCTGCACAGAACGCTACAAGCCATTAAAGCCGAAGGGATGAAAGCCGGCGTGGCAATCAACCCACATACGAATGTGAGCCTTTTAGAAGACGTTATAAAAGATATTGACCTCGTTTGCATGATGAGCGTCAATCCCGGATTTGGTGGCCAGTCATTCATTGAGCACACTTACAGCAAAGTAAAGCAACTCAAAGAAATCATCACCCGAAACGGCGCGCCGACTTTAATAGAGATTGATGGTGGCGTGACTTCAAAAAATGCCGTGCAACTGGTCGAAGCCGGCGCGGATGTTTTGGTTGCGGGAAACTTCGTTTTCAAAGCTGAAGATCCAACACAGACAATAGCCGACCTGAAAAAGTTGACTGCCGTTTAGTATCGAAATTCAATTCATAAAAAATCCACTCATAACTGAGTGGATTTTTTTATGAATTGATGTATTGATTTACTGTTTCAAAAGCTTCTTTGTTGAAACGCCGTTCTCTGATTGTAATTTGAGGATATAACTTCCCGAAGTCAATTCCGAAATATTGATCGTCAGGTTATTTACAACTGTTGAACGAATTGATTTTACAATTCTTCCTGACATATCCGAAATTTCGATTACACCATCGATACTGTTTGAAGCGTCTGAAATGGTAATAGAGTTGGTTGCAGGATTTGGGTACAATGTGACTTTTGAAGAGAATTCGTTTGAAGTTGTGGACAACAAAGCTGTTCCGATCAACTCAAATGGCACTGCCATAGTATTGTTACTATTCGGATCCACTTGAGTTGTCCATGTAGTATCATTCCTTCGCTTGGCATTCCATGTTGGATTGCCTAATGTATTTAGAATCGTTACTGGCGAAGAATTAATCGACAGATTATTCGATGCATGACCTTGGTATTCGAGCCAATAAGTTCCGGCTGGTAATGCCACAGTAATTGATGCATTAATTTTCCAGATTTTATATTCTAATGATGTATTGGCAGATGTCCTATATACAAATGCTTCTCCACTGTCAGACGCATTTAAAACGTTTGTGGTCAAATCTCCAGCCACAATCGTTGATGTCGGTGATGAAGGATCACCATTCCAAATTCGAATTCTTAAAACATCTACGGGAATTGTTGTGCCAAAATAATTATATTGATAGACAAATACATTTACGTTTGTTAAATTCCAGATTGTATTTGCTGGGACAACAAAATCATCCGCAAGTCCTACACTTACAGCTGCACTGTTTGAATAGTAAACACCTAGGCCCATCACGATATTAGGTGATTGCATTTCCGACCAGGTATATCCAGTTGGTGCGACTGAAGAGCTTGTAGATACGGCGCCGGTGGAGATTGGCCCGTTTGTGTAAAGTTGAGAATAGCTATTGCTTTTTAGTAAAAAAAAAGTAACAAGCGCAAAAAATTTAAAACTAAGTAAGTACTTCTTTGTCATGACAATATTAATTTATTTGGTTGCTGTTAGCGGCAAATTTATAATTCCCAATCTAAAAAACACTACAACTTAAAATTATTGTCAATATATTTGGCTAATATTTCCTTGGTATTAGAATGGTCTTCGGGAAGCGTGAAGTCGACTAGGTCGGGATTGGTTACTTTTCCAAATTGCATGTCGTAAAATTTACTACAAGTTACGATAACCAGAAGAAAAAGCAATCTTATAAAACAAAAAAAGCCATTCTCTCGAATGGCTTTTTCATTAAATCCCAGTGTTAGTCCTTTATAAATTTTTTCGTCACCGAACCTTGTACCGATTTAAGTTTCAGGATATAATTTCCTGAAGAAAGTCCGGAAACATTAATGCTCTGAATTCCTGCGGCCGAATTCTGGCTTTTGACCATTCTTCCCGTCAGGTCATAAATTTCAGCAGACTCCACCAAAATATCCGATGGCACATCTACATTCACAACATTTTTAACCGGATTCGGATAAACTGAAATTTTACTTGACAATTCATTTTGGCTTACGCCAAGAGTCAAGGTGTAATCAAGCATAAACGGCATATCTATCGCCACATCCGGAGCTGTTGCAGCAGGATTGCCCAAATCAGACAATACAACCCACGTACCCGTCGCAGACTGGAATTGGATTGCGTTATAACCTGGTTGTGTCCTGGCATCAACGACAGTACTTCCCGGTGAAAAATTCCCATTTGCTCCTGCATCCTGTTGCCATTCGATCCAATAAATGCCTTCAGGAAGGCTTGCTGTGATATTGGCTTCTATTTTCCAGATTTTTCTCGTGGTGCCAGCCACTATTCCCGGTGCTGGCGTCGTAGTATTGCTGATTCTGTAAACCATTGCTTCCGTACTTGATGTCAGGCGATTGGTCGTCAAATCCCCAAAAACTACTGTTGGCGGCGTTGCTGAAGACGGATTGCCATTGCTTATCCTTATCCTTAAACCGACAAAAGGCGATGCAGTCCCAGCATAATTGGTTTGGTAAGCATAAAAAGTCACATGCGTCAGGTTCCAGATTTGTCCGGCAGGAACAGTAAAATCGTCAGCTACCCTGTTGCTCGTTGCCGGCGGGCCGACGATGATTTGTGCACCAACACCAGTTGTACTGTTACTTTCAGTTGTATTGCCCAAATCATTTTGTACCTCACTCCAGGCATATCCTGCAGGCGCGACAACACCGCTTTTGGAAATGGTTCCCGTTTCAAGGTTTCCATTGATATAAGGTTGTGCATAAACAGAACCTGTTCCAATGAGGACGGCCGTTATTCCAAATACGTTTCGGGCGCTTTTCCCCAAATTGCGAAGTGTAATTTTTTTCATGTAAATATTTTTAGTGTTATATCATCCGAAGTTACCATTAATAAACTAACAATCAGCATGTAATATTTACACATATAAACAAATTGGGGTTGAAAACTTTTAGAAGTAAAATGTTTTGGTGAATTGACTTGGCTTAAAAATAGATTGACCTGTTATTGACTGCGAAGGACCGGCTCCGCCTTTCCTGGTTCATCGCTAAAGATAAAAGTCCAAAACTATAACGTTTTGGGCTTCCTTAGGGCTAAAATACCTGACAGCCACTGGCTGTCCTCGTTTTAATTTCACCCGAGCTTTAGCGAACGGGTGAAGCAAATGTGACCGCGAGAGGACTGCTTCGCCTTTCCTCCAAAGCTCCGCTTTGAAAATAAAAATGGATTCCAGAAAAGTCAAAACGAGCTTTATTTTTCTGGAATCCATTTTATTTATTCGTGACCGCGAGAGGACTCGAACCTCCATCATCAGAACCGGAATCTGACATTCTATCCATTGAACTACGCAGCCGTTTTATATTGTTCGATTTTTCCAAATGTCAAAATCGAATAATCGCTTTAAGAAAGCAATTTTTTCACTATCGTAGATATCGTTTTTCCATCTGCTTTACCGGCAAGTTCGGCCGATGCCAATCCCATGACTTTACCCATCGAAGCCATACCTGATGCGCCATTATCGGCTATGATTTTTGAAACTATCGCTTCCACTTCAGCTTCGCTCAATTGCGCCGGAAGGAATTTCTCAATGATCGCAGCCTGCAGGATTTCAGGTTCGGCCAAATCAGGACGGCCTTGTTCATTATAAATGTTCGCGCTGTCTTTTCTTTGTTTTACCAGCCGCTGAAGCAGTTTTATTTCTTCTTCAGCCGAAATTTCAGCTTTTGAACCCGTTTCGGTCTGCGCCAATAATAAAGCCGATTTGATGGCTCTTAACGACTCTAACGCCAATGTATCTTTTGCTCTCATGGCGGTTTTGATTTCCTCCATGATCTGTGTCTGTAAACTCATAACTTTCCTTTTTTAGGCACTGCGAAGTTAAAAAAAATAACCCAAAAATTCCGGGGAATTCTTGGGTTATTAAAAAGTGGTTATTGCCAATTATTTGCGTTCCATCCAGAAGTAATTATTCCATCCTTCAATCAGGGTTTTTGCATCTTTATTCTTGGTCCTGTCTTGTTTGTCGCCTTGAACAATGCTTCCGCCGCTCATTTTGAAATCGTATAATCTTGGTGACGCTTCGCCCTCAACAGTAATTTTCATTGTATAACTTCCGTCTTTCAATTCAGCAATTTTCAAGAAGTCTTTAGCGCCGATTAGTTTAATAGAAGTATCGAATTCTTCCCATTCTCCTTGCTTAACAATTGCCGTATGTTTGTTTGGTACTGAAATCACTTTCCCATTTTGCATCAATTCAGGGTTCCAGTTTACGCTTTTAGACGTTTTCCTTGCGTCATTAGGATTTGGTTTCAGGTCGGTATGCATCATGTAAAATCCGAAAATGAAATTCCCTGTAGTCTGAGGTGTTACATAAGCCCATTTCTCCCACGGACCGGTTGAATACCATAAAACCCCGCTGGTAGCGTAAGGATCAGTATTTACTTTTTTGGCTACATTAAAATCAAAGGTATAAATCATCTGACCGCCTGCAAAAAAGTCGATACGGTATTTTCCTTCTTTATCAAGCATGATGTCCGAATTATTGGCATCATCCTCATAACTGAGCTGTTTTCCTTCCATGAAGAATTCACTATTAGGATAAACGCCGTCTTTTACGAATTGGTCATTAAAATAGATCTTGGTTGAAGCAACGCCCTTATTTCTGATCATGTCTACTGACTCGCCGGAAGTGCTTTTGTTTGGGACAAAAGTAGCCCTGTAGAAGTTCATTCTTAAATTCCCGTTATCAGATACTTCTGTACCTTTTAACAAAGACAACCATGTGATTGCGGGAGTTTGTGGATACATTTTCCAATCCAGCGATACTGATTTGCCGCCTGAAATTCCGCTTGAAGAAGAACTAGAAGATGAAGATGAAGTTCCGGACGCCGCTTTATTGACTTCATTTGTTGCTGTATTTTTAGCAGCTTTCTTTAACATCCCGCCCAGTTGCGCGTGGGATAACGAACTGATAGAAATCGCTGCTATCAGTAGTAGGGTTTTTTTAGTGTTTTTCATTATTGATTTTTAAAGTTGAAAGTCGACAAATATATAGAATTATGTTAACGAATAAAAAAATAACCCGAAAATCTGAGGAGATTTTCGGGTTAAAATTTTGGTTAATAGCAATTTAATCTACATTGTCATGCAGGAAAGAATTGTTATTTCGCAGTTGCGCATCGTCGTTGCTGTCGGTTCCCAATGACATGCGTGAATTGGAATTGTTCGACTGCGTTTCCGAGATATCAATGCCCGATCTTTTATATGCCGGAACTTTTTCAATCTCGTCAATCTTTGCGGCACCGCTGTGGAATTTGTAATTAAACTCCTTCATTTTTCTTCTTCTGTCGTCTGCGCGGAATTTCAACGTTTCCTCAATGGTCATTTCAACAGGAGAAACATCTTCATATCCTGAGGTGAAATTGGAAGGTATTTCGACTTCTCTCATCGTGATTTTCAACTCGTCGGCAATCGGCTCTTCAACAGCCTCGGCAACAGGTTTCGAATTCAGCAAATCGTTCTCGAGCTCCATATATTCTTCAAGTGAATATTTGATGACGCCATTTTCATTCAATTCCGTCATTGGAACGACCTGAACAGGCTGGTTGACCTCAATTTCCTTCGTCTCATTGGTCAGCTCAAAAAGAATCCTGTTCTCGTCTTTCGGCTCTTCCTTTGCAATCGGCATGTCAAACGAGAAAGCGGCTTGCTCTTCTTTGGCGACAAATTCAGGTTCGCTGACTTTTATCTGCTTCGCCAGTTCGCTTACGCTCGTGTCTTTGGTTTCATTGGTGATGAAAAAATCTTCTTCAAAACCCGTAATTGGCGATACTATTTCAAAAGTCACGTCAAGGTTTTTGATAAATTCAGACGTTGGCACCAAATCCATTTCAAATAGTGGAGTTGCAACAATAGGCGCTTCAGCAACAATCGGTTCTTCTTCCAAAAGGTCAAATACGATTTTATCTTCAGATTTAGGCGCATCGATTTCGAAGTCAAATGCGCTCACAATCTTTTTTGGCATCAAATCGTGCTGTGTCGCTTTTTGGTCGGCTTCCAATGAATGAATGATTTTCTTTGGCTCGGTATTGACGATTTCGCTTTGCTGTTCTACGTTGAAACCAGTTGCGATAATCGTTACCGCAATAGAATCTCCAAGCGTTTCATCTTCACCAACACCCATAATGATATTGGCATTGTGTCCGGCTTCAGCCTGGATATGGTCGTTGATTTCACCGATTTCGTCAATCGTGATTTCGTTGGAACCAGAAACGATAAGCAACAATACGTTTTTGGCACCAGATATTTTGTTGTCGTTCAACAACGGCGAATCCAAAGCAGAAATGATTGCTTCTTTCGCCCTGTTGTCCCCAATCGCCACTGCTGAACCCATAATCGCGGTTCCGCTGTTCGACAAAACGGTTTTCGCATCTTTTAAATCGATATTCTGGGTATAGTGGTGCGTGATGACTTCTGCGATTCCGCGTGAAGCAGTCGCCAAAACTTCATCCGCTTTTGAGAAACCGGCTTTAAAACCAAGATTTCCGTACACTTCCCTTAATTTGTTATTGTTGATTACGATCAGTGAATCGACTTGTTTCCTGAGTTTTTCGACACCGAGCAAAGCCTGGTCCTGGCGTACTTTCCCTTCAAACTGAAACGGAATGGTAACGATACCAACAGTCAGGATGTCTCTTTCTTTTGCCAATTGCGCGATGACCGGGGCAGCGCCGGTTCCGGTTCCGCCGCCCATCCCTGCGGTGATGAAAACCATTTTGGTATTGGTGTCGAGCATTTTTTCAATCTCGGCAATGCTTTCGATAGCAGATTGCTGGCCTACTTCAGGATTCGCACCTGCGCCAAGTCCTTCAGTCAGGTTGACACCCAATTGGATTTTGTTCGGTACTGCACTGTTTTGCAAAGCCTGGGAATCGGTGTTGCAGACAATGAAGTCGACGCCTTTAATTCCCTGCTTGAACATGTGGTTGATCGCGTTGCTTCCGCCTCCGCCTACACCGATAACTTTGATCACATTTGATTGGTTCTTTGGTAAATCAAATGAAATACTTCCGATTTCTGAGTTGCTATTCATAATCTATGGTATTTGTTTTATTTTCTTCTGCTTCTGTTTGTTTGTCTTGACTGTAATTATTCTGCGTTGTCCAAAAAGTCCTTGATCTTATCGACATATTTGTCAAAAAACGACCGTCGTATTTTGGTCTCGGTGGTTTCAGTCTCTTTGCTGTTGACGCTGACTTCGACTTTTGTTTCCACTTCGGTTTCGACCGGTTTTTCATAAAACTGCTCGACGACCGGTTTTTGGATGATGATTGGCGCGGCAATTGGCTCGGCGTCCATTTTCACGGCGCTTTGTGTTTTGTTGCCAATGCTGTTCATCACCAAACCAACGGCTGTCGCGTATAATGGGCTCGAAATTTCCTCATCCGAATTGCCTGCAAGGTGTTCGTTCGGGTAACCGATCCTGGTATCCATTCCGGTGATATATTCGACCAATTGCTTGATGTGCTTTAAGTTGGCGCCGCCGCCTGTCAGCACAATTCCAGCAATCAGTTTCCTTTTTGAATCTTCATGTCCGTATGCCTTGATTTCTGAAAACACTTGTTCAATGATTTCCACGACACGCGCATGGATGATTTTCGAAAGGTTTTTCAACGAAATCTCTTTTGGTTCTCTTCCTCTTAAACCAGGAATCGAAACGATTTCATTGTCTTTATTTTCACCTGGCCATGCCGATCCGAATTTCACTTTCAGCAATTCCGCCTGTTTTTCAATAATCGAACAGCCTTCTTTGATGTCGTCGGTGATGACATTTCCACCAAAAGGAATCACAGCCGTATGGCGAATGATGCCGTCTTTGAAAATCGCCAAATCCGTTGTTCCGCCACCGATATCAATCAGTGCGACGCCGGCTTCTTTTTCTTCCTGGCTCAATACTGCATCGGATGAAGCCAATGGTTCCAATGTCAATCCTGACAATTCGATACCAGAGCTTTGGATGCAACGCCCGACATTCCTGATCGATGACGCTTGCCCGACAACGACATGGAAACTTGATTCCAAACGTCCGCCATACATGCCGATTGGTTCTTTGATCTCCGATTGCCCGTCGATTTTGAATTCCTGCGGCAATACGTGGATGATTTCCTCGCCTGGCAACATCGCCAATTTATTGACTTGATCAATCAAAAGTTGGATGTCATTTCCGCCAATCACTTCCTCCGGATTGCTCCTCGAGATGTAATCGCTGTGCTGTATGCTGCGGATGTGCTGTCCGGCAATCCCGACAACGACATCTTTGATTTTGTACCCTGAATTGGCTTCCGCTTCGGCAACTGCCTGTTGGATCGACTGGATGGTTTGCGTGATATTATTGACCACGCCGCGTGCCACGCCAAGGCTTTTTGATTTTCCGACACCCAGGATTTCCAGTTTGCCGTACTCATTCTTCTTGCCGATCATCGCGACAATTTTTGTTGTCCCAATGTCTAATCCGACTGCAATGTTCTCTTTTTCCATAACCTCTTATTTAGTGCAGACTACCTGTTGCGTGAACTTCAGGTTTATCATTTTGTAATTATTTATCGAACTGTCCAAAACCGCCTTTTGGAAGAATGCCTTATAATTGCTGAATTTCTTTTCCATATTGATCGTTTTACCGAAGTCAATGTCGTATTTGAAATTCCTGTTCTTCATTATAACGTTCCCGGTAGGCGAAATCTGCACACCGATGATGTTTTTTTTCAAAAAATCATCTTTGTGGATCAGCCTGAACATTTCGGAAATGTCTGCCCTGTTTTTATCATTTATTTCACCCGAAACTATCGGAACCCTTGCCGTAAAATTATCCGATAACGGCATTGTATTCCCCTTATAATCAATATAGAAGGAACCGTTCTCATCAAATACTCTGGCGATTGGAGTTTTTTGTTTTACAACTGCCTTAAGCACACCATCTATACTCACAAAAACCTCCGATTTTTCAATCATCTCGTGGCTGTTGATTGCCTTTTCCAGTTTGTTCAAATCTAATTTATCTTTACGAATGGAGCGCGCGTCGTTTTTATTTTCTATTAACAATTTATTAACCGTTTCGTTGGTCACAAAAACGTTGTCGTCATTTGTAAAAACCACGACAGATTTAGTCAATTTCCTGTGTTCGTTGCGTTTGGAAGTGAACGAAAAAAGGAAAATCACCAATGCGAACATCAGCACCAATCGCACGTTTGTCCAATTGAAAAATCTCATAATAATGCCTGTTTTATAGGTTCAACCAATTCGCCGATATCACCCGCGCCGATGGTCACGATTATTTTCGCCTCACTTTTTAAAATCGCGGAAATCAAATCTGTTTTTGACACGAGTTTTTTATTCGGGTTTGTCATTTTATCCATCAGCCATTGTGATGTAATTCCCGCCATCGGCAATTCCCGTGCAGGATAAATATCCAATAAGATCACTTCGTCGAATTTCGAAAGGCTTTTTGCAAAATCGTCGGCAAAATCCTTTGTCCTGCTAAACAGATGTGGCTGGAAAATGGCCAGCACTTTTTTATTGGGATACAATTCCGTTACCGCCTGATGCACCGCATTGATTTCGGTCGGATGATGCGCATAATCGTCTATGAAAACCAAATCCTTCGTCTTGATCTGGTAGGAAAACCTTCTTTTGATGCCACGGAACGACAATAAAGCTTTAGCGATGTCTTCGGTTGGGGTGCCAAACTTTTTAGCCATCGCCAAAGCCATTACTGCGTTCGTGAGATTGTGTTTTCCGGGCAGGGCAAACTGCAAATCGGTGATGATTTCCGTCGGCGTCTGCACGTCAAAAATATATTGTGAATTTTCTATCCTAATGTTGAAAGCCTTATAATCCGCGGCGTCATTGACTGCAACAGTATTTCCATCCAATGGCAAACCTTTGGCAATGAAAAGATTTTTCGGGTCTTCAGTTTTGTGTGCAAATTCAACGAACGATGCCTCAATCGAGGCGCTGTCGCCATAAATGTCCAGATGATCAGCATCCATTGATGTCACGCACGCAATATTTGGGTGCAAATGCAGGAACGAACGGTCAAATTCATCGGCTTCGACAACCGTGATGGTTTTTCCGTTTCCAATCAGGTTTGAATTGTAATTTTCGACGATTCCGCCCATAAATGCAGTAACATCGGCACCGCTTTCGTATAAAATATGCCCGAGAATACTCGAGGTTGTAGTCTTTCCATGTGTTCCGGCAACGGCAAAACAAAATGTATCTTTGGTGATGATGCCGAGCACTTCTGCCCTTTTCTTTAATTGGTAATCGCGCTCAATGAAGAAATTCCACTCGGCATGCGTCCTTGGGACAGCCGGCGTAATGATGACCAATGTATTTTCTGGCGTAAAAGTAGGCGGAATCAAATCAATGCGTTCCTCAAAATGAATCGCAATCCCGCTGGCAATGAGTTCACCGGTAAGTGCTGTTGGCGTTTTGTCGTAACCCGCGACGTTTTTTCCGATATTTTTAAAATACCTGGCCAAAGCACTCATCCCGATGCCTCCAATTCCGATGAAATAGACGTTATGTATTTCTTTTAGATTCACTTTTGACTTTAGTCTTTTATCAGTTTGATTATTTCTTCTACAATATCTTGTGTCGCGTTTATTTTTGCCAGCTTTTTGATGTTTTCGCTCAAGCTTTCCTGAAGTTTTTGGTCATTCAGCAGGTTGTTGAAAACATTGTTGAACTGTGTATCGAGCTCCGATTCCCTGATTAAAATCGCACCGCCTTTATCGACGATGGCTTTTGCATTCTTGGTTTGGTGGTCTTCGGCAACGTTTGGCGACGGAATAAAAACAACCGGCTTCCCAATAATGCACAATTCCGAAACCGATGATGCTCCGGCACGTGAAATCACGATATCGGCTGCGGCATATACCAAATCCATCCGGTCAATAAAAGCCAAGACCTGGATGTTTTCGTTGTCATTGAAATGCTTGTATTCCTCAAAATAAAATTTACCGCATTGCCAAATCACCTGAACGCCTTGAGATGAAAAATCAATTACCTCCTTGGCTATCAATTGGTTGATTCTTCTGGCGCCGAGGCTTCCGCCAAGGACCAGCAGTGTTTTTTTATTGGTATCCAGATTAAAATAGGCGATTGCTTCTTCCCTTTTATCGTGAATGCCAATCAAATCCTGGCGCACGGGATTCCCGGTCAGGACCATTTTGTCTTTTGGGAAAAACCGCTCGAGGTTTTCATAAGCCACACAAATCATATTGGCTTTTTTGCCCAGTAATTTGTTTGTGATTCCGGGAAACGAATTCTGCTCCTGGACAACTGTCGGAATTCCGGCTATGGCGGCAACCTGCATCAGCGGACCGCTGGCAAAACCCCCAGTTCCAATGACGACATCCGGTTTGAAATTTCTGATGATGGTTCGCGCTTTTAATAAGCTTGAAATCAGTTTCACAGGAAAAAGTGTGTTGTCGAAAGTCAGCCGCCGTTGCAATCCCGCAATCCACAATCCTTTGATTTTATAACCGGCTTGCGGCACTTTCTGCATTTCCATTTTGTCTTTGGCACCGACAAAAAGGAACTCGGCGTCAGGGAATCGCGCCTTTAATTCATTCGCAATGGCGATTGCCGGGTAAATATGACCTCCGGTTCCGCCGCCGCTTAATATGAATCTGTGTCCTGACATTTTAGGTTTTTAGGTTCGCTTCGCTCATCGATTGTTAGATTATTAAAACCTAATATTGGCTTCGCTGATTTTATTTTTTAATTACTTCATTTTTTCTTCAGGACTGCGTTCATCGGGTTTGACGACAAGCTTTCCTCTATTGAATAATTTTCTCCTTCAGGCTGTTCGCCTTGCGGATTTAAGGCCGCAGTTCTCATCGCTTCTTCTGCAGCTTCTTCGCGGGCGATTTGCTGGTCTATCAGGCGTTGCATGACTTCGCTGCGTTGTTCTTTTTCTTCAAGTTCGGCAGCGATTTCCTCTTCTTTTTTGGTTACGCCAATGATGATGCCGAGTGCAATACACGTCATCCATATCGAACTTCCTCCACTACTGATTAATGGCAACGGCTGGCCTGTCACGGGAAGCAATTCGACTGCGACCGCCATATTGATCAAAGCCTGAAAAATGATCGGGAAACCGAGCCCGACGACGACGAGTTTGCCGAAAAGCGAATTCGATTTGTGCGCCGCGACGATAAACCTGAAGAACAGCAACAAGTATAAAAGCAATACGCCCAAACCGCCGATCAATCCCCATTCTTCAACGATAATCGCGTAGATGAAATCGGAAGACGATTGCGGCAGGAAGTTTTTCTGTACGCTTTTTCCTGGACCCAATCCATAAATCCCGCCCGAAGCGATAGCGATTTTCGCTTTTTCAATTTGGTAATGCTCGTCTTCGACATCTTTGTCGCCACCTTTTGCGGTAAAACTTTCCAAACGGTTTTCCCAGGTGTTGACACGGCTGAAGAATTTGGAATCCGGAAAGGCTTTTCCCAAAACGATGAAAAATGTCAAAGCGACAATTCCCGCGGCCAGAATGACACCGATATATTTTAATGGATATTTCCCGATGAAAACCAGCATCAATACCATCGCAAACATCAATGCCGCCGTCGAGAAATTTGCGGGAAGAATGAATGCCAACGTCACGAAAACCGGCGTCCACAATTCCCAAAGTGACGATTGGAACGTCACGGGCGCTTCACGTTTCTTGGACAAATACCTGGCGACGAAAATCATCAGGACTATCGATGCCAAAGTAGAAGTCTGGAATGTGATTCCGATGAACGGCACCTGGATCCAACGGGCTGCGTTGGCACCGGCGATGACCGTTCCTTTGACCAAAGTATAGCCCAATAGCAACCAAACGATTGGCAAGGCAATCATGGATATTCCGCGGAAATAATGATACGGCACTTTATGCACCCAGTAAATCATGCAGAAACCGATCAGCACATGGGCGAAATGTTTGACCAAGTACGCAATCGTGTTTCCGGTGCCATGGCCCATGTAGGCCAGGTTGCTGCTCGCGCTGAAAACCGGCATAAATGAAAACAACGCCAGCAGTGCCACGAATGACCAGATGACTTTATCTCCTTTTAATTTGCTTAGTAATTCAACCATGATTTATTTTCAATTTTTATTTTTAACTCTGAAGCCCTAGCCCTGATAGAAGCGGAAATCCTTTTTGAGGTTTTTGCCGAAAAAAGATTGTAGCGGATAGCGGGAAATAGCTACTGATAGTTTTATAAATTCTGCACCGCTTGCTTAAACTGTCTTCCTCTGTCTTCGTAATTTTCGAACAAATCGAAACTCGCGCAAGCCGGAGACAATAAAACCGAATCGCCTTTTTCCGTTAATCTTTGCGCCATTTTGACCGCATCCTGCATGTTTGCGACTTCAATCATCACATCGACGACGTTGCCGAAAGCATCGATGATTTTCTTGTTGTCGACGCCGAGGCAAATGATCGCCTTGACTTTTTCGCGCACGAGCGACATCAGTTCGGTGTAATCATTTCCTTTGTCGACACCGCCGACAATCCAAACCGTAGGCGTGTTCATGCTGTCCAGGGCAAAAAAGGTAGCGTTGACATTGGTGGCTTTTGAATCGTTGATGTATTGCACGTTCTGGATTTTCAGGACTTTCTCAAGCCTGTGCTCAACGCCCTGAAAATTCGAAAGGCTTTCGCGAATGGCCGATTTCCTGATCTGCATCAGTTTGGCCACGGAAGTTGCCGCCATCGCATTTTTCATATTGTGCTTGCCTTCAAGCGCAATATATTCGGTTTCCATGATGAATTCTTCCTCGTTGATGTTGATTTCCATTGTGTCGTTTTTTATAAATGCTCCCTTGTCATATGTTTTCATAAGCGAAAAAGGAATTAGTTGTGCTTTAGTCTTGTTGTTTTTGAGCCATTCGGCTATGGCTTCGTCGTCGCCATCGTAAATCAGATAATCTTTTTTTGTCTGGTTCATCGTAATCCGAAATTTCGAATCGATGTAATTTTCATATTTGTAATCGTAACGGTCCAAATGATCCGGACTTAAATTCGTGATGATCGCGATGTGCGGCTTATAATCGACAATGCCATCGAGCTGGAAACTGCTTAATTCGAGTACGTAATAATCGTATTCGTCTTCCGCGACCTGCCAGGCAAAGCTTTTTCCGATGTTGCCGCCGAGCCCGACGTTCAATCCGCCGGTTTTGAGCAAATGATAGGTCAGCATTGTCGTTGTCGTTTTCCCGTTGCTTCCCGTGATTCCGATGGTCACAGCTTTTGTAAATGGCGCGGCGAATTCGATTTCTGAAATCACCGGGATTTTCTTTTCATGCAGCTTTTTGACGATTGGCGATTTATCGGGAATTCCGGGGCTTTTCATGACGATATCGGCATTCAATATCAGGCTTTCCGTATGGGTTTCCTCTTCCCATTTGATTCCATTAATGATCAGAACTTCTTTGTAATTGTCTTTTATTTTTCCGAAATCGGATACGAACACGTCATATCCTTGCTTTTTGCCGAGAATTGCTGTCCCGACGCCGCTTTCGCCTCCGCCCAAAATCACAAGTCTTTTCATCTCACTGATTTTATATTTGTGATAGGAGTTCGATGCAATTCGCTTTTTTTCATCGGAAAAATATTTTAGTGCTCTCGTGTCATTATCTCAGTTTAAGTGTGACAATGGATAAAATGGCCAATAATATTCCGACAATCCAGAAGCGTACAACGATTTTACTTTCGTGGTAGCCTTTTTTCTGGTAATGATGGTGCAATGGCGACATCAGGAAAATCCGCTTGCCTTCGCCATATCTTTTCTTGGTGAATTTGAAATAGCTGACCTGCAGCACGACGGAGAAATTCTCGACCAGGAAGATTCCACATAACAATGGGATCAACAGTTCTTTTCGGACAGCAATGGCCAAAACGGCGATGATCCCGCCAATGGTCAAACTTCCCGTATCGCCCATAAATACTGCTGCGGGATACGAATTGTACCACAGAAAACCAATCAGCGCCCCGACAAAAGCAGCGATAAAAACGGTCATTTCTCCCGAATTCGGGATATACATGATGTTGAGATAGCTTGAGAAAATGATGTTACCCGAAACGAATGTGAAAATCCCGAGCGCGAGTACCGATATGGCCGATGTTCCGGCCGCGAGCCCGTCGATGCCATCGGTGAGATTGGCGCCATTTGACACCGCGGTGATGATAAAAATCACGATTGGGATGAAAATCAGCCATGCCCATTTTTCGTAGCCTTCGCCTGTCCATGCTAATAGTTCGGCGTAGTCAAATTCGTTGTTTTTAAAGAATGGGATGGTTGTAGCAGTCGACTTTTCCTCAACGTCTGCCTGGCGGATGACATTTTCAGTCTGGTTGAAATTGATGGTGTTTTTGCCCGTATCTTTCCTGACAGTCACGCCAGGATTAAAATACAAAACCACACCGACTATCAATCCCAGTCCAACCTGCCCGATGACTTTAAAAACCCCTTTTAATCCTTGTTTGTCTTTTTTGAAAATCTTGATATAGTCATCCACAAAACCGATTGTTCCCATCCAAAGCGTGGTCACGACCAATAAAACAATATAAATATTGTTCAGTTTTGCCAACAGCAATACCGGAATCAACGTTGCGATGATGATGATCAGCCCACCCATTGTTGGCGTCCCTGCTTTTTGCGTTTGACCTTCAAGTCCCAATTCACGGACGGTTTCACCAACCTGTTGGTTCCTCAAAAAGTTGATGATGCGTTTTCCGTAAATCGTGGAAATCATCAATGAAAGCAGCACTGCCAATCCCGACCTGAACGTGATGTATTGAAAAACACCGGCTCCGGGAATGTTTAAGGTTTTGTCTAAGTATTCAAAAAAATAGTATAGCATAATTTCTATTTATTGAGTTCGCCCAAAATTTCTTTCACTGTTTCCATATCATCAAAATGGTGGCGCACGCCCTTGATTTCCTGATAGGTTTCATGTCCTTTCCCTGCAATGAGGATAATGTCTTCGGGCCCTGCGAGTTGGCAGGCCACTTTTATCGCTTGTTTCCTGTCGGTGATGGCGATGGTTTTCCTGTGATTTTGTGGTTCGACACCTGCTTCCATTTCAGCAATGATATCAACCGGATCTTCGCTTCTCGGATTGTCAGAAGTCAGGATGGTTTTGTTGCTCAATGTCGAGGCGATGTTTGCCATGATCGGGCGTTTCGTACGATCGCGATCGCCGCCACAGCCAATAACCGTAATGAGTTGCTCGTTTTTGGTGCGGATGTCATTGATCGTTTTCAATACGTTTTCCAAAGCATCAGGCGTATGCGCATAATCGACAATGGCCGTAATTTGTTGGTCGGAAACAATAAACTGGAATCTTCCCGATACGCTTTCGAGTTCTGATATCAATCGCAGCACTTCGAGGTTTTCGAGTCCGAGTTCGACGGCCGTCCCGTATATCGCGAGCAAATTATAAGCGTTGAAAGTACCGATCAATCGCGCCCAAACTTCATTGTCATTGATTTTCAAAAGCAAACCGCTCAATTGGTTTTCGAGGATTTGCGCTTTGTAATCGGCATATGTTTTCAGGGCGTAAGTCAGTTTTCGCGCTTTCGTATTCTGCATCATGACAATGCCGTTTTTGTCGTCAACATTCGATAACGCAAATGCGGACGCAGGCAAATTGTCGAAAAACGACTTCTTCACATCGCGATATTCGGCGAAAGTGTCGTGGTAATCAAGATGGTCGTGCGACAAATTCGTGAATACGCCGCCGGCAAAATTCAAGCCTTCAGTCCGTTTCTGGTGAATGCCGTGCGAGCTGACTTCCATAAAGCAATATTCGGCGCCGATTTCGTTCATTTCCGCGAGATAGCGGTTGATGGTCAATGAATCGGGCGTGGTATGTGTCGCTTTGTATTCAGTATCGTCGACCATGATTTTCACTGTCGAAATCAGGCCGGTTTTGAAGCCCGCTTTTTTGAATAGTTGGTATAATAATGACGCAACGGTGGTTTTTCCGTTTGTACCGGTAATGCCTACGAGTTTTAAATTCTGCGATGGATTGCCATAATAATTCGCAGCGATGAAAGCCAAAGCCCTATTGGTATCTTTGACCTGAATGTATGTCACGCCAGGAAAAATGGTTTCCGGAAAAGTATCGCAAACCACGGCAACGGCGCCAAGCGCAATCGCAGTTTCAATATAATCGTGCCCATTGGAAACAGTACCGCGAATTGCTACAAAAATATCATTCGTGTCAATTTTCCTCGAATCAAAATCTATTTTGTCGATAGCGATATCCGTCGGTCCTTTTACGGCTTCGATCGCGACTTTATATAATATGTCTTTCAGGATCATCACGATAATTCGAGGATTATGGTTTTGTTCTTGTCTAATGATTCGCCCGGTCTCAGGGATTGCCTTTTGACTTTCCCGACACCGATGACTTTTACTTTCATTCCTAAATTCCCAAGCATTGCGACAGCATCCATTCCGGCCATTCCTTGTAGGTTTGGCACAAGTGGTTGCTTTTTGTTTGCTTTGGTGTAATACTCATTATAATTGTTTTCCTGCTTCGCGTCCTTGCGATTCAGGTTTTTGACTTCGTTTGTCGATGGCGCATCGGTAAAAATCTTTTGCGCGATGCGTTTGAAAACCGGCCCGGCCACATCGGCACCGTAATAATTATTTTTTGATGTGTTTGGATTATGGACTACAACAATGCAGGAATATTTCGGGTTTTCGGCGGGGAAATACCCAACGAAAGACGAAATGTAATGCTTTTCCGAGCCGCCATTTTTTGCGTAATTCGCCTGCGCCGTTCCTGTTTTTCCGGCCATTGAAAAATCTTTGGAATACAATTTTGCGCCGGTTCCTTTTTTGACGACATTTTGCATGACTGCGCGCAATTTCAATAAAGTTTCCTGCGAGCAAACTTTCGGGTTCATGACTTCCGTTTTGAATTTCTTAATCGTACGATTCCATTCCTTGATTTCAGAAACGAATTGTGGCTTGACCATTACGCCATTATTCGCAACAGAATTGTAGAACGTCAGTGTCTGCAGCGGCGTAATCGAAACGCCATAACCGAATGCCATCCAAGGCAGCGAAAGGGAACTCCAGTGCTTGTCGCCCGGCTGCGGCACATAAGGATAACCTTCACCCTGGATTGGAAGTCCGAGGCGTTTGTTTAATCCGTAACCATTCAAATGATCGACAAATTGTTTCGGGTCATTTTTGTAATTGTTGTACACGGCCTGTACCAACACTGTGTTTGACGACACTTCAAAGCCGCGTGCCAGTGAAATCTTGCCATAGCCGCCTTCGTGCGAATCGCGGACTTTCTTTCCAAAATAAGTCACAATTCCGCCCTGACTGTCGAAAACAGCGCTGGTGTCTATTTTTTTGTCTTCGAGCAAGGTCATCAAATCGGCGAGCTTATATGTCGAACCCGGTTCGTGGGATTCTTTTATTGCGTAATTTTCCCTTTCGTAATAAGTGCTGTCGGTCGATCTGCCAAGATTTGAAATCGCCTTGATTTTTCCCGTTTTGGTTTCCATTACCACAACACAACCATGATCGGCGTCATATTCCTGCAATTGTTTCAGCAAAGCGTGGTGTGCAATATCCTGGATATAGACGTCAATGGTGGAAATGATGTCGTAACCATCCTGCGGATCGACCTCATTGACATCCCGTATTGGTTTCCATTGTCCTTTGGCGATTTTTTGCTTGAGGACTTTTCCGTCTTTTCCGTTCAGGTATTTACTATAAGCGAGCTCGATGCCTTTCCCATCCGTTTTTCCTGTTGGCGTAAGCCTTTCATACCCGATAGTCCGTTCAGCTATTTCGCCAATTGGATGTTCGCGGACTGTGCGTTGTTCGATGATGATGCCGCCTTTGTAAGCGCCGAGATTGAACAGCGGCAAGCTTTTGATGTGCATATAGTCAGTATAACTCAAATCACGGGCGACAAGCAAATAACGATTTTTGTTGGACCGCGCTTTCCTCAATTCGGAAAGATACATGCCGCTTGGTTTTCCGAACATCAGCGCAAGCGAATCGGCAAGCGGTTTGACATTTTTTTCAAAATCGACTGCTTTTGGCGCGACCGCATCAAAACGGATGTTGTAATTTGGAATCGAAGTTGCGAGCAGGCTGCCGTCGGCAGAGTAAATGTTTCCTTTATTGGCGGGAATGACAAAATTCCGAACCGAGCGCTGCTTGGCCAGCTTCCTGTAATAGTCGCCTTCCACCCATTGGATGTTGGTCAGCTTTACCGTAATCGCAATCGCCATGATGAACATGAAAAATGCAACGAGGTAAATCCTATAGGAAATATGTTTGTCTTCTACTGCCATAGTTTGCTGAAAAATCCTTTATCTTCTTCTTTTTTGACTTTTATTTTTTGTGGCGGAACCGATGACGGAAATATCTGTTTCGCTTCCATTTTTTCCGACACTGTGGATTCCATTTTGAGCTTCATCAGTTCGGAACGGCGGTCTACAAATTCAGAGCGCAGTTCTTTTACCTCATTCGACAATTCTGCAATCCTGAATACTTTCTGCTCAAACCTGTTTGTATTGGCAATCATGATAATCGCAAGACAAATCAGGAAAACGATGAAACGCCAGTTTTTTAAGGCATCTTCCTTAATCAGGAATCTTGCTTTTAATATGTCGTAAATGTTGTGTTTCATCTTCCTTAAATCTTTTCAGCGACACGTAATTTGGCACTTCTTGCCCTGTTGTTGATCCTGATTTCGGCATCGTCAGGAACGATAAGTTTCTCAATAGTCTTGAACGGGACTGAAAAATTTCCAAAGAAATCGCGCTCAGGCTCGCCCTCAAACATGCCGTTTTTCATGAATCTTTTAACCAATCGGTCTTCCAATGAATGGTATGAAATGACGCTTAATCTGCCGCCCGGTTTTAAAATATCCAACGACTGCTCGAGAAATTCCTTGAGCACTTCCATTTCCTGATTGACCTCAATGCGAATGGCCTGATAAATCACGGCGAGTATTTTATTGGCTTTATGCCCGGGCAGAAAACGGCTCAACACCATTTTCAGCTCTTCAGTATTTTTTATCGGTTGCTCTTCACGCGCTTCAATAACGACTCTTGCAATGGCCGGCGCATTTTTGAGTTCACCGTAATCGAGAAAAACCCTTTTCAGGTTGGCATCGTCATATTCGTTGACGACTTTATAGGCATCGAGGTTGTTTTTCTTGCTCATGCGCATGTCGAGTCCGGCATCGAAACGCGTGGAAAATCCACGTTCGGCGACATCAAACTGGTGTGATGAAACGCCTAAATCAGCGAGAATCCCGTCGACATTTTTCACATTGTGGAAGCGGAGAAATCTTTTGAGGAACCTGAAATTTTCGTTGATTAATATGAATCGGTCGTCGTCAATGGTATTGGCCAATGCATCTTCATCCTGGTCGAAAGCAAATAGTTTTCCGTTTGGCCCGAGCTTGCTGAGAATTTCGCGGGAATGTCCGCCGCCGCCAAAAGTCACGTCGACATAAATCCCGTCCGGGTTGATGTCAAGCCCGCCAACGGATGCATGAAGCAAAACCGGATTATGATATTCCATTGTCGTTATCATTAATATTTCCCATTACATCTTCGGCCAAATCTGCAAAATCAACCACCGAATCGTCAATTGCTTTCTCATACGAATCCTTATCCCAGATCTCGATGATATTCACTGCGGACGAAAGCACGACATCTTTGGACACGGACGCAAAAACAACCAGGTCTTTCGGAATCAGCAATCGTCCCAATGCATCGATTTCAACGATTTTCACCCCGGCGGTAAACCTGCGGATGAAGTCGTTGTTTTTCTTGACAAAGCGATTGAGTTTGTTGATTTTCTGCATCATCACATTCCATTCCTGCATTGGGTACAATTCGAGGCAAGGCTGAAAAACCGAGCGCTTCAGGACAAAGCCATCCTGAAGAGAAGCAGCGATTTGCTTCTTCAGCGGCGCAGGCAGCATCAGCCTTCCTTTGGCGTCCACTTTGCATTCATATGTCCCGACAATTGTTTCCAAGAATGAATTTGTTTTGAATATCAGCAAAAATATAAAAATAATTACCACATTTTACCACATAATACCACTTTGTTGATAAGTTTTACCACATTAGCATTGCCATCAATTGTTGCCTATGGGTTTGAGAACCAGTTTATTTTAACGTATTGTTAAGAATTATGAATTTTTGAATAATAACCGTCTGATAAACCTTAATTTTTACATTTTTTTTGATTTATCTTAAAATTCCGGAAAATAGTTCACAGGACAATTTTTGGCTTTACATTGATGCTTAGATTGTTAGTATGTTCAGAAGAAACAGGTAAGTTTGTTTGTGATTTATATTAAAATAATCTATAAAATCATATATTTGTGAGAATCTGAAAGCAGTTTTTATAATGGAGCATCACTTGGTAAAAGACGGAAAATACACCTATTTTGAAGCGGGCGAAGGCACGCCGATTATTGTCCTGCATGGCCTTATGGGCGGCTTGAGCAACTTTGACGCGATCGCAGACTATTTCCCGAAAAAAGGCTACAAAGTCATCATTCCCGAATTGCCAATCTATACCCAAAACATTCTTAAGACCAACGTGAAGGCATTCGCGAAATTTGTAAAGGATTTCATCACTTACAAAGGATTCGAACGTGTCATTTTATTAGGAAATTCCCTTGGCGGACACATTGCGCTTTACCATACCAAAATGTACCCTGAGAAAATGTCAGGGCTTATCATTACAGGAAGTTCAGGGCTTTACGAAAGTGCCATGGGCGACAGCTATCCTAGGCGCGGCGATTATGATTACATCACTAAAAAAGCCCAGGCTGTCTTTTACGACCCAAAAATCGCAACAAAGGAAATGATTGATGAAGTATATGCTATGGCCAACGACCGCATCAAACTGATCAAGACCCTGACGATTGCCAAAAGCGCCATCCGACACAATATGGCCAAGGATTTGCCAAAAATGCACGTGCCAACCTGCATCATCTGGGGTAAAAACGACACGGTGACACCGCCGGATGTGGCTGAGGAATTCCACCATTTATTGCCAAACTCCTCTTTATTCTGGATTGACAAATGCGGACATGCCGCAATGATGGAATGCCCTGAGGAATTTAATGAAATCATGTACACCTGGCTTCAGACCAATCCTGAAATAGGTTTAAAATAACCACAAATGAAAATCACAACCGCCGAATTCATCATCAGCAATTCTGAAGTGGACAAATGCCCGAAGGATTTTTTGCCGGAATATGCATTTATCGGCCGGTCAAATGTTGGGAAATCGTCACTGATCAACATGCTGACGAACCATAAAAACCTTGCTAAAACTTCCGGAAGGCCTGGAAAAACGCAATTGATCAACCATTTTAAGATCAACAACAACTGGTTTCTCGTCGATTTGCCGGGTTACGGTTATGCGCGGGTTTCCAAAAAGACAAAATCTGTTTTCCAGCAGTTCATCACTGATTATTTTGAGAAAAGAGAGCAATTGGTTTGTGCTTTTGTGTTGATTGACATCCGCCACGAAGCGCAGAATATCGATATTGAATTCATGGCTTACCTTGGTGAAAGCGAAATACCATTCTGCATCATTTTCACAAAAGCCGATAAAATCAGCCGCGTCAAAATCGATATGCATGTTGCTGCCTATAAAAAGAATATGTTTGCCAACAACTGGGCTGAAATGCCGCATTATTTCGTGACTTCCGCTACGGAACAGACCGGAAAAGAAGAGTTGCTTTCCTACATTGATGAAGTGAATGCCGAGGTTTTTAAAAACAACAGTGAATTTTAGCATGAAGAAAGGCCTTATTTCTTTATTGTTGCTCATTGCATTTTCCAGTTGCAACATCAGCAGTTATCAATTGTACAATATCGACCAAACCAATGGCATTGATTTTTCAAAAGGGAAATGGCTGATTGGCGAAATTGAAGCCAATCCAAAATACAAAGACGAGCTTTCCAAACTGATTTTCAAAGACTTTACCGGATATCTTGGTGACCGGATGCATTATGCTTTAAATGAGACGCTGTTGATTTCCGGCAAAACGCCTTTCAGTCCGGGCAAAAAGCAAATCAAGGACTTGAAAAATGGAACCGGTTACGATTTCTTCATCAATATCAAATGCAAGGATACGAGAAGTGACGACAGTAATTTTGAAGTCATTGAGCACAATTATTACCTCATCCAAATGTCATATGCGTTGGTTACGCTTGAAGTGTACGACTTAAATAAAGGCACGATTGTCTATACGCAAACTGCCAGCGGAAGAATTGATGAAGACAACAGTATTTCCTTCAGGCCATCCTATAATGT
>Ga0193753_10000026_pt1 | contig 173294 bp, 151 predicted proteins | sample H1c2metaG_FD_144925 | JGI IMG/M metagenome (GOLD analysis project Ga0193753, IMG submission 144925) | Soil microbial communities from a riparian zone of the East river system, Colorado, United States - H1c2 | ecosystem: Environmental > Terrestrial > Soil > Riparian zone | place: USA: East...
CGGATGAAGCGACACGGAATCGAAGCACCGAGAGTCCCACCGAGAGTCCCACCGAGAGTCGCACCGAGTCGCGCGACGCCGCGACAGCTCGATGCGACAAACGCGACGGTGGTAATGCGGTAATACTCATCAACGTATTGTAATACCGATACTTATAGAGCGGGCCCATCCGGGCCCGCTCTTTGCTTTGGTCGACCTCGGTTTGATCGTGGCTACTGCCCCCACCCGCCAGCAGCGAGACTCCGAGTGTTTTCCTCCCGCGCCTTTCGAATCGACTTTGCCGGCCTGCTGTTCGTGTTGCTCGCTGCCATTGGTGTAGCGACGCCAAGCAGCCTCGTGGCGCAGGCCAAGCCCATGACGATCACGTCGCTCAATGGGATGACGTACATGGGGTCTTCGGACGAGGAGACTTGCTACTACAGTGGCGAGTGCGAGACCCACACGGTGCGGCACTATCTGTTCAACTTCACCGTGAAAAACACGGGGAGCGATGCGCGCTACTTGTACGTGTCTCCGGGATGTTCGTACTGCTCGCCACCGGCGGGCGGACGCGGTTCGTTGGATCCCAACCAAACGGCATCGGTGTACGTCTACGCCGATTTTCCGGAGTCCCAGTCAGGGTCGGCCACCGTCGGCCTTACTGTTGCGGCGGCGGCGGCGACTGGCTGGACTTACAACTACTCCACGAACAGCTACGAACCCACCGGCTATCAGTTACTCGATCCATGGGACTCGTACAGCGTTCCGATCACAGTGGCGAGTGGTGTCGCCACCTTACCGCCGATCCCAGCGGACTTCAGGCCCGCTGTCACTCCCAAGACGACGACGGAGATCATTCCCTTCTCAGCGGCTCTCAGTCGTTCATTCACAATTCAGAACGCTGGAACACGCTCGGCGACCTACGCGATCACGGCCGCGTGTGGAAGCATTTCGAACTGCGCGCCGAGCAAAACATCGACGACGTTGGCGCCCGGTGCGACGGACGCAGTCTCGGTGAGTTTCACGTCACCGGGGACGGTGAGTGCCAGTAATGTCGTGCAGTTGATCGCCGCGGCGACCAATACCGGGAGCCAAGGAATCGCGGACACTGGCTCGCGACCCACCGCGACACCGGCGCTCCGACCATCGGTCGGTCCGAAGAACGGGAGTCCGGTGAAAGCCTTGGACGGAATCGGTTCGGCGACGTTCAATGTCAGCAACAACGGGCAACTCTCGGACGGATTTACCTATACACCAATTTGCGAGGGCTGGGCGACCGCCTGTTCAGTGTCGAGCGTCGCGACGGGCGACGGAGAGTACAGCGTCTCGGTGAGTTTCCAAACGCCGGCCGCAATCGGCAGTCCGACCTATCCAACCGCAACAATTCGGCTCATTGCAACACTCGGAATTGCGGCGGATACTGGGTGGGTACCGGCAATCCTCGGGTATACGAAACCAAGCATTACGCCCAAGACGACAAATATCAGCGATCCGGCCGCATTGCTCAAAGTCAGTGGGTTTAACATCACAAACACCGGCAACGTCACCAGTAGCTACTCGTTCGCCGCGAGCTGCACTGGAGCAATCACCAATTGTTGGTCGACCCCCGCTGGTGCGACGGTCGTGCCAGGCGCCACGACAAACTTCACATTGCAGTACAATGCGCCTCCGATGGGTCAGACTGGAACTTTCCGGCTCATCGCGACACACCAGAGTGGCAATTCGGCGTTCGTGGAAGCGGATACGGCGTGGATCAACAGCACAGGTGCTGACGTGGTTGCTCCAGTGCTCACCGTCACAGGGGCGCCGGCAGAAGGGACGTCAACGATCAGCGGTGCTCTGGCAATAGGTGTGAACGCCTGCGACGCGGACGGACAGATCGCAAATCCGACGGCGACGATCAACGGAACAGCAGGGAGCACGACGTTCACATCGATTTCGCAAGGCGGCTGCACCACGGCGAAGACTGGAACCTTTCCGCTCACCGCGCAACCGGGCGCGAATACTCTGGTCGTCGCGGTTAGCGATGGTGCACACACGACCACAACTACGCGTCACTTCACGTACGACGAATCGTACGAAGCGTCTCCCGCGGTCACGTACCAGAATCAGAGTCGCCTCGTTCGCAACGGGATCCAATCGGCGGACACGTTTTACGTCCACAACACCGGTCCCATCGCAATTCAGTATTCAGTTGCCGCCGCGTGTACTGCCCAGTTGCTCAACTGCACGATCTCAAACTCGACACTGACGCTGGCTGCGGGGCAAACCGGAAAGGTGTGGATCACCTATACCACGACGGCGACGGGCCCCACTGCAACAGTGTGGCCGATCGTCAGCTACACTGGAACAACGGGCCGGGCTGTCGTGGTGAACGACGTTTACACGAGCCTCTACGTCGATCAGATCGCGCCCGTGATCACGATGACGTCGCCAGGAAGCGGCGCCACCATCAACTACTTCCCGACGATCGCCATGAACTGGTGCGACGCCGACGGAGTGCTGAACAGCCACACCGTCACACTCGACGGCGCGTCCATCGGGGCCGAGACATTTGTCGCGCAATCGCAGGGCGGGTGCACGTCGGCGGGCGTGTCGTCATGGCCGAATGTGTCAATTGGTTTGGGAACTCACACCGTCGTTGCGACTGCGACCGACGTGTCAGGCCACACGACGACTTCCTCATTGACGTTCACGCTCGCGCTCCCGCCCGTTGCGGACTTCCAACCGCACGTGACGCCTCGGACGTCGTCGGTGTATCTGATCCCGAACACGCAGACAATCACGTGGGCGGTCAAGAACAACGGCACTCGGTCGGCACAATACCATCTGACGCCCGACTGTAGCGCGCTCACCACCGTCGGTGGCTGCCAACTCGATCATTCCGACGTTGCGCTCGCCGCCGGCGCGGTCGACTCGGTGCGCATGACATTCGTCATGACCGCGCTTCCCTCCAGTTCAAAAACGCTCAAACTCATCGCCCGGTACCAGGATATCGTCGGGCGAGCCGCGGCCGATACGGGAACGGTCGCGGGAAACATTCCAACCTTCGCGCAGCTCTATCAGCCGGAGATGTTGTCGCAAACACCGCTGGTCTGGTCCGTCCCGGCGTCGGATGACAACGGGCACTACATCACACTCTTTACTTTCCCGGTGCGGAATGCCGGTGTTGCTCCGGTGACGTACCATGTCGACGTGCAAACCACCGGCGGGTTTGGCTTCGTCCCTTGGCTCATTCCGGCCACCACCATAACGGTCAACCCGGGCGAGACCGTGAACTACATCGTCGAGCCGATGTCGCCGACGAGCGCAGGAATTACTGGCGCGATCACCGTGACCGTGAGTTACAGCGAAGCCGGCCACGGCACGCTGAGCGATTCGAAGACGTCGTACCTGACCACGACGGCGCCGGTGTACGGCCTCGTAGTAACTCCGAAGAATGCTGACCTCCGCGTCAATGCCACTTCCCCCAAGGAAGTTGTGTTCGTCGTGACATCCATGGGAACGAGCAGCATACAGGTGGACGTCAACTTCACCTGCACCGGCCTCGCGACAAACTGCCGGCGGCACACCCCTGGAGGGGATTCCACAGGAACGTTCACACTCGGCGTCGGCCGACCGGGCGACAGCGTGCATATCCGGTTCGACTTGCCGGCCGACACCGTCAATACTCGAAGTGGCCGGGTGACGCTCAGCGCACACGGTCAGGGGACACACACGGACATTGCGGACATGGCAGTTTATTCCGTGTCGCTCGCCGGTGCGTATGGAGTCCGCGTCACTCCGGACAGTGCGGCGAGACCGCCAATTCCTCCTGGCCAGGTGTTCACACAACGCTTTGCGGTCATCAATACTGGGATACAGACTGCGGCGTTCAACCTTACCGTCGCGTGTTCCAACGGAGTCGCCGCGTGCAGTGCGCCGGGAACGCCCTCGTATCACACGGCAAGCTTGATCTCGGGCGACTCGGCGATCGTCGACGTCGTCGGGCACGCGCTGACGCTGGGGATGGCAGGCACGATGCGCTTGACGGCGACGAACGACGCGATTAGCACGGTCTCCGCGACCGGAGTTGTCACGACGACCATCGCCATTCCTCCTCGGATCGCCGTCGAGGCTCGAGGTCTCAACACCGGACCCGCGATTGCTCGCGATCAATGCCTGACGATCGCCGCCGGCGACAACGCGGCATACGAATGCGGTGATCTTCGCATCGTTCATGCGCTGCCGACGACGACGACGATGAACAAGGCGCGCACTCCGGCATTGTTGTACAACAGTGCTCATGCAACGGCGCGCGGCCTCATCGCCGCGGACGTCCTCGTCTCACAAGGACCGCCACTCGGCGGCCTTCATGCGACGCTCGTCATCACGAATGCGGCCGGCAGCCCAGTCACGCTTCCGTACCGGGCCTTCTCCGACACCATTTTCAGCGACACGTCACGCCGGCGATTGGTGATACCGTTCGATGCGAGTGCGATCCAACTCACGTCGGCGAGCCAACCGTTCGGCGCCTTCAAATACATGCTGGAGGTTCGATCGGTCAGCGACACGAGCCAGTTCGCCAAGGATTCCGGAACTGTGATCGTCGTCGATCGGAGCGCGACGCCGTTCGGAAAGGGCTGGTGGTTGGACGGACTCGAGCGACTCAGCATGGTCACACCGGACTCGTTGCAGCGACTGTGGATCGGAGGCGACGGCTCGGCGCGCCTCTACGAACCCGTGCGAGACACGATCCACAGCGACACGATCTGGGTCGTGAAACCAACGCTCGACCGGCCGGACACGCTCACGGTGACACGGTCAGCCGGCGTGACGACGTACCATCGTCATCTGCCGAACGGGGCGCACGTCGATTTCAACGGCTTCGGACAACAGATAGCGACGGTCAATCGCCAAGGCCAAGTGACCTCGTTCGGGTACGACGGAAATCAGAATCTGAGCACCATCACGTTGCCGAAGCCGATCGGGTCGTCGGCGACGCGGACATACACGTTCGGATACACCCAGTTTGGTAGTTCATATCGTCTGACGAGTGTCGACGCGCCGGCCGCCGACACTGTGCGGCATGTCGCCATCCGTTCCGTCGCCGCGACAGATGGTTCGCGTGCGGTTGATCGAATCACCGACGCAGACGGCAAGTACATTGGATTCGAGCTCGAGTCGGACGGGCGCATCAAATCGCGCACCGATCGGCGCGCGTTCAAGACGACATTCGATTTCGAATCAGGGGGTTTGCAGCGAAGTACGCTTGTCATGGCGCCGCAGAACATCGTACATACGTTCTGCGCGGCGGAAACGGCGAGCCTGTCGTCGTGTTTGAGCTCGGGTGGGCTTCCCAAGTCCAGGACAGTGCGCACGCTCTACGACGGACCACGCGACCCGTCCGATGTCCGCGATACTACGGCGTTCTATCTGACGACGTACGGCGCGCCCGCAAAAATCATCGATGCACTCGGTCATGTCACGACCATCGAACGCAAGAATTCAATATGGCCGCTGCTGTCGACGGCGGTGGTGCAGCCGAATCTGCACCGCGTCGAATCGGTGTACGATCCGGCTCGTGCGCTGATCCTGACGACGACCGATGTCAATCCTCTCCGTCGGGCTGCGAGCGACAGCAACGCGATCACACACTATGCGTGGAACACCACGCGCCTGGCGTTCAACCTGCTCGAGCACATTACGTCGCCGTCTGGTGAGGTCTCGAACTTCGGATACAACGACAGCGGTGATCGCGAATGGCAGGAAGATGGGCGTGGAGCGATGAGCCGGACGTTGTTCACGTACAACTCGAATCGACAGCTCGAGACGGTTCTGCCGGCGGGCAATGCTTCAGGTCAAGTACAGCGGCTCGACTACGATGTCTCCGGCGTTGGCAATCTCAAAAGCACGACGTCCCCGCATGGCATCCACGCATTCCTGCACACGGATGCGATTGGACGAGTCGACTCCTCACGCACGCAGATCGACGCCACGCACTTCCGCGTGCAAGCGACGCGCTTCGATGTGATGGACTTGGCGAAAACCCAGGTGGATAGCGCGCCCGCGGTCGGGAATGCCCCTGCGTCGTGGCTCATCGTCCGAAGCGCCTACGATTCTGCAGGCAATCTCACGCGCCTGACGCAGACCGGCGTGCCCGATCCAGCACACATCGACTCGGTGGTTCGCATTTTCCAGTACGACGGCGCGTCGCGAAAAATCTCCGAGAGCGGATTCCACCCGACGGGCGGGGTTCGCGAGATCTACCACTGGACCTACGATCCAGCGAGCAACCTCATTACTGGAGGCCATGACGCGGTCGGCGCGACCCTCGTCTATGACGCGCTCAATCGCGTGACCAGTCGCAACGGTGCGCACTCGGCGACATATACGTATGCGCCGACGACTGGATTGCTCGAGACAGCGAACAACAGCGCCGCTCGAGTCAAACGGTCGTATTATCCTGGCGGCGCGCTGGAGACAGACAGTCTCTGGATCGCGACCGCGGATACGGTCACACCCGATTTTACAAAACACGTCTACGGGCTGCGTTCGACGTATGATCTCGAGGGGCGCCGCACCGTGTTGCAGCATCCGTCGCAGCTCCTGAACACCGGATCAACGAGCTACGCGTACGACAACACGTCGCATCGCATTTCCATCACCGACAAATTCAATTCGCACTATCAGTACGATTTCACCCCGACGGGGGAGATCCAGCGGTTCATCACGCACGTCGGAGAGGTCAACCAGTTCACCGACACGACCGGCTACGACGAGGATGGCCGACGTTCCTACCGCAAGATCCACGACATCACCGGCAATGGGCCGGCCGAGGCGATTCAGCTCGATGACGGCGGCCGGGTCGTTAGGGTTGGTGCCGACACGATCACATACGACGGTCGCGGCCGCGTGGTGCGGAGTCAGTTCGCGCTCGGAATCGAGCAGCTGACCGTGGATGCCTTTGGTAACACGACGCAGAAAGCAGGACCGCAGGCATCGTTGACGAGCTCGGCGTACATCAAGGGCTACGGAACGCTTTCGCAGCAGTCGAGTCCGGGGGCACAGATCGGAAACAACATCACGATGTTTGGGTTCGAGCTCGGCAAACTCACCCAAACGATTTCGTTGGTCGCGAGCGGTCACGCATCGGGTACTGGTCAGGGCCTGGACGCGCAGACGTTTCGGTCAACGGTCGACGACATCTTCGACGATCGCAATCTCCTGGTCGAGCATCGGTTCGTTTACGACACGGTGTCCGCGCAGATCGATCAGATACTTCCAGATTCGCCGGTACGGCCCGGTCAATACCGGAGCACCGAGACGTACCGATATGATGCGCTGGGCCGCCGAGTTTGGGTGCGGATGGCGCGCGACTCGGTCTGCCATAACCTCGGTACGCCGGAGCAGTTGAGCGGGTGCGCGAACACGATCACGCGGACCGTCTGGGACGGCGATCAGATCTTGTACGAGATTCGCTCGCCATCCGGCGATGGTGTAAGCGCGACGACCATGGAGAGTGACGCGGCGACCGGGGATTACGTGGGCGTCGTGGGATACGTGCACGGCTTGGGGATCGACGCACCGCTGGCGCTCGACAAGGACGGTGAAGTCGTGCTGCCGATCGCTGATTGGCGTGGCGGGTTCGCCATGGGGGTATGCGGAATGGCGGCGTGCGCCAGTACGCACGTGAAGTTTCCGGCGCGGACGCTGCTCGGACCGGCGGCGACGTTTACCTACACGTGGTATGGCAGTTTGATTATGGGAGGGCAGGACGGATCGGGGTATCAGTATCGGCGGAACCGGCTCTATAATCCGACGACGGGGCAGTTTACGCAGGAAGACCCGATTGGGCTTGCGGGTGGGATGAACCTGTATGGGTTTGCCGGTGGGGATCCGGTGAATTTCAGCGATCCCTTTGGCCTTTGCCCAGAGTGGGTTGATGGAAAGCCGTGTGACCTGAACGCTGTCGCGAGTTTCGCTGCGGGCTTCGGCGACGCCGTCAGCTTCGGCGCTACCAACTGGGTGCGCGACAAGATGGGTACGAACGACGTGGTCGACAAAGACGGCGCCGCCTATTTCGGCGGGCAAGTTGGTGGGTTCGTAGCCGGCGCTGCGCTGGGATCAGCAACGGCCGGCGCGATCCGCGAGGGAGGCACGCTCGCTACTTCTGGGCCGGTTCGCAGTCTGGCCACGAAGGCGCTGTCCAGTGACGCTGGCCGCGCCCTCTTCGGGAAAGGCGGTTCGATGAACGCTGGTCGAGCGTTCCGAATGGGAGTCTCGAAGGGTAAGGAAGGCCGTATGGTCTTCCGAATGGCTGGTGAGGCGGTAGAATCGGCCGCTGGAACGAACCACATCGATCTCATCGACCTAGGCCGTATCGTTGACTATCTGAAGACTATCCCCAAGTGACATGAGCGAAGAACAACTGACGTCCTTTCAAGTGGCCGCTGAGAAGGAGATCGCGGCCGTGCTCAAACACGCAGGACTTCCCGTCCACCAGCGGGAAGTCCTTACGGGAACGATCCCGTTTTACTCGAAGGAACCTCAAACGGCCACTCACATCACAGCGAGCGGCCTGGAAGTCTGGTTGTTTGGCGACGAAGCCAACTTGCTGCACAACGGTAAGGAGAGCCGATTCGAGCAACCAGATTTCGACTCAACCGACAAATTGCGGGAGGCGCTGCTAAGAGAGATCCGCTCCGGTCTCTGAACTTGAAACGAAAGAAAGGGGCGAGCAAGTTCTAAACAGCGGACGATTAGACAGGAGAAGGCCAGCCGGAGACAACTCCTCCACGTAGGACCGCGCATGATTCCGCTCCAAATTGATAGAGAGGAGAGCCCGTCTGGATTTGATCTGGCCGGGCTTCTGCTTTGGCTGCGAACGCTATGCAACAGCGTTAGAAGTCCCGAGCGAGGGCGAGGAGCAGACAGGCGAGGTGGTTCAGCTCGTATCCCTCTAACTCCATGTGCGACTTCTGTCGGCTGCGGTGCTTTCTCCCCTTGACGCACACCCCCCACCGCGACAGCCTATGAACTAGCAGGCAGGCAATCGATGGACAAACCGTCCACTCACAACTCGACAGACCGCCAGCACGGCGGCGAACGCGTATTCGCCGATGACCAGGGAAGACTCTGGAGCGCCGCCCACTCGGACGGCGCCGTCGTCTTCACCTGCATCAGCGACGGTCGCCACTCCGGACGAGCGCTCGCCGTCGATGTCGCGACGCTGGACGAATCTGTCGGCGATGACCTCCTGCGTGCGTGGCTCAACTCGGCCCCGCAAATCGGTACACTTCCTTAAGTGCCTTAAGCGCGGGAGTCGACGATTATGAGGGAGTACAAAGGATCTGAGATCCGTAACATCGCGGTGGTCGGACACGGGGCGAGCGGCAAGACCAGTTTGGTCGATGCGCTCGCCTTCGTGTCAGGAAGCTCTAAGCGCCACGGATCGGTGAAAGACGGAACCGCGCTCACCGACGGCGCCGCCGAAGAAATCGAACGCGGCTACTCCATCAACCTCGGCTGCGCATTCGCCGAGTGGCAGGACACGAAGATCAACCTGCTCGACACGCCGGGGTATCTCGACTTTCAAGGCGACGCGATCGCCGGACTCGCCGCCGCCGACGGAGCACTGTGCGTCGTGCCCGCGACGTCGGGCGTCGAAGTCGGAACCGAGCGCATGTTCCGCGAAGCCATGCGCCGCGGCGATCCCGTGCTGTTCGTCGTCTCGATGATGGACAAAGAGCACGCCGATTTCGACCGCATCTATCAGCAAATCAAAACGCGGCTGTCGAACAAGGTCATTCCAATCGAAATCCCCGTCGGCGAAGGACCCGATTTTCACGGAATTGTGAATCTCTTCACCAAACGAGCGCATGTGTACAAGCGCGGTGTGAAGACGGGCGAATATACCGAAACCGACATTCCGCCCGAAGCCAAAGAGCAGTTCGACAAATACTACGGCGAGCTGATCGAATCCATCTCCGCGACCGACGACACATTGCTCGAGCACTATCTCGAGGGCGGTGAGATCACGCGCGAGGAAGCGATCGCCGGAATGAAGGAAGCGATGAAGCGCATGGAGCTGTTCCCGCTCTTCTGCGTTTCCGGTGAGCTGAACTACGGCACGCAGGCTGTGCTCTCGATGATCGTCGAGCTGATGCCCAACGCGTACGAGATGGAAGAGCTGCACGCGTTCAAAGGCGCCGAGGGCGACACGACGGTGGAGATCCACGCGAAGAGCGACGGGCCGTGCGCCGCGCACGTGTTCAAGACGATGTCCGAGCCGCACGTGGGCGACGTCACGTATTTCAGGTTGTTCTCAGGCACGATCAACAACGGCGACGAGCTGTACAACGCGACGCGAAGCGGCGCGGAAAAGTTCAATCACCTCTCTGTTTCGCAGGGCAGAGATCGCATCGAGATTCCGAAATTGCACGCGGGCGACATTGGCTGCGTCGCCAAGCTGCGCAATACACACACGAACGACACACTATCTACGCGCGTGCACCCGGTGCGTCTCCCGTCGATCGAGTTTCCCGAGGGGCAGATCAGTCTCGCGGTACACGCGACCAACCGCACCGACGAAGAAAAGGTGCAGCAGGGATTGCATCGACTGCACGATGAAGATCCGACGCTCGAAGTCCACTACAACTCCGAGACGCATGAGACGATTCTCTCCGGACTCGGCGAACGGCATCTCGAGGTGAATCTCGCCAAGCTCAAACGGAAGTTCGGTGTGACCGCCGAGTTGTCGAAGCCGAAGATCGCTTATCGCGAAACGATCAAGGCCAAGGGCGAAGGGCAGGGGCGTCACAAGAAACAATCGGGTGGACGCGGACAGTTCGGCGACTGTTGGGTGCGATTCGCGCCACAGCCGCGCGGCGCCGGCTACATCTTCGTTGACGAGATTGTCGGCGGCGCGATTCCGAGGCAATACATCCCCGCCGTCGACCGCGGCATTCAGGAAGCGGCGATCAGAGGCATCATCGCCGGATTTCCGCTGGTCGATTTCCGCGTCGAGATCTTCGACGGCTCGTATCACACGGTCGACTCGAACGAAATGTCGTTCAAGATGGCCGGCATTCAGGCGTTCAAAGCCGTTGCGGCCAAGTGCAAGCCGGTGCTGCTCGAACCACTCGACGAGCTCGAGATCGCCACGCCGGACGACTACATGGGCGACGTACTCGGCGACCTCTCCGCGCGGCGCGGACACATTCTCGGAACGGAGCCGGCCGATAACGCGACCGTCATTCGTGCGATCGTTCCGCAGGCGGAGCTACACAGCTACGCGACGTCCGTGCAGTCGATGACGCACGGGCGCGCAACGTTCAAGCGTCGCTTCAAAGGCTACGAGGAAGCGCCGCACGAAGTCGCGCAGAAGGTGATCGAGGAGCACGGGAAGGAGAAGGAAGAGGAGTTGGTGGCTCACTAGTGGCTCTGGCGCAGTCCTGGTGCCGTCCGGGAAGTTCTAACGACAACTGAAAGACACAAACGGAGTGAACGGACACCAACGAACGTGATTCGTGGGTGTCCGTTCTTTTTTGTTGGTGTGATGCGCCGTGCGCTGGGCTTAGTGTTCGTCCGGCGGTGGGGGCCATTGGCCACGGAATTCGGAATGGCGGAATTACACGGAATGGGTTCCGTGATCGAAGAGAGTTCGTCGGACCGAACCGAACACTCTGTTTTTTGGATGCCCAATTAAGGATCGATGCGGCGGATGTACGCATCCCGAACGGCCGTCCAAAAAAAAGAAAAGACTTTCTGTCGACCTGAGGCATCGCAGCGGCAACGGAGCCACTCCGTGCACTTTCCGCCCACTCCGCGGATTCTGTGCTCAACGGTCGGGCAATACTGCTCCGAGTCTTTTCCGTTTGGTGGATCCGCCGTGCGCTGGGTAAAGTGTTCGTCCGGCGGCGGGGGCCATTCACCACGGAATCCGCGGAATGGCGGAATTACACGGAATGAGCTCCGTGATCGGGGAGAGTTCGTGGGACCGTACCCAACAATCTTTTTTGAATGCCCAATTGAGGATTGATGCGGCGATGTACGCATCCCGAACGGCAGTCCAAAAAAAGGAAAAAGACTCTCTGCCGATCCTGATGCATCGCAGGGGCAACGGAGCCACTCCGTGCACTTTCCGCCCACTCCGCGGATTCTGTGGTCAACGGCCGCCAAGATTGTCCCAAGTCCCTTTCTGCTCTTGGTGGTGCGGCGTGCGCCGGGTGAATTGCTGCGTCTGGCGGTGGGGGCCACTCATCACGGAATCCGCGGAATGGCGGAATTACACGGAATGAGTTCCACGATCGAAGCGAGTTCGTCGGACCGTAGCCAATACTGATTTTTTGGATGCCCAATTGAGGATCGCTGTGGCGATGTACGCATCCCGAGCGGCAGTCCAAAAAAAAGACAAAAACTTGCTGTCGTCGACAATGTTTCTCAGGGGCGACGGAGCCACTCCGTGCAGTTTCCGCCCATTCCGCGGATTCTGTGGTCACCGGCCGGGCAACATTGCCCCACACCAGACCCGTCGCACAGCGCCACGATCTCCCCAAACAAAAACGGCACATCGGAATCCAACCCGATGTGCCGTCCTCTCCAAGAAATTGATCAGGTTCCTGTCTTTCTCTTCCTAGCCGTCGCCTTCTTCCGCGGCGCCGGCTTTTTCCCGGTCTGAATGGGCACAACATTCGATTCAGCCGCAATCTCGCGGTCGCGCGTTGACGGCACGCTCACCTGACGCGGCTGCTTGTAGACGAAGCGCTGGCCTTCATAGTTCCGGAAGATCACTTCGTCTTCATTGATCTCCTCGACGTACTCGGGGAGCAGCGGAACCTTGCCGCCGCCGCCTGGCGCGTCGATCACGAAATGCGGAACCGCGAGGCCCGACGTCCAACCGCGAAGCGCCTTGATGATCTCCAAGCCCTTCTCGACCGTGGTGCGGAAGTGCTCGCCGCCCGCGACCTGATCGGCCATGTATAGGTAGTACGGCCGCACGCGCGCCTTGAGCAACTTCTGCATCAGCTCCTTCATGATGAGCGGATCGTCGTTCACACCGCGAAGGAGCACCGTCTGGCAACCCAACGGGATGCCCGCGGCCGCCAGGCGTCCGAGCGCCGCGATCGTCTCGGGCGTCAGCTCCGACGGATGGTTGAAGTGCGTGTTCATGTAAATCGGATGGTACTTCTGGACCATCTCGCAGAATTCCGGCGTGATCCGCGACGGCAAGTGCGAGGTGATGCGGCTGCCGAGCCGGATGATCTCGATGTGCGGAATCTCGCGCAGTCTCTGGAAGATGTACTCGAGCCGGCGGTCCGAGAGCATCATCGGGTCGCCACCCGACAAGATGACGTCCCGAATCTCCGTATGCTCGGCGAGGTACGCAAAGGCCGAGTCGTACTGGTTCAGCGGGATCTTCTCGGGATCGCCGACTTTGCGACGCCGTGTGCAGAACCGGCAATACGTCGCGCAGATGGGGCTCACGAGAAAGAGCGCGCGGTCCGGATAGCGATGCGTGATGTTCGGCACGGGCGAGTCGCCGTCTTCATCGAGCGAGTCGATCACGCCGTCGACGATGTCGAGCTCCTGCACCGTGGGCACGTACTGCTGCCACATCGGGCTGCCGACCTCACCGATTGTGGCCAGCACGTCGGGCGTGATGCGCATCTGAAAGTTATCGAACGCGGGCTGTAGGCCTTCGACGTCGATCACGTCCGATCCATACCGATCGGCGAGTTTGTCGAGGGAATCCACGCTCTGATGGAGGGCCTTCTGCCAGTCACTCATTGCTGGACGACTCCGCGTTCGGTCGTGTGTGGAGGAGCTGTGATTCGACGAAGCGCTTTGTGTAAATCACCCGGTCGTCGCCCGGGGCGTAGTAATCGGCCAACCGAGCCGCGGATCCGTAACCGCGAGTCTCGTAGAAATGGCGGGTCGGGGCGTAATCGTCGCGCGACGAGGTCTCGACGACCAACAGCCGCGCTTCCCGTTGACGAAGACGCCGTTCGACCTCGTCGAGTAACTGCGTTCCGCCGCCACCGCCCTGAAATTCCGGATGCACGGCGATCCAATAGAGATCGTACACACGATCCGTGCCCGGTGTTGCACCGTAGCACACGTATCCGACGAGTTGACCTTCGCGCGAGAACGAGCCGACAAACTCATAGTTCGCCACGCCATCGCCCGGATCGTACGGCGCTCGCGCCGGTCCCGCGGCGAAGGTCTCGTCGAACAACTCCAATGCGACCGCGACTTCCTCGTCGCGGAACACGGAAGTTGCGTCGAGTATTTCACGAATACGATTTCGATGCCCCTTGGTGAGGGCGCCGAGTTTCACCGACATCTCACGTCCCGGTTGCAAATAGGTCGTACTCCGGCAGCGTCGCAGGGACGCCGGAGAGTTTTTGCGCGCGAGCCCAATCGTCTGGGTTCGGCGTTTCACGACTGCGAACCAGCGCCAACTCACAGATCGCGCGGATGAGCGCCGGATATTCGATGCCGGTCACCTTTGCCATCCGCGCGAGTCCCGCGTCCGGCGCAATGTCCGGATTGGCGTTGACCTCGAGAATCCATGGCTGACCGTTCGCGTCGATGCGCATGTCGACGCGCCCGTAGCTGAAGCCGCCCGACAACTTCCACGCGCGCAACGCCACGCGACGCACCTCGGCGGCAACCTTGGCCGGCAACCGCGCCGGACATCGGGGCTCAGCGCCGATGTCGTCTTCGCTTCCGGTTGCCCACTTGGATTGGTACGTCACGATGTTCCAACGGCCGCGCTGCATCTTGGAGAAATCAATTTCGGCGATCGGAAGAACCGTATCGCCCAAAATGCCGACATTCACTTCGCGTCCTTCGACGAAACGCTGAACCAGCACCTCGTCCCACACCTCGAGCATCGCTTCGACGCGCGCCGCGAGCTGGCGAGTGTTTCGAACAACCGACAGCTGCTCGACGCCCACCGACGCATCTTCGGCCGCCGGCTTCACGATGGCCGGATATCCGACGCTCACCAACGGATCACCGCGACGAATCACGGCAAATCGCGGAACTGGAAGCCCTGATTTTTCCAGCAATCCATTGATCACGTGCTTTCGGAGACAGACCGACGCCGTGTAGCTCGACGTCCCAGTGAACGGGATCTTGAACAGCTCCAGCACCGAGATGACCGCGGACTCCAGCGCCGCAATCCCGTCGATGCCCTCGCACATGTTGAACACGAGGTCGAATTTGCCGCGGCGCATTTTCTCGATCCACTTCCCGTCATGGAACACGGGGACATAGCCGACCTCGTTTCCTTCCGAGACGAGCGATTTCTCAATTGCCTCGACCGTGCCGAGGATGAGTTGATCGGGCTTGGTGGCGTACGCCGATGCACCATCGAACAGGATGCCAACCTTCATGCGACCTCGGCGTGGAGGGAAGGAACTGCGCGGAATGTCTGGCGTGGGGGGTGGAGCACGACTCCGCAGCGATCGGCGGCGTTGACCAACGCGGCCTGGATCAGCTGATCGTAGCTCAGGCCTGCGGCGCGAGCGGCCTTTGGCAGGCAAGAATTGTCTTCGGGATTCGGAAGAATGCCCGGCAGTGGATTCACTTCGACAATGTTGGGAACGCCATTCGCGTCGAGGCGCACGTCAATGCGCGACCAATCGCGGCAGCCGAGTACTCGGTAGGCGCGGAGGACGACGTCTTCGATCGCGGCGGTGAGCCGTGCATCGACGCGCGCAGGGCATTCGAAAATGTCGAGCGGGTCGCTCGGCGTGTCCCAGATCCATTTGGCTTCGTAGCCGTAGATCGGTAATGCGCCTTTGGGGAGCGACTGAAAGTTCATTCCGACGAGCGGCAGGACTCGGGCATTCGAGCCGTTTCCGAGTACGCCGCACGTGAACTCGGCGCCGGGAAGAAATGCTTCCGCGATCACCGGTTGTTCGTATGTCTCGAGGAGAAAGCGTCCCTGAGTCTCGAGCTCGCCGATTGACCGAACGAGATTTCGTTCGGTGATTCCCTTGGACGATCCCTCATGGACCGGCTTGAGAAAGAGCGGCGTTTGGGCCGAGAGGCGCGTGACGAAGTGCGAGTCGCCCGACAGGAGCTGTTCGAGGCCGGAGTGCGACTCGATCAGCGCATAGGGCGCATTGGGCACATTGTGCGCGGTGAGGAAGTCTTTGGTCCGCGCCTTGTGCAGGCAGAGAGCGAGTGTGAACGGGTCGCTGCCGGAGTACGGGATGTCGAAGAACTCGCAGATGGCCGGGATGTGCGATTCGCGATTCGTGCCGACGAGGCCTTCGGCGATGTTGAAGACGATGTCGGGTCGTTCGGCCCGGAGTCGTTCTGGGAAGTCTTCGGTCGCCTCGAGTCGGATCACGTCGCCACAGGCGGAGAGAGCAGTCGCCACGGCAGCGATCGTCTCCGCGGAGTCCCACTCCGCATAGACGTCGCTCGTACTGGGAGGCTCTTCGTCGGCGCGCGCCTCGGTAGACACCGCGCTCACCAGCCCCGCTACTGATTCAGGTTTCTGGTTGTACGCGAAACCGATGCGCGTCATCCCGTCTCTGTGTGTCGTCTGCGGCGTGAAGCCGCCAAGTTCTCGATCTGCGAGAAGTGCGTCGGCCGTTCAGTTCACCGACGCGAGGGCGCAAGAGAAATGCCATCTGCGTTCGATGCGCAAAATACGATCAGTGAAAATTTTAAGCAATGATTTTCTTCGCGCCCATCACGTCATCCTGAGCGCGCCCATCATGTCATCCTGAGCGAAGCGAAGGATCTGCTTTTTCTTCCTCTTCTTTCTCCGTCGCATCCCGCCAACCAGCGACGAACAACCAGCAAGAAGGGAACGAGCGGCGAGACCAGCGACAGCTATGAGGAAGCAGTAAAAACCCTGATCTCCTCCCGTGGCGAGAAAGATCCTTCGGGCTGCGCCCTCTGGATGTGAGCCGCGCTCGCGCTTGGCTCACACCTTGTGATAGCCGATCTTCGCCGCCTCTCTCCGATCCTCCGCCACATAGATCTCGAAATCGGAAAAAAATCCGGGCGCTTCCGCCTGAAGAAGCCGGAGTGCCGCGACCGCCATTCGTCGAATCTCGAGCTCGGCGCCCTCACTGCTGCGCAACTCGAGCATCGTTCGCCAGGCACGAGCGTTTGCCGTGACCACGATCTTCGTCTCCGTCGCATTGGGCAGAACCGCACGCGCCGCCTCACGCGACATCTTCCGCCGATGGACCTTGTCCGCCACCCAACCGTAGCGCTCCATCAACTTTCCAACGAGATCGACGTACACCGCCTGCGCCTGCTCCACCTGCGCGCGCCACGGCGTCTCCAACATCTCCTCGTCCACGATCGCCGGAGGAATCACGAAATTCGCCTCGGACTCGTCCACGTAGCGCTGCGATAACTGAGAATACGCAAAACCGGCGCGATGGCGGACTAGCTCGTGCGTCAACGACCGACTCACGCCCTCGAGCAGAATCGAATAGTTGGCGTGCTCCAGCACGCTCCCATGCCCCTGCTTCTTGATATTCTCCAAATACGCGCGCGTTTCGCGCTTGGCCGGATTGTGCTGGCTCATGTAACACAACCGACCGGCGAACTCGGCGAGTCGTTCCCCGTCGGTGCTCTCACCGATCCACGCCACCGGAAGATGTTCCGGCGTCACGAAGCTCGGGCGGGACAGCAATGTGAGAACTGGCTCGGTGTAGTAGCGTGGCGTCGGCATGCGAATGAAACGGGAGACTGGAGGCGAACAGGGAAGCGGGAAATCAACGGGATCGCGTCCCGCACGACAAGCGGCAACCGACACACTCCGCTGGTCTCACACGCCCTCATTCGCCCTCGTGCTCCTCCGGCTCACTGACTGTTCGGAAATTTCTGCTGATCACTCCGACGCTGGTACACGGGCGATCAGATCGAGACGGAATTCCGCGTAGCCTCGAACATCCTCGATATGTTGCAGCGCGTTTCGCGCTTGCTCCGGAAGCAGATCGAGCTGAGGATCGTATTTGATCTCAACCAGCGCGCTCTCGCCTGGAATCGCGACCTTCACGCCCGGATTCAGAATCCCACGCGGGTCGAACGCCGCCTTCACCGCATTGAACGCATCGATCGCGGCCGTGGACCAAACGCGCGGAAGGAACGGTGTGCGAAGTCGTCCGTCGCCGTGCTCACCGGCCAATGTTCCGCCGAGCGTCGCCGTCAACGCAACGACCGACTCGAGAATCCGTTCGACGCGCTCGCGCCAACCAGCGCGGCTCACATCCACGAGGGGATTCACGTGCACGTGAGCGTCGCCTGCGTGTCCAAAGATGACCCCGCGTGTCTCGTTCGCCACGAGAATTTCCCGGACGCCGAGCACGTACGCCGCGAGATTCGCCGGAGGAACGGCGCAATCCTCGATGAACTGCATCGAGCGCAGACTCGGATCGAGTCGGGCCAGGATGGGGCTTGCCGCATGACGAAGCTCCCATAGCTCGGTCTCCGTCGTCCGATCGAGTGCCGTACGAACCGTCGTCGCTCCGGCGTCGCGAAAAATTTGCTCGATCGTTCGCGCCGCGGCCGCCGCGCTCGATTCATCGTCGCCTTCCACCTCCGCCAGCAGCGCCGACTCAGTTTCCGCCGGAACCTGTCGCTCCGCGCCGCCCGACGCCGCCACATCGAGGAACGTGCGATCGAGAAGCTCGCAGGCCACCGCGCCGGCCGCTCTCGATCGCCCTGCAGCAACCACGGCCGCTTCGATTGTTGCGAACGCGCCGAGTACGCTGCTCGTCGCCGGCGCGACCGGGATGAGATCCAACTCCAATTCGGCAAAAAACGCGAGCGTCCCTTCGCTGCCGACGAGCAGATCCACGAGCTCGCGCGATTGCGCATAGGCGCGCAGACCATACCCCGACGAGTCCTTCAAGACACCAGAATGGTCGGCACTCACACTCGCTGCGCCGCTAATCCTCGATTGAGCGGACAGAAAACGATGCACGGCCGCGGTCTCCGGCGATGCCACGCCGCGGCGAATTTCCGCGCGAGCTCCATCGGCGAACACGCAATCGATCGCTCGAACCCACGGTCGCATCGGACCAAATCGCATTGAATGCGAGCCGGCGGCGTTCGTCGATGCCATCCCGCCCACGGTGCAAAACGCTCCGCTCGACGGATCAACCGGGAATCGAAGTCGGTGCTTCCGCGCCGCACGGTCGACATCATTTCGCAGCGCGCCTGGCCCAACGCGGATTGTGCGATTCACGCTATTCACTGCGCCAATGGCTCGCCACCGGCTCAGGTCGACGATGATTCCGTCTCCGATCGAACCATTGGGCATACTGCTGCCCGATCCGCGCGGAATGAGCGGCGTGTTTGTCGCCGCGGCCCAACCAACGAGTTGCACCAGGTCGTCCACGTCCTCCGGAACGGCGACCGCCCGCGGCCATATTCGCGCGATCCCCGCCGACTCCGAGTACACGGCGCGCGCGTCGTCGTCGGCGCGAAACGCGCCGCGGAAGTCGAGAGGTCGAGCCAACGCAGTCATGAGAGGATTGGTAGCCGAGTCGAGACAGCGATTGTCTATCTTCTCGCCTGCCGCGGCTATAGTGTAACCGCCGGGGTGAGACCGACGCGAACAATTGGAGCGAATGGGGCGGATCGACCAACAAACAGAACAAGCTCAACGAACACAACAGGCGCGCGGCTTTTGCCGGGAAATTCTTCCGGCTGTCTCGCGAACCTTCGCCGTGAGCATTCGCATTTTGCCCGGCGACCTCGGGTCGGCCGTCTGCTGCGCGTACCTTCTCTGCCGCATTGCCGACACGATCGAAGACGAGCCGACGCTCGACGCGCCGGCGAAGGCCGCGCTGTTCGATTCATTGACGGCTTGCTTCGGTGATTCGAATCACGTCGATGCATTCATGGCAAGCGTCGCATCGATTGACGGCGACGCGGCCAACGCTCGATTGCTTCGGAACAGTGATCTCGTATTCGTCGCGTTCGCCGCGCTGCCCGAGCGAACCCGCGCGTGCGTCAGTCACTGGGTGCTCGAGATGATCGTCGGCATGCGCAAGTTCGTTCTCACCTATCCACGTGGCGTGCGCATCCAGAGTCTCGACGAGTACAAGGAGTACTGCTACTACGTCGCCGGCACCGTGGGATACCTTCTCACCGATCTCTGGCAGGAGTACTCGCCGAGCATCGGCGCGGCCCGCTATGCCCTGCTGCGCGAGCGCTGTCGCGCCTTCGCCGAAGCGTTGCAGACGGTGAACATCCTCAAGGACGTCGCGCGCGACGCCGAGCATGAGAACTCCATCTACATCCCCGAGCAGCTCCTCCGCGCCCACGGTAGCGCCCACGCCACCATTCTCGCCGACGATCGTCTCCAGCAGAATCGCGAGGCGCTCGCGACGCTGATCCAGCTCGCCTGGAAGGACCTCGACGAAGCAACGACGTACCTCCTCACCATTCCTCGCCGCGCGGTCTCGATTCGTCTCTTCTGCGCACTTCCGTTGCTCTTCGCGTACGCGACGCTCCGCGATCTCACCGGAACGCCCGACGCGCTCGCGAGGCGGGTCGTGGTCAAGATCTCACGATCGGAGGTGAAGTCGCTGACGGTGCTCAGCGTGATCGGAGTTTTGAGTAATCGGGCATTGGCGCGACTCGTTGAGCGGGCGCGGACCAAGCGGCTGGTTCTCGGATGGTGAGTTGACCGCAACCAAGAACTGCAAGGCTGATTGCCGGCGGCTTTTCAGCTCACTGCTTTGTGCGGCACGGCGACAGGACAGCCCTCAATCGTTCTACCCGAGTGCAGATCGCAGCCTTCCGGCCTCAGCGTTCTCTAATTCGGAGGCGATGCCAACTCGTCTGGTGCGCCGGGCGGGACCTGTCACGTCGCCGTGTTGCACATAGCCTCCAGCCGAAAAGCTGTCCGCTATTGGCATTGCAGTTCTTAGTTCGCGGTTTTCAGTTTCACCGCCGTCGCGGCGGTAGTGAGTTGGCCGCGGCGACTATTGCTCCGAGCAACGACTCCGCCCCTGCGCGCCCGAAATCCCCTCGCTCGAGCCGATCGAGCAGTTGCTCCAGCGCCAACTGCGCCCTCGTCACGATTCGCCCCTGCAGCGCTCGCGCCGCCCCGATCCCCAGCGCCGGGAGAATCACCACCGGCGCCGCCGCCACGAGCGCCGTCACACCCATCGCGAATAGCGCCGCCGTCGCCATTCCGCCGAAGATGGTCGTCCCCACCGTCTGCTGCGCCGAGCGCGAACGACTCGCGCGAAAGTCTGCGTCCACCGCGACGTGCACTCGCGCGTCGTCCACCGCGATCACCGTCGCCGACACCTCGAAGGCATTCGAGAGCGCGTAGTCGCGCCCGCCAATTTTCAGCGCTCGCTTGATGCCAACGAAAAAATCTTGGCGCGGCTCCCACACGATCCGGTCCGCGTGGTGCCGCTTCACGATGAGCAATTCCTCGCGCTGCATCCACCCGTCGATGGCCGGCAGCACATCCGCCGGGCGGCCGACAACCGTTCTCGCCGCACGCACGCGGCTCGGTCCAAAAATGCTCGCCGAAATCCCACGCTCGTCTTGGGGGATGATCGAGCGCGTCCGCTCCTCAGCCAACGCCTGGCGCAAATGCTGAGCTGGAAGCCCGACCTCTTTCCCCAAATCGAGCAATTGCTCCTCGGTGAACTCATCGCCGCTGTCGTTCGGTCCGATTTGCAATTCGGCGGCGCGCGCCAAAACTCGCTCGAGCGCTGAGCGGTCGAGTCTGGGACCTGGCAGGTTTGACGACGAGGACGGATCTGACATACCTGAAAACTATCCCCCAGAGCCGGCGATGACTCAGATCCCGCCGAGCACGATGTCGATCTGCCTGGTGACGGCAGTGATGACCGCCGCCGGCAACGGAAACGCCGCCGCAAACGAGGCGGTCGGGTCACCTGCGGGCACCGCGGATCCGCGGGCACGCAGATAGTAGCGCATGTAGTCGGAGACGAGCGCCGGGGCAATTTTCTGGAGCAGCAGCGCGCCGCCACGCACCGCGCCATTCCCCGTATAGCCGGCCGTCGCCCCCGACCGCTGCTCGGCCGGCGTCGAATTGTCGGTGATCGCCTCGTCGACGATACGCGCGATCGCCTCGTGCACGAACGCGAACAGGGCTTCCGGCGCCGCTTCCACCGTTCGCGGAAATCCCACGGCGATGATGTTCGACTGCTTGCCGTCATTCACCGTCCGGCCTTCGCCGCCCAGCGGTAGCGAGAGCACGAACTGGCCGGCGGCCTGCTGGGTGTTGTTCAGAAAACGCGAAAGCTTTGGATAATATTGCGACGCCCACTGCTCGTTGACCGCCGCGTACGCCGCCCCTCGCGACTGCTGTTCAGCGGTCCAGTACGCATGGAAGAATCGGGTGTTCTCGTCCTGAAGACTCTGCACGAACAATCGGAGCCAGTTGCGATCCGCCTGCTGCGGAAAATTCTGCGCGAGGAGCGCGATGTCCTGCTGCATCTGCGGATCGCGTGCTGCTCTCGGATTGCCTTCGGACCGAAAGAAAAAATCCGTCGCGCTCACAATCTCTTGAAACGACGTGAAGTACATCGCGATGAACTGCGCGTTGGCGAGCTGTGGGTTGCTCGCGAACCGAGCGGAGAGGTTGGGTTGGTTCGCGTCGAGTTGCGTGAACAGGTTGCGCTGTCGCTTGAGCGCGGTCACCTCCTGCTTGTAGCCGCGCACGAAAAACGGAACGCCACCGGTGTCGCTCGTGAGCAACGCGAATCCATGCAGCCAGAGGTCCACATGCTCGAGCGTAGCCACACGCCAAGTCGGCGCCTGTGCTCGCGCCGCTGTACCGACGACCAAAAGCGCGGCTGCGCCGAGGACCAGGCGTCGAACCATCGCGCCCAGTCGATCAGCGTTCATAAAACGGCTGCCGGCCTTCCGCATGTTGGGCAATATTTCCACTTCAACTCCAGTTCCGATCCGCATCCTGTGCAGTTGACGGTCGTGACGTTCTGTCCGCAGTGCGGGCAAAACGTGATCGCCCGGCCCGCCGGCAACTCCTGATCGCAAGCGCGGCACCGCTCCCCAACGGCTGGAACGATGGACGCCGCTGCGGGCACAGGCACCCCGCCCGATCCCGTGAGTCGCTGCACCGGCGGCATTGTGGCAATCGGCGTTGGAATGCGGATCGGTGGGCCACTGGCCGTCGGAAGCTCGGAGGGCGCAACCGCCATGCTTCGCGGCGTGAGCTCATCGATTGGACCTGCTTCCAGACTTCGCAGCGCCGCTGGAGACAGCGCGACACTCGCCTCGGCGAATTGCTTGAACGCCGATGGATCCGGATTCACCGCTGCGAGCTGCGCCTTGAGCGCGTCCCGCATACGATCGTCCACGATCAAATAGTCGCGTGCCCCGGAGAGCAACTCGGTGAGGGTGATCTCGTAATCCTCATTCGTCTCCAATCCGAGCTCGCGTCTGTGATGGCGGTAGGGCAAAACGGTTTGGTGCAATTCGCGAACGTCGAACGGCTGGGTCAGGTACTGCGGAAATCGGGAGCGAACCGTTCGCACCAAATGGCGGTACATCCGATCGACGTTGTCCATGCCCAATGAGTTCAGGAGTACGATTGTCGAAGCGCACCAAGGCACGCTCCGAACGCGATCACAGTCTGCTGACTACCTGCCCACCTCAGGAATACCCCATCACCGCGCCAACGATCGATCAACTGTCAGACACGCCTCGCACCACCGTTCTACGTGACCAGCGTCGACTTTGCCAAGGCGGGATACGGCCGAACCGCTCGGAAGCGCTCGCTGTCTGGAAATGTTTGCGGAGCAGTTGTCATGCGACCCTTCTCTCGCTTCGCCGCCAGCCACTCGTCGAACTTTGACGACACAATTCCGTCCGAGCTCGTTTGTTCCTTCGCGGCCTGGACCGCAAGATCGTTCACATACTCGTTCTGAGGATGACCTTCGTGTCCGCGCACCCACTGCCAGTCCACCTGATGGCCGCGCACGGACTCGACCGCCTCCTTCCACAGCTCGAGGTTGAGAATCTCGCCGTCTTTCTTCCGCCAACCGCGCGACATCCACCCGAACACCCACTCCTTCATTCCCTTCACGAGATACTGCGAGTCACTCGTGAACGTGACGCGAAAGCGGACGCCCTTCTTTGAAATTCCTCGAAACGCCTCGATCGCGCTTCTCAACGCCATGCGATTGTTGGTCGTCGACGGCTCCGAGATCCAATAGTCCCACCGCGCCAAGTTCCCCGTCTCCGGATGCACGTATTCAATGACTCCAGCGGCGCCGCCGGGGTTATTGCCCTCTCGCCCGTTGCCCAGACAGGATTCGTCCGCATAAATCGCCAGCATCGGAAATTCTGGGCGGGTCGGCGCATCCGGATCGATCGGCGACATCACTTGATCACCTCGAGCCGCTCGACTTCGTCGATGAAGATCGTCATGTCGTGGCCCGTGGTCGGATTCCGTGTCTGAATGAATTCGCGTCCATCGCGCGCGCCCACCTCGAGCGGAACCACGATCACCTCTCGGCGTCCAGACCGGTAAATTGCCAGCCGCGTTCCTTTCACGACCGCGCGTTCCAGCGCGTCGTACTGCTCATGCGTCAACTGCGCCATGCGTCGCCTTCGCCTCCTCCACACCAGTTGAGCGCAAATCGAGTCAACACATTGGTCGCGCGCTCGATCTCATCCGCCGACACCCACTCCTCGGCGGCGTGCGCCAACGAAATGTCGCCTGGGCCGAAACAAATTGCTGGAATCCCCGCGGCATTGAGCAGCGCGGCATCCGTCCACGCGCTCATGCCCTCGATCCTCGTTTCCTCGCCCGCGCCACGGAGCGCGTCGCCGAGTGCACGAACCACTGGCGCGCCGACATCTACCTCGCTTGGGAGTTGGCTGAACGTCACGCTCACCTCGGCACGAAAGTTCGGACGCTCGCGCGCGATACGCGCACACGCTCCTTCGATCTCGGCGCGCACATCGTCCGCCGTCTCGCTTGGAATTGTCCGTCGCTCGATGCGCAAGGTACATCGGTCGGGATAGGTGGACATTCCCGTTCCGCCTTCGATCAACGACGCATGCACCGACGGCCGGCCGAGCAGCGGGTGACCTCGCTTGGTGAGCTCTTTGCTGTCCATTCGATCGAGTTCGGCAAGTACGAGTCCGGCGTGGCGAATGGCATCCACGCCAATCTCCCAGCGACTGCCGTGCGCAGCGCGCCCGTGCGTCGTCACGGTGATCCAAACAAACCCAAGATGCGCGGGCATGATCGCCAAACGCGTTGGCTCGGTGACGATGGCCACGTCGGCGCGCACGCCGCTCGCGATGAGCGCGCGCGTGCCAATACTCTCATACTCTTCGTCGGCGACGGCGGTGATGACGATCTCTCCGTTGCATGAGTCATCGCTCACCGCGCGTGCCGCCGCGGCGCACATCGCGGCGACTCCCGCCTTCATGTCCGACGACCCTCGGCCATAGAGGCGTCCGTCCACCTCGGTCGCGTCGAACGGCGCGTGCGTCATTCCATCGACGCCGACGACATCCAGATGGCCGTTGAACAGCACGCTGCGTTTTCCCGGCGTTCCAATGCGCGCGATAACGTTAGGTCTCCCCGGTGCCACGTCAGTCACCGCAACGCTGAACCCCCACGCCTCGAGCACCTGCGCCAGCGCGCGCGCAACGGCGGCTTCACCTGGACCGCCCGCGACGAGCGACGGATTTCGCGAATCAATGCGCACCAACTCTCGTGTCAACGCCAATGCGTCGCCACGCGCGACGTGCGCTACAGGCACCGCTCGACTCCAACTTCGTCGATCACGACCGGTATGAGTTGTCCGAGCGATGCCGCGATTTTCCCGACTGCTTCGGTGCGATCGCTGCGCGCGATGATCAGCACACACCCTCCACCAGACGCGCCGAGGGCCTTCGCGCCCAGCGCGCCGACGGCGCGGACGCGCGTGATGATCTCATCGATCTGCGGCGTTGGAATCGCCGGATGGAGCGATCGTTGATGTTTCCACTGCTCGTCGATGAGCGACCCGAGCCCGTCGATGTTTCCCGCCACGAGGGCGTCTGCCATCTGCTCGGCGGTTTCGCGCATTCGTTTCAACGCGAAGAGAACGTGAGGCTCTCCGTTCTTGTATCCGTTGAGCACCGCCGTGATCGTGTCGCCCGAGATGCGGCTCTGGCCCGTGTACACCACGAAACACCGCCGCTCCAGCTCCGAACGCATCTTGCCGCGAAGCGGAAGACGCTTGACGTCGACGCGTCCCGCCAAGAACCGAAGTCCCAGTGCGCCGCCGTACGCCGCAGCGTAGTGGTCCTGCCGCCCGCCCGCGACGCCGAGGTCGGTGACTTCGATCTCGCGACTCATTTCGGCGAGCTTGGTCGGTTGCACTGTTTCGCCGCGCACCGCGGCAAGCGCGGCGAGCGACGCAACGCACACCGCCGACGATCCGCCAAGTCCGGCGCCAATCGGGAAATCGCTCTCGACGGTGATGCGTGCGTCGGGCATGCGAAAGCGCCGAGCCGCTGCTTCGACGATCGCTCGATCCACGCCGGACGGTTCCGGCGACGGCGTGTCACGCTGCAAGCCACGGCGGACGGTGACCGTCGCGTAACGCGCGATTGCGACGTTACGCGACGGTCACCCGATGACATCGGCATACGGCGGGACGTCGGTCCACCCGCCCCCGAAATCGATTCGCGTCGGCGCGCGGAAGGTGATGGCGTCAGCCACTTAGCGGCAGTTGGAATTCTCGCATTGATGGTCGCAGCATACCCGCACGCGGAGAAGGGGCGCAAGATCCCGCACAAGATGCGGCGTCCGTCGCGACGGGCGACATCTACATCCGGCTCGCGATGGCGCACCCGCTGTGCGAGCTATTTTCTCGCACGTCGACCGTCGCCCGAGCGCGCGACACGGCCACTGGTACCCACCGATATTCGTGCCTGACGTCGGCGACGATGAGATAGCGACCCGGCGGGAGACTCTCGAACTCATATTCACCGTTCGAGCTTGTCGATGCTCGCTTGACCGACAGTTTTTCGATGAGATCGCCGCTGACCGTCGGCGGCTCTGCGTTGGCACGCAGCGCGGAGTCCGTATACGAGAATGACAGCCGTTTGAATTGACGCCAGCGCTGGCTCATCCCGCGAAGCGCGCGTTCGTCGCCGGCAGAGTCGTCGTAGGTCTTGGCGACGCGACGGAGCCGTTCGCGTTCCGCGGCGAGCTTCTCTTGCCAGGCGGCAACGCCGTCCTGCGGGCATGCCGAATTGAGCACGGATCTGACTTCGTCGGACACGGACAATAAATACACGGACTGTCCACCGACTCCGACCGAGTGTCCGCCGTCAACGGCGTAGACCGCTCCGCTAATCGAGCCTTTGCACGCCGACGTACCTGCGACGATCGCAAGGACCACATATTTCACGACCATGGCTGCGCCCCCTCGAGGAGACGCCGGTGAGCTCAGCGCTTTCCGCCCTTCTTCGCGGGCTTGGCCGGCTTGGCGGCTTTCGCAGGTTTGGCATGTTTCGCGGCGGCCTTCGCCGGAACCTTGGCGGCAGGTTTGGCGACGATTTTCGGAGCTTTCGCCGATTTTGCAGCGGGAGCGGCGACCGCCGCTTTCGGTTGCGATTTCGCTTCGACCTTAACGGCCAGCTTCGGGGCCTCATGGACAGCCGGCTTCGTGGGCGCGCCGTTTGGTGACGGGGCGGGCGGAAGCGGAGGGCGTACGGCGGGCCGGAACGGAGGCATCGCAGCGGCCAGTGCCGCAGCGCGGGCGGCAGCCTCGACCTTCGCGATCGCCGCTTTCTCAGCCGCGATCTTGGTGGCCGTCGGTTTAGCCTTCTCCTCCGGCGAACGCTTGTCGTGCGCCATCTCGGCTACGCGAATCAGTTTGTCGGCTTCTTCGGGCGTCATCTGTCCGCGTTTCACCATGTACGAAACGAGGTCGCGCGCGCTCTCGATAGCAAAGCCGGTGATACCTGCGGCGGCGCCGATGACGTCTTTCATCGCTGCGGCCACTTTGCTCCCCGCTTCCTGACTGATCAACTGCGCGCGTTCAGCCATTTCGGCGACGGTGTCGCGCATGTCGGCGCCGCGGTGCCCGGGCCCGCGGCGGGGCGGAACGACCGCTGGCGTTGCGCCAGGTACCGCCGCGCCGGGCGGCGTTGGACCGGGCGGGGTTGGCGCGGCGGCAGGCGGAACGTCGGTCGGAAGCGGCTTGTCCACCATAGAGATGTAACCCGAAGGGACTAGGGAGGGCGGGCAGGGACGCGGAATTCGTTGTCGCGGCCCACTAGGCTCGCTATTCTTCGCGCGGCCCAGGGTAGTAAGGTAGCAAGGTCGCGGAAGTATATGATTTTGCAGCAGCTACGCAAGCCAGACTGAACTCGGTCATCCGCGTCGCTGGCGCCGATTCGAGTTTGCTGGTATTCGCGCCGTTATAGAATCACATATCTATCAGTATAGCGACATGACATGCTAGAAGGCATCAAAATCCTCGATTTGACCCGCGTTCTGGCCGGCCCGATCTGCACGATGCTACTCGGCGATCTCGGCGCGGATGTCATCAAGGTCGAGCGTCCGGGCTCCGGGGACGAGTCACGGGGGTGGGGTCCGCCCTTCGACGCCCAAGGTCGCAGCTCATACTATTTGAGTGTCAATCGCAACAAGCTCGGTCTCGGCCTGAACCTGGATAAGCCCGAAGACAAGGGAACGCTCGAGCGTCTGATTGGTGAGGCTGACGTGGTCGTCGACAACTTTCTGGCGGGAACGCTGGAGCGACGGGGCATTTCACCCGACGCCTGGTGCGCGAAACGACCTGAGCTCATTTGGTGCACGATCACGGGGTTCGGGGCGCGATCCACCCGCCCCGGGTACGACTTCGTCGCGCAGGCGGAATCAGGGTGGATGGCCATCACCGGCGAGCCGGACGGCGACCCGATGAAAGTGGGTATCGCCCTCGCCGACGTGCTGGCCGGCAAAGACGCCGCGATCACGATACTGGGCGCGTTGGTCCAGCGCTCGCGCCGCGGCGTTGGAAAACGTTTGTTCATATCCCTCCTCGGAAGCGCCCAAGCCGCCTTGATCAACGTCGCGCAGAATGCGCTCGTCGGCGGCAAAGAGGCGCAACGTTGGGGGAACGCGCATCCGAACCTCGTTCCATATCAGTTGTTTCGTACCGCGGACCGGCTCTTTGTCATCGCGGTGGGAAGCGATGCTCAATGGGTCTCGTGCGCGAAGGCATTGGGGCTTCCGCATCTCGCGACCGACCCATCACTCGCGACGAACGCCGGGCGAATCGCCGGGCGCGAACGCATCGTATCAGAGTTCTCTCGCGAGCTCGCGCGGCGTCCGTCGGCGGTCTGGCGCGGCGTTCTCGATGCGGCCGGAGTCCCCAACGGCGTCGTGCTCTCGGTCCTCGAAGCCTTGCGCGAAACCAACGGCTCGGCGCTCACGGGGATGCCGTCGAGCGTCGGCGGGACTGTGCGCTTCCCCCCTCCCGGCATCGACGAGCACGGAGACATCGTCCGACGCGATGGTTGGGACGCGTTTCGCGCCCTCGAGAAGCCTGCTGGCAAGTAGCGCCGAGGCGGCAAAAAGAGCCGTGTTACCCAAAATCCTGGCACTTCGTCATATCCACGTGACGAACACTCTCCAGCATCCAGGCAGGGGTCACACCCTGTCCACCGCGCAGAAAGTGCGTTACTCTGTTGTCGTGAAGACGACGGAGCCAGCCCCGCGGGCTGATCAGAACGGCGTTGATCAGGACAACACTGATCAACTCATCATTCAGCGCGTCCTTGGCGGAAATCGCGACGCGTTCAAGATCCTGATCTCTCGTTACAGCGACCCGCTATACCGCCATGCCCTGTGCATGACGGGTAGCCCGGACGTCGCTGAAGACATCCTGCAACTCAGCTTCATCAAAGCGTACCAACACCTCGCGGAAGTGCGAGGCCGGTTCGATGCTTGGGTATTCAGGATCGTTGCGAATGGATGCAAGGATTGGCTGAAGAACATTCGGCGGTCGCATCTGAGCTACGACGAGGACGACCAACCCTCGGCGTACGCGACCCCAGACGAGGAACTCGATCGGACCGAGCTCCGTACGGATCTGGACCGAGCGTTGGCGACCCTCCCGGGTTCGTTGCGCGAGGCGTTCGTGATGAAGCACGTCGAAGGCCGCTCGTACGAAGAGATGGCCGATTTGCTCGGCACCACAGTCGGAGCGCTGAAGATGCGCGTACATCGCGCGCGTGAAGCACTCCAAGCACTCTTAGAGGAAAAGTACGCCTAAATGGTAGACGATCTCCGCTCCGACGACGGCCTAAGCGGGTTCGACGGCCATCATCATCGGCCAGCGCGACGCAGCGAAACACCGCGTCCACTGGCCGATCGAGAAGTGCCGCTAGGTCATCAGGAACCAGATGCACGCGTGCTCGCGCCGGCTCTGCACGCGTGGTTGGATGGTGAACTACCGGAGGCAAGCGCACGAAAGGCTAGCGCCGGTAAGGATGTTGAATTCTGGAAGAACATCGGCGTCGAAGTTGATTCGCGTCGTCACATGCGCACGCCTGCTTATCTCGAGGCGCGTATCATGGATGCACTTCCGCAAACGGCTCCGCAGGTCATCACGCCCTTTTGGCGACGAGAATTCGTCGTGACGCCGCTCGTCGCGGCCGGCACGGCGGCAACAATTATCGTCGTCGCGGCAGCAGTCACCGCCGCAGTGATGTTCGCCGCTCGATAGACCCACAATACACAGTGGTAGCAAACGGCTGGCTCCTCACGGATCCAGCCGTTTGCGCTTTCTTGATGCACGAGTTTTCCATGCGATGCACCGTGCACAGCTTTTGCACCGAACTCATCGCCGACGGACGTCAACGTGTGCGTATTGCGAACATCGCAACCGGAGGTTGGCATGACGCAGACCGAGCGCTTTGAGAATCTTCTCCACGAATTTGAGCGTGTCGGCGTTGATCCGAACACGATCAGCGCCGGGCTCGCGGTCACGGAGGACGATGTGCTTCACGTGCTCGCCGCGCTCCCCGACGCAGCCGGCCCTGCCGCCTTTCTGTCGCGCTTGAGAATGCTCACTCACGGCGGCGATGTCGCGCAGACTACACCGGCCATTGACGACGACACGTCGCTGTAATCCTTCCGTAAGTCATCGACGAACCACTCGACGCGCCCCGTGTGCCGGGCTAGCGTCCCGAATGCATACGATTCTCCGTCCGTTGCTCGCGTCGCTCCTTGTTCTGCCCGCGCCGGCTTTGGCACAACATCCGCCGGTTGCCGAATTGCCACGAAAACACACGCCCGAGCCAACCACCGCCGACATCACCGTCCGCGATTTGATGACGCGAACGTACATCATCGCCGACGATTCCATGGAAGGACGAGACACCGGCCGGCGCGGCGGTGTTCGATCCGCCAACTACATCGCGCGCGAGCTCGCTCGACTCGGCCTCGAGCCCGCCGGCGACAACGGCACATTCCTCCAAGCCATTCCGTGGATATCGCGCACGCCTGATTCCACGAGCACACTTCAAATCGGAGCCACGTCGCTTCACTGGGGAACGGACTTTCTTCTCCTCCCCAAACTCGGTTTCGCCCTCGCACTGGGCGGACAGCCGTTCGGCGGCGGGTTTCGCGGAGAAAACGTTGCGTCCGTCTACGGCGGACGCATTGGCGGGGCAACGATTGCTCCCGCCGAAGTCCGCGGAAAGGTCGTGGTATTCGGCACAGAAGCGACCAGCGCGAGCTTCACGTTTTGGCAACGCGACAATCTCCGGCGATATGCGGACGCGAAGGCGATCGTGGTCGCGACGCTCGATATCGGCGCGCCCGCCGCGTATCGCGCGACACGAGAGACGTACTGGGATTCGGCGGCCACGGGTGCCGCGCGCCCGCTCACGGTGATCACCATGACAAATGCCGCCGCCGAGCATTTCTTCGCGCGGCCGTTGGCGTCCCTTGCCGTCGGCACGATCGGCGTGACGATGAGTGGTCGGGTAACCTTCATCGACACGCCGACAGAAGCGCCGGCATACAACGTCGTGGGCATTCTCCGCGGCACTGATGCGAGATTGCGAAATTCCTACGTGGCCGTCGGAGCGCATCACGATCATGTGGGCTTCTCGCGGCCCGTCGATCACGATTCGATTCGCGCGTTCAATAGCGTAGCCCGACAGCGAGGTGCCGACGACCGTCCGCGGCAAGCCACGACCGAAGAGACGGCGCGCATCAAGGCGATTCTCGATAGCCTGCACGCGGCGCATCCCGCTCGCCTGGACTCGATCAACAACGGCGCGGATGACGACGGCAGCGGCTCGGTCCTCGAGCTCGAGATCGCCGAGTCGTTCGCGCGGTCGGCGCAGCGTCCAAAACGTTCGTTGCTGTTTGTGTGGCACACCGCCGAAGAGAAGGGACTGTACGGCGCGCAGTATTTTTCCGATCACCCCACGGTGCCGCGCGATTCGATCATTGCTCAAGTCAACATGGATCAGATGGGTCGCGGCGATCCGATCGACAATCCGCGTGGCGGTTCGAATTCGCTCGTCCTGATCGGATCACGGCGCTTGTCCACCGAGCTTGGCGACCTTGCTGAGCGCGTGAACAAAAAGCCGGAGTACGCGTTCACGCTGGACTACACGTTCGACGCTGACGGCGATCCGACCAATGGATATTGCCGAAGCGATCACTACATGTACGCCCGCTACGGCATTCCGGTGGTGTTTTACAGCGCGGCCGCGTGGCACATCGACTACCACATGGTGAGCGATGAGCCACAATACATCGCGTATGACCGGATGACGCGCATCGGGAAATACATCCGGGACGTGATCGGGTCGATCGCCAACCTCGATCACCGCCCTGTCGTCGACAAGCCGAAGCCCGACCCCGACGGAGTGTGTCGCCAGTAGCGTGAGCTTGTCCGCGAGGGCTCAGCCAGTAGTCTTATGATCGTGATCTCATCTCTCAGAATCCGCCGGAGCATTGCAGCGCGCGTCGTTGCCGCCGCGCTGCTATTGCAGCCGCTTCACGCCGCGCACGCGCAACGTGCGCCGGACTCGTCGTTCGGCGGCCTCGTGGCCCGGTTGTCGGAGCCGAGTGGCTATTTCGATTCCGACAACATCATCACGAACGAGGTGTCGTACCTTCACGTGGCCAGCCAGCTCGAGAAAGCGGGTGTGCACGGCGGCGTGTACATCGGTGTCGGACCCGATCAGAATTTTTCGTATATCGCGCTCATCCGCCCTTCCATCGCCTTCATGCTGGACATTCGGCGCGACAACTTGCTCGAGCATTTGCTGTTCAAGTCGTTGTTCGAGATGTCGCGCAACCGGCTCGAGTATCTCTGCCTGCTGTTCGGAAAACCGGTACCCGCGGACGTCGGGCAGTGGACCGGGCGCTCCATCAGCGAGGTGTTGGCGCGTCTCGCGGGAATCCGCGTCGATTCGCAGGCGGTCGCATCGACGCGGCAGGCCAGTAACGATCGCATTGCACACTATGGTGTGTCGCTCGACGCGCGGGATCGCGGAATCATCGATCGATATCGAACGACGTTCGTTACCGACGGACTCGACACCCGATACTCGAGTATCGGCCGAAACAATCGCAGCGACTATCCGTCGTTCGGCCGGCTCATCATGGAGACCGATCGTGCCGGGCGGCAGATCAGTTATCTCGGCGACGAGAAGGCGTTTCAATTCGTTCGCTCGATGCAGGTGTCCGACCGCATCGTCCCTGTCGTGGGGAACGTGGCAGGCGACAAGGCGGTCAAAGCGATTGCGCTGTACGCCACCGAGCACCGCTTGAACGTTTCAGCATTCTATCTCTCGAACGTCGAGCAGTACCTGATGACCCGCGACGGCGGCTTCGATGGGTTCGCGAAAAACGTGACCATCCTGCCGCACGACAGCACCGGCGTGATCATTCGCAGCTACTTCGGCCGCTTCGGGCGTCAACATCCGTTGTTCGTACCTGCGCCCGGCAATCTGAGCACGTCGATGATCGAGCCGATCGACGCGTTCATTCGCGCATTCGTCGCCGGCGATCTTCGAACCTATCCGGATCTCGTCTTCGATCGGTTCATCAAACCGTGATTCCATCATGATGCAGGCGCCAAGCACGCCGGCCGCCAAAGTGCGAATGCTCGCGTTGGGCGACTCGTACACGATTGGCGAAGGCGTGGCCGTTGACGACCGCTGGCCGGTGCGTCTCGCCGCCATGCTTCGCGCCGCCGGAGTCCCCGTCTCGGCGCCGGTCATCATCGCGACAACCGGCTGGACGACGGACGAACTATCGGCAGGGATCGACGCCGCGAAGCCGACCGGGCCATTCGGACTCGTCACGCTGCTCATCGGCGTGAATAACCAGTATCGTGGTCGAAGCACCGAAGAGTATCGCACTCAGTTTCACGCACTACTCGCGCGCGCCATCGCCTTCGCCGAATCGCGTGCGTCGCGCGTGGTCGTCGTGTCGATACCGGATTGGGGAGTGACGCCGTTTGCCAAACGGTCCGGGCGTGATCTCGCCAAGATCACCACCGACATCAACGCGTTCAATGCGATCGGTCACGACGAGGCGACGCGCGCCGGCGCGCGATTTGTCGACGTGACGCCGATGTCTCGCCGCGCGGCCACGGAGAGTGATCTCGTGGCCGGCGACGGACTACATCCCTCGGCGTCGATGTACGCCGAGTGGGCGCGACTCGCTTTGCCCGTTGCGGTGGACGCGATCGGGGCGTGGGCGCGGCGGGCCGTAGTGCTCGGCGGACCGTAGTGCTCGGCTATCGCCCTTGCGAGCACTGAGGCGGCGACGGAATTTGGCCTGAAGTCGGCGGCCGCATTCCGTCGCGCCATTGCGGTGACGTTCCGTTTGCCAGCAGTTCGACGCCAGAGACCGCGGCTCGAATGACGGCGGTCATGTGCGGAATGTTGGCGAGCGACGATTCGTCTTTGACCGTGTGGTAGTCGGCGTGCAGATCGAACGTCGACAGAGTATGCGCGGGGATTCCGGCGCGAGCGAACGCGATGTTGTCGCTCCGCTCGAAGAATCCCTGGCAAACACGCTTGTCCGGTTCAACGGGCAATCCTGCTTTGGTGAACATCTCTCCCATGGTGGATCGCTCGTAGCCGGTGAGCCACGCGCGCCCAGGGCCGCCGGCCAGAGAATCGGGGCGATCGATCATCTCGATCTCGAGGTTGGCGGTCATATTTGCGAGCGGAACCGCCGGATGCGCGATGTACCACCGCGTGCCAATGAGGCCGACCTCCTCACCGGTGGTCGCGGCGAAGATGACCGTGCGGTGGAGTTTCGGTCCCGCGGCCAACGCCTTGGCGATTTCGATGACGGCGACGGTGCCCGACGCGTCGTCGTCAGCCCCATTGCAAATCGAGTCCGCCCCCTGCGCGCGACAGGTGCCTCGGCCGGCTACGCCATTGTGATCGTAGTGCGCGTCGACGACGATCACGCTGTCACTCAATTCGCCGGGCAATATGCCGATGACGTTGACCGCCAACCCGCGGGTTGCGGCGGGCAGTGTATCCCAGATGGCGAAGCTGGCGACGGGTCGTGGGAGAAAGCCGCGCTCGATGGACACGGGGACTCGTTGAAAATATCCGCTGTCGCCGGCGGGCTTGAGGCCCGCGGCGCGCATTTGTTCGGCGATGTAGCGCGCGGCCCGCGCGCCGCCTGGCGCCGCCGTGAAGCGACCCTCCATCGAATCGGCGGCAAGCGCAGAAAGCTCGGCGCGCACGTTGGCTTCGGTGACACGTGCGGCGGCACGACCAGGCGGCGGCGGTGACTGCGCGATGCTCTGCACCGGAGTTGCGAGCGCACAGACAACCAGCGCCGACGCGACGATTGAGGCAACGCGAACCGGTTTCACGGGATTCATGATGGCGACGTTATGGAAGTATGATAAACCGCCCCGGATGAGCCGCGCGGCGGTAGCGTGCGCAAGCCGGGGTGTCCAATTCTCGCTCCCGGATGCATCTTGGTACACCCCTACACCGGACTTTCTCCCATGCGCCGAATCGTCGTCCTCGCCGTGCTCTGCGGATGCGCCAGCGCCGGCTCGCCCTCGGAAGAGACAACGCCGCGGCAGGCGACGATCTACGCGGGTGCCGACGCCCCCCTCCTGCTCGCGGAGAAACCCCGCGCCGTGATGGCGACGATCGCCGCTCCGCCGGCCACCGTCTGGCTCGCCACGAAGAAAGTGTATGGGGAATTGGATGTTCCCGTGAACGTCGAAAACACGGGGACGCGCCAACTCGGCAATGCCAATTTCTATAAGACGCGCGAGTTTGGCGGACAACCCATGGCGGGGCTCGTCGACTGCGGTTCAGGAATGACTGGACCGAAAGCGTCGTCGTACCGCATCTACATGTCGCTGCTGACGACCGTGCAGGCCGACGGCAAGGGTGGAACAACGATTCAGACGACGTTCGTTCCCACCGGGCAGGACTTGAGTGGAAACAGCAGCGATCGACTTCCCTGCGGAACGACCGGCCGCGTCGAGGCGATGCTCATCGAACGCGTCAAAGCGATCATCGGCAAATAGTCGCCGCCAGCCGCGCCCCTTTAGGGAACGCTCATTCGATATCCCGGACCGCGAACCGCGCGACCAGGTTTGGCCCCGGTGTGTTTTCCGTCGCGCAGCACCTGGACGCCGTTCACGAAGACGTGCTGCACGCCGACTGACAGTTGCTTCGGTTGCTCGTAGGTCGCGCGATCAGCGATCGTGTTGGGATCGAACACGACGACGTCGGCGAACATGCCTGGCGCGAGCACGCCGCGATCATGTATCGAGAGCCGGGTGGCAACGGCCGACGTCATTTTGCGGACGGCGTCTTCCAAACCGATGACATGTTCCTCGCGCACGTATTTCCCCAGGATGCGCGGAAAGTTTCCGAACGTGCGCGGGTGCACCAGCGCTCGGACGCTGTCGGGATCCGGCCCGCCGGCGTCACTGCCGATTTTCATCCAGGGCTGCTGCAACTGCAGCTTGACGTTGTCCTCGCTCATGAGGAAATACGTCGTCTCCACGCGACTGTGCTCACTGAGAATCAGGTCCATCGCGGCGTCGAGGTAATCAACGTTCTTCATCTGTGCGATCTCTGACAGACGCTTGCCGATGTATTGCGAGTTTTCCGGACGGCGCAGACTCGAGATGAGCACACCGGCGGGCGTCGCCAGTTCGCACAGATTCTCCCACTCGCTCGTCGGGTGCGCGACCTCCTGACGGATCTTCACTCGACTGGGCGCGCTCGCGAGGTTGTCGTAGAGTTTTCCCTCGGCGGAATACTCTGGCGGGAGGCACGACGTGAGGCCCGTCGCACCGGCGGTGTAGGGATACATGTTCGCCTGAATGTCGACGCCGGCCGCGCGCGCCGAATCGATCTTCGCGATCACCGCGCGCTCTTTGCCCCAGTTGCGCTGTCCTGCCGCCTTGAGATGATAAATCTCTCCTGCCACGCCGCCCTGACTCGCGATGCGAATGACTTCGTCGACCGCCTCCGTGAGATGATCGGCTTCCGAGCGCATGTGCGTGATGTACACGCCGCCGAACGGTGCCATTGCCTTCGCTTCCTCCACCAGCTCCTCGGTCGTCGCGAAGGTATTCGGCGGATAGATCAACGCACTCGCCAAGCCGAACGCACCATCTTCCATGGCGCGACGAACCGCCACGCGCATCGAATCGAGCGTCGCACCCGTCGCCGCCCCCATCCGCTCGGCCATACCGTATTGCCGGATCGTTCCGGCGCCCACGAACGACCCGACGTTCTGTGAAATGCCGTGCGTCTCCATCGCGCTGAGCCACGTGTCGAACCCATGTGGCTCGGCGAACCGGCGTTGGAGATCGGTCGCGCCGGCAGCGAGCGTCGCGCGATTCAATGGCGCCGGCGTCGAGCCTTCGCCGAGGATGCCGGTCGTCACCCCTTGTGTGATCTTGCCGAGTTGACGTCCGTCGCCGAGGAGAAGTTGTCCGCCCGATTGATCCTGAATGTCGATGAATCCGGGCGCGACGATCATGTTTCGCGCATCGATGCGCATTCTGGCCGTTGCTCCGTGCAACATGCCGCGCGGCGTCACCTTGGCGATTCGGTCTCCGCGCACGGCGAGGTCGCCGTAAAACCATGCGGCTCCGGTTCCGTCGACGATGCGGCCGTTTTCGATGACCACGTCGAACGGCCCTTGATCCGCCGCCGGCCCGGGCGTGGTCGTCTGGACAGGATGAGCGCACGAGGCACTGCCGACACAAACGACGATCGCGACGAGCCGGGACGTCTTCATTAGAGACTCATTTGAGATTCAACCGAAGAGATTCAACCGAAGAGATTCAACCGAAGAAAGCTCAGAGCGACGCCTTCGCGAAAGAAATCGGGGACCCGCGCCTCTTCGTAGAACCCGTGTTCCCGCAGAAGCGTGACCACGGTTCCCAACGCGGGATCGTCTGGCATCTCGGCAAGGAGATATCGCGCGCCGGCGTCTCGCGCAACGTCGCACATCGATCGCATGAGACGTTCGCCGACGTCGTCGACGTCGACCCCGGGCACGAGCGCCGCGGTGTGCAGACGCGCGCCACCCGATGTGCCGGCGATCGTTCCGAAGAGCATCAATCCAGCGACGGTTCCATCGCGAGCGATGACCAACGCGCGGTGCTCCGGATCATTCCCGCGTTCGGCCAACTCCAGAACTTCGAGCGCTCGGTCGATGTACGGCGTCACTCCGAGCGCGCCCATGAGCAACACGCGCGTGCCTTGGTGGTCCTCAGGCAGCAACGGGCGCGGGTCGAGCGCGAAGTAGCCGGTCACGTCAGAAGTGAATCAGAAGTGAATCAGAAGTGAATCAGAAGTGAATCAGAAGTGAATCGAACGCCCGAGCACGGCCAGCGCGGCTTCCTTTGTCGTTTCCGACAGGGTCGGATGCGCGTGCACGGTGACGGCGATGTCCTCGGACGATCCGCGATATTCGAACGCGAGCACGACTTCGGCAATCAGCTCCGACACGTTGGGCCCGATCATGTGCGCACCGAGCAGCTCGTCCGTCTTCGCGTCGGCCACGAACTTTACGAACCCGGCATTCTCGCCCATGGAGCGCGCGCGTCCGTTCGCTGAGAAAGGGAATTTCCCGGTGCGGTATTCGCGACCACTTTCTTTGACCTGCTTTTCGGTAAGTCCAACCGCGGCGATCTCCGGCCACGTGTACACGATTCCGGGGATCGACTTGTAGTGCATGTGGACGGGCTTTCCAGCAATGACTTCGGCAGCGATCACGCCTTCTTCTTCCGCCTTGTGCGCGAGCATGGGGCCGGGCACGCAGTCGCCGATCGCGTAGACGTTGGGCACGTTGGTGCGCATCTGGTCGTCGACGAGGATTTCGCCGCGCTTGCCGAGGTTGAGCCCGAGTGCCTTGGCGTCGATGCCGGAGGTGACGGCGCGCCGTCCGACGGAAACGAGCACGTAGTCGCCCTCGAGGCGCTCCGACTTTCCATTGTTGTCGATTTCGACGAACACGCCGGTGTCGGTGCGCCCGCCGTTCGTCACTCGCGTGCCGGTGCGGATCTCGAGTCCCTGCTTGCGGAGAACCTTGTCGGCTTCTTTGACGACGTCGTCATCCATGCCTGGGAGGATTGCGGGCAAAAGCTCCACCACCGTGACTTTTGCGCCGAGTCGTTTCCAGACGGAGCCGAGTTCGAGTCCGATGACGCCGCCGCCGATGACGATGAGGTGTTTGGGCACTTCGGGGATTTTGAGGGCTCCGATGTTGGAGAGGATTCGTTCCTCGTCGAATTTGAGGAATGGGAGTTCGATTGGTGCGGAGCCGGTAGCAATGATGACGTTCTTCGCCTGGTAAGTGGCGATTTTTTCAGCGGGGGGGCCCCCCGCGCCGCCGCCGGCAGTCACGTCCACAAGGTTGCCCGCGCGCAGTGTTCCGAGGCCCCGCGCCCACGTGATCTTGTTCTTTCGGAACAAGAACTCGATGCCCTTGGTGTTTTGCCCGACGACGTCGTCCTTGCGCTTGAGCATCGTCGGCAGGTCGAGCGTGAGCTGTCCAACGCCAATCCCATGCGCGGCGGCGGCGTGTGCAGCAAAGTCGTAGTGCTCGGACGACGTTAGCAGTGCCTTGGACGGAATGCACCCGACGTTGACGCAGGTGCCGCCAAGGGTCTTGTCCATCTCGACGCAGACGGTGGATAGACCGAGCTGTGCGGCGCGGATGGCGGCGACATATCCGCCGGGACCGCCGCCGATGATGACGACGTCGGCGGCGGTTGGAGACGAGGGTGAAGCAGAGGAACCCATGACCGTCGTTTGTTCGTTGTTTGCTCGAGGACGTATCTGCCGAAAGCTAATCGGCAAGGTAATCGGTCCTGTCCGGCCTCGACGGTCAGCGCGTGAAGATCGAGAGTCCTGCGAGGAGGCCCACTACGTTCATGGAGTAATTGTTCGCCTTGCTCACATACTGGTAGCGCGCCTCGTAGCGAGCCGCAATTCGGTCGGTCAAACGCATCCGCGTCCCAACGCCGGCGCCAATCGTCGCGCGGTCGCTCGTGGAGAAGCCGCTGGACGAAGCGAGTATCAGTCCCACGCTGGGGCGAACGTACCATTGCGACAACTTCGAGTCGCCGCCGAGTTCCATCAGCAGCCCTACGTTCCCGCTGAAGGTCACTGCCGTACGTCCGCCTCCGTTTTGATAGACCAGAGTGGCCGCCGGCTCGAGCTCAAATGACCCGCTCAGCGGAAACGCGGCACGGACGCTCGAGACAGGGAACGACAATACGGTGGTCGATGCCGGGCGGGGGCCGTTGCCGGAGCTATAGGAATAGTGGAACAGTCCAGCGTCCATGCCGAACTCCAGTCCGCGGCTTTGTTGAGCGGCGGCGGGTACCACCGCGCCGCCGATGAGGAGCGCGGACGCCAATCCGAGGCGAAACATGTTCGATTTCATATGCTAATGCCTTAACAAGATGGAAGAAGGGCCAAGCCCAGGTTGACTCGCGAGCGAACGATGTGTTTTCTCGCGATGTTCATGATTTCCCCGACCGGAACCTTACGTCGAACGGCACGGTGACGGACAGCGTTTTCGCTCCGCACAAAACACTTTTTGCCTTCGATCACAGAATCGAATTAAGTTCCGCCCAATTGATCCGTCCAAAGAAGACGAAAGATGGTGACTCCCCGTCGTGCCCTCGCGTTGTTGTCTGCGCTCGTTGTCATACAGCCTTCAGCCGGCGTCGAACACGCCCCGCGCGCTGCCCCCGGTTCTGTTGCAGACTCGAGCGCCGAACACCCGGCGCCGGCGCCGACCCTCGGGGTACTCAAGCCCGAGCTCGGAACATTCCATTTCGTCATGTTACAACGCGCCAAGGGCGACACGACCTATCGTCCCTTCGGCAGCGTAGTGGTGACGCGCAAGTCGGAAACCGTGCGAGGCGTGCGCGCGTTGAGGAGCGTTGCCGACTACGACTGGGGCTCCGGGCGCCGCACCATCGACACGACGATCTCCGTCATCGGAACGCTTGCGCCTCTTTCCGAGAGAACGCACACGCCCTCGCGCATCGTGTCGTACGACTTTCATCGACTGCGCTCGACGGGAATGATCGGTCCACCCACGGCGCTGGTGCCAATCAACGACAGTTTGCCCACGCCGGCGTTCAAATCGGGCGGACCTCGATATGATCGTGACGTCGCTGTCGTTGGACGATCGCTTTCACGTCGCCATTCCGCTCTACGACCCCGAGTTTCCCGGATTTCGGATGGCCGATCTGCGAGTCACTGGCACCGAAATGGTCGCCGTCGGCAACGCTGCGCGCCGAGCATGGATTCCGTCGGTGAGCGAATCACCGCACCCGCCACTGTATTATCGAGTGGACGTCGCGACGCACCGCATGTTGCAGAAAGATTTCGGCGATCCTGCGGCGGCGTCGTTTCGTGTTCGGGCGATGGACGGCATCAAGCGCTGACCGTTTTTGCCGTGCGTCTCGCGGTGACGACGTCAGTCGATCAACATTGACGCCGGATCTTCCATGAGCTCTTTGACACGGACCAGAAACAGGACCGCTTGCTGTCCTTCGATCACGCGATGGTCGTACGACAACGCGATGTACATCATCGGACGGATCTCGACCTTGCCGTCGATCGCCACCGGCCGGTCTTGCGTCTTGTGCAGACCGAGGATGCCGACCTGCGGGAAGTTGATGATCGGCGTCGACACGAGCGAGCCGAACACGCCGCCGTTCGTGATCGTGAACGTGCCGCCCGTGAGGTCCTCCATGGTCAGCTTGCCGTCGCGCGCACGCTTGGCGACCGTCACGATCTCGCGCGACATATCGAGCAGACCTTTGCGGTCGGCATCCTTGATGTTCGGCACCACGAGGCCGGCGTCGGACGCCACGGCGATGCCCATGTTCACATAATGCTTATAGACGATCGCGTCGCCGTCGACCTGCGAGTTGACAGTTGGATATTGCTTGAGCGCGAGACACGCTGCCTTTGCGAAGAACGGCATGAACGACAGCTTGACGCCGTACTGCTTCTCGACGCGGTCCTTGTGGCGCTCGCGCACGGCGATCACCGCCGACATGTCGATCTCATTGAACGTCGTGAGATGCGCGGTGGCGTGCTGTGCTTCGAGAAGATGTTCGGCGATGCGTTTGCGTCGCGTCGACATCTTCTCGCGCGTTTCGCGGGCGCCGCTCGCGGCCGGCGCGAGCGTGGGCCGCGGAGCTTCCGGCGCGGCAGGTTGTGCCTTGGGCACCGGTGCGGCAGCCCCGTCGCCCTTGCTCGGACTGTCGGCGCTTTCGATGACGTCCGGTTTGCTCACAACCCCGCCGCGACCCGTTCCCGCAACGGTCGAGAGATCGATCCCACGCTCGGCAGCGACGCGCTGCGCGGCGGGTGATGCGCGAACCTCGGTTGGCGTCGGGCTCGGCGCGGACGCTACTACCGGCGGAGCCGCTTTCGAAGCCGCTGGAGGTGTTGCAGCCGGCGGAGGCGCTGCAGCCGGTGTCGTCGCCGGTGCCGCCGCAGCCGGCGCGGCACCAGCACCACTCTCATCGATCTCCGCGAGCAAGTCGTCGACTTTCACGACGTCGCCCTCGGCGTGCGCGCGCTTTGTCAGCACGCCCGCATTCATGGCCGGAACTTCGACCGTGATTTTGTCGGTCTCCAACTCGACCAGGGTGTCGCCAACAGCGATCTGGTCGCCTTCTTTCTTCAACCACCGCGAGATCGTCGCTTCGACAATCGATTCTCCGAGCGGTGGGACTTTGATTGCGGTCATGCGCGGCAACTGGAGAGGCGGTGGAACGGCATGCTGAAACGCGAATTGGCGGCGGATAGACAGACAACCGGGCGGAACCACGGCGCTCTCACGGTGTTCCGTTCCCGGCCCACCTGTTCACCCCTCCACCCGTCCATCTAACTTCCTCCGGCCTCAATATAACTGCCATCCCGTGCAAGCCCTTACGATCTCAGCTCACGGCGGCCTCGATCAAATCGAGCTGCGCCACGATTTACCAGTGCCCGAGCTTCGACGGCCGACTGACGTGCGCCTTCGCGTTCGCGCCGCGGCGCTCAACCGCCTCGATCTGTTCATGATCGGCGGCCTGCCCGGGACCACTCTTGTTCCACCATGGCCACTCGGCGCGGATGCATGCGGCACGATCGACGCCGTCGGCAGCGACGTCACCTCCGTTGCGCCCGGCGATTATGTGGTCGTCAACCCGGGTCTGAGTGATCGGACCTGCGAATACTGCCTCGAGGGCGACCAACCGCTCTGTCCGCGCTACGGCATCCTCGGCGAGCATTTTCCGGGGACGATCGCCGAGTACATCGTGGTGCCGGCGGTCAATGTTCGGTCGATTCCAGCGACGGTGGCGCCGGAATCCGCGGCGGCGTTCACGTTGGCGACGCTCACGGCGTGGCGGATGGTTGTGTCTCGCGCGCGCGTTCAACCTGGTGAAGATGTTTTGATCTGGGGAATCGGCGGCGGCGTCGCGTTGGCCGCGATGCAAATCTGCAAGCAGATCGGCGCCAAAGTTTGGGTCGTTTCGTCGAGCAAGGACAAGTTGCGCCGAGCGGCCCAGATGGGCGCCGACGAGTTGCTTGACCGGAATGAGGTGGACGTTGGACGCGTGCTGAGAGAAAGAACGGGGCGGCGAGGCATGGACGTCGTCATCGACAACGTCGGCGAGGCCACCTGGAAGCAGTCGTTGTTCGCCCTCGGCAAGCGCGGGCGGCTCGTGACCTGTGGCGGGACGTCAGGCCCGCTCGTGGAGACGGACGTCCGGCGGCTCTTCTGGAATCAGTGGTCGATTCTCGGATCGACCATGGGGAACGACGCGGAATTTGACGCGGTCGTCGGCGAGCTCCGGGCCGGGCGTTTGCTGCCGCCGATTGACAGCGTCTATCCGATTGCCGAGGGTCGGCAGGCGTTTGAGCGACTCGAGCGCGGGGCGCAGTTCGGCAAGATCGTCGTGCAGGTGGCGTGACGGACGCGCAGGCGGGCGCCCGCTTCGAGCCGGATGAGGAACGCGTCATTCGCGAAACGTGGGGGCGCGCCGAGACGCCGCGTTGTCCTCGCGACGACACGCCCATGACCGTCCGAAGCATCGGCGGCGGGTCGTTCGGACTCGGCTACGCGCGCAAGCGGGAATGGTTGATCTGTCCGAGCTGCAAGCGAAGTGTGATTTTCGACGTCAAGCGCGGAACGCGTAACTGACACGAGACGGCCCCTCGTCGCCGCTGCCTGGCCCGCTAGATTCCTCTGAAATGCAACAACCAGACACGACGAATTTCGGCGACCGTTTTCAGGCAGGCGCCGCCGCGGTGCTCAGTCAAACGCTGCCCGCATTGATCGGCGCGCTCGTCATTCTCTTCGCGGGCTATCTGCTCGCCAAGGTCCTCGAGAAACTGACTGAACGCGGCCTGCGCCGAATTCGGTTGAACCATCTCCTCGAGCGCGGCGGTGTAACGCGTGCCGTAGAGCGTTCGGGAACGCACGTGAACCCGACGCGCGTGCTCGCCAATTTGGTATTCTGGCTCGTGATGTTCACGGTGATTCTGCTTGCCGCGAACGCGCTCGGGTTGGACTCGCTGGCGAACGTGGTGTCGACGCTCGTGAGCTACATCCCGAGTGTGATTGCGGCGATCGTCATCATTCTGGTTGGAATCGTGTTGGGCGGATTCGTGGGCGGACTGATCGCCGCGTCGGCCGGTGGGGTGCACGGGGGCCGCGCGCTGGCGCGTATTGGTCGCGGCGGCGTGATTCTGCTCGCGATTTTCATGGCGTTGCAGGAGCTGGGAATCGCCACGGACATTGTGACCACAGCGTTTGCAATTTTGTTTGGCGCGATCGCGTTGGCTCTGGCGTTGTCGTTCGGCCTGGGGAATCGCGAGCTCGCGGGTGAGGTCACGCGAGAGTGGTATGATCGCTACCGGCGCGAGCGGGCCGAGGCAGTGGCGCGTGAGGAGCAGGAAGAGGCGCAGGCGGAGGCGGAGTTGGACGCGGAGGATGAGGACTTTCGTCGGACGGCGCTTGGGAAGACGCCTGCGAGACCCACGCCCGTCATTCCCGATGGCCCGCGAGAGACGGACGCTTAGCGCGTTGGTCGAACGCTGGTAGATCCAAACCCATAAGTCGTTTATCAACAGCGATTTACGCCAAGTCGCTCGTGTTGCGTTTCGCTGTGTTTTCGGGTACATTTGTGGGTCTGGGACCGTGTCCTTTTTCGGCGATCGTTTGGTGCGTTTTTATCGCTGATGATTGCCGATCGCTGCTAGCCGAAATCGCCCTCCCAAAATGACCGCACCAAACAATCGCGAACGTATTCTTCCGCGCCTGATCGACGAAGAAGTCAAAGAGTCGTTCATCAATTATTCGATGAGCGTCATCGTGTCACGCGCGCTTCCGGACGTGCGAGACGGACTCAAACCCGTGCATCGTCGCGTGTTGTATTCGATGTTCGACACGGGACTCGTGCCGGGACGTCCGTACAAAAAATGCGCGACGGTGGTCGGCGACGTGCTCGGCAAATACCATCCGCATGGCGACTCGTCGGTCTACGACGCGCTCGTGCGAATGGTGCAAGACTTCTCGTTGCGCTATCCGCTGATCGACGGCCAAGGAAACTTCGGTTCGGTCGAAGGCGATCCCGCGGCGGCGTATCGATACACGGAATCGCGATTGATGGCGATCGCCATGGAGTTGTTGGCGGATATCGACAAGAACACGGTCGATTTCATTCCCAACTTCGACGATCATCTCGAAGAGCCGTCGGTGTTGCCGGCGGGCATTCCGAACCTCGTCGTGAACGGATCGTCGGGCATCGCGGTGGGAATGGCGACGAACATTCCGCCGCACAATTTGAAGGAAGTCATTCAGGCGGTCGTGCACCTGATCGACAATCCGGACGCTCAGATGGGCGATCTCAAAAAGTTCATCAAGGGACCGGATTTCCCCACGGGCGGCTACATCTACGGCCGCGCCGGGATCAAGGATTATCAGGAGACGGGACGCGGACGCATTGTGATGCGCGCGCGCGCGGTGATCGAGGAAAAAGAATCCTCGAACAAGTCGCAGATCGTCGTCACGGAGATTCCGTATCAGGTCAACAGCGCCAAGCTGATCGAGAACATCGCCGACTTGGTGCGCGACAAGAAGCTCGAGGGCATCTCCGACCTGCGCAACGAGTCCGACAAGGACGGCATGCGCATCGTGATCGAGCTGAAGCGCGATGCCATTCCGCGCGTGGTGCTGAACCAGTTGTACAAGCACACCGCGATGCAGTCCACGTTCGGCGTCATCATGCTGGCCCTCGTGCCCGATGCGCGGACGGGCAGCCTGGTGCCGAAGGTGATGGCGCTCAAGGAAGTGCTCGAGCACTATATCGCGCACCGGCACACTGTCATCGTGCGCCGCACACAGTTCGAGCTCGACAAGGCGCTCGAGCGAGAGCACATCCTCGAAGGCCTCAAGATCGCCGTCGACAACATCGACGAGGTGATCAAGGTCATTCGCAAGGCCGAAGACACGCCGACCGCGAGCGGGCAGCTGCAGCGTCGCTTCAAGCTCTCGGAGCGACAGGCCGAAGCGATCCTCAACATGCGCCTCGCCAAGCTGACCGGTCTCGAGATCGAGAAGCTGGAAGAGGAGCTGAAAGAAGTTCAGGGGTTGATCAAGGAGTACCGCGCGTTGCTGGCCTCGAAGGAGGCGCGCATGAAAGTCCTCAAGGACGAGCTCACGGAGATCGGTCGCAAGTACGGCGATGAACGCCGCACCGAGATCACGAGCGACGAAGGCGAATTCACGATCGAAGATCTCATCGCCGAAGAAGAGATGGTCGTCACCATCTCGCACTCCGGCTACATCAAACGCACGGCGGCGTCGACCTATAAAAAGCAGCGGCGCGGCGGGCGCGGCAACAACGGCGCGACGCTCAAAGAAGAGGATTTTGTCGAACACCTCTTCGTCGCGTCCACGCACGACTACGTGCTCGTGTTCACGGACGACGGCCGCTGTTTCTGGCTCAAGGTGCACGAAATCCCGCAGGCCGGTCGCGCGGCCAAGGGAAAGCCGATCGTCAACATGATCAACGTGTCTCCGGACACCACGGTCTCGGCCATCGTCACCGTGCGCACCTTCCCAGACGATCAGTTCCTGCTCTTCGCGACCAAGAAGGGTACGGTCAAGAAGACGGCGCTGTCACAGTATTCAAATCCGCGCACGACCGGCATCAAGGCGATCAAGATCGAGGAAGGCGACGAGCTGATCGACGTGCAGGTGACCAGTGGTACGAACGACATTGTGCTTGCGACGCGACACGGCTTGTCGATTCGTTTCCACGAGCAGGATGCGCGCGAAATGGGTCGCGACACCACGGGCGTGAAGGGCATCGAGCTCGGGCCGCGCGACGAATTGATCGGCATGGTCGTGATCAAGCGCGAGGCGAACCTGCTCGTCGTCACCGAACGCGGTATGGGTAAGTGCTCGCCCATCGATGAATACCGCGTGCAGAAACGCGGCGGCAAGGGCATCATCACCGTGCATCGCACCGACAAGACGGGCGACGCCGTGTCGATCAAGGAAGTACTGCCGGACGATGAGCTGATGCTCATTACAAAACAGGGAATCGCCATTCGCATGCCGGTCAAGGGCATTCGCGTGGCGGGCCGCAACACGCAGGGCGTGCGCTTGGTCAATCTGGACGACAACGACCTCGTGATGGACGTGGCGCGCGTGGTCCCGGATGACGATGTCGAAGTCCTGGACGATGCCGGCGAGCCTGTGGGCGCGCCGGACGAAAGCGACGAGGAGGGCGACGAGGAGTAGATCGGCGGGCAGGTGGAACGAAGTGTTGCACTGCGGTTGGTACACTAAATCTTTCGAGCACAGCCGCTCGGCTTTACCTTTGGTTCCGCCTCAATCCCTCCGATGTCATCCACCGTCCGCGCCGAACGAACAACAACGACGCGCAGCCTAACGCCGCTCTCGGCCCGGGCCACCGCCGAACTCCCCGTGATCAGCGCGGAGTTCGGCAATGCGTTGCAGGTCGAGGAGGAGTCGCTCCGCCGCGAGGTCATGATCTGGCAGCGGTGGGTCCGCTACCTCGCGCTTGGCGCCATCGTGCTGTTGTCCGTGGCGTTCGGAACCATCGAGCCCGGTGCGCTGGTTCCGCTCGCCGTGATCGCCGTGTGCTACGCCGGTGTCGTGATGGCCACCGCGTCGATTCTGCAACGCTCGCCGGCACACCCCATCGGACAGTGGTTTCCGTCGCTCCTGTTGAGTGCGGACATCGCAACGCTCGCCGGTTTCTGTTTTCTGACAACCGCGCCGGAGCAGTTCCATCGAATTCTGCTGATCGGATTTCTCTCGACGCAGTTGAGTGTTTTCTACTTCGGGAGGCGGCAGGCGATTCTCGCCGCCACGCTGACGATTCTCGCGTATCTGGCGTTCACGCTCGTCGTGCCGCCCTTTGTCGCCGGTGCGCCGCCCACGGCGCTCGTAATCACGTTCAACGTCACGCTGTTCGCCATCATCAGCGCTCTGCTGATCTATACGATCGGCAGCTTTCGCGAGCGGATGGACGCGTTGCGCGTGTATTGCAAGCTCATCGAACGCGGGGAAGGCGCAGCATCGGCCACGCTCGGCACGGAACGGTGGCCCGACGAGCTCACGCTCCTGGCTCGCAGTTTCCAATCGATGCACGCGCGCCTCGCGGAAGAAATAGGAAGCGATCCACTGACGGGATGTTTGAACCGGCGCTCCATGGAGGCACGCGTCCGCGCCGATCTGCGACAGGCGCGGCGCCGTGGGTCCACGGTCGCGGTGGCCGCCGTTGATCTCGATCACTTCAAACAGATCAACGATTCGCGCGGCCATCCGGTGGGCGACATCGTGCTGCAGCAGTTCTCCACGATCATGAAAGCCACCGCGCGCGATACCGATGCCGTTGCGCGGTTCGGCGGCGACGAGTTCGTGATCGTGCTTCCCGACACAGGCTGGCAAGGCGCGTTGACGTTCGCGGAGCGCCTGCGTCGACGTGTAGATGATTTCACGTTTGGTCCTGCAGGAATGTCGATTAGGTTGACGATTTCCGTTGGTGTAGCGCTGGCGCGCGGCGCCGATGCGGTTTCCACCGACATGCTGTTCAAAGACGCAGATTCCGCGCTGTACAAGGCAAAGACCGCTGGCCGCAATCGGGTGTTCTCGTGACGAAGACGCAGTTAGTAGACCTAGTGACCCTTGGCGATCTCGAAGCTGCCGCGCGCGTGTTGGCGCCGGTCGCCGTTCGCACGCCGCTTCTCCCCGCCGACGCCGTGTCGGAACACGTCGGCGCGCCGGTGTGGATCAAACCGGAAATGTTGCAGCGTGGCGGCGCATTCAAATTCCGCGGCGCCTACAACTTCCTGTCGCTCATGGATCCCGCACTTCGAGCGCGCGGCGTCATTGCGCCGTCGTCCGGCAATCACGCGCAAGCCGTCGCACTCGCCGCGAAGTTGTACGGCGTCCCCGCGGTGGTCGTGATGCCAACAACGGTCACACCGGCCAAACGCACAGGCGCCGAGCGACTCGGCGCACGGGTCGTGCTTGCGGGTCGAACGACCGCGGACCGCATGGCACGCGCTGAAGAATTGGTGAGTGAAGAAGGGTTCACGCTCGTTCCGCCATACGATCATCCGTGGATCATCGCGGGGCAGGGAACGGTGGGTCTCGAGATTGCCGCCGACCTTCCGACCGCCGAGGCTGTGCTGGTTCCGGTTGGCGGCGGTGGATTCAGTGCCGGCGTGTCCGCGGCCATCAAACTTCTCTCACCAACCACGCGCGTCATCGGTGTCGAACCGACTGGCGCGGCCAAGTTGAGTCAGGCCCGCGTCGCCGGCCATCCGGTCAAGCTCGAGCACACCACCGGTCTCGCCGACGGCTTGCTCGCCGTCGAGATCGGACACGTCACGTTCGCGCATCATCAGCAATACATCGACGATGTCGTTACGGTGGATGACAGCGCTCTTCGCGGCGCGATGCGGCTGCTGCTCGACCGCCTCAAGCTCGTTGTCGAGCCAAGTGGCGCGATAACCATTGCCGCGCTGCTCGAGAAAAAATTCATACCGCGCGGGCCGACCGTCGCCGTATTGAGCGGCGGCAACATCGAGTGGGACGGACTTCGTGAGCTTCTCGGCGGGTGACGCCGGGCACGTCCTCGTGGCCGAGGCGGATCCTGCAATCGCGGGCACGCTGTCATGGCTGCTGCGCGAGCACGGCTATTTCGTCACCGCTGTGGTCAATCGGGAGCAGTTGTTCACCACCATCGCGCGAAGCGTCCCTGATCTGATTCTGCTCGACGGCGACGTCGTGCAACTGGACACCGCCGTTCTGGGGCAACTGCGAAGCGATCAGCGACTTCATGACGTTCGAGTGATCGTGACCGCACCCTGGGCAGCGATCGAAGACGGTGGCGCGGGATTGCCGTGGGGCGCCGACGATTGCGTGAGCAAGCCGTATCGCGTGCCCGAGCTGCTCGGGCGCGTGCGGACGCAGCTTCGCGCGAGCGGGCAGCTCCGCGCGGCGCGCGCGGCTCTCGAAGACACAGCCCTCGAGCTCGAGCGCGCGCGTGAGGATGCGGTGAACAACCGCCGGCTCGTCGACATTCTGCACGAAGTGACCGGCGAGGTGTCGGCGGCCGAGATTTATCGAATTCTCGCGCGACGCGTGGCTCGCGCGCTCGAGATCTCTCATTGCTCGGTGATTCTGGCAAAGTCCGGCGACGAGATGGGCACCGTGGCCGCGGCCGCCGAAGATTCGACCATCATGGACGTCGACATCCGGATCGATCAGTATCCGGAAATCAGCACGGCCCTGGAAACCGGACGTCCAGTGCTCGTCGACGACGCGGCGACGCACCCGCTGTTTGCCGGAATTCGCGAGGCCTGGGCGCGCGACAAGCAAAGTGTGACCATCCAGTCGGTCGCCACGATTCCATTTCTCATCGATCGCTGGCGTTCCGGCGTTCTGTTTTTGCGAACCGATCACGGCGATCGCCGACTCGGCACGGAGGATGTGGATTTTGCCGACGTCGTGATCCGGGCGGCGGTGGCATCGATTCGGCGGGCGCAGGCGTTGGAAATGACGCGGGCGGACAATCGGCGTCTCGAGGCATTGGCGACGACTGATCCGCTCACGCGGGTGCTCAATCGCCGCGCGCTGTTGGATCGACTGAATGCGGAAGTGGACCGGGCGCGACGGTACAGCTCGTCATTGTCGCTGCTGCTTCTCGACGTCGATCATTTCAAAGCGATCAACGACACCGCGGGCCATCTTGCCGGCGACGCCGTTCTCCGCCAACTCGGCGCGTTGCTCGAGGACGCGATGCGAAAGGCGGACGTCATCGCACGTTATGGCGGCGAGGAGTTCGTGGCGATCCTCCCGGAGACGTCGACCGAAGGCGGCGTTGCTTTCGCCGAGCGACTCTGCGGGCGAATCGCCGAGCAGCCCTTCGACGTCGGTGGTGAAACGCCGATATATTTGACGGTAAGCGTTGGGATCGCCAGTTTTCCCTCCGCCCGCGTGTCAACGACCGAGGATCTGTTTGCCCGGGCCGACGAGGCGCTGTATCGCGCCAAATCTGGCGGTCGTAACCAGGTGTGCACCTGATGAATCGCTGTCCGGCGTGCGGAACGACCTATCCTGATGATGCCCGGTTCTGCACGCGTGACGGCACGCGCCTGCTGACGTCGGCGGGCGACCCGGCGAGTACGCCTGGAACTGGGTCGGCGATGGTGGCAGGTGCGAGTGCGCATGCTCCCGGCGCTGGAATGGCGCGGCCGACCGCGACTCCTGCACGCAGCGACATGGGCGCCCCGCTCACGCATTTCAACCTCGTGGGCCGAACGCTTCAGGGTCGTTATCAGATCGTGAAAAAGGTCGGCGAGGGCGGCATGTCGTTCGTCTATCTGGCGAACGACATTGCGACTCGCGAGCGCTACGCGATCAAGGTGCTGTCGGCGGCGTTGTCACAGGACGCGAACGCGATGGCCCGCCTGCGCCGTGAAGCGAGCCTCGGCATGCGTCTCGCGCATCCCAACGTGTGCCACATCATCCGGCTCGGTGAGACAGAAGACGGCTTGGTGTACGTGGTGATGCCGTTCGTCGAAGGAGAGATTCTCGCCGACCGGACCAATCGTCGCGGATTTCTTTCGCTCGACGAAGTGACGCGGCTCGTTCGCGACATGTCGCTCGGCCTGCATCTGGCGCACGAGCTCAAGATTGTGCATCGCGATCTCAAGCCCGAGAACATCATGGTGTGCAGAGGCTCGAACGGTGCCGACTACGCAGTGGTGATGGACTTCGGGCTCGCGAAGGAACGCAAGGCCGGCGCCGAGCTGCAAAAGCTGACGGCGACCGGAATCATTCTCGGCACGCCGGAGTTCATGAGCCCCGAGCAACTGCGCGGCAAGCCGCTCGACGCGCGGACCGACATCTATTCGTTGGGGTTGATGACGTACGAGATGCTCACGGGCAAACTGCCGTTCCAAGGTCGCACGCAGCAAGAAATGATGATCGCGCGATTGCGCAGCGATCCAACGCCGCTGCGGAAGATGAGACCCGAGTTGGATCTGCCCGAGGGCGTGGAACGCGTGCTGGCCAAGGCCCTGCAACGGAGTCCGGATGATCGCTACCAGACGACGCTCGAATTCGCGGATGCGTTCACCGAAGCGGGGCGGAATGGCGCCGGGCCGGCCGGCGAGGGCGGTTTGCTCGGAAAGCTGTTCGGACGTTGAGATGACGCCGCGATGGCACGCCCTCGTGTGCGTCGCGGTCCTCGCGTTCGCGGTCGGACACATTGCTTCGGCCCAGCAAGTGAGACCGTACCGTCCCGCGTTCGATGTGCTCGACTACACGATCGCGATCGATTTGCCGGATACGGGATCGATGATTCATTCGAACGCGTTGCTCAGCGTTGCGCGCACCGGTAAGTCCGACACGCTCGTGCTCGACTTGCTCGATCTCACGGTCAACGGCGTGACCGTCGACGGGCGGGCGGTAAAGTTTTCGCGGACGCCCGAGGCGATCGACATCCCGCTGCCTCGAAAGGGCGAGCGCGCGACCTATCAAGTTGCCGTCGACTACAGCGGTGTGGTGAAGGACGGGCTGATCGTTCGGACCGACAGTGCGGGACGCTGGACCTACTTCGGCGACAACTGGCCGAATCGCGCGCGCCACTGGATTCCGAGCATCGATCATCCGAGCGACAAGGCGACCGTAACGTGGCGCGTTACTACGTTGGCGAGTCGAACGGTTATCGCGAATGGAAAGCTCATCTCGACCAAACCGGTGCGCGGTGCGTCGGGCGGAGAGCGTCAGGAAACCGTGTGGCGCGAGTCGCGTCCCATTGCTGCGTATCTCATGGTCATCGCCGCGGCACCGCTCACCGTGTACGACTTGGGAGAAACGGCATGCGGTCTCGCGGAGACGCAGCGGTGTGTCGCGCAGTCCGTGTACACGGCACCGGAGCAACATGCTGTGGCGCCCGGGCCGTTTGCTCGAGCGGGAGAGATCGTCCAGCTCTTCTCCAGGCTCGTTGGTCCGTTTCCGTACGAAAAGCTCGCGCATCTGCAGTCGTCGACGCGCTATGGCGGGATGGAAAATGCGAGCGCCATCTTTTACGCCGACGGCGGCTTTCGGCGGCAGACGATGATGGACGGCGTCGTCGCGCACGAAACGGCGCATCAATGGTTCGGCGACGCCGTCACGGAACGCGAGTGGCCGCACGTGTGGTTGTCAGAGGGGTTCGCGACATATTTCTCGGCGTTGTGGACGCGCGCCGCGCGTGGCGACAGCGCGTTTCGCTCCGATATGTCCAGAATTCGGCGAACGGTTCTCGCCGACACCATTTCCGTATCGCGCCGGCCGGTGATCGACACGATCGAGACGAATCTGCTCGCGCTCCTCAATCGCAATAGCTACGAAAAGGGCGGCTTTGTTCTGCACATGATGCGCACGGAGGTCGGCGAACGCGCCTTCTTCGACGCGCTTCGCGCGTACTACGCCAAACACAAACACGGAACTGCGCTGACCGGCGATCTGCAATCCGAGATGGAGCGCGAGTCCAAACAACAACTCGGCTGGTTCTTCGATCAGTGGCTGCGCCGCCCAGGATATCCCGAGGTGAGTGCGCAATGGTCGTATGATGCCGTGACCCACGAGGTGTTGGTTGGCGTGACACAAGGGACACGTTTCGGAGCGTTCGAATTTCCGCTCACCATCGCGGCCATCGACGCCGGCGGCGTCGCACATCGGAAGGTCATTCGCATGACGGCAGTCGCCGGCAAATCGCAGGAGGTTCGCATCGCGCTAGCCGAAAAGCCGGCAGCGCTCGTGCTCGATCCGGATATCGAGCTGCTCGCGCGTTTGACGGTGGTGCCGCGATGAGTCGCCGCGCGGTGATTGTTGTCGCGGCCGTGTCGATCGCAGCGATGCACGGAGTGGGCGCGCAGGCGAATCGCATGGCCGACTCATTGCTGACGAACGGCGCGCTCGATCGCGCCGAATCGACGTACTACGCCGCCGCGCGTGTGCGGCCGCGCGACCCAGCGGCGCGTTGGGCGCTCGGGCGATATCTCGTTGCGCGTGGCGCACCGCGTGTTGGAGTCACGTTGATGGAGGAAGCCGTGCAATTCGGCGGCGATCAATCGCTGATCAGCGCTGATCTCGCGCCGGTGTACTTGAGCCTCGGCATGTACCATGAGTTAGCGGCGCTGTCGCCGTCAATTTCGGCTGCTGATCGCGATCGCGCCCGTTGGCTCGAGTCGCACCCGACGCGGCTCGTCTCTCCCGATTCGATCCTCACCGTCGCGTATAAGAAAAGTGTCGTGGCCGGCGAAGTGGGGCGTGTCGCCCTCGAGATCAACGGCCGGACTGTCGATGCCGTGATCAGCACTCACGCACAAGGCATCGTCCTCGCGGACACCGGAGCGATCGCGCGTAAACTCCGCCGGTTCGACGCGTCCACTGGAGAGTCGGCGGCGCGGGCCGGTGCAACACCGGCCGTTGCGGACTCGATCAGCGTCGGCAAAATCACATTCAGAAATTTCCCAGTGACCATGCAGCCGCTGACCAACAAAGTGCAGGCGGTCGTCGGCATGGACGTCGTTGCGCGCTTTGCTCCTACGTTCGATCCACGCGCCGAACGCATCACGCTTCGATTGGCCGGAGTCGTCGCGACACCACAGCAAAACGTCGACGTTTATTCGACGTTGCTCACGCCGGTCGATCTGCGAATTCTCCGAAGCGGGCACTGGATCTCATCGGACAACGCGCAAATGGCGAAAACGTTCTCCGAGCGCCGCTGGACGTTCGACGCTCGTCACGGACGAATCGTCGTGGAGCGCTGACATAGTCTCACCGACCGTGTCGCCGCATCTCCACCATGAGACAACGATTTTGCACGACAAAAATGCCCGCGCGCGCAAAGCGTTCGGCGGCGTGATCGTTTCGGATGCCGAGCTGCATCCAAACTGACTTCGGCCCTTTTGCCAGTATGTCGTCGACGTGCGGCGGGATATCGTGCGGCCGGCGAAACACGTTGACCATGTCTACGGACCCTGGAACGTCCGCAACCGCGCGATAGACGCGCTCGCCGAGGATTTCCACGACGCCCGGATAGTAGACGGGGACAGGCACGATCTCGAATCCAGCGCGCTGAACGTACTCCGGGACGTAATGCGCCGGTTGCTCCGGGTCGATCTTGATCCCGAGTACGGCGATTCGGCGCGTGTCGTCGAGCAATCGACGAATCGAAGTGTCGTCGTCGAGGAGAAAGCGATGCCAATCGCCGATCGGTTCTGCGCTCATGTCATGGAATAGATGCGAGGATCGTACTCACGAACGAACCGCAGGTGACGCCGCTGCTGGGGCCGATGTAGCTTTCAGGTCTATTCTACGATCTCATGGAGACGCAATCGCATGCGGATGCTCGTTTTGGGTGCTGGTTTGCAGGGTTCGGCGTGTGCCTACGACCTATTGCAGGACAAAGACGTCACAGAAGTCCGGCTTGCTGATATTCACATCGGACATCTGCCCGATTTCCTCGCGCCCTACTCGGGCCCTCGACTAATTCCCACTCCGCTCGACGTTCGCGACCATGCCGCGGTGCTCGGCGTCATGCGACAGTGTGACGCGGTGATGAGCGCAATTCCGTACTACTTCAATCTCGATCTCGCCCGCCTCGCCGTCGAGGCCGGCGTGCACTTCTGCGATCTCGGCGGCAATACCGAAATCGTATTCAAGCAGAAGGAGCTCGACGCGCAAGCGCGACAGAAAAACATCACGATCGTTCCGGACTGCGGACTCGCGCCCGGGATGGTCAACATTCTGGCGGAGTACGGCATTCGCCAACTCGATACGGTGGACTCAGTCAAGATTTTTGTGGGCGGTCTTCCGCAGCATCCAGAGCCACCGCTCAACTACATGCTCGTGTATTCGCTCGAGGGTGCGCTCGACTACTACACGACATTGTCGTGGGTCGTCCGCGGCGGAAAGCGCACGCAGGTGAAGGCGTTGTCCGAGCGCGAGCCGGTGACGTTCGACGCGCCCGTCGGAACGCTCGAGGCGTTTCACACCGCGGGCGGATTATCGACCATGGCGTTTCGCTACGAGGGAAAGATTCCGACCATGGAATACAAGACGCTTCGCTATCCCGGCCACGCCGCGTTGATGCAGGACATTCGCGACATCGGGTTGCTCGACAACGAACCCGTGGACGTGAAAGGCGTGAAAGTCATTCCTCGCGACGTGTTCATTGCGACCGTTGGACCTCGGCTCACCAAGTCGAAGGGGCGCGATCTCGTCGCGTTGCGCATCATCGTGACCGGAACCAAAGGCGGGAAACCGGCGTCGCGGTCGTTCGATCTCGTCGATCGCTACGACGAAAAGCGCGACGTGAGCGCGATGATGCGGACGACCGGCTACTCGTTGTCGATCACCGGTTTGATGCAGGCGCGAGGTCAGGTGACGCCGCCCGGGGTTCACACACCGGACGAATGCATTCCTGCCGAGGCCTACATCAGTGAGCTGCGAAAGCGCGGAATCGAGATCAAAGAATCCTAATCGGAATCTTTGTCGCTGCCGGCCGGCGTCGTCCTACTCGCGGACGAAGTCGGCCATGGTCGCGCCAATCTGATCCATCGCGGTCTTGGCGTTCCACCGATCGTTCCCGTTGTACATCAGGGAGAACGCCAGGACTTCACCGTTCTTCGCGGTGACGTACCCGCCGAGTGCTGCGACCGTGTTCGTGGTTCCGGTCTTGGCGTGCAGGTTGCCGCGCGCCGGCGTTCCTTTGGACCGCCGCTTGAGCGTCCCCGACTCGCCGTCGACCGGCAGGGCCGCGTGGAATACCGGTCCCCAATCGGCCTGATGGACGTAGCCCAAGAGCTGGACCATCGAGCGCGCGGTCACGTGATCGAGGAGCGACAGCCCGCTTCCGTCGGCGACGTCCACGACTGTGGGCGCCGTGCCGACCTTCTTGTTCAGAAAGTCGCGCAGGTGTGCGAGCGCCGTCTCCGCTGATCCAACCTGCGTTGCTGACCCGCGCGCCGACGCGCGGTACAGCAGCTCCGCGAAGATGTTGATGCTTTCGCGATCCATCTCACCGATGATCTGTCCGAGCGGCGGCGAAGAAATCGCGGCGACTTCAGTTGCTGTCGCCGGTGTTGGCGCGAGGCGAAGTTGCCCGTCGACAGTCACGCCGGCTTTCAACAACGACGCTCGTAGTGCGCCGGTCGTGAACAGCGCCGGATTGTCGACCACGAGCGAATACTTGAGTGGGGCTGAACGCGCGCCGACCGACCCGCGAACGCTGATCGTGCCATCGGGACGGCGATACGCACTGATACGCCCGCCCGATCCACCGACGAGGCTCACCGACGCGTCGACGGGGATTGCCGTCGTCGCCGGTTCGAGTGTGACCGACGCTTTTCCGTTCAGCGGCTTCACCACCACCCACACGAGATTCTCGTTCAGCGACAGTGCTGACACGCGTGCGGCATACGACGCGCCGAGGTAACTGGTCTTCCAACCGTCGGGAACGAGCTTTTCGTCGAAGGCGGACGCGTCGCCGATGATGTCGCCGCGCACGCGTTTGATACCAGTGGCCGCGATCTGCTTTGCGAGCAGGTCCATCGGCTCGTCGTCGTGCCAGAACCGCGTGCCGAGCGACGGATCGCCGACGCCGCGCAAATACAAATTGCCGCTCAACGAGCCGTCTGGTCCGACCGCTCCGTCGCGCAGCACCGGTGTGCGGAACGCGAAGTCCGGCCCGAATCGGTCCAGGGCAACGGCCGACGTGTACATCTTCATCGTGGACGCCGGCTGCATCATGGCGTCGGCGTTCTGGGCGAACAGTGTGTCTCCGCGCGTGAGCGAAACGATGATCGCGCCCCACGATCCGCTGCGCGTGTGACTGGCGAGCATCGAGCCAACGGCGTCGGACAGCGCGGTCGCCCCTTTGGTTGAGCTCCACATTGTGCCCGATCGCGTTCTCGCGGCCGCCGGCGTGATCTTGGACGGGGATTTTTTGGCCGAGCGTTTCGGGCGTGGCCCGGCGGTCTGCGGCGCGAGGACGAGCGGGACCATCGGCGCTTTCGTTGCGGCGATGATCGCTTGCGTCGAATTGGTCACGGCCGCGGCGGCCGATTGGATGTTGAGGCCGAGGAGGGACGCGACCGTGATCGCGACGCTGGCGGCGAGGCGAGTCGCGCTTGGAAGAGTCTGCTTCATAGGTTGGAAAACGGGCAACAATGAGACCGGACGTTAGACTTTGAGGAAGATCCGCTTCTGATAAAGCACGTACAGGATGCCGAACCAAAAGAGGACGAACGAAACCGCAAAGGCTAACGAGGCGTTCACCGGATCGAGCCACGACGCGAACGCCGCCTTGTAGATGGCGGTTTCGAGCGGGGTCGATTTGCCCTGATAGTTCACGGTGAAAATGGAATAGATGCAGCGCGCCATGACCCCGGAGCCGACGAACGCGACCATCGGGTTCATGCCGTACACGACGAACAGCTTGGTCCAGCCCCTGATCTGATGGACGTCCACGATCCACATAATCGTGGCGATAGCCACCGCGGCCATGCCGGCGGCAAACAGAACGTACGAGCTCGTCCAGAGGCTCTTGTTGATAGGAAACGACCAATTCCACATCAATCCGGCCACCATTCCGAGGGCTCCCACGGCGAACAGGCCGTTTATGCGCTCGGTCAGCATTCGTTTCGTGCCCAACCATTGTCCGGCGAGGTTGCCGAGCATCGCCGTGCCGATCGCTGGGATGGTCGAGAAAATTCCCTCCGGATCCCAGGTCACGCTGCTCACCCACGTGTGATTCCCGAGTCCAAAGCGCGACCAATCGAGTAGCAATCGATCCCACCATGCCGACATCGTGCGCGAGGCGTCGCCGAGGACGAGCTGCCCCATCGCGCCGCTGCCCGGAACGGGAAGAATGGTCATCGCGAACCAGTATCCGTAGAGGAGCGCGGCGATTGTCGCGACCTGTCGCTTGACCGATTTGCCTTGGGCGAGCAGGCCGGCTACGAGATAGGCGAGTCCAATCCGCTGGAGAACGCCCATGATCCGCCAGTGGTACAGGCGGTCGACCACGCGTTGCAAAAATGTCGGGTCGGCGATCCCGGTGACGTTCCCCCACGTGAAATACGGGAAACCGTTCACCATGAAGCCGAACAAGAAGATCAGGAGTCCGCGCCGGATGATCTGGCGGCGGATGGCCGCCTCGTCGTCGCCGCGCTCACGTCGCGCCGCGAGTGATAAGTGCGTCGTGACGCCGGCGATGAACAGGAAGAATGGAAAAATGAGGTCGGTGGGAGTCCAGCCGTTCCAGGTCGCGTGCTCCAGCGGCGGGTAGATCGCGCTCCACGTGCCTGGATCGTTGACGAGCAGCATTCCGGCGACCGTCAGCCCGCGAAAAACGTCGAGCGACAGAAGGCGTTCGCGCTTTGGCGCCGCAGCCGACTTGGCGGCGGGCGCTAGGCGACTGGCCGGCGTCCGTTCGAGCGAGGGGCGATCGTCGAGCTCAATGCTCGAGCCTGGAACGGTGGTGCTCACATGAGCCATCCTGTGAGGAGGCGAGCTTGCGGTGCATAGGAACGGCCGCGGTTCCTATGCACCCGATATCCGGACTACTACAGTACCGCCGAAGTATCGGAAAGGAGCCACGGCGGATCCTCTTTCCATAATAACGGCGGCAGTCGGGCGCCAGATACGGCCAAAAACTCGCTCAGTCGCGCTAAAACCGCACTATACCGCGCGCCAATCCACCTGGGCTCCCGCGCGGGATTCCACGCCATCCCGCTGCTGCCACTTGAAGAAGACGATCGAAATGATCGTGTAGAAGAACAGGCCACCGGGAATCCACATGATCAAGCCACCGATCAACTGGTCGTTCATCGGCGTGATCCCCCATACGCGCGGCGCGCTCGCGTACTTGGGGTAGAGCACCGTGTCCGCGTAGGCGATGTAAACGGAAATGATCGCCATCGGAATGCTCATCAGGAACAGATAGAGCATTTGTCCAGGAAAGCTGAGACGCGGTAGCTCGGGCAGCGGGCTCAAAACGGGCCACCACATCAACACCGACGCCGCGAGAAACATCAGGTGTTGGACGATATGGATCGGGTGATGCGCCAGCGCGAAGTTGTAGAGCGGAGGAAGATGCCAGCCGGCGACGACGATGTTGAAGATAGCGAAGCAATGCGTGGGTGCCGTGACCCATCGCGCGACCGGCCCGATGCCGCGCACGGAGAGCAGCGGTCGAAGCAAGCTGGCCGGCGTCCCCATGATCATGAGCGGCGCGACGACGAGCGCCAATACCAGATGCTGGATCATGTGCGCGCTAAAGAGGTAGTCGTCGCTCAGGTCGTGAAGCCAACCGTTGAGCGACAAGAACATCAGCGCGAGCGCGGCATAGTAGCAGACCCGTTGAGCGCGAGTGGGGCGCGGGTCGCTCGCCGGTGACAACGAATCACCGTTCGATTGCGACCCGCGCCCCACGATGACTGCTCCGCGTTCGTACAGCGCCGCCAATCCGATAATTCCGATGACCGTGCTCGGATGCACGGTGAAGCTCGTGAGGCTGAGTCGCGCGCCGGTGTGCAGCAGAGCGAGCGACAGCGCCATTAGTGTTTGCCGGAGAACTTCCCGAACAGGAAGAGCAGCGCAGTGAGCGTGGAAATGGCGATGATCAGCGGGCCGGTGAACAGGGCCTTGAACAGCTTGTGATCGTACTTGAGGTGCATGTAGAACAGCACGACGATCGCAAACTTCACCGCCGACATGATGAGCAGGACCGGCACGAACAGCGGCGAGTCCTTGAACGGCGTGTAGTAAATCCAGACCTCGACGACGGTGATGAGCGTCAGGATCAACGCCACCCACTTGTACTGCTTCCACGTGGGATGCTCGTGCACCTCGCCCATGGCATGGACGTCGATGTCGGGGTTGGTATGTCTGAACTCGTGGTCAGCCATTGATCGGTCGCTCCCGAGCTACTTGATGAGGTAAACGAGCGTGAAGATCGCGATCCAGACCACGTCGACGAAGTGCCAGTACAACGCGGAGATGTCGACGAGCAACGCGTCTTTCGGTTGCAGGCCGCGTTTGATGTCGATCGCGAGCAGCGTCAGCAGCCACAACACGCCGGCGGTGACGTGCGCGCCGTGGAAGCCGGTCAGCGTGAAGAACGACGAGCCGAACAAGTTCGTACGGATCGTCAAGCCTTCGTGCACGAACGACGTGAACTCGTACGCCTGGCAGCCCAGAAAGGTGGTGCCGAGGATCGCCGTGGTGAGAAGCCAGAACTTGGACGATCCGAAAATGCCTTCGTAGCCCGGCTTGCCTCTGTTTTCGACGGCCGCGAGTGCGAGCACCATGGCGAGCGACGACATGAGGAGCACGAACGTCGAGAACGATGTGACCGGAATATTGAGGATCGCGTTGAGATGCGTGGCGCACACCGGCGGATCGCAGACTTCGTGCGGAAACGGCCCGACGACGCTGCGTCCCTTGTAGATCAGGTACGTCGAGATGAGCGACGCGAACAGCATGCACTCCGATCCGATGAACGCCCAAATCGCGATCTTCCGATGATCGAGCCCGGTGCTGGTCGGGGGGTGCGCGTGACTGGCGACGGCTGAGGACATATTCAGGATGATAGGATAGTAGGTCTGAGGATAGTAGAAGGTCTGAGTAGGGAGCCGTTGGCAGCGAGCTCGAACATCCTCAGACCTACCATCCTGAGACCTGTCAGTGAGTCGGTTCGAGAGGCGACGTCAGCCAAGCGTACAAGAAGAAGGTCATCGCGATCGCCGACCCGATGATGCCGGCGACGGCTAACTGCAGCTTGTTCTCGTGAATCAGCAGCAGCGAACCGAACATCGTCGTCATGAACAGCGCCACGAACAACGGCTTGATCGTCGGATACGGCATTGGGATCCCCAACTGCTCGGCGGTCTTCAACGAGATCTTGGTGGACGCCTGGTGCGAACTGGGATTGACACCGCCCTCGGGCGTGCCGGCGCTCATGTGGTCGTGGAAGGCACCGACATGCTTGCCGCCGACGCTCACATCGTTGCGCTCATCACCGTGACGGCTGTGCGGCACGCTGGATGTCAGCTCGGGCGACTTGATGTCCCACAACGGGTAGCGCGATGTCACCGTGGGAATCGTCTCGAAATTGTACTCCGGCGGGGGCGACGGAATTGACCACTCGAGCGACGGTGCACCCCAAGGATCATTGCCGGCGATTTCGCCGTTGCGGCGGCTGCTCCAAATGTTGTACAACCCGATCAACGCCGCGAGCGCCTGAATGAATGCGCCGTAGGTGCTCATCTGGTTGAAGATCTCCCAGCCCTGTCCGGCGTCGTACGTGTAGACGCGCCGCGGCATGCCGTAGAGACCCGACCAGTGCATCGGCATGAACGTGAGGTTGACGCCGATGAAGGTGAGCCAGAACTGCCAGTTGCCGACCTTCTCGCTCAACATCCGCCCCGTGATCTTGGGGAAGTAGTAGTAGATACCGCCCGACAGACCCATCATCGAGCCGGCGACGAGCACGTAGTGGAAGTGCGCGACGATGAAATACGTGTCCGTCTGCTGCAGGTCGGCCGGCGGCGACGCGTGCATCACGCCGGAGATGCCGCCGATCGTGAATAGCGCGACGAGCGAGATCGCGTACTTCATGGCGACCGTGAAGCGCAGGTTGCCGCCCCACATGGTGAAGATCCAGTTGAAGATCTTCACGCCCGTTGGAATCGCGATGAGCATCGTCGTCACCGCGAACACCGAGTCGGCGATCGGACCCATGCCGACGGCGAACATGTGATGAGCCCACACGCCGAAGCCCAGGAAGGCGATGAGGATTCCCGAATACACCATGACCGGGTATCCGAAGATCGGCTTGCGGCTGAACGTCGGCAGAATCTCAGACACGAGTCCGAACGCCGGCAGAATCAGGATGTAGACCTCGGGATGGCCGAAGACCCAGAACAAGTGCTGCCAGAGCAGCGGGTCGGCGCCGGCCGTCATCGTGTAGAAATTGGTGCCAAAAAAGCGGTCGAACTGCAGGAACACCAGCGCGATCGTGATGACTGGGAAGGCGAGCACCAGCAGGAACTGCACGACGAACGCCATCCACGTGAACATCGGCATGCGCATCAGGTTCATTCCTGGGGCGCGCATGTTGATGATCGTCGTGATGAAGTTGAACGCCGCGGCGAGCGACGACACACCGAGGATCTGGAGGCCGAGCATCCAGAAGTCAATGTTGAGGCCCGCCGAGTATTGGAGCGTGGTGAGCGGCGCGTAGCCGAACCAGCCGCCGTTCGGCGCCATGCCCACGAGCCACGACGAGTTCATGAAGAGTGAACCGAACAGGTACACCCAGTAGCTGAACGCATTGAGCCGCGGGAAGGCGACGTCTCGCGCGCCGATCTGCAGCGGGATGAGGAAATTGAAAAATGCCGCCGAGAGCGGCATGACGACGAGGAAGATCATCGTCGTCCCATGCATCGTGAACAGCTGATTGAACATCTCGGCCGACACCACATGGCCGTTGGGTCCTTTCAGCTGCACGCGCATGATCAGCGCTTCGATACCGCCGACGCCGAACCACGCGAGAGCGGTGTACATGTAGAGTGCGCCGATCCGCTTATGGTCGACGGTCGTGAGCCAGCTCCAAATCCCGCTCGGGGAACCTGCGCCTGCATGAGCGTATGACGGGCTGACGGCGGCGGTTGCCATTCGTCTGTGTCTCCGATTCAGCGGTTCGTTACTGCGTTACTTCAGCGACTGCAGATACGCCACGACGTCGGCGATCTGTTGATCGGTGAGGCCCTGCTTCATCACGCTCTTGGTGATCGGATCGTACTGGTCCTTGCCGATCGTGAACATCGTGACACCGGGCTTCATCACGCGGGCGTTCTTGATCCAACGAGCCAAATGACGCGCGTCGTTCGGAAACAGACCGGCGGCGATCGTCGTGCGCGTCGCGACGTGCGTGAGGTTCGGCCCGATGACGCCCATCATCGATGGGTTGCCCTTGATGCCGTGACACGCGAGACAACCGCCGTTGCTGATCATGAGCTTCGCGCCATTCGCCACGTCGCCTTTGCCGAGCAAGCTGTCGTCGAAATCGATGCCCGCGGGAATCGGCGTCTGCGGAACCGCGTACGCCGGAACCTTGTCGTTCGCGACGGAAATAAACCCCGCTTGCGCCACCTGAACGGCGGCCGCTTTCTGTGTGCTGTCCGCTGCGGCTGCAGCCAGTGCAGCCGCGTTTGCCTTCGGAGCGGCTGCCGACTTGGTCGCGGGCGCGGCCGCCGCCGGCTGTCCCGGCGTCGCTGCAGGCGCCGGAGCCGCAGGAGCAGGCGAACCCACCGCCGCTTCCTGCTGGTGCCTGGCCCAACTCTCGAAGTCCGCCGCCGAAACGGTGAACGTCTTGAAGCGCATGTTCGCGTGGCTCGTGCCGCAGTACTCGACACACGCGCCGTTCCACACGCTGGCGCCCGACGAATCGGGCATGAACCACAGATAGTTGGTGTGCCGGTTGCCCGGCATCACGTCGCGCTTTCCGCTGAGCGACGGAATCCAGAACGAATGGATGACGTCCGCCGAGTTGAGCTTGAAGTTCACCGTGCGGCCGAGGGGGAGATAGATCTCGTTGGCCGTGGTGAACTGATACTGCGGGTAGCGGAACTCCCACCACCACTGGTGTCCGATCACTTCGATCTGCAGCGCGTCGGAACGCGCTTCTGCTTGCGTCTTGAAGATCGTGCGGACCGTGGGGACCGCGATCAACATCAGGATGACCAGCGGAATCACCGTCCAGGCGATTTCCAGCGTGGTGTTGCCGTGCACGTGCTCCGGCTCAGGCTGGCCGGGCCGCTTACGGAACTTGATCAACGTCCAGACGAGAATGCCCTCGACGAAGATGAAGACCGCCGTGCCGGCGTAGATCAGGATTTTGAAGAGATAGTCGACATCCCGATTGACATCGGTGCGCTGATGAAAAATCGAATCGGGGTGATCTTGCCCACAAGCAGCTAGGAATGCCGCCAAGGCGACCGTCAGCGCGACCATACCCGCTTTGCGGGTACCCGGCCGGCGCAGGCGGGAGAGGAAAGGCATGCGGTGTCCCTTTAACCGGGCGTTCTGAGCGCGCTTAGTAACTGCGCTCGAGGCGATTTGTAAGAAGCAACGGGAACCTATTGGCTCCAGGGGGCCAAATCAAGCGATTTCCCCAGAGAGAAGTTCCGAGAGAAGCTCCTGTTATGGAACCGGTTACGCCCTGTCTTTCCCACTCTCGGCGCCGCTCGGTTGCTCCTTGATCGCGTGCCTGTCTTTCGTCTGTGTCACCGCGATCTCGATCGCCTGCCTGAGGTGCCCCATCCCCTCACGCATCGTCCGCACACGCATCGCTTCGCTCGCTCCCCGAGTCGCCGCCAGGTTGATCGCCAAAGCCTGATCCGCGATGAGGCCAAATTGCCCCTTCAGGTTCGCTGCAAGCGACGGCAGTGTTCGCCGGAAATTCATCAAGAACGCACTCGACGGCTGGCCATTCTTGATCGCGATCGCGTACTGCTCCACGATGCCGTTCACTCGCTGGAGCAACAGCGTCGCGTCGTCCAGCGTCTTGAGCTTGGCCGTGCCCGCGCCGTCCACCTTTGGTCCCGCCATCATTTCACCCGCTCGAGACGCGGATTTTCCTGCAGACGCCGACCCGCTTTGGACTCGGCTTTTCCATTCACCTGCACAACGTCTGCCGTAAAGTCGACGTGCCCGCCGTCGAACATCGCCGCGCCCACGCCGTATCCGTCGATCGGCACGCCGATCTCCTCGAGGGCGTGAATCCGCGCCACGTCGAACCCGCCCGACACAATGATCTTCACATCCCCAAACCCCTCGGCGTCGAGGGCGTTGCGCACGTTCCAGACGAGCGACGAGTTCACGCCCGCCGGTTTGAACGTGCCCATCTGCGAAATCACCGATTTGTCCACCATGTTCTCGGACGTATCGAGCCGCACGCCCCACAGCCGGTCGTCGAGGGCTCGCGCGACATCGAGGCTCGTCTTCACGCAATCATTGTCGTAGTCGACCAGCGCGATGACGTCCACGCCTTCGATCACTTCGGCGAAACGCTTCGTCGCCTTGACAGTGTCGCCGCCGAACGCCGCGATGAGCGCGTGCGGAATAGTCCCGACCGGTTTGCCTCCGAACAGCGACGCCTGCGCCTCTGTCGACACCATCTTCACGCCGCCGACCATCGCGCTGTAGCCGTCGCCGGGCTGCGTCCAGAGCACGTCGTCGCGCGCGCCGAAGAACATGACCGGCTTCGACTGAGCAGCTTGGCAGATCAGCTTGGCATTGGTGCAGATTTTTGTTCGGCGGCCAAGCGCCCCAACGCACAACGTCTCGAGATGGGCGAATCCTTCGTACGGCCCTTCCACGGTCAGGACCGTATCCCAATTGTCGAAATGATCGCCCTCGTACAGCGCGTTCACCGTGAGCGCGTTCCAATCATCCGCGCACAACTTGAGGATCGCGATCGCTTCGTCGATTCCGCCCACCCAACCTTCGTGCTTGCCCGAGAACTGCATCAGCACGGAGGGCGTCCGCTTGTCCTGACGAAGGATTTCGCGGGCGCGCACGAAGTACGCATCCGTGAAATGACCTTGCTTGATCAATTCAGTGGGCAGGTTGAACGCTGCGGGATCGAGCCGCTTCCGCCGGCGGGGGGCCATATCGTCGGGCTATGTGCGTTCAACCTGCCCACTGAGAACCGCGCCGCCGATCATCGCTGCGGGATCGAGCACGCGATCGAGCTCCTCTCGCGTGAGCAGCCCGCGCTTCATGACCACCTCGAAGACACCGAGGCCGGTTTCCAGCGCTTCTTTCGCGACGGACGTCGCGTGCTCGTAACCAATCACCGGCACGAGCGCTGTGACAATACCGATTGAATGCTCCACGAAATGCCGCATGCGCGACGGATTGGCCGTGATGCCGACGACGCACCGCTCGCGCAGCACGATGCATCCGTTGCGCAGCGTATCGATGCTGCGGAGCAATCGATACGCGATCACCGGCTCGAACACATTGAGCTGCAACTGCCCCGCCTCGGCCGCCATCGTCACGGTGACGTCGCCGCCAATCACGTCGAAGCAGACTTGATTTACCACTTCCGGAATCACCGGGTTGACCTTTCCCGGCATGATCGACGATCCTGGCTGCATGGCCGGCAAGTTGATCTCGCCCAAACCCGCGCGCGGACCGGAGCTCAGCAGTCGAAGATCATTGCAGATCTTTGAGATCTTTACGGCGCACCGCTTGAGCACGCCGGACAACTGCACGAACGCGCCGGTGTCAGCCGTGGCTTCCACGAGATCCGGCGCCGTGATCAGCGCGAGTCCGGTGATCCGTGACAGCTCGCGACACACGGTCGCCGCATAACCCGGCGGCGCGTTGATTCCCGTGCCGATCGCCGTCGCGCCCATGTTGATCTCGCGAATGAGCGCCTGCGCTTCGCCCAAACGATCGACGTCCTCGAGCATCGTGTGGCCGAACGCCGTGAACTCCTGTCCCGACGTCATCGGCACCGCGTCCTGCAACTGCGTGCGGCCCATCTTGATGAATCCGCCGAACTCCTGACCCTTGGCCAGGAACGCTTGTGCGAGATCGCTCATCGCCGCCCGCAACGATTCGATCGCGCGGTGGAGCGCGATCTTCACGGCGGTCGGATAGACGTCGTTGGTGGACTGGCTGAGGTTCACGTGGTTGTTCGGGTGAACAACCGCATAGTCGCCGCGCTGCTTGTCCATCAATTCGAGCGCGCGATTTGCGATGACCTCGTTGGCGTTCATGTTCGTCGAGGTGCCGGCTCCGCCCTGGATCATGTCGACGACGAAATGCTCATGATGCCGCCCCTCTCGGAGCTCCTGCGCGGCGCGCACGATCTGCCCGGCCACATTCGCATCGAGAAGACCGAGCTCGGCGTTCGCTAACGCGGCCGCTTCCTTCACCGCGGCCAACGCTTCGATGAGCACCGGGAATTCGCGAAGCGGCGTGCCGGTGATTGGGAAATTTTCCAGCGCGCGCAGGGTCTGCACGCCGTACATGGCGTCTTCAGGCACTTCGCGGTCGCCGAGCAAATCGTGTTCGGTTCGTGTCCGCGCGCCTGTGAAGCCGAGGGTTCGTCCGTGGCCAACGAGCGTGGCGTCGGTCGCGGCGAGGCGTTGGGAAATCGAGCGCGCCGCCCGTCCGATCAACGCCGCATAGAGCGCGGGATGCTCCTTGAGCATCTCCTGAACCTGTGCGCGCGTTAGGATGTAGGCGTCGGTCCGCTGTACCGCTCGCGCGCTGGTGCCGTGTGGTGTGTCGTCGAGCAGCAGGCCCTCACCCACCGCTTGTCCGGCGCCGAGCGTGACGAGACGAACCGGCCGTCCCTTCATGCCTTTTTCGATGGCGATTGCGCCGGAGAGGACGATGGCCAAGAACTCGCGCGACGAGCCCTCTTCGAAGAGGATCTGATCGCGTTCGTACGTGGTCTGCGTAACGAGTTTGGCTAGCTGATGGAGGGCGGAGTCGGTGACGCCCTCGAGAAACCGTGTCTGGCGGAGCCGATCGCGAACGGCGGAGGCGGACATAGACTGGGGAAGATAATCGAGTATGATTAGCCCGTCTGCTTTCCCGTCTTCGAGCGGAGGCTCTATGTCCGTTTCTCGCCGTGATTTCCTCGGCGCCGGCGCAGCGGCTGCGGCCGGCCTGGCCCTGCCGAACCTTGCGCACGCGATGCCGGTCATTACGGTGCGCGACCGATCCGAGTTGGCCTCGCAAACCTTTGCCGGCCGACCAGTTATCATCTCCGCCGCCAACGGAATCGATACCGACCAGGACGGCAAACAGGGCATCAAGGTCGCGTATGACATGCTGTCCAAAGGCGCCGATCCACTCGACGCCATTGTAGCCGGCGTCCAGATCGTCGAGCTCAACCCCAAGGATCAGAGCGTCGGCCTTGGCGGACTTCCCAACGAGGAAGGCGTCGTTCAACTCGACGCGAGCTGCATGCACGGGCCGTCGAAGCGGGCGGGCGCCGTCGGTAGCCTCGAAGACGTTGCGACGGCGGCCGCGGTGGCCAAGGCGATCATGGACCACACCGACCACATTTTTCTCGTCGGTGCGGGCGCGAAGAAATTCGCCAAGGAGATGGGCTTCAAAGAGCAAAATCTCCTCACCGACCAGAGTCGCGCCGACTGGATGCGTTGGAAGGCCAAGCTCAACTCGAGCGACAACTGGCTTGATCCGCTCGATCCGCCGGCGGGAAAACGCCCGACGCCAAACGGTCCGTCACGACCCGACGAATCGTCTTCGTCGGCGCACCTGTACTACGACGCGAACGGCGTCCCGTACACGTACGGCACGATCAACATGAACGCCGTCACGGCGAGCGGCGACATCGCGTCGGTGACGACCACCAGCGGATTGTCGTGGAAGATTCCCGGCCGAGTGGGCGATTCGCCGATTCTTGGCGCGGGGCAATATTGCGACAACGACGTCGGCGCGGCGGGATCCACCGGTCGCGGCGAAGCGAACATCAAAGTCTGCGGCGCGTTCCTCGCCGTCGAATTCATGCGCCAAGGGATGACGCCCGAGCAATCGCTCATGAAAGTCATGGAGCGCGTCATCGCTATGACGGAAAAACGACTGCTCAATGACAAGGGCCGGCCGTATTTCCAACTGCAGTACTACGCCGTCAATAAAAAGGGCGAGTACGCCGGCGCGTGCGCGTACGAGGGTTCTGATTTCGCTGTCGCCGACTCCAAGGGAGCGCGCAAGGAAACGTGCGCCTACTTGTTCAAGGCGTCGGAGCAGCCGAAAGGCCCGATCAGCGGCAACATGTACAAACCGTAACGGCGCGCTCGACTCGCATGGCCGATCGCGCCGCGGGCGACCTTCCACAACTCGGCATTCGTCTTCGCTTTGCCGCGTTGGTGATCGGCAGCCTGTTCAGTATTGGCACCGTCGGATACAAGATCATCGGTGGCCCCGAGCATTCGTGGATGGAGGCGGTCTACATGACCGCCAACGTGCTCACGACCACCGGATTTCGAGAAGCGGTCGGCGTCGAGGGAAAACCGGTGGCGATGTTGTTCACCGTCGCCATGATGTTCATCGGCGCCGGCACCGTGGTGTACGCCATTTCCATCTTCACGGCGTTCATCATCGAGGGGGATCTCAGCCAGGGATTCAGGAGACGTCGGATGCGCCGTGCGATCGCACAGATGAACGGGCACTATGTGGTGTGCGGCGCCGGCGCGACCGGTTATGCGGTGTTGGCCGAACTGGTGAAGACCGAACGTGCGGTCGTCGTCATCGACAGCGCGTCCAGTCGCGTGTCGCGCCTCGAAAACGACTTCGCCGATATTCCGGTCGTGCAGGGTGACTTCACCGACGACCAAATCCTGCTGCAGGCCGGCGTCAACCGCGCCGAAGGGATCGTGATCTGCACGACGATCGACAAAGACTCGCTCGTCGCGACGATCACGGCGCGCCAGCTCAATCCCACAATTCGAATCATCGCGCGCGCCGCGAACGAGCGGGCCATGGCGCGGCTGCGACAGGCCGGCGCCGACAGTGTCGTCTCGCCGGCGCTCATCGGCGGTGTGCGCATGGCCAGCGAATTGGTGCGGCCGAACGTCGTGAACTTTCTGGACACGATGCTCCGCGACACCGACCGTGATCTGCGAATCGAGGAAATTCTCATCGCAGCTGATGCTCCGGTCATCGGCGCGTCACTCGGCGAGCTCCAGGCGCATGAACGGGCCAACTGCCTTTTGCTGGCCATCAAGGATCCGAACGGCGGCGGCTACACGTACAATCCCCCCAATGCGCATCGCATCACGCCCGGAATCGTGCTCGTCGTGATGGGCGATCCGACGGGCGTTCGTATGCTGCGCGACGCGTGCGGAACGTCGAGCGCGCTGACACCGGCGCCGGGCATCGCTGGAGTGATGTGACGCGAACGATCCGCGCCGGCGCATGGATCGTGATTCTTGCGCTCGCCGCCTTTCAAGCCTACGCGCAGCGCTACACCATTGGGCCCGACGGCGTTTCGTATCTGGACCTGAGTGATGCCGTCGTTCGCGGCGATTGGTCGCAGTTGATCAATCTCTATTGGAGTCCGCTTTATCCGGCGTTAATCGGGATCGCGCGCCTGGTCACCACCGCATCGCCGGCGTCGGAGATGGCCGTCATGCACGCCGTGAATGTCGCGGCGTTTGTCGCCCTGGTCGCGGCATTTGAGTATATGCTAGTGAGCATACTCTCGTTGGCTTCGCGCACTCGCGGATCGGTGCTTGGCGGACCCTGGGGATTGGCCGGCGCATATGTCCTGTTCGGCTGCTTCGCCCTGACGATGATCCCGATGGAGCTCACGACGCCCGATTTGTTGAGCGGAGCCGCCGTGTTCGCCGCCTTCGGCGCGCTGCTCAGGTTGCGCGACGGCTCCGGCAACTCGACTCGTCACGCCATCGCGCTCGGTGCCGCTCTGGGAATCGGCGTGCTTGCCAAGTCGTTCATGGTTCCGTGGGCGCTCGTCTGTTTCGCCACGCTCGCACTGGCGACGCGCTCGCGCGGGTTCCGTCCAACGACAATCAGCGCCGTGGTCTGGCTGGCGATTGTCGGCCCGTGGATCGCCCTGCTGTCGCACTCGGCAAAACGCCTGACCTTCGGCGACAGCGGCCGCTTGACCTACGCGTGGTACGTCAACGATCAAGACGCGCCTTCACTCGGCGGCGTTGCGCCCGGAGCGCGCACGGCGAGAACGGAGCTCATTCTGCCCGGAGTCGGCGTGGTCGGCGACGCGCCAGGCACCGATCCAATGTGGCTCGACCCCGCGCGCTGGAATGCGCCGCTCGCTCCCCATTGGAATTTCAGCCAGCAACGCAAGACGCTTCAGGTGTTCGGCCGCTTCTATGTGCAAAATCTCACGCCCCTCCTGTTCCTCGTATTCCTCGTCGTCGTCGCGGTGCCCGGCAGTCGCCGGGATGCGTGGCAGAACGGATGGGCGATCTACGTTCCTGCGCTCGCCGGCGTCACCGCGTACGCGATGGTCATCGTCACCTCGCGCTACATCATGCCGTTCGTCCTCGGCGCTACGCTGGTGCTACTCGCGACGCTGCCTCGGCCGCGACGGATGCTGCCCATGCTCGCGCTTGTGGGAATCCTCATTCCAATCACGCTCGAGGCGATCAGTCCCGCAACTGTGCTCGGTCTCGCACTCGTGGCGTCGGTGATCGGAGGCATGGTCGTGGGAGTGCTCGTGCCCACGCGACGGCGAGTGCTGTGGGTGCTCGCCGTGGTCCTCGGTCTCGGCATCACGAAAGTCCTGCTTCCGCCATCGCTGCCGAGCGTTCCGCTCGTCGGAGCAGTGTTGTTGGCCGCACTCTTCTGGCTCGCCGCGCGCGCCGCTATTCGACGCGGACGACCAGTGCAGTTCGCGCAGAGCGCGGAGCGGTCGCTCGTATTGCTCCTCACGCTGGTGCTCGTGGTGCGGCTCGGCATTCGTATGAATCAGGACGTCGATGCGCTGCGTCGTGCGGCCAGCGAGACGTGGGGCAATGTCCCGCTGAACATTGCGAGCGAGCTCGCGTCTCGCGGCATTACTCCAGGAACGCGCATCGCTGTCATCGGTCCACACGCCGAGGCCTATTGGGCGAGAACCGGCCGTCTCAAGATCGTGGCCGACGTTCCGCGAATTCGTACAGCGGCCTTCTGGCAACTGCCACCACTCGCACAAGACTCGTTGCTCGCGGAATTCTCGGCCGCAGGCGCGACATTCGCGGTGGCGTCAATTGGTCCGGAATCGGGCGCGCCCGACAGCAGCTGGACTGCGGTGCGCTACCACGGCTGGTTCAAACGCTTATCAGCGACCGCGCCAAAGCCTTGAGTTCCCCGACCGCCCCGTGGGATGCCACGCGAATCTGTCACGTCGCCGTGTCGCACAAAGCCAATCGCTGCCAAGCCGCCCGCAATTGGCCTTGCAGTTCTTAGTTCGCGCCGTTTCACCCGGCTTTGGCTACCGGCTTCGGCTTGCGGTACGTCACGTCCGGCGGAATCTGCAGCGGCCCACTGATCCGGTGTGTCGGCGCCGGACTCGCAACCGCAACCCGGACCGGCACCTGCACTTCGTCGAGTCGGAGATTCGACACGATCTTGTTGAGGCGGTCGGCTGCGCCCGAAAGCGTTGCGGCTGCCGCCGCGATCTCCTCAGTGCTCGCGCTTTGTTCCTCGCTCGATGCCGCCACTTCTTCCATCGCGGCCGCGAACGACTCTGTGCCCGACGCGAGCGTATCGAGCTTGGCGCTCAGCTCGCGCGCAATGCCGTTCGCCGCCGTCGACGCGTGCTGAATCGATGATGTCCACCCGTCGGCTTCCGCCACGGCCTTCTCGATCTGACCGAATGACCGCGAGCCTTCTTCCGTCGCACCGCGAACGGCGCGGACGGTTTCGACCGTACGCTCGCTCGAGTTGCGCGATTGCTGAATGCCGTGAAGCACGCCGCTGACGACTCGCTCCGTCCGCTCGGCGGCGTCGGACGACATGGCAGCGAGGCGCCGAACTTCTTCCGCCACCACGGCGAAGCCGTGACCATGATCGCCGGCGCGCGCCGCTTCCATGGCCGCGTTGAGTGCCAACAGTTTGGATTGGCGCGCCAACTTCTGAACGAGCGAGACGAAGGTTCGTACTTCCTCCGACGCCTGCGCGAGTTGATCGATCGCCGCTGCGTTGGCTTCGACGTCCGTGCTGAGCGCCGTCAGCGAACGCGAACTGTCGTCCATCCTCGAGCGATTCTCCACGGCGAGTGCGCGCAGCTGTGTGTTTCGCTCGACGCCTTCGCGTGCGCCCGAGTCGAGTTGCGCCGCTACGCCAACGAGATGTTCCGACGAACCCGCGAGTGTCTGGATGGTCTCTGCCATGACGTTGGCTTGCTGGCTGAGGTCCGCCGCGGTGTGAGCGATTTGGCCCGCCGACGCCGACATCTCTTCGGAGCTCGCCGTGATCTCCGACGTCATGCTGCCGGTCTCCGCGGCTGATTCGTTGAGCGCGCCCGCGAGACGGCGCAGTTCAGCAATCATCGCCGAGATGGCACGAGCAAGGCGACCGATCTCGTCGTCTCCGCCGATTTCGTTGACCTGCTTCGACAGATCACCAGCCGCGACGGCTTCCGCAGCGTTCGCCAACTCCTCGGCGGGCCGAGTGATCCGGCGCTCGATGAATCGGCCGGCGAACACCAGCGACGCGATGATCAACGCGAGCATCACTGCCAATCCGCCGACGAGCGACCACCGCGCGACGAAGTAGCCGCGCGATGCGTCGGCCTCGTTCATGTGCGCGATCACGTGCCAGCGGCCGCCGTTGGTCGTCACGACCGAACCGCGTTGAACCGTCGAATCACTCGTGAAAAGAAAGGCTGAACTCCCGTCGTGTCCCGCCATGGCGGCGAAGGCTGGGAAGAGCTTGAAACGAGTGCTCGGAGCGGAGCTGGCGATCACCTTGCCGACGGAATCGACGAGATCCACGCGCAATGATCCGCCGCGCGTGCTGCCCTGGATGAGCGCCGAATCGACTGCCGACAGACCGAATTTTACTTTGACGACACCGACCTTCGTGGTGCGATCGCGAATGACTCCCGCGAGCTCGACCACCGTTCGCTGCGTCGCCGGATCGGCGTTGGCTTGTGCCGTCGTCAATCCGTTGGCCCATGCCGATTGCCACCAGCCCTCGTCGCTCTGCACGAAATCCGACGACGGCGACGTGGTCACCGCGTTATAGCCGAATTCGTCGGTGACCATCACTTCGGCAATGTCGAGCTTGGGCAGCAAGTCATTCAAGTAGTGTTTGGATTCTTCGTCCACTTGCTGCGAGCGCGTCACCTTGAACAGCTGCTCGAGCTCCGTGATCTGCATCGTAGGAAAGCCGCGCTGGCGCGCCACGTCTGCGCCCTTGTGTGCGGCGAGGATGACGGACGGAGCCGACGCGATGAGCTCGACCTGTCGCGTGCGTTCGGACAGCACGCGTTCGACGAGCTGCTTGGAGAGGGAGGCGGCGTTGATGATGCGCGCGTCTTCGTCGCCGGCCATTGCGCGGCGCAGCACGAGAAGTCCCGTGTAGGCGACCGCGCCAAGCACGATGGTCGCGAGCGCTCCAGCGACAACGACCAGGCGCCAACGAAGGGAGCGACTCGACGCATCTTGCGTGAGGCGCTCACCGATCGAGAGGATGCTCGTACTGGGACGATCGTTCATCGGACGCTAGATTTCCCGTTCATCATGAGAGAATCGATTCATCAAACGCCGGCCGAAGAACCGGCCGGTTACGATCCTGCCGCCATCGAACGCAAATGGCAGGAACGCTGGGAAGTGCGTGGTACCAACCACACCGACCTCGTTGCCGGCGTGCGTCCGTTCTACGCACTCATGATGTTTCCGTACCCATCGGCGGAGGGGCTGCACGTCGGCAACCTGTTCGCGTTCACGGGTAACGACATCTATGGACGATTCCAGCGGCTCCAAGGGCACACCGTCTTCGAACCGCTGGGCTACGACGCGTTCGGCATCCATTCCGAAAATTTCGCGCTGAAGGTTGGGACCCATCCTGCGGATCTCATCCCTAGAAACATCGACAACTTCCGGCGTCAGCTTAAGCGCTCCGGCCTAATGGTCGACTGGCGCCACGAGCTGTCCACGACTGACCCGGAGTATTACCGCTGGACGCAGTGGCTTTTCCTGCAGCTGTACGAGCGCGGATTGGCCTACAAGAAGCGCGCGGCCGTGAACTGGTGTCCCAATGACAAAACAGTGCTCGCTAATGAGCAGGTCATAAACGGCGAATGCGAACGGTGCGGAGCCAAGGTTGAGCAACGCTTTCTGGAACAATGGTTCTTCCGGATCACCGACTACGCTGGGCGCCTGCTGGCCAACCTCGAGCACCTGGACTGGTCCGAATCCACCAAACAGGCGCAGCGGAACTGGATCGGGCGCTCCGACGGGGCCGAAATCACCTTTCGGATTCAAGATCTCGAGGAGCTGACCGGCGCGGCAACCATCGCCTCCGGCCTGACCGGCGAGTTCACCGCAGAATCGACCGATATCGCCGTTTTCACCACCCGTCCGGACACGATCTTCGGCGCGACGTACCTCGTGCTCGCGCCGGAACATCCGCTGGTCGACAGCTTCACGACCGACGAATACCGGGACGAAGTCGCTGCCTACAAACGCCGCTCTGCCAAGCAGGATCTGGTGGCGCGCAAGGTCAGCAAGGAGAAGACGGGCGTCTTCACCGGCTCCTTTGCCATCAATCCGGCAACGCAGGCGCCGATCCCCATCTGGATCGCCGACTACGTCCTCATGGAGTACGGCACCGGCGCGATCATGGCCGTTCCGGGCCACGACGAACGCGATTTCGAGTTTGCGAATGCCTGCAACCTCCCAATCGTGCGCGTCGTCGCGCCGCACGGCTCGCACGACACGCGCCCGCCGTCCGCCCCGTTCACCGACACGGACGACGTCCGCCTGGTGAACTCGGGTCGGTTCACGGGCCTGGGCATCGGCGAAGGCAAGCAGCGCATCATCGAGTGGCTGGCCGAGCAGGGTCACGCGCGCGGCGTCGTGAACTACCGGCTTCACGACTGGTGCATCTCGCGCCAGCGGTACTGGGGCCCGCCCATCCCGATCATCTACTGCGAAAAATGCGGAACGGTGCCGGTCCCGGAACAAGATCTGCCCGTCGTCCTGCCGTATGTCGAAGACTTCAAGCCCGACGACACCGGGATTTCGCCGCTCGCTCGAGTCGAATCGTGGTATCGCGTTGCGTGCCCGTCGTGCGGCGGCCAGGCTCGCCGTGAGACCGACGTCTCCGACACATTCCTCGACAGCGCGTGGTATTTCCTGCGCTACCCGAGCACCGAGTTCGACGAGGTTCCGTTCGACACGGAGCTGACGAAAAAATGGCTACCCGTCACGTCGTACATCGGCGGCAATGAGCACGCCGTATTGCATCTCTTGTATTCGCGTTTTGTCACGATGGTCCTGCACGACGCGAAGCAAATCGATTTCGAGGAACCGTTCACGCGCTTTCGCGCCCACGGCATGATCGTTCGCGACGGCGCGAAGATGTCGAAGAGCCGCGGCAACGTGGTCAATCCTGACGAATACATCGAGCGGTGGGGCGCCGACACCTTCCGCACGTATCTGATGTTCCTCGGACCCTACGAGGAGGGCGGCGACTTCCGCGACCAGTCCATCGCGGGCGTCCGCCGGTTTCTCGATCGCATCTGGTCGTCGATCGAGCGCGCGACCGAAGTCGGCGCGCCCGACCCGCAGGTCATGCGGAAGCTGCATCAGACGATCAAGAAAGTGTCCGACGATCTGCCCGTCCTCAGCTACAACACGGCGATCGCGGCGATGATGGAATACCTCAACGTCGTGCGCCGCAGTGAACGCCAGGCGCATCGCGCTGAGCTCGAGCCGCTCGTGCAGCTCGTGTCACCCTTCGCGCCGCACGTCGCCGAGGAGTTGTGGGAGCGGTTCGGTCATACGGAAAGCATTTTCGACGCGGGCTGGCCGGAGTTCGACGCGTCCCTCGCCGCCGAGGAATTGGCGACGCTTGCCGTGCAGGTGAGCGGCAAGACGCGTGGCACAATTCAGGTCCCGGTCGGGGCCACGCAGGACGTGGTCGTCGACGCCGCGATGGCCGACGCCGGCATTGCCAAGTTCGTGACGGGACCGCCGAAAAAGATCGTGTTCGTCCCCGGCCGCCTGTTGAATCTCGTGGTGTAAAAACCTGCGCTTGCATCCGTTTTAAACCAGGAGCTACCAATGGGCGCGCCTGTCGTGTACTTCGAGATCTCCGGTAGAAACGGCGCCAATCTGCAGGAGTTCTACAACGCGGTATTCGGATGGTCGATGACCGCGACCATGCCCGGTTATGCACGCATCGGCGACGCCGGCGCGATCACCGGCGGCATACGCGAAGAGAAAGAGGCCGGCGCGGAGCGCGTCTTGTACGTGCAGGTTCCCGATCTCGTCGCCGCGCTCGCGACGATCGAATCCGCCGGCGGCAAAACGCTCATTCCGCCCACCAACGTGCCGGGCGTGGTGCATTTCGCGTTGTTCGAAGATCCTCAAGGCAACCGGATGGGACTCATTCAAGGCTGAGTCGGAGCGCCGGTCGAACTAGGCGATCAACTTCGCGACCCAATCGCCTACGAAGTAGCCCACGGCCGCCACGCCGAGTCCGACGACGAACATGTCGAGGCCCGATCGGAAAACGCTGCGTCCCGTGAACACCGATCGCGCCGCCCCGACAATCCAGTGCGACGCCATCGCGACGACGAAGGACGTAATCACCGCCGTGCTCCCCGACCAGAACAGAAAGGGAGCGACCGGAATGAATGCTCCGACCGCCGTCGCCGCACCGGTGACCCACGCTTCGCGCATCGGCGACATGTGCGGTTCGCCAATACCCAACTCCTCCTGCACCTGCTCCTGAAGCATGCGTTCGGGATTGGCCATCACCTCGTTCGCCAGAGCCAGCGCCGAACCCGACGACATGCCTTTGGTCTCGTAGATCAGCGCCAACTCGTCGCGCTCGATCTCCGGCATGAGCGCGATCTCGTCACGCTCCATGGCGATCTCGTTGGCGTAGACCTCCTGCTCACTCTTGGCGGCCAGGTAGCCACTCGACCCCATCGAAAGCGCATCGGCGATCAGTCCGGCAACGCCCGCAACGATGATGGCGTGCTGCTGCGACTGGGCGGCCGCGGCGCCGATCACTCCCGCCACGAGCCCGAAGTTCGCCGTCAGTCCGTCATTGAACCCATACACGACATTGCGCAGAAACCCGCCCGACTCCGCGCGGTGCCACGGCTCGCCCGTCCGTCCCGAGATCGAGTTGAGCGTTGACGCATGTTCCGCTGACTCCCGCGCCAATGTCAGCGACTCGTTCGCTCCGGGAACCCCGCGTCCCGTGCGGCGATGCATGTCGAGATAGCCTTTGACCTCACGCCCCTCCTCGGCCAACAACATCGGCAACAGAAAGCCTGGGCCGAACACCTTGCCGAGCGCTGCGAGCAGGCGCGTTCTCGCGCTCGGACGGAAGAGGCCGGGGTCGCGCCCGTGATCGCGCAGCAGACCCGCCCACACAGTCACGTGCCGGTCCTCGACTTCGGCGAGCCGCCGATAGAGGTCCTTCTTCTTGGCGTCCGGCTCGGCGTCCGACAGCAGGCGATAGAGATACGCCGCATCGGCTTCGTCTTGCCAATGATGCTCGAACGCGTGGAGATCGGGGGTGACGGACGGCGCGGACATAGTGGGAAGGTAAGGACTCCGGTCGATCGCCGGACAGGTCTGATCGGGCAAGGGGCCGGAGCCGGCCGGTAAACCCTCGCCGCGGCCACCGTGACTCATCAATGCACCCCAACGTATTCACGAGGTCCTCATGAGATTCCCGGCACTACTACCGACCGTCTTCGCGACGAGCGCCATGATTTCGTCGCTGTCGGCTCAAGAACCGCGCATCGTTCGCGTCGCGCCCGACATGTCCACGATCCCGTTCGGCCGCGGGTTTGGCTACTCCGCAGCCGACGAGCCGCGCGCAATCATCGGCGTCAGCACGACGAGCAGCGCCACGTCCCGCGACACACTCGGCGTTCTCGTCAGCACGGTGCGAAGTGGCAGTCCTGCCGAGAAGGCCGGCATTGAGGAAGGCAACCGCATTGCGTCGATCAACGGCGTTAGCCTCAAGCTTGCGGCGCCGGACATCGGCGACGATCAGATGGCCGGTGTCATGGCGAGACGCCTCAGCCGCGAGCTCGACCGGCTCAAGTCCGGCGACGAGGTCGACCTGCGCATTTACTCCAGCGGCCAACTCAAAACGGTGAAGGTCAAGACCGTCGCTCCCGGCGACCTGTACGCCGTTCGCACGCGTCGCACGGACGACGATCGCGCCACGCTTGGGCTGAGCATTGCCGTCACCGGCAGCTCGCGAGACACGATCGGCGTCTTCGTGATGTCAGTCGAGGACGGGAGTCCGGCGGCGAAGGCGGGCATCGAAGAGGGCAGTCGCATCGCGTCGATCAACGGCGTCGACGTTCGCAGCCGTCGTTCCGCCGACGATGACGAATACGTCTTCCGCACACCGAACGTGAGCCGTCTCGAGCGCGAGATGTCGCGCCTCAAGCCGGGTGACGACGTCGATCTGCGCGTCTATTACAACGGCCAGTTTCGCAACGTCAAAACGAAAGCCGGCCGCATGAGCGATCTTCCACGCCACGGCCGCACGGTGCACATCACGACCGGCGACAATGTCATGTTCCCGCCGATTTCCATGAGCATCGACGGGGCGCAAATCGGCGACCAGGTGCGGCGCGCGATGGACGAAGCGCGCGTCGCGACGAGCGGCGCTTTGCAGGGAATGGGTCGCGCGCTTGGGCGAATGGGAAACCGAGTCGATTGGTAGCCCGATAGGTAACGATGTACCGGTCAAAAAGAAGAGCGGCACACCATAGGCGACCGTCGACGGTCCATCGTTAGGGAAAGCTCATTGTTGTTGGAACGCAGAATCCGCGGAGCCGCCGGAATGACGCGGAACGCATCATTGCCCAACGAGCCGGTTCTTTTCTTATGGACAACCGCTCAGGATGCCAAGGCGTGGCGCCCTGAGCGGCAGTGCCAAAAAAAGACTGTCGCGTAGTGGCTTCATTCCGTGGTGGTCCGTCGATTCCGCGTCTTTCTCAGAATTCAACCTGCGCGCCCAGTTCCACGACTCGGTTTGGGGGGATTCCGAAAAACTCCGTTGCCGAGCGCGCGTTTCGCGACATCACGACGAACAACTTCTTGCGCCACTTCGCCATGTGCGGCAGCACCACGTCGTCCGGAGCGCGGCGAGTTCCCGGTTTGCGCTCGCCGTCAGAAATGATGATTCGCTCACGCCCGAGGTAGAAGGTCGTTTCGTTCGCCTTGGCCTTGATCCCCGACTCGCGCGCCCATTGCAGAATCTCCGGCACGTTCGGCGATTCCATGAATCCATATCGCGCCGTGACGCGATAGAAGCCGTGCTCGAGTCGTTCGACGGTCACGCGTTCGTCCGCCTTGATCTCGGGAACTTCCTGGGTCACGACCGACATCAGGATGACTTGCTCGTGCAGCACCTTGTTGTGTTTGAGGTGATGCAGGAGCACGACCGGCACGCCGTCGTTCGATGATGTCATGAACACGGCGGTGCCCGGAACGCGCAACGGTTTCCGTCGCGCAACGTCGCTGAGAAAGAGATCGATCGGCAGCGCGCCGGCGTGCAAGGCATGATTGAGCAGGTTGCGCCCCTTCTTCCAGGTGCTCATCAGCGTGAACACGCCGATGCCGATGACGATCGGCACCCACCCGCCGTTTTCGATCTTGATCACGTTCGCCGAGAACAATGTGAGATCGATGATGAGGAAGAGCGCGGTGATCGGAATGATGTGGCCGAGCGACCAATTCCACCGCCCGCGCGCGACGACGTAGAACAGCACCGATGTAATCGCCATTGTCCCCGTGACCGCGATGCCGTACGCTGCGCCGAGCGAGATCGACGAGCGGAAGATCAGCACGAGCAAGAGACAGCCGATCATCAGCAGGCGATTGACTTCAGGGATGAAGATCTGCCCCGCTTCGGTCTTGGATGTGTGAACTACCGTGACGCGCGGCGAGTATCCCAGCTGAACGGCCTGCTGTGTCAACGAGAATGCTCCCGAAATCAGTGCCTGTGAGGCGATGACCGCGGCGATCGTTGCCAGCGCGACGAGCGGCAGCAGCATGACGTGCGGCGCCAATAGGAAGAACGGGTTGGAGCGAGCCGACGGATCGCGGAGCAACAGCGCGCCCTGGCCCAGGTAATTCGTGAGCAGGGCAGGGAGTACGAGCGCGAACCACGCGACACGAATCGGACGCTTTCCGAAGTGTCCCATGTCGGCGTACAACGCTTCGGCGCCAGTCACTGCGAGCACCACGGCGCCGAGCGTGAGGAATGCGACGCGACCGTTCGCGGCGAAGAAGGCGATGCCGTGCATCGGGTTGAGCGCGCCGAGAATGCGTGGCTCGTGCGCGATCTCGACGGCGCCGAGCGTCGCGATCGTCCCGAACCACAGGGCCATGATCGGTCCGAACATCGAGCCCACGCGGCGAGTGCCGAACCGCTGCATGTAGAACAAGCCCACGAGGACGACGATCGAGAAGGCGACGATTTTGTTTTCAGAGATCGTCGTCGCCACGTTCAATCCTTCCATGGCGCTCAACACCGAGATCGCCGGCGTGATGATTCCGTCGCCGTAGAGCAGCGCCGCACCGAACAATCCGAGGATGACGAGCAGCATGCGCCGGCGCGAGTTTGCCTTCTTACGTTCTTGCTGCATGATGAGCGCGAGCAGCGCGAGAATGCCGCCCTCGCCGCGGTTGTCCGCGCGCATGATGAACACGATGTACTTCACGGCCACCACGAGCACGAGCAGCCACACGATCAGCGAGAGAACGCCGTAGACGTTCTCTGTCGTCGGCTCGATGGCGAATGCCTTCGACGTGAAGCATTGCTGGAGGGCGTACAACGGGCTGGTGCCGATGTCGCCGTAGACGATCCCCAACGCGGTGAGCGACAGCAGACCGAGACGTTTACCGGTTGGATGCGCTTCGACGTGTTGCCGTTGCGGCAACGCGACGTGGAATCCGCTGGTGTTGGTCGCGCCTGGCGGGAGAACCGCGGATGGTCGCGGTTCTGGAGTTGGCTGCGCCGCGACGGGCGGAGGATCGCCCGTTGGTTCGGCAGCAGTGGGTGGTTTAACGGTCATATAAAAACTGCGGGCAGGACCCGCCTCTATCGCGTGTGGACGCGGAGCAGACGACCGCATCCAACAATACGCAAAAATGGGTCGCGGAAGAATTCCGCGACCCATTGTGAAATCTAGTGCCTTCGCAGAGTCCGTCCAGCGGACTCGGCGAGGGAACTGCTTGTGGGGCAACTACTTCTTGTCGTTCACGATTTACTCAGTTTGCCTTCCCAGCGTCGAATTGGTCGGCGCCGGGAATGCTCATCGTTCGACCCTGACCGTTACTTGATCGTTGCCTCGATCTCGTCAGCGGCGCGCTGGATGATGTCGCGAATACGTTGGATCCTATCTTTGTCACTAATATGCGACGTTGCTGTCTTGTAAGTGGCGCGTGCCAGGCGTTGAAATGACTGGTTCAGCTCCATCATCGGCGCATCGGTGAATCCGGAGACGAACCGCGCAATCCGGTCGAAAATGTCGTTGACCGTCGTGCTGTGCTCGGCAAGATGCTGCCGGCCTTCATCCGTGATCTCATAGATCTTCTTTCCGCCTTCCTCAGGCACGACGCGAGCGAACCCGAGATCCTCGAGCATCGTGAGCGTGGGGTAGACCGTTCCCGGACTCGGTGCATACGATCCGCCGAAACGACTCTCGAGCTCCTTGATGATCTCGTAGCCGTGTCGCGGTTTGTCTTCGAGGAGCCGCAGAATCACGTACTTGAGGTCGCCTTGCTCGAACAACCTGGCCGCTCGGCCCCTCCAATGCGGGCGCCCGCGAGCTGGACCGCCTCCGCCACTCCAGTCGCCAAACCCGTCCCAACCCCAGCGACCGCGCCGCCCAGAACAGTCACCAGTCTCAATGCCGAAAACGAATGGCCCGAACATACGAAAATCCTCCGATATATCTTTGTCGAACAAGAAGATATATCTAACGTTATATCGTCGCAAGTCTCAAATCCCAACGCCAACCCAACTCGGCACGTCCGTTGCCCCTTGTGCAGGCGAGCCGGCAACCGTGGGGGAGCCGGTGGACGCACTCATCAGGGAGGAATCATGTCGGACGACCTCGATCGCGACGGAATGGAGAACCAGGTGAAAGGCACGGCCAAGCAGGCCGAGGGAAAGATTCGAAATGCCGTCGGCGGTTTGACCGGTGATACGAGCGAGCAGTTGAAAGGCAAAGCCAAAGACATTGAAGGCAAAATCCAACGCAAGATCGGCGACGCCGAGCGCGACGCCGACGACAACTAGCCCGCCGTTCGTGCTCTGAATCGGTCGGGGCGCCCGCGCAGACATCATTTCGTAATCCAGGCGTCACGCGGGCGTCACGCATCGATCAGAGTCTCCTCATCGACCCATCATTCTCTCCTCACGCCGGCGCAATCGCCGCGCAACCTCGCGATGCTATCGTGCTCTTCAGTGATGACGTGACCCACGATTCGCGGAGGAGATCATGTTCGGACAATTGCTCGAGTCGCGCGCGGTTCGTACCCGTCGCTCAGGTGGAGCGGCGCTGAGCGTCGCCATGCACACGGCGATCATCGGCGTCGCAACCGTCTTGACGGCTCATGGGGTTCCCACGACCCGCAGAGTCGACGCTCCCATTCCAGTGCATTTCACGCGACCCGTGCCGACTCCGGTGGAGCCCACGTCGGCAGCGCCGGTTGTCCCGCGCGGCTTCGTGCCCCCAACGAGAACCATCATCGCTGTACCGACGATACCGCCCGTAGGCCTCCCGCCAATCGAAGCGTCGTCCGGTGTGTCGCTCGATTCAGCTCTCTTCGTATCAGGCGGGACATCGACGAGAGGAAACCCGGCCGGCGTCCTCGACATCGGCGGCAACGACACGCCCACCGGCGGCGCATGGACGGGATCCGAGTTGCTCATGCGCATCGTCACCTCGGCCAAGCCGCGCTATCCGGAATCGCTTCGTCAGGCCGGCCTCGGCGGGCGTGTTCTCATCCGATTCATCGTCGACACCGCCGGCAAAATCGACATGAGCAGCGTCCAGGTGCTCGAGTCGGCGAACGACGGGTTCTCGCGGTCCGTGCGCGACGTGCTCCCGCAGTTCCGCTTCAAGCCGTCGGAATTGAACGGCAAGCGTGTGCGATCATTGGCGGAAATGCCGTTCGAGTTCCAAGTGGCGCGGTGAGACGAGGTCGCGGGTTGCAGGTCTGAGGATCGGAGCAACAGTCCAAAAGCGCCGAAGGATCTGCCTGGACGTCGCTGGCGTCCGAGCAGATCCTTCGAAGTTTGCGCCTCAATCAAACGAGCGACTCTTTGCCCGGACTGCGAGTTATTCGTAACGAAGCGCCGTAATCGGGTCAAGGGTTGCCGCGCGCCGCGCTGGCCAGACACCGAATGCCACGCCGACGAACGCCGAGAAGGCGAACGCCATGACGATGGCCGCGGACGAAATCTGCGTCGCGAATCCGGCCGTCTTGCTCATGACCAGCGCGCCGGCGGCACCCATTCCAATGCCGATCACTCCACCGAGCACGCAGAGTACGACGGCTTCAATGAGGAATTGGAGCAGGATGTTGAACCGCGTGGCGCCGAGCGCTTTGCGAATGCCGATCTCGCGCGTGCGTTCGGTGACCGAGACGAGCATGATGTTCATGATGCCGATGCCGCCGACGAGCAGCGAGACCGCGGCGATGCCGGCCAGCAAGTACGTCATGACTTGGGTGGTTTCCTGCGTCGTCGCGAGGATGTCAGACTGATTGCGAATCTGGAAATCGTCGGGCGCGCCTTGGCGGATCTTGTGCTGGCGGCGCAGAACGCGCTGGATGTCGCCCATCGCTTCGGGAATCTTGTCTTCGCTTTCGGCAAGCGCGCTGATCGACTGCAAGCGATCGGACCCATTGACACGGAACCGCGCCGTCTGAATCGGCACGAGCACTTCGTCATCAGGATTCTGGAATGCGTTGGCCTGACCCTTTGACGCCAATACGCCGATGACGGTGAACTGCGTGCCGCGAATGCGCACGGTTTCGCCGATCAAAGCTTCGGGCGTGGTGATGCCGAGGTTGTCCACGACCGCCGATCCGAGGACGACGACGCGCTGGCGACCTTCGTCGTCGGCGGCCGTGAACATCTTGCCGACTTTGAGCGCGTACTTGCGAACCTCGAGATAGTTGGGCGTCGTGCCGATGATCTGCGTGCTCGCGTTCTTGTTGCCGTACACCACCTGTTGCATCGAGCGCATTTCCGGCTGGACGGCGAGCAGGTTCGTGGCGCGCTCGATGCAACATTTGGCGTCGTCGATCACCAAGCGTTGCTGCGCGCCGGCAATGGCGATACCGCCGCCGCCACCGCGCTGTTGTCCCGGGCTGACCGTGAGGAGCGTCGTCCCCAGCGCGGCGATTCGATCTTTCACGGCCTGTTGCGCGCCCGTTCCCAGGGCGACGACCGCGATGACTGCGCCCACGCCGATCACGATGCCGAGCATCGTGAGCAGCGATCGCAGCTTGTTCGCCCGCAGCGCGCCGAGAGCGACGCTGATGATTTCTCCAATTAGCATGTGATCAACCCCCGCGCCCGCCACCGCCGCCGCCGCGCGCACCACCACCCCCGCCGCCCGGACCGCCTGGTCCACCTCCTGGGCCCGGCTGCCCACCGAGCGGGCTGGCGTTCGCGCGAGCCCGATCCTGCTGTTGGAGACGCTGCGCCTGCAGCGCGAGGGCGCCGAGCATTACGACGCGCTCCCCTTCTTTCAGGCCGGTCTGAACTTCGGTGAAGTCCAAGTTGCCCTGACCGAGTTGAACGATGCGCGGATGGAACACCGTCTTCGTGCTGTCGGAGACAAAGACCAATCCCGCGCGAGTCCGCGTCGGACGACCGTTGAGCTCAGGCGACGGCGTCAAAGCGCCGCCCTGCCGTGTTCCACCGCGAGTGTTGCCGCCGGCACCGGCGACCTGACCGGCGCGACCACCACCAGCGGCAGCCTGCTGACGACGCGCGCAGCTTCCCGCGGTGCGTTGGTCGACGCCGAGGGCGGTATAGATGGTTTTCATTTGTTCGTTGATGGCCTGCATCTCGGGGCTGCCGCGGAATCCGCCGCCACCACCACCACCGCCAGCCTGTCCAGGGGCGCCGCCGGCGCCGCCGGCGCCGCCGGCGCCACCACGACGACGCTGGCCGGTGGAGTCGCCACCAGCGCGACGGCGCTGTCCGCCGGCGGAATCGCCAGGCGTCCGGTTGCCGCGACCACCGCCCGGATTACCGGCGGGCCGCAGCGCCATCATCTTCGCGCGCAGATCGTCGAGCTGCTTCTTTTCCTTTGGGTGCGTCTTGAGAACGTCGTCGACTTTCTTGCAGTCGGCGTCGGAGACCTGTTGGCCGCCGAAACCGCCGCCGCCCTGTCCACCCTGGGCGCCGCCCTGCTGTGCTTTGTCCATGACCGCGACGTCACCGCCAGCGGTTCCACCAGGACCAGCCGCAGCGGCGCCGGCTCCGCCTGAGGCCCCACCGCGGCGTCCGCCACCACCACCGCCGCCGTTACGTCCGCCACCGAAGCCGCCGCGATTGCCTCCGGCGTTGTAGCCCTGCGCCTTCAATTCGGCGTTCACCGTGTCGGCGTTGAGGCCGAGCATGGCGCCCGTTGCAACTGCTTCGCGCGGATTCTTGATGGCGTCGTTCGGAATGGCCAACACGTCGTCGTGCTCGTCGATGAGCACCGCGACGGTGCCGTTCATGCCCGGCTTGAGCAGGGCTTCACGGTTCTCGAGGTTCACGAGGACCGGGAACATCGTGACGTTCTGCTGCACGACGGCCTGCGGTTCGATTTTCTCCACGACACCGCTGAAGCGGCGATCGGGATAGGCGTCGACGGTGACGTTGGCGGGCTCGCCCGGGTGCACGTTGCCGATGTCGGTTTCGTTGAACAGCGCGCGAATGCGGACGATGCCGAGGTCGGCCATTTTCACGATCGTCGTGCCGCCGCTCACGGAGTTCGTGGCGGAGGCGATGACGGTGCCGATCGACACGGTCTTGTCGATGATGGTGCCGTCGGCCGGTGCCTTCACGGTGGCGTCTTCGAGCGCCTGCTTGTTGATGTCGAGATTTGCCTTGGCGCTGATCACGCCCGATTTCGCGTTCTCATAATCGACGGCGACTTTCTCGAACTCTTGCGGCGTGATGACGCGCGCCTTGAACATTTCCTCATTGCGTTTCTTGTCGCTCTCGACCACCGACAGTTTCGTTTCGGCGGCGTCGAGCTGCGCCTTGGCCTGGTCGTATTTGTTCTGCACGTCGCGCGTATCGATCTGCACGATCAAGTTGCCTGGGCTGACGTGGGTTCCCGTCTCGACCGGCATCTGCGTGATCACGCCCGACGCTTTGGATTTGACTTCAATGATGGCAATCGGCTCGATCACGCCGTTGGCCTGTGCGTCGATGATGATGTCGCGACGCGTAACGGTAGCGGTCTGCACTGTCGGCGCTAGGACCTTCTTGGCGCAGGCGGTGGCGGCGACGAGCAGGGCCGCTCCGAGATATCGGTTCACGTGGGTGGGTCTCCTGAAATCGGCCAACGATCGGCGGCCGCGAACTGGTAAGTCTGTCTGTACAGTTTACGCGGGGCGGTAGGGAAATGCTGGGGGGCGGATAGACCCGGGCGGGGGACAAACCTGACAGGAGGATGTCGCGTACCGGAGGTCGTTTGATGCAAAAACGGGGGCGGGAGGAGTGCTCCGGCCCCCGTTTTCTTGCGGCGCGGGCCGCTACGCGATCACGGCAGGTCGCGTCCGATAAACGCTTCGATCTGCGCGCGTGCGTTGCGGTAGTCGAGGCGGGTCTGAATCAGTTGCTGGCGAGCGGTAATGAGGTTCGACTGCGACGTGAGCAAGTCGACGAGCGTTCCCGCGCCGAGTGCATAGCGCTGTTGGTTCACGCGAAGTGCTTCTTGACTCGCCGTGATGTTGATCTGTTGCACGCGCATCTTCTCTTCATCGTTACGCAGCAGCCCGATTTGCGTGATGATCGTCTGTTGCGCCATGAGCTTTTGATTCTTGATCTGTGCCTGCGCGTTCTCGGCGTTGATCTGTGCGCTGGCGGTGTTGTTCTCGCGCTGGAATCCGTTGAACAGCGGGTAGCTCAAGCTGAGCGCAAGCGCTTTGCTGTACGGGAACGGGTCACCGCCGATGCCGTACGCGCTCGTGCCGTTGCCGCCATAGTTGAAGCTGGCACTCACGACGGGCAGATACGCGGATTTCGCAGAGCGCTGCGTGGCGTTGGCGGCGTTGAGCTGCGCCTGATATTGCCGAATGACCGGGCCGTCGAGCGCCCACTGCATCAGGCTGGCGCTGTCGATGGCGGCGCGCGGCAAGTCGACGGTGTCAGCGGGAATTGCCGTCACGAGATACGGTGTGGCGACGAGCGTGGTCAGCGATGCACTCGCCGCACGAAGACTCTGCTGTGCGTTGAGGATGTTGACTTGCGCGTTGCCCACGCCGACAACGCTGTTGAGCGAATCGACGACCGGTGCCGCGCCCGCGTTGACCTTGGCGATCGATACGGCCAATTGCTGCTGGGCAAGCTCGAGCTGCGCGCGCGCGGCGGCTTCGGCCTCCTTGGCGGCAAGAATCGAGTTGTACTGCTGCTTGACCTGGAACCCAACGTTGAAATCGTTTGAGATCAGGCCCGCTTCCGCCGCGGCGACGTTGGCCTGCTGCGTGCGAACGTCGGCGAACGATTTGCCGCCGTCGAACAGGGTTTGCCGGACGCTGAGCTGGGTCGAATACGTCCACTGAGAGTTGTAGTCGACGAGCGTGCCGCTCTGGCCGAGACGTTGACCCGAACTCTTGCTCTGGTTGAGCGACGTGCTGACGGTCGGGTACAGCTGCGCGCGCGCTGACCGGATTTGCAAGTTCGCGCTCCGAATGCCATTCGCCCCTGTGATCGACGAGACGTTGTTCTCCTTCGCCAGGCGCAGCGCCTCGGCGAGCGAGATGGGCTTGAACGTGGCCGAATCGCTCATCTGCTGCGCGCCCAGAATGGCGGGCACCGCGCACAGGGTTATCAGTTTGGTGAACATTGCCGCTTGGGCTCCTTGGCTCGCTCGGCTTCGCGACGGGCGTCCATCTCTTTCCGGCGCGTTTCGAGCTTCGTCAATTGGTCTTTCGTGAACACTGAATTCATCTGCGTTCTAAAATGGGTGCGAATGGATTTCAGAACGGAGTCGTTGGGGGCGATGACCGCGTTGACCGAGCACGCCTGCTGGAACGCGAGCGAGTCGAGCGTGCCGCGCTGCTGCGCCGTGAGCCCGAGATCATCGTAGAATCGCGAACGCGGGCCGAACTGCGCCGCGAACTTCTCGTGACCGATATACCGGTCCGCCGAGAATCCGAGCGCGCCGCCGACCAGCGCGGCGCCGAGCACGAACATCAGCGCTTGTTGCTTTGAGCGCTGCATGACGGCTACTGGTTGTTACAACCGAATAGATAGCGGATACGTGCTTCGCGGTCGTTGTCCAGCGACGGCCGGATGGCCGTGGAAATCGGCAGCGTAGGCGATGACAACATGTTATCCATGGCGATGTCCGCTTCAGACTGATGCGCGCGGAACATCGCAACGCCGGCCGACACCAACAGAACCGCCGCCGCCGCCAACGCCGGACGCACCCATCGGTCGAGCTCCGTCCACCAACCCAGCTCGACGTCCGCTACGCGCGCCATGATGCGCGCTTCCAACTCGTTCCAATACGCGTCGCCTGCGGGCGCTGCGTATAAAGAGCGCAATCCGCGCCCCAATTCATCGTCGTCGTTTGAGTACAGCTCAATCTCGGTCATAAATCGCTCCGAACATCCTTCAACAAGCGGCGGAGAGCTGCGCGAGCATGGTGTAAGTCCGATCGGGCCGTGCCCTCCGGTATACCCAACATCTCGCCAATTTCTCCATGTGTAAATCCTTCAACGTCGTGTAGCACGATCACCGATCGCTGCCGGTCCGTCAGTTTCACCAGCGCCAGATTCAGTCGTCGTCGCAACTCGTCCGATTCGCCCGGATCGCGGAACGGAAGAGCAATGGTCTCCGGCAGCTCGTCCGCGTCGCGAACTTTCCGCCGCCGCACCAGGTCCAGCGACGCATTGGCCATGATGCGGTACAGCCATGCGCCGAACGGTTGATCGGGAAGGAAGCGATCGAGTGCCTTGAAAGCGTGGAGGAATCCCTCCTGAACCGCATCCTCCGCGTCCTCGTGCGTGAGCACGATGGCGCGACACACGGCATAAGCTCGACGTTGGTGCAGACGCACGAGCGCAGCAAATGATTCGCTGTCTCCGCGCTGCGCCGCAATCACAAGCGGACGCTCATCCGGCTTGCCGTTAGTGTACGACGACATGCCGTACGGCAGTTCGATTGTGGTTACGGCAGTCATCAACCCCTGGCCGGTGTCCACTCTGAGTAACGGCTGACCCTTGGCGAACGTTGATGGTCAGCGGGCCGGCTCCGCGCCGGCGGGCGCCGCCGTTGGTGGGGTTCCCGCGAGCCCAATTGACTCGGCCACACGGGCCATCGCGTCTATCACAAATTGGACATGACGCTCCAGATCGACGCCCAGTTCCTGCGCGCCAAGCAGCACGTCATCACGATTCACGCCGCGGGCGAATTCTTTTTTCTTCATCTTCTTGAGCACCGACTGCGCGTCCACGTCGTGAATGCTCTTCGTCGGCTTGACCAAAGCCGTTGCCGTGATCAATCCGGAAAGTTCGTCAACGGCAAACAACGCTTGGGCCATGCGCGTTTCGCGCGCGACGTTGCAATAGGTCGCATGTCCGAGAATCGCTTGAAGGATATCCTCCGGCCAACCGCGCTCGCGAAGAATTCTTATTCCACCGCCCGGATGTTCCTCCGTGGGCGAATGCGCGGCGTTCGGGAAGCGCTCGTAGTCGAAATCGTGAATCAATCCCGCGATCCCCCAGCGATCCGGATCTTCGCCGTAATGCTCGGCGTAAGCGCGCATGGCGGCCTCGACGGCCAACATGTGCTTTCGCAGCGACTCGCTCGCTGTGTACTCGTGCATCACCTCGAGGGCCGCAGCCCGCGTGGGCAAGGTTTCTGGGGGCATCTGTCCAATATACCAGTCGCCGGCCGCCTCGCGCGCTCGGCGAAGCCAACGCGCGGACCGAACGCTATTTGACGACGGACGCGCCGATTGGGCCGGCCTGCGAGGCAATCTCGTCGGACAAGGACGCCAGCTCCTGCAAATCGAAGGGCTTGAGAAGGACGCGGCACGTCGTCTCGGCAACGAACGCCGCCACGGCCGGCGATTGGGCTTCGCCGGTGCAGAACACCAGCCGGTTGAGCATCTCCGGGCGGTTGGCCCGGAGTGCGGCATGGAGCTCAATTCCCGAGACGCGCGGCATCTTGATGTCGGACACGACCAAGTCGTACGGTTCTCTGGCTGTGATCAGCCGGTCCGCCGCCTGCGAGCCATCCTCGGCTTCGGTTACCGACCAACCGCGCCGCGTATAGAACCGAACGAGCGCCGCGCGAATCGTCGCCTCGTCGTCGACAATGAGAACGCGCCGTACCGGGGCCGCTGGGGGCGCGGAAGTCGATTCCTCGAGAGGAGCGGCGACGGTCACACGCGCCGGCATCGGAAGACGGACGGTGAAGCGGGCGCCCGCTCCTTCGCGGGGATCGCGATTCTCGGCGACGAGCGATCCACCGTGCTGCTGGACGACGCCGAGCGACACCGAGAGCCCGAGTCCAGTCCCCTGGCCCATCGGCTTGGTCGTGAAGAACGGCTCGAAAATCCGCGGCAGCACGTCGGCCGGAATTCCGCAGCCGTTGTCCAAGACTTCGATGATGTAGTTGCCGCCTTCCACGCGCGACGACATGCGAACGATACCTCCCGGCCCGGCCGCTTGGGCGGCGTTGATGAGGAGGTTGATGAGCACCTGCTCGATTCCTGCCCGCTCCACGTGTATCACCGGGCGCGAAGGCGGTCTTTCGACCTGGAGGGTGACTCCCAGCTCACTGAACTGCGGGTGCAGCGTTCGCGCTACCTGATCGAGAAACTTCGCCGAATCCACAGGCTCTCGAATCGCGTCCCGCGAGCGAACGAACGACAGGAGGTCGCGGACGATGGCGCGCGATCGCCGCGCCTGCTGCGCGATGATGGCGAGCGCGTCCCGCTCCTCGGCGCGTTGCTCGCTCACGAGCAGGTCTTCCGTGAAAAGCAGAATCGCCGACAACGGGTTGTTCAGCTCGTGCGCGACGCCCGATACGAGCTGGCCGAGCGCGGCCAGCTTCTCGGCCTGCAGCAGTGCTCTCTCGGTCGCGCGGATGTGCGTGACGTCTTCGACATATCCGTCGAGGTACTCGATTCGCCCGGACGCCGAACGCTCAGCGTAGACCCAAATCCGCGTGGTGATGATTTGGCCGTCTTTCCGGCGCCATGCGGTCTCGACAGGCACGCCGTGCGGACGGGATTCAAAGTCGGCGATCAGCCGGGCGCGCTCCGACGGCGCGGCGTACAGCGCGCCGATGTTCGACGCGAACAACTCGGTCTCCGAGTAGCCGACAATCCGGCATAGGGCGGGATTGATCGTGACGAACGTTCCGTCGCACGTGACGCGGTAGATGCCGTAGGGCGAGTTGTGGACAACAGATCGATAGCGCTCGTCGCCGTCAGGAACGAGGATCGCCTCGTCCTTGTCGGGGCCGATGCGCGACCGAAGTGCCGTGAAGAACGATCGCTTCACAGGCATGCGGTTGCGGGGATCAGTCGGGGCTCGGGGGGCTGTCAACGAGACCGCGGGAAGGGGGGAATAGCAGGCAGAGCCGTTCGGGCCCTTTTAGACGATCTGTGGCGGGCGTAGGATACCAGCACAATGCCCCATCTCCGATCCATCTCGCTCAAGGGTCTGCCGGCCGAAGGAGCGGGGCGGTTTCCGTTTAGCGTGCCAATCATTCGACACCTGGGACTGCTCGACGTGGGCGTTCCGGTGACCTTTCTCGTGGGCGAAAACGGATCGGGGAAGTCCACGCTGCTGGAAGGCGTGGCGGCGGCCGCGAATCTTCCCACCGTGGGCAGCGAAAGCATCGACCGCGACGACTCGCTCTCGGCGCAGCGGGCGCTCGCGAAGGCTCTGTCGCTGGTGTGGAATCGCCGCGTGAGGCGCGGCTTTTTTCTGCGCGCCGAGGACTTTTTTGGATTCACCAAATCGCTTGGGAAACTCCGTGCCGAGATGCTGGCGCGCCTCGGCGACCTCGACGAGGAGTACGCTGATCGGTCTGCGTGGGCCAAAGGCCTGGCGGCCGGACCCGCGAAAGCATCGCTCGCCGAGTTGGAGCGGCGGTACGGCGTCAACCTCGATGAAAACTCTCATGGCCAGAGTTTTCTGAAGCTGTTTCAAGCGCGTTTCGTCCCCGGCGGCCTCTATCTGTTGGATGAGCCCGAGGCGCCGCTCTCTCCGCAAAGCCAGCTCGCGCTGATCGCGATGATGGGGGACATGGTCAAGCAGGACGCGCAATTCATCGTTGCCACGCACTCGCCGATTCTACTCGGCTTTCCCAATGCGACGATCTACGATTGCGACCGCGTGCCGATCGAGCGAGCGAAGTTCGAGGAGCTCGACCACGTGGTGATCACGCGGGATTTCCTCAATGCGCCGGAGCGCTTCCTACGACACTTGTAGGCGGCGACTGCGGGCGGCCGTGAGGCGGGGAAAGACTGAGCAGACGCGCGGAGGGCGCCCGCTCTATTTCTTTTCGGCTGCGGCCGCTGCCTTCTCGTTCACGTACTTGGCGTTTGTGATCGACACGATGGTGCGGAGGATGCCGAACAGCACGATGGCACCGACGATGAGCCCGAGGAATGCGGCTTTGGCATCAGTGCCCTGTGCGTGACTGGTGTGCTGGTCGTGTGCCATGGGATTTTGAGAGGAGTGGCGGGCGTTAGACGACCCGTACCGAATTCATTACGTCGTTCGGTCCGATGCTCTGCATGACATCGAGTCCGCTCGTGATCTGTCCGAACACCGTGTGGACCCCGTTGAGGTGCTTGGTGTTCTTTTCGCTCAAGACCATGAAGAACTGGCTGCCGCCGGTATCGCGTCCGGCATGGGCCATGGAGAGCGCGCCGACCTCGTGTTTCCGTGGATTACCCGCGGTCTCGCATTTGATTTTGTAGCCGGGACCACCGGTGCCGATGCGCGGATCGCCGGCTGCCAGGTCGCGAGAGAGCGGATCGCCGCCCTGGACCACAAAGTCAGCGATGACGCGGTGGAACTTGACGCCATCGTAAAAGTTGCTGTTCGCGAGCTTCTCGAAGTTGGCGACCGTGTTGGGTGCGTCACCATCGTACAACTCGGCGACGATCGTCCCTTTGTTCGTCTCGAAGGTGGCTGTTTTTGACATGCGGTGAAACTAGGCCGACAAGCGGCGGTGCGGTAGTAAGCCCGCGCCGCCGCTCGTGCACGGCTCAATCTTTCGCCGGCTGGGCGAATATCACGGTATGTCCGCCGGCCTCGTTGACCCCTACTTCGTCCATGCCATAGAAGGTGCGACGCCGGGGCATCGTGATTGGAACGCCCGCGAGCTTCTTCTCGATGTCATCAAGGTCGCTGACCTCGATGAATAGTCCGACGGACGTGCCCTTCGCCCGCGGGTGCTTGTGTCCCACGTCTTTGTCGACGCTTTCCCAGGTCTGGTACATCAACTCGGCGCCGTCCTTGGCCAGGATGACAAAGCCGAGCTTGTCCCCTTCGGGAACCTCGGCGGTTTTTGTCCAGCCGAGCCGGTCGACCCAAAGCGGCAGGCAGGGCTCGATCGCGTCGACCAGGAGCACTGGCGTGAGTTTCTTGGTGATCGTCTTGTTCATATTCTCTCTCAGTAGGTGGCGCCGCGAACTTAGCGGTCCGTTTTCGGTCGGTCTTGGAAAAATGGAACGTCCGCAGCCGCCTGGCGAACGGTGCGGTTTCTTGTCCGGACCGTGCGAAGCTCACAGATTTCGCGCGTGCAACGCATCAGCACCGCATGAGCGACGAACTACCCGCGCCTGCCGCCATTCCCACGGGCTACGCTGAGCATCCAGCGCCGCCCGACCTCAGGGAATACGTGGCCTGTTTTTGGACGCGACTCGCACCGGCGATCGCGACGGATGCGGGCGCGATTCACCGCGTCCTTCCTGACGGATGTGTGGACATCGTGCTGGGTTTCGGTCGCGCGGGCGAGGCGAGCGCAGCTGGCATTAGTGAGGCGCTAGGCGTTGGCTCCATGACGCGGCCGCTGTTGATCGCGCCGAGTGCGGCGCCGAAGCTGTATGTCGGCGTGCGCTTTCGCCCCGGCTACGCGTTCGCTGCGCTCGGTGTCCCGGCGTCGGAGCTCACGGACGACCGTGTGTCGTATAGTCTTCTGTCGCGCGATGCCGCCGCGGAGCTCGACGCCATCTCGGCGCGCGAGACAAACGAGGCGCGGCTCGACGCGATGATCGCACTCGTTCGCCGCCGACTCGCAGGGGCACTCGCGATTCCGGCGGGCGTGCGCGCGGCCGTGCATCGGATCACAGTTGCGCGCGGCGGCCTTCGTGTCGCGGACCTGGCGGCGTCGATTGGAATTACGCGACAACAACTGGCGCGCCAATTCGCCACGCACGTTGGCGTCACACCAAAGACGTTCGCTCGCGTGATGCGAGCTCACGCTGCACTCGCGCGGGCCGACGCCGCGCGCGCGGTCTATCCGCGGCAAGTGGATTGGAGTGCGATCGCCTATGAGTTGGGCTACTACGATCAGCCGCATTTCATCGACGACTTCAAGGCGTTGACCGGGACCACGCCTGGGGAATGGACGAGCTGACCGCGCCTCGCTGATTACTCGAGGGTGGCTTTCTTCCGCGGCGGTGCCGACGCCATGAAGTGGTAGACGCGCGGGATTTTGCAGCCGGCGAGTTGCGCCGGCGAGAATGTCCATTTGCTGATGACGCCCTTCACGTTGTCGACGAGCAGCGGATTTGACGCCGAAACGAGCGTGAACGTTTTCATGACGGCTTTGCCGAGTGTGTCGATGAGGACGTCGATCTTGACGTCGGCGCTGCCATCGGCGCGCAGCGCTTTTTTCGGAAGTTTTTGCAGAGCCGCCGGCTTTGCGATGACGGGCGACGGAATCTGATCGACGGTGAGGTCCGGTTTGGCTGCGGCTCGGCGCAGTGCTTCCGCGCAGTCGCCCGGCGCGACCGGCTGCTCAGTTGGTGCGACGCGTACGTTGCTCACCGGCTCGGGAGTCACTTCGGGCGTGACGTTGGGCGACGGGTTTTGCGAACAGGCTGCGGCCAGAACGACGAGCGGTGCGAATCGGCGGATCATGACGGACGGGCGGGAGTGGGATGGGGGCGGGTCATACGGTCGACGACGGACACAGGTCGTTGAGGAAACACTCTTCGCATTTTGGGCGGCGCGCATCACAGATCTGGCGGCCGTGCTCGATGAGCAGATGTGAAAGCATCGTCCATCGCTCGCGCGGGAACAGCTTGATGAGATCCTGTTCGATCTTCACCGGATCGGTTTCCTTGGTCAGCCCGAGGCGTTGCGTCACGCGGCCAACGTGCGTGTCGACCACGACACCGATGTTCTTGTCGAAGGCATTTCCCAGCACGACGTTCGCCGTCTTGCGGCCCACGCCTGGCAATTTCACGAGATCGTCCATCTCGTCGGGGACTGCGCCGCCGTAGTTCTCGGCGACCGCGCTCGCCATGCCGAGCAGGCTTTTCGTTTTGTTGCGAAAAAAGCCCGTCGATTTGATCAGGTCTTCGAGCTCTTGAGGGTCGGCCTTGGCGAGAGCGGCGGCCGTTGGGTAGCGCTTGAACAGCGCGGGCGTGACCATGTTCACGCGCTTGTCGGTGCACTGCGCGCTGAGAATGGTGGCGATCACGAGCTGAAAGGGCGAGCTGAAGTCGAGCGCGCAGTGCGCGTCGGGATAATGCTCGGCCAGGCGATCGTAGATGACCGTCGCGAGTGCGGGCGTCGGCTTGGTTTTCGGCCGGCGTCGCTTGGCGGGTGTGGCAGGCTTTCGCGGCATTTAGTGTTTCGTAACTGCGCGCCGTCTGTGGAGAGTGCGCAGTGTCCGCTATTCCTCGACGCCGGCGCTCCGCCGCAGCCGGTCGACGCACTCGTGAAGTTGGACCTCGGTGAGCTCGATCTCCTGCGTGGCTCCTTCTTCGTCGAGAAGGCCGTCGCGCATGGAGATGGCGATCTGGTTGAGGTACCGGATCTTGGTCAGGATGTCGTCCGTTACGCGTCGCAGTTTGAGGTACCTCCGTTTCTCAGAAAGTGCGCGGCGATGACGCTGTCCGAGCTCGTTCGTGGTGAGACGGCGTGCCAGCTCGAGCACCTCTTCACGCGAACGGCCGGGAATCGCCGCACGATCGGGAAGCGGTGTTTCGGTAGCGTCCTCCCGGGAACACCACAATCGCCCCACGTACTCGATTCCGTCGAACGAGACGCGGCACGTGACCGCGTAGCGTTGACCGACGTACTCGAGTGTGGCGATGTGTGGCTGCTGGGAAGCGTCGGCAGAGAACATAGGCAACAGCTAACAGACGAGAGGGGGCAATCGCAAGATAGGACGATCCAGCCGGCCAAACGGTGCTGAAGCACTCATTCGGCGGGGTCGAGAAAAGTTCGAATTGCGGTGAAGAGCGGTTGCGGGCGCTCAACGTACGGCACATGGCCCGCCCCGTCGATGATCACCAGCTCTGCATCCAAAATTCGCGCGGCGGCCTCGGATGAGGCCAGGGGAATCGGGTCCTGCCGGCCATGGACGATCAACGTGCGGACGGCGACGCGATCGAGCTGGCCGGGAGTGGCGAGGTCATAGTCGCCCAAGCTCGCCCACACCGATTCCTGCACTCGCCCGGTGACTCGAAACGGGGTGAGGTCGTGGGACGCCGCCGGGTCGGCGAAATATCCGGCGACGCTCAGCTCGAAGGCACGTTGACGATATGCCTCCGGGTCCTGCTCGCGCAGGCCGGAGGCCGCCAATTTCTCTCGGAGCTCCGTTACTGTGCCCGCCGCCTGCCGGCGCGCAAACTCTGCTTCGAATCCTCGCCGGAATTCGCGCGAGATGGGCGCAGGATCGATCAATACGAGACGGGCGGGCGCCGGGCTCACCGCCTGCCGGGCGGCCTCCATGGCATACAAGAGGGCGAGTAGTCCGCCCCAGGAATAGCCAAGCAGAGTAAGCGGGGTGACCGCCAATTCCCTAATCACGCGTTCCAGATCAGTGACGTGCGTTTGCCAGGTGATCGGTGCCCGGTCGTCGGTCTTGGAACGGCCGCCGCCTCGCTGGTCGTACAGCACGAGCTCGAAGCGGTCCGAGAGCTCGAGCATTTGCGGCAGCAGGTAGCCGTGGTCCGCGCCTGGACCGCCGTGGAGAACCAGAAGCACCGGAGCGCCCGACACGCCGTACCGTGCCCAGAACAACGGGACGTCGGTGGTGGCGGTAAACCCGGACGCGCGAGGCGGTGGAATCGGCGGCATGAGCGGAAACTAAACAGAAAACGAAAACCGGGAACGCCCTGAGGCGTTCCCGGTTTCGAAATCTCTAACAGCGGACCTACACGAGCAAGTTACTTACAAACCGGCTCGCCTTCGGCCGCGGACGAGATGAGCGGGTTGGTCGTGTTGATGCCGATCGCGCACGTCGTGCCGACGAGCTGCGTGTGGGCGTTCGTGGCTGACCAGAGGCCGGCGCCAACCGTGATCGTCGGAGCAACCGTGCCCGTCGAGTTCTGGAACTTGAGCTGCGAGACGGTCGCGGTGTACTTCGAGCTGTCCGAGAAGAACGCTTCTTCGGCCGTGACGAGGTTGCGCAAGTCAGACTTCATGGCGGTGATGTACGCCTTCGACTTGGTGTTCGCGAACTTCGGGATCGCGATCGCGGCCAAAATGCCGATGATGACGACGACGATCAACAGCTCGATCAGCGTAAAACCTTTCTTGTTGCGAAACATGAGGAACTCCTTTGGGTGCGGTTGGACGGTCTGGGGAAGGTCGTGCGTCGATGCGTCGATGCGTCGTAGCAGCTCAGCAGGGAGGTGCAGCCGACATGACAGAGAGCAAGGCTGGGTCCGCAACAAATGGACGAGGCATGTGGCTAGCTGGCAACGAGATACGTGACGTGTCAAAATCCTTGGTGTGCTTTGGAGCACAGTCATTTGCACGAAACCATGCAAAGTGCCGCTAGACGCGGTCGCCAAAACGTTTATCCATTGGGACCCGCATACCTCGCGGCAATTCGCGCTGTCGTCAGGTGAACCCGGACCGTGCCTTCAATAGGATCACCGTACCCGCCGGCGATCGTTACGACGACTGGCAATCCCACCTCTCGGCAACGCTCGAGCACCATGGAGTCGCGGCGAGCCAGTCCATCGAATGTCAGCGACAGCCGGCCGAGCCGATCGTGCTCGTGCGGGTCGGCGCCGGCGAGATAAACCACCAAGTCGGGCCGCGCCGCCGCGAGGACGCCGGGCAGAGCGTCGGCGAGCCGCCGCAGGTACTCGACGTCGCCGATGCGGTCGTCCAGCTCGATGTCGAGGCAACCGGGCACTTTTTTGAACGGGTAGTTGCGGCCGCCGTGCATACTGAAGGTGAAGACGCGGGCGTCACCGGCGAACACGGCGTGTGTTCCATTTCCCTGATGGACATCCAGATCGACGATTGCGGCGCGCTCGATCACATTGTCGCGTTGAAGCGCACGAATCGCGATCGCGACGTCGTTGAATACGCAGAACCCTTCGCCGTGATCGGGGAACGCGTGATGTGTCCCTCCGGCGAGATTCATCGCCACACCATGGCCGAGCGCATATCGCGCGGCGTCCAGTGTTCCACCTGCGGCGCGATACGAACGCTCCACCAACGCATCGGACCAGGGGAAGCCGAGCCGGCGCTCTTCCATGGGTGTCAACTCACCGCGAGTGAATCGGTCGACATAATCCGCGGTGTGAACGAGTAGGAGATCTTCGCGCCTCGCTCGCGTCGGATCGTGCATGCACTCGCTGAGCACAACGCCCTCGGCGAGCACCTGCTCGCGCAGGAGCGCGTATTTGGATATCGGGGAGGCGGTGACCGTCGGGGAGCGGAAAGCTGTACTTGGCGCTGGACCAGGCATGAAGCGGCATCGCGCGAAACGCTACGAGCCTCGCTTGCCCAACTTCACGCTCAGCGTAACCCGCTGTCCGGTGCGCAACACGATCAGACTCACCGTGTCGCCCGGTTTGTGGGAGTACAGCGCGTTGGAATACTCGTTGAGATCCTTGACGGGTGTTCCGCCGAATTCAACGATCACGTCGTCGGCTCTGAGACCTCCAATTTCGGCCGGACTGCCAGCGCGCACACCGGTGATTCGCAGTCCAGGCGTGTCGCCGCTCGCCATGTCTGGAATGGTGCCGAGGTAGACGTCGGAGCCAGAGCCGGCGCTTTGAACGGGTGCGGCGACGCGTACGAACGTCAAGTGTCCCGGCCGGTCAGCAATGGCTCTGACGACGCGCTCGGCCAGCGCGACGACGCGTGCTTCACCGCCGGAATTGATTTTCTCCGGCGTGTCGGTGGCGCGATGGTAGTCGTCATGCAGGTCGGTGAAGAAGTGCATGACCGGAATGTTCTTGGCGTAGAATGAGCTGTGATCGGACGGCCCGAATCCGTCGCCCTGTCCGATGATGCGGAGGTGCGTTTCGGAATTGGCATTCTCGAGCAATGCCGGGAATTCGGTTGCCGTCGCTACGCCGTACACGATCAGTTTGTCGTTTCGAAGGCGACCGACCATGTCGAAGTTGATCATCGTATAGATGCTGTCGATCGGCACGGGGCTGTGATCGGCAAAGTACGATGAGCCGAGAAGCCCTTCTTCTTCGCCGGAGAAGTTCGCGAAGATGATGGATCGCCGCGCAGGTGCATGCGCGAAGAAGCGCGCGAGCTCCATGACCGCGGCGGTGCCCGAGGCGTTGTCGTCCGCGCCGCGGCGAATGCGATGCGAGTCGGGGTCGAGCGCGCCGTCGGTGGAGTTGCCGAGGTGATCGAAGTGCGCGCCGACGACGATGTACTCGCCACGGAGCGCCGGATCACGGCCATTCAGCACCGCGAACACATTCTGCGTGGGCAGTGAAGGAGGTGGGCCTGCATGTGTCACTGGGCGGGCTGTGAAGCGCTGGAGATACATCGGCGCCGCGGCCGTGAGTCCAAGCGCGGCGTAGCGTCGCGCGATGTACGCGGCCGCCGAGTCGTTGCCGGGCGTGCCGGTGAGCCGGCCGGCGAGTGGTTCGCTGGCGAGATACTCAATGTCGCGCTGAATGGCCGCGGAGTCCGGCTTGATGGATGCGACGGATGCCGCGGGCGCGACGCCGCCCGAGCGACATGCAGCAATCAGCCCAGTCGTGGCGACGAGCGCGCCGCGACGACGAGAGAATATTGTCATAAAAAGAATAGAAACCTGGCGGCGGTCAGCGCGCCGTAAAATCCGTCTTTGCGGTCACCGCGCGGCAGACTTCGGCGATGAGCGTCGAGGTCTTGTCGACGTCGTCGAGGCTCACGAGCTCATTGGGCGAATGCATGTAGCGATTCGGAACGGACACGAGCGCCGTGGGCACGCCTTCGCGAGCGATGTGGATGGCGTCCGCATTGGTCGACGTGTCGCGCCCCACTGCGTGGACGGAGTACTTGATACTCTGACGCTCCGCGGTGGTGCGAAGGAGCTCGAAGACCACGGGAGAGATGATCGCGCCGCGGCTGAGCACCGGCCCGCCACCAATGCGATGATCGCCGATTTCCTTCTTCTCCATGTTCGGATGGTCGGTGGCGAACGTGACATCGACCACGATGGCCATCTGCGGATTGATGGTATTCGAACTCACGAGCGCACCGCCGCCGTGCCACGCGATCTCTTCCTGCGTCGTTGCGGCGGCGACGACGCGCGCTGGTCCTGGATTCTGCGCGTAGCGACGCAGCGCCTCGAGCACCACGAAGGCACCGATGCGATCGTCGATCGATCGCGACACGATGCGATTGTTGGGAAAGTCGATCGTCTTGGAATCGATCACGCCGGGATCCCCAACGCTGAGCCGACCCTCGGCCTCCGCGCGGCTCGCGGCGCCGATGTCCACCCAGATATCGGTCATCTTCGAAGCCGCGTCGCGGTCGGACGCCTTCATCAGGTGAATCGGCTTTTTGCCGATGACGCCGATGACGTCGCCCCCGCGCCCGAGAAAGCGGATGCGTTGACCGACGAGCACCTGCGGATCCCACCCGCCGATCGGCGACGGATAGACGAACCCGTCATCGTCGATGTACTGCACGATCAATCCGATTTCGTCGATGTGCCCATCGAGCATGATGGTGGGCGAGCCGCCCGGGTTGACCTCGGCCATACTGTTGCCGGCGACGTCGGTCGTCACGCGCTCAGCGAATGTCGCCGCCTCCTCGCGCCAGACGCGCGCCGCCGCCGCCTCGAATCCGGAGGGTGCGGGCGTATCCAACAACCGCTTCAGAAAGGAGAGCGAAGACGGGCTGAGCATGGAGGCGAGGTCTCGGGTCGCTGGTCTGGTCGTGCCGTTCGAACACAACCTGAGAATGCTAGTCGTGCGAACCCGTGCCTGCTAGGCCGCCGGGTCAGGTCTCTAGTCACTGGTCTCAGGTCTCAGTGACAACGCACCGCGAAGACCTCGGACCGGGGCGACGATTACTCTGAGCGACGAATCGGGAAAACGAGGAAACTCAGACACAGTATCACGAGGCCGGCCACATACCAGCGGACGTCTTCTGTGAGTCCGTAATAGAGAATTCCAAACCAGGCGAGCATCTGCCCGAACAACCAACCGTGCAACGCATCGGGGATGCGCGTCGATGCCCGGCGTCGCTGCGCCCATCGGCTGTTGTAGAAGCGCATGTCGATCATCTGGACGAGCGCGTAAATCCACGTGAGGATCCCGACGCCGCGCAGTTTTCTGATGAGAAGCGGCTGCGCTCCGGGAAACGCGTCGAGGGTGTGAAAAACATACACCGCGAGCGCGAAGAACAGCGTGAGCCCAAGCAGAATGGCCCGAACCCGAGTGAGACGCTCCGGGGTCAGCCAACTCTGCCGGCCGTCGAGCGATTCCGATGCTGGACCGAGGCCCGCAATTGGTGGAACCATGCACCCGCCTGAGTAAAAACCGAGGGGCGTCTAGCGGCCGCGCTCGAACACCGCCCGTCCTCCAATATACGTTGCGGTCACGCGTGTGCCGAGTATGTCGGCGTCAGGGATCGTCATGATGTCGCGGTCCAGGATCACAAAATCGGCGTACTTTCCGGGCGTGAGCGAACCGGTCAGGGTCTCCTGAAACGCGGCGTAGGCCGGCCAGATGGTAACGGACTTGAGGGCTTCTTCGCGCGTCATCTTCTGTTCGGGGAACCAGCCCGACGGCGGCCAGTTGCTGTCGTCCTGGCGGGCGACTGCCGAGTGGAAGGAATAGAGCGGATTGACGCGCTCGACCGGGAAATCGCTGCCGTTCGGAATGATGACGCCGGTATTGAGCAGCGAGCGCCACGCGTACGCGCCGAACGTGCGGGCGTAGCCGAGGCGCGTCGGCGCCCAGTACATGTCGCTCGTCTGGTGGACTGCCTGCATCGACGGAATCACGCCGAGTTGTGCGAAGCGCGGGACATCGGCGTGGTCGAGCACCTGGACGTGCTCGATGCGGAAGCGGTGGTCGACCGTAGGCACGGCCTTGAGCGCGGCCTCGTAGGCGTCGAGAGCGACGCGATTGCCGCGATCGCCGATCGCATGCGTGCCGACTTGGAATCCATGCTGCAGCGCACGCGTGGAAACGTCGCGCAGGTGCTCGGGCGTCGTCTTGAGCAGACCGCTGTTCTTCGCGTCATCGGCATATGGATCGAGCAGCGCAGCACCGCGCGAGCCCAGCGCACCATCGGCGTAGAGCTTGATGGAGCGAATCCAAATGTGTCCATCGTACAACGCGCTCTGTGGTCCGCGCTGGAAGTAGTGTGCGATGTCGGCGCTGTCGTCGGACACCATGACGTAGGCGCGCAAGCTGAACGTGCCGGCCTTGGCGAGTTCTTCGAAGACGTCGATCACTTGGCGCGGCTCGCCCGGATCGGTGAGCCCCACGAGCCCATACCGATTCGCCTCCGCGACCGCGTCGCGTGTGGCGCTCAGCATTTCATCATGCGACAGCGGAGGAATGGCGCGATCCACCAAGCCCATGGCGTTGTCGACGAACACGCCGGTGGGTTCGTTGTTTGCCGCGCGCTCGATTCGGCCGCCCGCGGGGTCTTTGGTTGCGGCGGTGACGCCGGCGGCGCGCATGGCCGCCGCGTTGGCGAGAATGGCGTGTCCGTCAACGCGCTCGAGCACGACCGGGTTGTTCGGCGTTTGGCGCGACAGCGCATCGTGCGTGGGGAAGCGCGTGTCGCCCCACTTGTTCTGATCCCACCCGCGACCGATTACCCAGCGGCCGGACGGCGTGTCCTTCATCCGAGCGGCGATTCGCGCGAGGATCTCGTCGTACGAGCGCGTCTCGGTCAGGTCGATGTTGTGGAGGAAGGTGCCGAGTCCGAAGAGATGCGCGTGGGCGTCGATCAAGCCGGGGAGAACGGTTTGGCCGGCGGCGTCGATCACGCGCGTGGAGGGTCCTCGGAGCAGCAGGGCTTCGCGCGTGGAGCCGACGAACTGCACGCGGCCCTCGCGCACAGCCATCGCTGGAACGAACGGATGCGAATCGTCGACCGTGTAGATCCGCGCGTTCGTGACGATGAGGTCAGCGGGCGGAGTGCCGGCGCGTTGCGCCACCGCTCCCGAGGCAAGGACTGCGAGTGCGCAGAGCGCGGCGGGGACGGAACGGCGACCACGAATCATGTGCGATCAGTTATGAGTATTATTTCCCGGAATGCGGGTCCAGATCAGAACACTACCGCAATTCGATGTGCTGCGCATGCGGTTGAATTCGGGAGGAAGCCCGGCGGTGCCCGCATAGAGCTCGACGCCCTCGACATCTCCCACGGGCATGTCGTCGATGCTGAATCCGGTCACTTGAATGCCGTCGACGTAGAACATGGGCGGGCAATTATTCCGCGCGACGCGCGAGAAGCGAAGATTCGTCTTCCCCGTTTCTCCCTGTGCGAGGATGGCGCCGGGAATCATGCGCAGCATGTCGCTGAGGAGCACGGGATGCCGCTGCTCGATCTGCGAGCGCGTGATGAAGTGTCCGATGCCGGCCTTGCGACGATTCTCGAACTCGGTGAGCACGCGAATCTTGCCCGGGTGCCCCTGCACGATCACGGCGCTGAGTCGCTGCGCCACGATGGTCAGTCTCACTTCAATTTCCGTGGTGTCGTCCGCTGGAAGCATCATCGCGATTGCGACGGGCTCGAAGGCCAGGCGCCGAAAGCTCAGATCGACGGGTCCGGACGGAATGGCCGCGAGCATGAACTTTCCAGTCGAGTCGGTGCGGACGGTCATCGACTGTTTGATCGCGGTCACCTCGACGCTCGCGAGCGCCTTACCGCCGTCGTCACGGACGATGCCCATGATGCTGCCCGTCCGAACCTGCGACGCTGCCGCCTGCGCCACTGCCGAGCCGGCCGTGAGACTGATCGCGCCGAACACGCCGATCGAGACCAGCACTGAGGACTTGAATCTATGTTCTCTCATGGTCCGTCTCCTCCCTTCAGTGACGCCGCGGGTGCGGCGCCGGTGACTATGTCGATCGCCTCGCCCGGGCGACCACATAGACGGGAACTGCAAGCAGCACGACGTAGGCAAGCACGGCGACGACAGCGCTGGGAGATCCGCCTCTCTTGGTCATATCGATCGCCGCGTCGAGTCCCTTTGCCTGGAGCGCCGCAAGCACGACACCCGTGATGGCACCGCCGGCGATCAGACCCGACGAGAACAACACACCCGGACCTGAATCCGCTTGCGGTCCCTCCCGTTCCTGCGGCGACATGCGCCGATCGACCAACCACCGCAGCACGCCGCCCATGAACATCGTGGCCGACGTCGAGATCGGCAGATAGACGCCCACCGAGATGGGAAGCGACGGAACGCCGAGCAACTCCATGGCGATCGCCAGAAACGCCCCGATGAGAATCAGCCCCCACGGCAATTTTTGCGTGAGAATGCCGTCAACGACCAACGCCATGATCTGCGACTTGGGCGACTCGAGCTTATCGATCTCTCGTCCGTCGACGTTCACGCGCTCGCGGCCTCCCAACCCGGGGTCGACGAGATATTTGATGGCGCCGGTGTCATCGACGAGATATTTGCCCGCGGGAGCGTTCGCCGTGGTCTCGTACAAATGACCGACGCGGTATGTCGGGCCCGACGCTGACTCGCCACTCGGCGCCGCGTTCATGCGACCGCCGCCCAACGAGTAGCGCTCCGGTTCGACGTTGCTGACCACCACGCCGGGATAGTTTCGCACGACGATCGTCTGCTTCGCCGTGTTCAAGAAATAGATGATTCCGCCCACGAGCAATGCTGATGCGGTCACACCGAGTAATAGGCCGATCTGCTGCCGCATCGGTGTGGCGCCAACGAGAAATCCCGTCTTCAAGTCTTGTGATGTCGCGCCGGCCGTCGACGCGGCCACGCATACCACGCCGCCGATTGACAGCGCGAGAACGCGATACTCGATGCCCACCCAGCCGGCAGCGAGAAACAAGAGCGACGTCAAAAGCAGCGTCGCGACCGTCATGCCCGACACCGGATTTGACGACGAACCAATTTGTCCGGTGATGCGGCTCGAGACCGTCACGAACAAGAACGCGAAGAACAGCGCGAGGATGGCGCCGATGACGTTGATATGAATCTGTGGAAGCACGACCATGGCGATTCCGCAGAGCAACGCACCGACAACAACGACGATCATCGGCATGTCGCGTTCGGTCCGCAGTGTTTTGTCGCCCGTCCCGGCGCCGCGAAAGTCGCGCAGGCCGGCGACGAGGGCTTGCCAGATGGTCGGCAGCGTTCGGGCCAGACTGATGATGCCGGCGGCGGTTACCGCGCCCGCACCGATGTAGTAGATGTAGTTGGAGCGAATCTCGCTCGCCGACATGTCGGCGATGATCTTGTTGGCGGGAAAAATCGCCGTCGTATATCCGCTGCCAAAAAACTTGATCGCCGGAATGAGCGCGAACCACGCCAGCACGCCGCCGCCGAACAAATACCCGGCGATGCGCGGGCCAATAATGTAGCCGACGCCCGTCAACTCGGGGCTGATCTCCGCCTGAATCTCTCCGAAGAGTTGCGGACGCGCGCCAGAGACGACGTGCTCGAACGCGCGTCGCGGAACCTCGAGCCACAGATGCAAACCGGATGCAAAGAATTTGTATATCGCGCCGAGCCCGAATCCCATGAACACCGTCTTTGCCTGCGTCCCGCCCTCTTCGCCGACAATCAGCACCTGCGCGCACGCCGTTCCTTCCGGATATTTCAGATTGGCGTGTTCTTTGACGATGAGACTTCGGCGAAGCGGGATCATGAAGATCACGCCAAGCACGCCGCCCACGATGCCGATCGCCATCACGGTGGTCCACGGCAGGTTGTAGCCGAGGAGCAGCAGCGCCGGCAGTGTGAACGAGATTCCGGCAGCGATTGACTCGCCGGCTGATCCCGTCGTCTGAACCATGTTGTTTTGAAGAATCGTCGCCGGCGGTTTGCCGAGGACGCGCGAGATGTACCGGAAGATGGTGATCGAGAGGACCGCAACCGGGATCGAAGCGCTGACCGTGAGGCTGACCTTTAGCGCGAGATAGACACTCGAGGCAGCGAACATGAGGCCAAGGATGATGCCGAGTATGATCACGCCCACTGTGAGCTCAGCGGGGTCCTGGCTGGCGGGGATGTACGGCGACGGAGCGACTGGTTCCACTGAGGGGGGCGGGGTCATGAAGGGCCAATATGGCGGGCGGGTGAGCAGGTGGACAGGTGCTTGGGACGAGGCGGAAGTAGGTTCACGGACTTGAAGGATCTCTCGCGAGGGTTTGCCGATGAAGCGTTTGGTGGCGGTCGGGCTGGTCGCGGTGCTCATATCCGTCGTCGCGGGGGGCCAGACCCCGGTTCCGGCACCGAATGCCGGCCGCACTGGAATGGACAGCGTGTCGGCGCCCATTCGAGATGTTCATTACGACGTCACTTTCCTGCGCACGAATGCCGAACGGCGATCGGTCGACGTCACGATGACGTTCGCGACGACCGGCTCGGGCACCGTGCTTCTGTCGTTGCCGGCGTGGACGCCCGGCGCGTACGAGATCAGCAATTTCGTCCGCTGGGTCTCGGCGTTTGACGCTGCGGGCGACGGTCGCCCAATCATCTGGGACAAACTCGACTACGACACGTGGCGCATTCGCCCCGCAGGCGCGAAATCGGTGCGGATCAGCTTCCGCTACACGGCAGACACACTCGACAACGCAATGGCGTGGGCGAAACCGGACTTTTTGCTATTCAACGGCACGAACGTGTTTCTGTACGCCGAAGGCCAGCCGCTCGAGTTCCCGGCCACGGTCGCCGTTCGCACGGAGCCTGATTGGAAAGTGACGAGCGGCATGTCGGCCGGCGCAACGGCGCGCTCCTTCAGCGCGACGAACTACCACGATCTGGTCGACATGCCGTTCTTCGTCGGCCGATATGATCTCGACAGTGCGCAGGTCGTGAACAAGTGGGTTCGATTCGCCACGTATCCCGCGGGTTCGATCGCCGGGCCGACGCGACAAACGGCATGGGACCAGATCAAGAAGGTGATTCCTCCCGAGGCCGCGGTGTTCGGCGAAACGCCCTGGGACAACTACACCATCATGCAGATCGTCGACTCGGCGTTCGGCGGCGCGAGCGGTCTCGAACACCAGAGCTCACACGTTGACGTTCTCACCCCGGCGTATGTCGGGGCCGAATTCCAGCCGTCGCTCTACGCGCACGAGATTTTTCATTCGTGGAACGTGAAGCGGCTGCGGCCATCGGAAATGTGGCCATATCAATACTCTCATCCTCAACCCACGCCATGGCTGTGGGTGTCGGAGGGAATTACCGATTACTACGCCGATCTGGCGGAAGTGCGCGGAGGCGTGGTCGACGAGAAGGGCTTCTATGCTCTCACCGCCGGGAAGATCACCGAGGTGATGAGCGGCATGCCGGTCTCGCTCGAGGACGCGTCGCTCAATACTTGGGTGCACCCGGTCGATGGCACCGAGTACGTCTACTATCCCAAGGGATCGCTGGCCGGCTTCATGCTCGACATCATCATCCGCGACGCGAGCGACAACAAACACTCGTTGGACGACGTCATGCGCGGCCTGTATCAATCCACGTACAAACACGGGCGCAGCTTCACATCCACCGACTGGTGGGCCGCCGTGAGTGCAGCAGCCAATGGAAAATCATTCACCGCGTTTCAGAGGCGATACATCGACGGGCGAGAGCCCTTCCCGCTGGACACCGTGTTGTCGCTCGCCGGCATGCGCGCCCGCCAAGAACGCATTCCACGACTCGGCGTGCTCACGCAGCAGGATCCGAATGGAATCATGGTGGCAAACGTCGGTGACGGAACCGCCGCCGCGGCTGCCGGGGTCAAAGTTGGAGACTACTTGATCTCGGTTGGCGACATTCCCGTGGAAGACCAGCAGTTCGGAGCGCGCATGCGCGCCAAGTATGGCGCCTCGATGGAAGGCGCCCCATTGCCGATCAGGATTCGTCGCGGGACCGAGACGTTGACGCTCCCCGGCAAACTGCAATTCGGCGCGGGCGACTACGTCGTTGAAGCAGATCCCGCCGCGAGCGCGAAAGCCGTGCGCGTTCGAAGCGGGATCTTGAAAGGAACCACGGGGGGCTAGCGGCGAACGGAAAGCTTCACCGTCGCCCGACGTTCAACTCACGGCGGAAAATCGGTGGCGTACGCTGCCCACGGCCCCGTCGTTCGCGTTGTCTGCCGAATGAGCTTGGATACGGTGTTGAGCGCATCGTCGTCGGCGATCGGAACCGAGAGGCCCGCGACCTTAGTGGCCAACGCCGAGTAGGGAAGCGGCTCCTGCGACGCGTAAATCATCAGGTAGCCGCGCTGGTTGAACCCAAAGGTGGGAAGCGAATCGCGCCCGAGGCGTCCGTTGCGTCCCATCGCCGGCGGCGGACGATTGCCGGTCGCGTCCCCGGGCCGGCGAATGATGCGCGACGTGTCGTTGAGCGCGTTCTTCGCGTATGCGGTCTCGATCAGATGCGACCCCGCCTCCATGTGCCCACTCTGCGTCGAGTCCATGGGAAAGAGCAATGTCGTCGCGCGACCAGGCACCACGAGAAAGACCGCGATGTTGGCCGGCCGCGTCAGTTGCACGGTCGCGTGCAGCGGCACGCGCTCGCCCGGCTGTGCGGCGACCTTTGGGCCGAGATCTCGGATCTGCCCGAATTCATGCGGCGCGCTCGCGCCGCATGCGGTGAACATCACAACAAGCATGGCGGCCAAAGCCACCGACCATATTCTATTCGAACGCACTGAACCCCTCACGAAGCATTAGAGAGAAGACCCCCAATGACACCTGCACCCCGTCGAGTGTGCTTCACGCTGGCCTGTTTCACCCTGATCGGCCTTCGCGCGGTCGGCGCACAAGCCAATCCGTCCCCCGCGCCAGTTTCGACCTCGATCGCCGGACGGACGACGGGCATGGAACGACGAGACGGGTTTCTTCCAATCTATCTCGACCAGCGGCAAGGGCGCATCCTGCTCGAGCTTCCTCGGGATTCGACGCGCGCCCTACTGATGATTACCCAGGCCACGGGACTGGGTTCGAACCCGATCGGGATCGATCGGGGCTCGAGTGGTGCGACGCACGTGGCGCGCTTCGACCGAGAGGGCGATCGCGTCCTCCTCGTGCTCGAAAATTGGGCCTACCGAAGCTCGGCCGGGAACCTGGATCACGCGCGGACCGTGGCCGAGGCGTTCCCGCCGAGCACCGTCGCGGCGCTGCCGTTGTTGGCGGACGAGGGTGGAAAACTTCTCGTGGACATCACCGATGTGGCTATCCGTGACTGGAATGACGTCGCCGGAACGCTCGCGCGCAGTCAGCAAGGGACGTATACGCTGGCTCGCGACCGATCGACCGTCTATCGGCCGTACACGAAGGCCTTTCCCGAGAATACGGAAATCGATGCCGCGTTGACGTTCGCAACGACCGGGCGCGCGGGGAACACCATCGAGTCGATCGTTCCCGACGGACGGGCGTTCACGCTCAGACAGCATTTGACTTTCCTCAAGTTGCCCGACGACGCCTACAAACCGCGCGTGCTCGACCCGCGCGTTGGATACTTCGGCATTTCGTTCAAAGATTACGCGCGCCCGATTCAAGAACCGTTGCAGGTGCGTTGGGCCTCGCGTCATCGGCTCGAGCGAGTCAATCCCAACGATCCAAATTCGCCGATCAAAGAACCCATTCGCTACTACGTGGACCGCGGCATTCCCGAGCCCATTCGTTCGGCTACACTCGAAGGCGTGAAATGGTGGGAACAGGCATTCGATCGCGCCGGATTGCGCGGTGGCTTCAAGGTGGAGCTGCTACCCGAAGGCGTCGATCCAATGGACGCGCGGTACAACGTGGTGCAGTGGGAGAATCGGAATGAGCGAGGATGGTCGGTCGGCGGTGCGCTCACCGATCCGCGTACGGGTGAGATGATCAAAGGCATGGCGCGGCTCGATTCACACCGCGCGCGGACGGACTACAACCTCTATGCTGGATTGATGGGTGCGAACGCGTCGCCGGCTGACACGGCGTTCGTGCTTGCGCGAGTTCGACAGGTGAGCGCGCATGAAACGGGACACACGCTCGGACTTGGCCACAACTACATCGCGTCGACATACGAGCGCGGCTCGCTGATGGACTACCCGCCGCCGCGCGTGAAGCTCGATGCCGGCGGCCGCATCGATCTGTCGCAGGCGTATGCGGTTGGACCGGGCACGTACGACGTCTGGGCGATTCACTGGGGCTACGGAATTTTTCCGGCGGCGAGCGAGCGCGATTCGCTGAGGACGATCGTCGCCGATGGATTGAAGTCCGGCTACCTGTATCTGTCGGACGGGGACGCGCGGCCCGAGTACGGGTCTGATCCGCGAGTCAATCTGTGGGACGATGCCGCGACGCCGCTCGACTTTCTGAGAACTCAGAATGCGGTGCGCCGCGTGGCCATCAAGAATTTTGGTGAGCGCAACATCCGGCCGGGCGAGCCCATCGCGTTACTCCAGGAACGGTTCGTTCCCGTCTACTTCATGCATCGGTTCGCGTTGAATGGAACGTCCAAGGCCATTGGCGGAATGGAATACAGCAACGCCGTGCGCGGTGACGTTCAACAAGCGACGCGTCCCATCCCGTATCAACAACAGATGGCCGCGCTCCGTCTCATGCTGGACGCGCTTCGTCCGGAGGAGTTGGCAATCCCCGATACAGTCTTGACGCTCATGGCGCCCGGCGCGACGTCTGTGACGCCAAGCGTCGAGCTGTTTCAGAGCCGGACCCGCCCCGCGTTCGATGAGCTTGGTGCCGCGCAAACGCTCGCACAAATGACGGTGGACATGATCCTCCAGCGCGATCGTGCGGCGCGGCTGGTCGAGTTCGCCACTCGCGGCAGTGGACAACACCTCACGCTTGGCGCGACGATTGACGCGCTCGTCACTGCAACGTGGGACGCTCCAGCGCCGGCGACGCCGAAGCTCGCGGCGCTGCAGCGAGTCACGCAGCGCACGGTCGCCGACAAGCTCCTCATGCTTGCCGCGGACTCTGCAGCGGCGTCGCAGGTCCGCGCGATGGCAGAGCTCAAGGTTGGCGATCTGCGCGCGCGGGCTCGTACACGACAATCTGCGTCCAAGAATGACGATGAGCGTGCGCACTGGTTGTCGATCGTCAACGACTTCACGCGTTGGATCGACAAGCGTGAGCTCCCGAAATTCTCGCCGTCGCTCATCGCGCCGCCGGGCGATCCGTTCGGACAACCACCGGCTTGAGGATTTCAGGATCGACAACTCCTTGTGAGGGGCGCTATCTCTCAGATAGCGGGCCGCACGTATTGGGCGCGCACTTTTTTTAGCTTGGCGGGAGGGGGCGACATGCGGATTCGTAAGCTTGGAGTCGTCGGCGCGGGGACGATGGGTGGTGGGATCGCGGCTCTGGCCGCGTCGGCGGGCGTGCCGGTCGTCCTTCTCGACGTTCCCGCAGCGGACCCGAAGGCAAAGGATCGCAACGCGACGGCGCGCGCCGGTCTCGAGCGCGCGAAGAAGTCGAAGCCGGCGGCGTTCATGGATCTCGAACGTGCCGTCGCAATCGAAATCGGAAACACCGAGGACGATCTCGCGAGGCTCGCGACCTGTGACCTCGTGATCGAAGCAATCATCGAGCAGGTGGAGCCGAAGCGGGCGTTGTACGAGCGATTGGAAACGCTGTTGATGCCGCACACGATCATCGCATCGAACACGTCCGGCATTCCAATGCAGGTGCTCACCGAAGGACGCTCGGCGTCCTTTCGTTCGCGCTTTCTCGGAATGCATTTCTTCAATCCGCCGCGGTACCTGCATTTGCTGGAGATCATTCCGACCGCGGAGACGTCGGCCGAGACGATCATCACGGCGCGCACGTTCAGCGACCGCGTCATGGGCAAGGGGATTGTCGTTGCCAAGGACGTTCCCGGGTTTGTCGCCAACCGGCTCGGCGTATTCGGGATGGTGCTCGCCATTCGCCTCATGGAGAAACATGGGCTGAGCATCGACGAAGCCGATGTGCTCACCGGCACGCTCACTGGGCGCTCCAAGTCGGCGACGTATCGCACGGCGGACCTGTCGGGCATCGACGTCATCGCGCACGTGACCAAAGGGCTGAGCGAGACCACCGGCGAAGACTTTTCGTTGTCGCCGTGGGTGTTGGATCTCGTGAAGGCGGGGCGTGTGGGAGAGAAGAGTGGGGCGGGCTTCTACAAACGTGTTGGCAAGGAGATTCACACGCTCAATTGGAAATCCGGCGAGTACGGACCACAACACAAGGTCGAGACGCCGGGGCTCAAGCAACGGTCAAAGCTCGCGCTCCCAGGTCGCTTCGAGAGTTTTCGTGATTGGACCGATCGCGAAGGCGCGTTCGTTAGAGAATACTTGTTGCAATTCTCTCATTACGTTCTCGCCACCACACCGCTGATCGCCTACGATCTGGCGGCGGTCGACCTCGCGATGGAATGGGGCTACGCCTGGGAGCTGGGCCCATTCAAACAAATGGACCTGCTCGGCGTTGATTTTCTGCGCCACGGATTCGCTGAGCTTGGGCTCGACGAGCCGGCGCTCCTCGGGCAGGCGGCCGACGGATTCTATTCCACCGGCGGGCAGCAAGTGGTGTCGCTCGCCGGCGGATACGAGAGCGTTCCGCGCGATGCGGCCGAAATCCGGTTGTCCGATTTGCATTTGCCGGCCAATCGAAGCCGAGTGCTCGACCATTCCGACGATGCGTCGTTGCTCGACGCCGGCGGCGGCGTCGCCGTGCTCGAGTTCCACAGCAAGATGAACACACTCGGCGCGGGCGTGATCGACATGATTCATCGATCGCTCGACCGGGTCGAGCGCGATGGACTCGCCGGTTTGGTCCTGGGGAACGAAGATCCGCGCACCTTCACCGCCGGTGCGGACCTGTCGATGGTGCTGTCGCTCACTCAGGGTGGCGATTGGAAGCAACTCGAGAACGCGGTGCGAGGGTTTCAGGACACGGCGCTGCGCATTCGCCAATCGCCTTTTCCAGTCGTGGCCGCGCCGTTTGGTCTTACGCTTGGCGGCGGTTGTGAGTTTTCTCTCTACGCTGATCGTGTGCAGGCACATGCCGAGTTGTACATGGGTCTCGTGGAGGTAGGTGTTGGTCTGATTCCGGCTGGAGGCGGGACGACGGAATTGTTGTTCCGTTTTACATCGGAGTTGGTTCCGTATGCGGACGGAGATCAGTTCGACGCCGTGAAGCGCGCGTTTCAGACGATCGCGTTGGCGACGACGAGTACGAGTGCGCTCGAGGCGCGCAAACTGGGCTTCTTGCGCGGCGGCGATCGTGTGACGATGAACCGCGATCGCTTGATCGCCGATGCTGTGGCGCGCGTCAATGATCTCGCGCCGGACTATGTGGCGCCGCTTCCTCGGTCGATCACAGGCCTGGGGAAGGAGTCGATCGGCAACCTGCGCTACGCCGTGTGGGCGATGCGAGAAGCAGGGCAGATCACCGACCACGACGTACGCATCGCCCACGAACTGGCGTACGTCCTGTCGGGCGGCGATGGTCCGCCGCGCATCGTGACGGAGCGCGACATCCTCGACCTGGAACGCGACGCGTTCCTGCGTCTCCTGGGCACGAAAGAAACGCAGGAGCGCATGCAGCACACGCTCAAGACGGGCAAGCCGTTAAGGAATTGATATGAAAGAAGTCATGGTGGTGGCGGCCGTGCGGAGCGCGGTCGCCAAAGGGAAAAAGGGCGGAGCGCTGGCCGACGTTCACGCGGTCGACCTGTCGGCGGCGCTGATGAAGGCGGCGATCGATCAAACGGGCATCGACCCGATCACGATCGACGACGTGTATTGGGGCTGCGCCATGCCAGAGGCAACGCAGGGACTCAATGTCGCTCGGCTCTCGTGGCTGCGCGCTGGGCTGCCGGTGGACGTGCCCGCCGCCACGATCAATCGCTTCTGCTCATCCGGTCTGCAGACGGTCGCCATGGGCGCGCAGGAAATCATGAGCGGCATGGCTGACGTCGTGCTCGCCGGCGGTGTCGAGATGATGAGCCAGGTGCCGATGTCCGGTTACCACACCCGTCTCGATCCGGCCGCGACCGAGTCGTACATCGGCATGGGGTTTACGGCTGAGCGCGTTGCGACGCGCTGGAAGGTGACGCGCGAGGATCAAGATCGGTGGGCATTCGACAGTCAGCAAAAGGCCGCACGCGCGATGACCGACGGTGTATTTGGCGCCCAGATCGTGCCCGTCGACGTCGAGCGCGTGACCTGGACGGGCAGTGAAAAACATTCGATGACGGTGCCGTTTGCGCGCGACGAGTTGCCGCGTGCGGAAACGTCGCTGGAAGGTCTTGCTGCGCTGCGCCCGGCATTCAAGACGAACGGAACAGTAACGGCCGGCAACGCTAGTCCGTATTCCGATGGCGCGGCCGCCGTTCTGTTGATGACAGCGGACCGGACCAAAGAACTTGGACTCAAGCCGCTCGCGCGATTCATCACGTTCGCGGCAGCGGGTGTGGAGCCGGATGTCATGGGTATTGGTCCGATCAAGGCAGTGCCGAAAGCGCTCAAGCGCGCCGGCATGCAGTTGAGCGACGTGAGTTTGATCGAATTCAATGAAGCGTTTGCGTCGCAGGTGGTGGCGGTCGTTCGTGAACTCGGAATGGATGAGCAAAAGGTGAATGTGAACGGAGGCGCGATCGCGCTTGGTCATCCGCTCGGCGCGACTGGCGCAAAACTCACCACGCAGTTGATCCACGAGCTCGGCAAGCGAGGCGGCGGAATTGGCCTCGTGACCATGTGCATCGGCGGCGGCATGGGCGCCGCAGGCCTTTTCGAAGTATACCCCGCGTAATCGACGCTATGGCCGGGTTCGCCGATCTGCCTGACCCGCATGATACTCGATCACCGAGCACGGGAGAACCGGGACGCCTGTTTCTCTGGCTTCCCGTTGGCCTCGCGTTGCGCAAAGTTCGCCGCTATCTCCGGCAAGTCGATCATCTATTCGCGACGACGGACACGGGCGCGCTCATCGTCGAATCGCCGGAAGGGTATCCGGGAGAGCTCCTTCTCGATCTCGCCGAACTTCTCACGGGCGACGAGGGTGCCGACACCCGTTGCGTCTTCAAACGTGGTGACGGCGAACTCAACGTCGAGGACATTCGCCGAGTTCGAACGATTCACGAGCTCCGGCATCTCGAGCGGTCGTCGTGGCTCATCGACATGCTTCGCGGCGATCGTTTGACGAGTGTGTTTCAACCGATCGTCCACGCACGTGAGACGTCGCGCGTCCTCGGTCACGAAGCGCTGTTGCGGGGAATCGGCTTCGACGGGAAAACGGTATCGCCCGGGCCGATGTTCGACGCGGCGCGCGGCTGCGGCATGTTGCCGGAGCTCGATTACGCCGCAAGTCGATCGGCGATTCGCGTCGCCGGAGAGAACGACGAAAAACGAACGCTCTTCTTGAACTTCACACCCGATGCACTGCGCGACGGCATTCAGCGTCTCGCCCCGACGATCGATGCGATTCAGGCGGCGGACATTCCGCGCGAGCGCGTGGTCTTCGAGGTGATCGACCCGGAACGGTTTGTCGACGTCCGGCATTTGCGCGCGATCGTCGATGCGGTTCGCCACGCGGGCTTTCGCGTGGCACTCGACGACATCGGATGCGGCGAACCCTCTCGGCGGTTGATCCACGAGGTTCGCCCGGATTTCATCAAGCTCGACATGGAACGTGTGCGTCGCGCGTCCAACCGGCCGATCGACGACGCCGAGCGCTTGGTCGATCTCGCGCAGAAGCTCAAGGTCGACACGATCGCCGAAGGTGTGGAGACGGGCGAGGAGCTCCAATGGAATCGTGCGAGCGGGGCGACTTACGTGCAGGGCTACTTCATCGGTCGTCCCGGGGCCCTGACTCTGTAGCGTATTCCGCGGCCAATGATGCTGGCGATCGGCGAGCGTGGATGGTTCATCGGTGGGGACGGTCCCCTGTCGCTGGAACACTGAATCCGCGGAACTGGCGGAGTGACGCGGAACGCTTCATTGCGCAACGAGCCGAGCCTTTTTTTTTGGACTGCCGTCGGGATGCCTCATGGTCCTATCCCGAGGAGTCGTTCCCAAAGAAAAGATTTGTGCAGATTGGCTTCATTCCGTGGTGTTCTGCCCATTCCGCGTATTCTGTGGCCGATCTCGAGGCGCTCTCCCGATCGATGAACCGTCCATGTAGACGATCGACGACGGATTGATTCCAGCGCCGCGGGGCCGTATCGTCTCGCGTCGCTCTCAATTGGAATTATCTATGCGCTCGTTGCTTCGTCTGCTCGCAGCTGCGGTTCCCACGCTCGCACATGCTCAGACCATGACTACACCGGCCGCAGGCAAGCGAATCGTCATTCATGCCGATCGCATCGTGGACGGTCGCGGCAAGGTGATTCCCGGCGGCACAGTGGTCGTGGAGGGAGAGAAAATCTCGAAGGTCGACAACGCGACGAGCGGCGCGGTGACCTATGATCTCAAAGGACTCACCCTGCTGCCGGGTCTCATCGACGCGCATTCACATTTGACGTGGTACTTCAATCGTCAGGGTCGATATCACACGCAGGGCGACGGCGACACACCGATCGAGTCGATGTTGTCGACTGCCGGCAACGCGTACGCCACGCTGATGGCCGGCTTCACGACGATCCAGAGCCCAGGCTCACCCGAGGACAAGGATCTGCGCGACTGGATCGCGATGGGTCAAATTCCCGGACCGCGTGTCATCACGTCGCTCAACGCGATCAGTCAGGCTCGTCTCACGCCAGACTCGATGCGTGCAATCGTGCGGCAGCGAAAGGCCCAAGGCGCCGACGTCATCAAGATTTTCGCATCAGCGAGCATTCGAGAGGGCGGCGCACAAACGCTGAGTGACGAACAGTTGTCCGCCATCTGCGGAGAAGCAAAGGCGCAGGGGCTTCGCACGATGGTTCACGCGCACAGCTCGGAAAGTATCAAGGCGTCCGTTTTGGCGGGGTGCAATCAAATCGAGCATGGCGTGTTCGCCAATGACGAAGTGCTCAAGTTGATGTCCGACCGCGGCGTCTATTTCGATCCGCAAGTTTGCCTGGTGTTCCGCAACTATCTCGACAACCGCGCCAAGTACGACGGCATCGGCAACTACAACGACTCGGGCTTCGCAGCGATGGAGAAAGCCATTCCGCTTGCCACGGCGATGTTCACGCGCGCCATTCACACGCCGGGTCTCAAGGTGATCTTCGGGACGGACGCCGTGGCCGGCGCCCACGGACGGAACGCCGAGGAACTCGTATGTCGCGTGCAGGCCGGTGGACAATCCCCGCTCGCGGCCATCACGTCCGCCACGTCACTCGGCGCCGAGGCCCTGCATATGGGCGATCAATTCGGATCGATCGCGGTGGGCATGCAAGCGGATATGATCGCCGTGCAAGGTGATCCCACCAAGGACATCACGGCTCTGCGGCGCGTGATGTTCGTGATGAAAGGCGGAAAGGTCTACAAGAACGAGAAATGAGCGCGACCTAGGCGACCATCGACGGTCTTTCGGCAGGGACGGCTCCTTGTTGATTGGCCGCAGAACACACGGAATCGCGGAATGATGCGGAATGCATTCTCGCGCAACGAGCCGAGAATTTTCTTTTGGACGTCCGCTCAGGATGCCACGTCGTGGCGTCGCGAGCAGCAGTACCCAAAAGCACTCATTGGAGTAGTGGCTTCATTCCGTGGTGTTCCGCTATTCCGCGTATTCTGCGGCCAATGACACGGAGTCATCTCGCCCCGACGAACCGTCCAGGCGACTGACAGGGCGGACCGCTCAGCGCATCGTTTCCGGATCCATACCGATCGATCGACACCACCGTTCGTAGGCGACCGGCGAAATCTCCGACGGTTTGATCTCGCTACGCCCGCCCCAAAATACATTGGTGTACGACACCGGCATTCCGATCGACTCGAGATGCGCGTCGATCGCATCCTTGTGCGCGAGCACGAGCGCCTTGTCCGTTCCGTGCGCGACAGCCATCACGTTCACGTTGGCGAAGTCGGCGCCGCCTTCGCGCCAATACGCGTGCGTGAGAATGTGGTGGCGGCCGATTTCCCGACCCGCCTCAATCTCGCGGCCGGCCGGGACGCGCCAATGAAACAGCGCATTGTAGCGCGTGACGCGCGCACCACCGGTCGACGGTTTCACATGTTCGAGAAAGGTCGAGAAACGGCCGATGACGCCCCGCTGGTTGAGCGACGTCGCCACGCGCGCAAATTCGTCGAGCGACAAACCGCATTCCTCGGCGCGCGCCGTCCACGGTTCATCGCCAATTTCGTCGACGCTAAACTCACGCTTCAACGGTTCGAGCACACGCCAATCGAGCGCGTTCAACTCCACGATGTTGGTGTTGATGACTTCGCCGAGGGCGTCCGACTTGCTTCCGGGTTCCATACCGCGCCGGCGCACATGGCCGACGCCGAGCGCGAACAATCGTTTCGCGGGCATCACGCGATAGGCGGTTGCGCCGATTTTCTCCGCGAGAAAATCGCAATGCTTGGTCATCGAGAAGCCCTGCGGAACCTTGAGCGTCGTCCACAGCCGATAGACTGAGCCCGGTGTCTCGGTGTCCGTCGAGCGAATTACTACGTGCCCCGAAAACGGGTCGTCCTTCGCCAGGTAGTCGAACCCCTCATCGAGGTCTGCGCCATCCACCCGCCATGCGACGAGCGCGCCGGGAGCGAGATTCGTCGCCATCAACGTCTGACGAATGCGACGAATCGTGCCGGCGGCCAGCATCGCGCGCAGCCGCTCATGCACGGTGTCGACGTCGAGCTCGGCTTGATCCGCGATTGCAGTGAACGGATCGAGCAAAAATCCAGAAATCCGGTCCTCCGACACCGCGAGAATGCGCGCGTTGACCGGATCAGAGATCTCAACAGGAATGGTTGTATCCAACATTGGTTCCAGTTTCCACTTGTGGCGACGGTCTTATTTTAGCGGCTTGTCAGCTGGTCCGCTCACGGCTCAGGCCGTGCATGGATATGACCTATGATTAGTCCCAAAGAGCGCCGGCCAGTTCGACGGGCGTCGAAGGCAGCGACGACCCAGGCTGTCCTCGCCATTGCGGCTGCCGGCGCGACCGCGCTGCTGGCCAACGCGATCGAGCCGGACGGTCCCGGCGCGTTCGATCGCGCGGTACGGCGAGACGCGCAATCGCCCAGGCTGCGCAAAGTAAGGCCGCTCCTCTCGCCCTTGTTTCCGTTCGGGCTGCCAATCACGTACATGACGACGGCCTACGCGACCGCGCGCTGGCTGCGCGCCAGAAACCAGGGCGGCGGTCCGGCCATCGTGTCGTCTGCACTGCTGGGTTGGTTGACGCATCGCTTGGCAACGATGGCGTACTCTCGCGAGCGGCCACGTCGTCCACGAGTGAAGCGTCGCATGGACAGTTATCCAAGCGGGCACACCACGGGAGTGACGGCGGTCGCTCTGACGAGCGCGTACGTGCTCGGACGTGAACGGGTCATCTCCACACCGCAGGCGCTAGGAGTGGCCGTGATTCCGCCGGCGATCATGGGCGCCTACCGCGTTCTCGCAGACGCCCATTGGATGACCGATGTCTTCGGCGGTTGGTTGCTCGGAGGTAGCGTCGCGCTGGCGTGCAACGCCATCCTCGCCGACCGTCCTAGGGCAACGTATACAACATCATCACTCCGCCATGCCCGTCGGGAACGACAGACGTCCGAAGGATGAGTCGATCGAGCCGATTGCCTGGGTGACCGTGCGCGTACTGCGTGACTTTACGGCCCGCGAACGTTCCGATTCCCGCGCCGATCGCGACGTCACTTGCCCAGTGCCGGCTGTGATACATGCGCGAGAGTCCCACCGCGGTCGCACCCACGTACATCACGGGACCGATATACCACGCCGAGCGCGGCTGCCATCGAGCGGCTTCATTTGTCACCGCGGCGGCGACGGCGAACGCCGTTGACGTATGTCCCGACGGGAACGACGACCAATCACCCGACGAGAATCCTTTGCCGAGTTGAAAGTCATCGGCGTCCTTCCCCGCCGAGAGGGACGGGCGCGCGCGACCCACGACGCCTTTGAGGAAATACGTCACCGTCTCGGCGAACAGCACGGACTCCGTTCCATGCCATCCAAGATCGGCGAGACGATCATAGCCGCCGATTTTTCCGATCGCGTACAGGCTGCCACCGATGATGTACGCGCCGGGGCTGGCGATGAACTCGACGCGCGTCGACGTTGCCTTCAGAAAACGATTCGCCTGCGGCAGGGAATCGCGAAGCCGAACCGCGATATGGCGGTCGAGCGGGACGGCGATCACCGTCGTGCCGGCAAAGGCGCCCGCCAACAACAGATCGTTGAAGGTAAAAAAAGGCGCCTGCTTTTCTGAATGGGTGGTGTCGCGCGGGTCCGTGGGCTTCTGCGCCGCCATCAGCGATGGCGTGAGAGCACCCACACAAAGAACGGCGGACACTACCGCGCAACGGCAGCGCTCGATGGCCCGAGTTCGATTTGAATTGCGCATGACCAACTCCGAGAGTTCGTAGTCATGCCCGTTAATGCAGGAATTAGGCGACGACCCCCGGAGAGGGCAGCCAAAGCGTGAAGCGCGATCCCTTTCCGACGAAGCTTTCGACGGTTATGTCGCCCTCCATCATTTGGGCGAGCGTTCGGCTAATGGTGAGGCCGAGTCCGGTTCCGCCATGCGCGCGCGTGTAGCCGTTGTCCACTTGCACGAATGGGTGGAAGATGCGCTCGGTGTCCTCTGGCGAGACGCCTGCCCCCGTGTCCTCCACGGTGATGTACGTCCAGTCGGGAGCGCCATCCAGTCGAGGAATGTTGGGGCGCATTCCCGGTCCGCATTTGATGAGTACTCGACCGCCGGCCGGAGTAAACTTGACGGCGTTCGATAGCAAGTTCGTCAGGATTTGCTGCACGCGATGTGGATCGCCGACATACTCCGTGGTCGGAATTCCCTCGGCCGACGTCGTCAACTCAATGCCCTTGGTCGCGGCCTGCGGCCGAATCAATGCCAATGCGGCCTCCGCGGCATCGCCGCTGATGCCCACGGTCGGTTCGACGTCCATGCGACCCGCTTCGATTTTTGCGAGATCGAGGATTTCGTTGACGAGCGCCGTCAGATGGTCGCCGCTCGAGCGGATACGACTGAGTTGCTTTGCCTGTGCGTCGGTAACGGGCCCGGCGATTCCCATTTCGAGAAGCTCAGCATAGCCCATCATCGCGTTGATCGGCGTGCGAATCTCGTGACTCATCTTCGCGAGAAAATCCGACTTCGCGTTGCTCGCCGCCTCGGCCTCGAGACGCAGCGCGAGCGATGTGCGATAGATGAGCGAGTTGTCGATCGCGATCGCTGTACGATGCGCCAATTCCATCGCAAGCTCGAGGTCGTCGGCACCAAAGATTCGCCCCGAGTCGGTCATCGTGAATGAAATCGCACCGAACGCTCGGCCCCGCGCGATCAGCGGCACGCACATGAACGACGTCGGCCCAACTTCTTCGATCAACCGAGCCGTCTCCTCATCGGTGACGGTTTCACGCACCGCTCGACTGTCTATTCGGGGGACGATCGTGGGCTGCTGTGAACGCATGCTTTCCGGCACCACACCCGGACCATCGACTCGATACTCGTAGCGTTTGACCAACGCGCGAACGGCGATCTGTTTGTCAGCGTCGTAATGCGCAGTCTCTTCACGGCGAATCGATCCATCGTCATCGACGAGATGGATGCTGCAGTAGTCGCCAATCGTGGGGACGCAAAATCGTGCGAGATCAGCGAGCATCGTCTGATCGGACAACGATCCGGCGAGAATGCGGCTCGCTTCTGCGAGAAATTTCTGTGTCACGACGGATCGCGTGAGCCGTTTCACCGCATCGCCGGACGCGTTCGATGACGCCTGCACCTGCTCGGCCATTCGATTGAAGGCGGCGCCCAGACGGCCGATTTCGTCCCGGCCGCGCGCTTCGACCCGCTCCGAGTACCGGCCGTGCGCGATTGCTTCGGCCGCACCGGTGAGCTCGACCAACGGTCGGGCCAATTGTCGGCTGATGATCCACGCGAGCACCGCGCCGAGTACGGCGAGGAGGATTGCGATCACGGATAGCGTTCGAATGAGCGCGCGCGGCCGCGCGAGAACGACGTCCATGGGATATTCCAACGTTACCACGAGCGGCGTGCCTTTGACTGGGGCGCTCGACGCCAGAGCTGGTCCTCGGTCTCCGTGTGTATAAAGGGACAAGTTCTCGCGGTACGGGCGAGCTTCCGTTGGCCCTTTCATCGTCGAGCCGTCGGGCGCGATCCAGATATTGTCATCCGAGCTTCGGACGTACAGCCCGATGTCGGATCCAATCAGATCCCGAAATGGTTGGAGGACTCGGGGCGCACCGCTAACACGGCGCTCCTGAATAACGTAGCCGAGGAGTTCTCCCTTTTCGCGTATCGGAACGGTAATCCACATGGAGGCATGACCGTTCACCGCATAGACTTTGCTCACGTGTACGCTGTCGGCGGACGCGCTCAGTGCAACGATCCCCTCGCGCACTTGCGGCAAGTCGGCCGGCGTTTCGAGCCTCATTTGTCCGATAGCGCGACCGTCCGGCGTCACGAGCTCGGCAGGCGTAATGCTGTCCCCGCGCGATGCAAGCGCGGTCATGGCGCGGACTGCCGCCACGCTGGCGGCGCGATCTGGGGTGTGCATCGCGTTGATCACGGCCGTGTCGGCGGCGATGCGATGCATGGTCGCGACTCGAGCGGTCGTCGTCTGCTGAAGCATCGTCGACAGAACGCGCGTCAGCGTGGACAGCCTTTCACCCGCGGACACCTCGGCGGACCGCCGCACCTCGTAATACGAGACGGCGACGGAGAGCGCGAGCACGACCGCCAGCACCCCGAAAATGAGCAACGGCAGCTTCCGCGCGAGCGGGATCGCCCGATCGATCTCGTCGCTGGTCGCGTTGCTTGCGTCCGAGGCAGACGCCATCAGGTAGGTGTCGTTCAAGGCTGCCACAAAAATGTAGACGAGCTACTGCGTTCGGCGTCTCGGGTCAGGCCGGCGCGCGATGCCGGCCTCGACCTTGTTGGTCACTCGGCTCCGAGTTGACCGTCGCCGTTCTCGAGGGATCGCCAGAGGTACCACGCGGCTACGCTGCTGTGTGGGCTCCACTTGGCGCCGATGCGCTTCACTTGTTGCGGGGTGGGACGCTTTCGTTTTCGGTATGCTCGCTTGATCGCATTCTGAATTCCGAGGTCCAGCTCCGGGAGCACATCGGGCCGCCCTAGTCGAAACATGAGGAACATCTGCGCCGTCCAACGTCCAATCCCCTTTACCTGAACCAGGTGAGCGATGAGATCGTCATCGCTCATCCCTTCGACTTCATCGAGCGGAAGCTCACCGCTGACGACCTTGGTTGAGAGATCTCGCAGGTAGCCGATTTTCTGTCGCGACAATCCTGCGGCGCGCAATTGCTCGTCCGGGCTCGCGAGAATCTTCTCCGGCGTCGGAGTGTTGTCGGGGTACAGCGCCTGAACGCGCGACAAAATTGTCGACGCGGCCTTTCCGGACAACTGCTGGAAGACCACCGCGCGCATCAACGCATGGAAGTGCGTGCCTTCGGTCCTGAGTTGAATCTTGCATGGACCGACTGACTCGATCACGCGCGCGAGGACCGGGTCGACGGTTTTTAGGTGCTTGACCGATGGGCGGTGGTTGACCATGGCGAGAATTTACGCGTTCCGCGCTCATCTCGCTTCCCGTCGGATTTCCTGTCCGAGGCCGGGTGGGCCAAATGTCTGGCGACCGTGCGCAAATCGGCGACAAACTGCCGTTCTGCCCGCTGCCGCTCCCCGCGCGGAGCGCGCAAAACCGCTGACGGATGCACCGTCGCAAAGACCACGTCTCCCCATTCCGATTCGATCGCGGTGCCGCGTTGCTTGATCACGCTGAATTGGCGGCCGAGCAGTGCCTTGGCGGCGATCGCGCCCAGGCAGACGATGACATCCGGCCGAACGATCGCTATTTCGTGCTCGAGCCACGGCAAACAGGCACGCACCTCGCCGGCGCTCGGCGTCTTGTGTAACCGTCGCACACTGCGCGCGTCCCTGGCCCATTTGAAATGCTTGACCGCGTTCGTGAGGTAGACGTCCTCGCGGTCGATGCCGGCGGCTTCCAATGCGCGATCCAGCAACTTGCCGGATGGTCCGACGAACGGCCGTCCAGCCGCATCTTCGACGTCGCCCGGTTGTTCGCCGATGAATACCACTCGAGCGCGGCTTGGCCCTTCGCCGAACACGGCCTGGGTCGCATTCTTGTAGAGACTGCAGCCGCGACAACCATCCACTGCGGCGCGAAGCTTGGTGAGCGACGCGCCCGGTGGAATGAAGTCAGCCGCGGAGCCGGTTGGCTTCACTGCCTTTCTCGGCGCGATCGTGCTGCTCTCGGTCTTCGTGGAGTCGATGGCGTCCTGGGATCGGTACGCCGAACGCGTCGGTGTCCGGGTCATCGGTTTTTTCCGGCTCGGCGGACTCGCTGCCGGCGAGTTTGTGGTGTAACGCGTCGATGAAGGCTGAGTGGGTCTTGTCGCCGTGCTGTCCTTCGGCGTGAGTTTGCGGGCCTGGCTGCTTTCCGTCACGCTTTCCCATGAACTTGTCCCGAGATTTGAGTGATGGGCCGGAACCACAGCGTACCGGTCCGGATACAGTGTCGGGCAAGGGTGAGGCCAGCACGAAGGCGAGGCCGGCGCGGTCAGACGCGAACACACCAGCTCGATCCATTTTCGTCGCCGGCGTGTGAAGACATCCTGTACGAGACATCGGAAGTCGTTGACAAAACCCTTGCGAGCTTTTCCGCGTGGATTGTCGTGGGCCGTTGTCGCCGCGGCATTGACCACGTTGGTGGGCGCGCGCGTCGCGGCGGCGCAGCACGACATGTCGCAGATGTCGGGAAGCATGTCGCCCACGCTGCCGCTGGGAATTCCGTTTTCGCGATTGGGCTCCGGTACTTCGTGGCTGCCCGATTCGTCACCGATGCGCGCCGCACATTTCACCGTCGGTCCGTGGCGGCTCATGGTGCACGGTGCGGCCTTCGGGCAGTACGATCAACAGAACGGTTTCCGCGGCGACACACAGTTCGGGTTGATCGATTGGGAAATGCTCATGGCGGCTCGGTCGCTCGGCGGCGGCACACTTCGGCTGGACGCGATGACGAGTCTCGAGCGTCTGGTTCTTGGTCCGCGCGGTTACCCGGAGCTGTTGCAGTCCGGCGCGACGTATCACGGCTTGCGATTGGCCAATCGCCAGCATCCGCACGAGCTGCTCATGGAGCTGGCCGTGGACTATGAGCATTCTCTAACTAGCGGGCTGGCGGCCTTCGTCTACGCCGCGCCGGTCGGCGAGCCGGCACTCGGACCGGTGGCGTACATGCACCGTCCGTCGGCGGCCGTGGATCCGTTCGCGCCGATCGGGCACCATTGGCAAGATGCGTCGCATGAGACGTCCGGCGTCATCACCACCGGTTTGTATTCCCGGAGCGTGAAGCTGGAAGGATCGGTATTCAACGGCCGTGAAGGTGAGGCGGGCGACCTCGCACCCGACTACAACGGCGGTCGTCTCGATTCATATTCCGGCCGGCTGACCGTGTTGCCCGCCGATCGCGTGGCTGTCTCCGCGTGGGGCGGCTACATCTTTGATCACGATCCCCTCGACCCCGGCCTCGGAATGCAGCGCTACGGCGCGTCGGTTCTGACGTCCATCCCGCGTGCCGGCGGCGGCGCGTGGTCGAGCGCGGTGGTGTGGGGGTTGAACATTCATCATCACGGCAATCGCGCTCACGTCCACGACGGGCCGCCCATTTATTATCACGTGTCGTCGAGCGCGTTGATCGAGAGCACGGTCGACGTGAACGATCGATTCGCGGTGTACGGTCGCGTTGAACAGGTGCAGAAAAGCGCCGACGATCTCGGGTTTGTCGCCGGCGATCTCATGGAGCTCTTCACGGTTCGAGATATCTCATTGGGAGCAACGCACGATGTCCACGCGTTCGGCGCTGCCTCGGTAGGTATCGGCGCTCGCGCCACCGTCACACTGCTTCCCGATCTCCTGCACTTGGCATTTCAGACGCGCACGCCAACCGGGTTCGCGTTGTTTCTCCGCGTGCGGCCGGCGTCAATGCGGTGAAGCGCGGGACATCCTATCATTCGTATCGCACTTTCCACCCTCGGAACCCTCGGAGAATCACGGCCATGCTCCATCGCTATCTCGCGCGTCTGATCGTGTGCAGTTCCGCCGTGGCGGTTGCTGTGCCTCTGGGCGCACAGAATGCCACCGCGGGTTTCGTCGTCACGCTCGGCACCGACACGACGGCGGTCGAGCAATTCACGCGCACGAGCACGTCGCTCATCGGTGACCTCGTCACGCGCCAAGGCGGCACCGTCATCGCGCACTACGTCGTTGCGCTCAACTCGAGCGGCGCGCCGGCCAAACTCGACATCACCTATCAGAAATTCGGCGGCGGCGTGCCGGCCAACGGTATTCAATCCGTGTCGGCGACCTACGGCGTCGACTCCACAATCATCGTCATCATGCGCGACACGGCGGTCACACGCCGGCTTGCGATCAAGGATCCCTATCCGATGATCGGCGGCCTCGCACCCTCGCTCGGCTTGTTCGAGCTGTCGCTCGCCCGAGCGCGTGCGACGAAGATGGACTCGATATCCATCGCTGCGGTCGGACCTGCGGCGGCGGCGGCGCCGCGCCTGCTTACCGGCGTGAAATTCTACGGTGCCGACTCTGCTCGAATCTGGACACAAGGGTACGTGCAGTACGCCAAGGTCGATGCCACCGGTCGCCTGCTTGGCCTGAGTGGTCGCGAGACGACGCAAAAGATCGAGACGCGTCGCTTGGCGTCTGTCGACGTACAGAAACTCGCCGCCGGTTTCGCCGCGATCGAAGCGTCCGGCAAGACGACGACCGTTGCGTCGTCGGCCAAGGACAGCGTCAAGGCGACCGCCGGCAGCTCGCAAATCTCGATTGTGTACTTCCGTCCGACGGCTCGTGGCCGCGACGTGTTCAAGAACGGCGTGCTCGGCGACACTCTGTGGCGCACTGGGGCGAACGACGCCACGATGTTCACGACGTCGTCCGACCTGGTAATCGAGGGCAAAACGGTTCCGGCCGGCACCTACACGCTCTGGACCCATGTGCCGCCCGACAACAGCAAGTACGAATTGGTCATCAATAAACAGACAAAGCAGTGGGGTACCGTCTACGACGCGGCGCAGGACCTGGTTCGCGTTCCCCTGCGTGTCAGCAAGCGCTCGTCGCCGATGGAAGCGTTTCAGATTTCTGTCGATCCGAGCGGCAACGGCGGCGCGTTGAAGCTGTCGTGGGCGGGGACGGACCTTTCGGTGCCGTTTACGGCGAAATAGTGTTTTTGTAGTAGGTTGGCGGGCGCCCTCTTACGTTTCATCACATCATGTCGCGCCTTCTCGCCTATTTCCTCCGCGGTCTCGTGGTTGTCGTGCCGCTCGCGCTGACGCTCTACGTCTGCGGGGTGATCTTCACGACAATCGACAGCTGGCTGGGCCTGCGCATTCGTGGCGTCGGGTTTGTTCTGGCCTTGCTCCTGATTGTGCTCGTCGGCTTCATGGCCTCGAGCATTGTGACACGGAGTCTGCTCGGCGCGGTGGATCGGATGTTCGACCGTCTGCCATTCGTCCGGCTGCTCTATTCGTCGGCGAAGGACATGCTCAACGCCTTCGTTGGCGAAAAGCGCCGCTTCGACAAGCCCGTGCTCGTCGCCTTGTCGGCCGACGGCGCCCTCAAGGTGCTGGCGTTCCTCACCTCGGAGTCGCTGGAGTCGCTCGGCGTCTCCGATCAGGTTGCGGTGTACATGCCGCAGTCGTACGGATTCGCCGGCCACATTCTCGTGGTGCCGGCCAATCGCGTGCAGCGCATCGATGCTGATGCGGCCGAGGTGATGGCGTTCATCATTTCGGGTGGGGTGACTCAGGTGGAGTCGCGCGCGGTCGCGGACTAGGCTGCGCGTTATGGACGACGACGGCCCGCTATTCGAGATTCGTCCGTCGCCCATGCAGGGACTCGGCGCGTTTGCGCTGCGGAGAATCGCTGCGGGGACGCGGCTGATCGAATACGCCGGCGCGCGCCTCACGCCCGATCAGGCCGACGTGCAGGAGCCCGATTCGCCGCCCGACGGGAGTCGGCATCACACCTACCTGTTCGCGATCGACGACGACGTCGTGATCGACGCGGCCGTCGACGGCAACGATGCGCGGTTCATCAATCACTCATGCGATCCGAATTGCGACGCGGTGATCGAAGAGGGCCGGATCTGGATCGACGCCCTTCGCGACATCGAGCCGGGCGAAGAGCTTGCATACGACTATGCGTATGTCCTCGACGAGCGCCATTCGCCGGCGGCAAAGCGGAGATATCCGTGTCACTGCGGTGCCGCGAATTGTCGCGGGACGATCCTTGCCAAGAAGCGATGAGTCCGGATAAAAAAAGACCGGGCATTAGCCCGGCCTCCTCTCAGATCATGAGCAGTCGCTCATGGTCGAACCGGCGCAGCGGGCGGCGCTTTCGGCCACACGTTGTTCGATCGATCGAGGTCGGGCAACTTGTTGTCCGGATCGAGTTGCACTTTCGCGATCGTTTTGCCGTGAAAGTCATATCGACGGAGGTAATACGTCGTGTTGGTGCTCCACACCTCGGCCGGATAATTGAAGTCCTGCACCGATCCGTCGGAGAAGGTGAAGCGCGCGTGAATGGGCAGCACCCCGCGCGCGTGGTTTGAAAACACCACGACGACCGAATCGACGTCGCCGAATTGCTTGTGCACGAGCGTGTCGACCGCCTGATCGAAATGCGGATTCTCGATGAACCATTCACGGAAGAACCAGTCGAGGCGCTTACCGCCGGCGTCTTCCATGGTGTGGAAGAAGTCGGACGGGGCGGGATGCTTGAACGCCCAACGACGCGTGTATTCGCGGAACGATTCGTCGAACGCCTGCGGCCCGAGAATTTCGTCGCGCAAGAGCGCGAGTCCGACGGCCGTCTTCACGTACGCATTCTCACCCAGCAAGCTTGGATCGATTCGGTCAGGATTGATCTCGAGCGGCTCGTCGGCGTTGTGCTGCATGTAGCCAACCACCTGCTCGCGGTCCTTCTCGACGCGCTTTTCGTACGTGCCCTTGTCCGGGTAGCGCTTGGCTTCGGAGAAATAGTTGATGAAGGTGTTGAACCCTTCGTCCTGCCACATGTGCATTCGCTCATTCGAGCCCACGATCATCGGATACCACATGTGTCCGATCTCGTGCGTCACGACGTTGTACAACTCGTATTTGTCGGCACTCTTGTTTTCCATCGCCATCATGGGGTATTCCATTCCGCTGATCGGTCCCTCGACGGCGCTGATGTGCGGGTATGGATACGGGAACCAGCGCTCCGAGTATTCCGCGATCGACATGCGTGACATGTCCGCCGCATCCTTCCACGTATCGACGGCGCTCTGGCGATAGTAGGCGAAGGCCATGTGCCCCTGCCACGCCGACGCGTCCCACAAATACTCGGGTGACGCTGCCCACACTGCATCGCGGACATTCTTCGCGGCGAACTTCCAAGTGAGCATTCCCGTCTTCTTCGAGCGCGCGGTGCCGTCCTTCAATTCGGCGTCCGTCACGATGTGCACCGTGGAATCCGACTTCGCCGCGCGCGCCAGACGCGCGATCTGCGCGGGCGTGAGCACTTCGGCGGCGTTCTGCAGTGCGCCCGTCGCCGCGACGATGTAGCCGGCCGGCACGGTCACGGAAAGATTGATGTCGCCATACTCGAGATAGAATTCGCCCTGTCCGAGATACGGCTCGCTGTTCCAGCCGCGGAGATCGTCGTATACACAAACGCGCGGATACCACTGGGCGAGCTCGAACAGCGCGCCTTCGCGCCCCATGCGATCCGCGCCGTGCTCCGGAATGTTGAAATGCCACGCGGCGTCGAGCGTGGCCGTCTGGCCGGGCGCGAGCGGCGTCGCGAGATCGACGCGCATGACGGTGCCTTCAACACGCATCTTGAGTGGCGTACGCTTTTCAGCGACCACCTGATTGAACCGCTCGATCGCATCGCCGCCTTCAAAATTGCGCGCACCAAAGCGCGAGTCAGGCGGGAAGACGTACGAGTTGAGCGAACCATTCTTGAACGCGTTCTGCTCGACCTGGAACCAGAGATAGCGAAGCGTATCCGGCGAATTGTTCGTGTAGCGAAGTGTCATCTCGCCATGCAGCGACTTGGCCGTCGTGTCCAGCGTTCCGCGAAGATCGTAGTTCGCGTGCTGCTGCCAATATTTCGGACCCGGCGCGCCTGAGCCGCTGCGGTACACGTTGCCAACCGGCAGGTTCAGCGGCGCAAACAGCGACGTGTCGCCCACACCCGTGGGATCCATGCGAGGCATCATCGAATCGGCGGGGGGGCGTTGACCGGTCGCCCCCTGCGCCGAAAGTGGTGATGCAAGCACAACGAACGTGGCAAGCGGCGCCAAGAAAGAAATGCGAATACGCATATACGGTGTGGCTAGAGAAAAAACGCAGACAGCCGGGGCTGCCGGAGCTGCTGCGATGAAATCAAGCGGCCTGGCTCACGCGAGCAAGAACAACGCCTGCCAATGATTTGTAAGCGAAGTGACCAGCGGTCAGGTAGTCGTCGCGTCAGCGCTTCGCGTAGACACGCGTCTTTCCGTCCCGTTCGAACGCGATGACGTCGTAGTGGTCCACGTGATCGCCTTCCATTCCCGGCGTCCCCGTGGGCATTCCGGGAACAGCCAACCCGAGCGACGCCGGCTTTTCCGTCAAAAACTTTTTGATCAGATTGGCCGGCACGTGGCCTTCGACCACATACGCTCCGACAACGGCGGTGTGACACGACTGAAGCGCGGCAGGCACGTTCATCGTTCGCTTGATCTCATCCATGTTCTTGACGTCGCGAGTCGATACGACGAAGCCGTTCGCCGACAGATGCTTCACCCACCGCACACAACACTCACATCCCGGATCCTTGTACACCGTGATGACGAAAGGTGCCCGCTCAACGAGCAGGCCACGGCGGCCTATAAATACGGCGGCGGCGGACGAGAGCATGAAGTCGCGACGAGAGAGCATTCTGAAACGTATCGTGAGGTTCGCCGAGGAGCTAGTTGATAGATTGTGCCGTCATGGCCCGACCCTCCGCTCCGTCCGCCCGCGATCGAATTGCTCTGTACGTCCTGCAGCTCGGCGCGGTCGCCGTCGTCCTCGCTGCGGTGCCGTACAAGCTGTTTGATCTCGACCGCTATTTCGTCCCTAAGGAGCTCGTTCTCCACGTCTGTGCCGCGGTCGCAGCGCTCGTCTGCCTTAGTACGCGCCGCCGCTTGGGCCTCACCATCGTTGACGCGCTCCTCGCGGCATTCCTTCTGACCGGCGTGGTCTCCGCCGTGTTCTCGACCAATCCGTGGGCCGCCGAGCGTGCGATGGCGATCTCGGTTTCGGGGGGAGTGCTGTTTTGGGTGGCGTCCGCGCTTCGGTCGGGCGGGTTGGTTCGGCCACTGCTCGTCGCGCTTGCCATGGGGATTGTCATCGGCGCGGCCACGTCCCTCGCGCAGGCGTATGGCGTGCAAACGGAATACTTCAGTCTCAACCGCGCCCCCGGCGGAACCTTCGGCAATCGCAATTTCGTCGCGCATCTGTCGGCGATCGGCACGCCGATCGTCGTGCTCGTCGCACTGACCGCACGCCGAGGAATCGGCGCTTTACTCGGCGGCATCGGTTTGGCGATCATCTCGGCGGCGCTGGTTCTGTCCCGCAGCCGGGCGGCGTGGCTTGCGGTGATCGCGCTCGCCGTTCCCGCCGGCGCATTGGCGGTTCTCACGTGGAAGCGCTGGTGTGAACCGCGGACGCTTCGCCGGGCATTCATGCTTGGCGCGGCGGTGGTCGCAGGCGCGGTCGCGGCAATCGCGTTGCCCAACCGTCTCGAATGGAAGAGCGACTCCCCCTACCTCGACTCGGCAACGGGTTTAGTAAACTATAAAGAAGGCAGCGGCCGCGGCCGCCTGGTGCAATGGGGAAACTCCCTCCGGATGACGGGCGCGCATCCATTGCTCGGCGTTGGCCCGGGCAATTGGCCCGTGGTCTATCCAAAGTTCGCGTCCAAGAACGACCCGTCGATGTCGCAGGACGAGACGGTGACGTCCAATCCATGGCCGAGCAGCGACTGGGTCGCGTATCTGTCTGAACGCGGGGTCGTCGGATTCGCGTTGCTTTTGCTGGCCATGCTCGGATTGGTCGGCAGAGCGATTCGCGACCTGCGCGGCGGACGGGGCGCGGACGATCGAGAGCGCGTGCTGACGTCGATTGCCCTCGTGGGAACGTTGGTGGCGGTGGCGGTCGTGGGTGCGTTCGACGCCGTGCTGCTCATCGCGGCACCAACGTTTTTCGTCTGGACGCTCGCCGGTGCGCTCGCGCCGACGGCATCGACCGCGTTCACACTCGAGAAGGGCGTTCGCCCTCTTGTCCCGATCGTTGCGTTCGGCGTCGGCCTGATCATCATCGGTCGCAGCGCGGGGCAGATCGCGGCCATCGTCGTGTTCAGCACTAGTTCGAGGATTGCGGCGATCGAGCAGGCCGCCCATCTCGACCCCGGCAGCCTTCGAATTCAAACGAGACTCGCGCAGGTGTATATCGCGCGCGGCGACTGTGCGCGCGGGCGGCCGCATGCGCACGCCGCGCACGACCTCTTCCCAAGCGCGGCGGATCCGCGGCATCAAATTGCCGTCTGCGGTGGACGATAGCGCGCCACCATGATTCGTCGGATCGAAAATATTGGCGAGCGTGGAGCACAATGGCGGCGCCGAGGCGGCATTGTGTGGTTGGCGATTGGCGTCGTTGCGTTGGCGGCGCTCTACCTGACCGGCGCTCCGCGATGGTATCGAGTCACTCTCGCGATTCCCGCCGGCTTGTCGGCAATCGGATTTCTTCAGGCGCGCGAGAAGACCTGTGTGGCGTTGTGCGTGGCAGGGAAGCGCGAGGCGACGCACGACCGGCCCGAAACGACGCTGACCGCCGAGGAGAGCCGTGTGCTCCGTCGGCGGTCAGCGTGGATTGTCGTGGGTGCGATGCTGATTGCGGCCGCGGCGGTCGGTCTGGCGATGCTCGTCTAGCGGTGATCGAAATGGTCATCGGCGGTCGAGTGAAGCCACTGCCGGATGACTCAAATGGTAAATTCTCGGCTCGTTGCGCGAGAATGCATTCCGCGTCGCTCCGCCATTCCGTGTATTCTGCGGCCATTCAGCAAGGAGCCGTCCCTGTCGTCAGGCCGTCGCAACCAATTCTCGTTTGTTATAGTTTCCTCATTGCCCCGGCGGCTTGGTCGGCGTTGCCGGCGGTCCACCGCGGCCTGCAGGCGGTGGCGGTGTTGGAGGCGCGCCGGGTTGGCCGCGTGCCGGTGCGAGGTAGTCGCCCGGCGGCGGCTCATTGTATCCGCGATGGCACGTCGCGCACGTGATCGTGGGCGGATCTTTTGGATAGAGCTTGGGCAGCTGCTGCTGATTGATGTCGTTCGTCATCTGCTGCATGAAGCGCGCGCGCTTCTTGTCGTTCGACGTGTCGCTCGCGAAGTCTCCCTGCGGAGCGAGGCGATGGCAGTTCGTGCAATTCCAGCTCAACGCCTCGCCGTAGTCCTTGTCCATTTTGCGAACGAGTTCTGCCGCCGAAATTCCCTTGAGAACCTGAATGTTCTTGAAGACCTCCTCGGCGGGATCATTTTCGTGCCCCGCAACCTGCGTCATGATTTGCTTGACGTAGATCGCGCGCAGCTTGCTGGCGCTGTCGCGTGACAAGGGCGCCCGGCGAGCTGGCGGCGTGGCGGCCGTGCCTGACGCCGCCACCGCGCCGGTTCCCACCGATGGCTTTGGCGATGCCGGAACAGGCCCTTGAGTGCACGACAAGGCGGCGACGATGCTGAGCACGGCTATGACGTCACGGCGAACAACCATGAATTACCTCGAAAGAGCTCGGGCGCTGTAGACGATGAGCGACGACCGTGGTGGAACTACGGTTTTGTGGCGCCTGGCGTTGGCTCGTTCCACTTGGCGATGCGGCCGCGTGCCCCTGCTGCCCATCCGTCCTTGCGAGACGCAAAGGCGACGCTGTTGTACGCCACCGTGTCCACCATAGTCCAGGTGTCTCCGCCGTCGATCGATCGGGCGGTGCCGGCCAGTCCAACGGCGATCATCGAACGCCCATTCGTACTCGGGACGTACGCAACGCCGGACAAATACGCGCGCGGCATTCCCCTGGCGAGCCGCCAGGTGAGTCCGCCGTCGCTCGTCACCGCGACATTGTCGAACGCTTCCTTGGGTTTGGAATAATCTCCGCCGACCGCGACTCCGTGCTGCGCGTCGGCGAACGCCACTGAAAAAATGCCGGATGACGCGCCCCCGGCGTGGATCGGAGTGTCCGCTACCGTCCACGTGCGGCCGCGATCGGTCGATCGGAACACACGCGCGCGCTGGCCACCGCCCGTTCCAATCCAGACGTTGGAACTCCCTTGCACCGTCAAGCACGTTCCGCTCGCGGCAAATGCGGCTTCACCCGTCAGCACGGGCGGTGCGTTTTCCGTCGGCACGCGACTCCACGTGGTGCCGCCGTCGTCCGTCGTGAGCAGGAACAGGCGTCCCTCGACGGGATCGCTCATCGCGATGCCATGTTGGTCATCCCAGAACGAGATCGCGTCGAGAAACACGCCTGTCTGTTTCGTTTCGAACTGTTTCGTCCAGCGCGCGCCATCACTCGTGTGAAAGATCTGTGCTTGCCCGGACTCGGCCGGCCCGGCACTGATGACCCACGCATGCTTCGCGGTCGACGCATGAATGTCGCGAAAGTCGAGGCCCAACGCGCCGGGAATCGAATCGACCGTCCAGGTCTTGCCGCCGTCCGTGGTGCGCGCGACTCGGCCGCGTGTTCCGCTCGCCCACACCACCGTCGGGCTGAGCGCGACGAGGCCGCGAAACTCGTCCGTCGTGCCGCTTTGCTGTGGCGTCCACTGCGCCGCGAGTGGTGTGGTGGCGAGCATCGCCGGTATTAGCAATAATCTCATTGTAATATTGGAATACATAAAAAAGGAGAGCTGCGGGCCACGCATCGAGCTGCGGGACTCGAGACTCGAGACGACAGCTTCTCATGGAAAGGCGCACGATGGTGCTCGACGCGGGTACCGTCAATGGACGGCCGCGTCATCCCCACCAAAACGCCGCGGCGATGATGCCGTAGAGACCGATCAACGCCACGCCTTCCAGCCAAATCGTCTCGCCATCATTGACGATGATAGCGGACGTCAACGTCGTAAGCAGCAAACCGGCGATCAGCAACGGTGGCATTGCCAACGTCAGCACCGATCCGCCCAGCACCAGCGACAACAACACCAGCGCCGGAGCCACCACCAGGGCGATCATCAACGAGCTGTTCAGAATGACGCTCATCGCGTAGTCGGGGCGATTCTTAGCCATCAGACGAATGCCCGCAACATTTTCCACCGCATTGCCGGCGATCGCCACGATCACGATTCCCGCGAATGCCTGCGAGATGTGCAGCGTCTCGATCGCCGGCTCGAGCGCGGACACGAACCACTCAGAGACGAGCGCCGCACCGAGCGACGCAACTACGAGCACGGTGACGGCGAGCCACAACGGCCAGTGCGGCTCGGTGTTCCTGTCCGGCGCGTGTCGCACCGATTTCTGCGGATCTGCGCTCAACGTGAAACGAAGGCTGGCGATGAAGATGACCAGCAACACGACCGAGCACGCAGCACTCAACGCCTGTTCGTGACTCGCCGCCGGCGTGTGCAGCTCGGCGGCGAGCGTTGGAATGGCCAGCGCCGCAACCGCCACCATCATCAACGAGGCGATCATGCGCGGCGCCTCGGAATCGAAGTGCATTCGCCCGTGCTTCAGTCCGCCGACCACGATCGCCAGCCCCATCACCAGCAGCGAATTCGCCAAAATCGAACCGATCAGCGCCGCCTGAACCACCTGCACCAAACCCGCGCGCAAACTGAACGCACACACGAGAAGCTCGGGCAAGTTGCCGAGCGCGGCCTGAAGCACGCCGGTGGCCCCTGGACTCAGGTACGCTCCGACGTTCTCCGTTCCGCTCGACACATTCATCGCGAGCAGCGAGAGCGCGATCGCTGACCAGGTAAACCGCAGGATGTCGTTGGCGCCGGTAAACTGCAACACGGCGGCGACCACCACCGCGACCGCGGTGATGACAAACACGACGACGTCGGATCGCTTCAGCACGGACCGTGGGAAAAGGTGGGTGGGGCGCGAATCTAACGCTCGCGAACGCGCGCGGCACCATTGCCCGACATGCAAGACCTGTGTAGGGTTCGCGTCTCTCATCCCAAACACCAAAATGTTCGACATCTCGGCCGTTCGTGCTGCCCGCGAACGGATTGCCGGCCGCGTTCATCTCACGCCCACTGTCTCAGCTACACGACTCGGCGAACGGGTCGGCGTCCGTCTCGTTCTCAAATGCGAGAATCTGCAGAAGACGGGTTCGTTCAAGGTGCGCGGCGCGCTGAACAAACTCAGCCAATTGAGCGATGCCGCCCGAGCGCGCGGAGTCGTGACCTTCTCGGCCGGCAACCACGCTCAGTCGCTCGCCTGGGCCGCGCGTGCGGCGGGTGTTCCGGCCACGGTCGTGATGTCGATGGTGGCGGCGCCGACTAAAGTTGCGGCGAGCCGCGGCTATGGCGCGACTGTCGTGCAGTTCGGGGCAAACGGCATGGAAGCGTTGTCTCGCGCGCGCGAGCTCGAGAAGGCGGGCGATCTCACGTTCGTCCATCCGTTCGACGACGAGTTTGTCGGCGCCGGTGCCGGAACGGTCGGGCTGGAATTGCTCGAGCAGGCAGGGAATCTCGACACGGTCGTCGTTCCGATCGGCGGCGGCGGTTTGATCAGCGGAATGTTGGTCGCGATCAAGGAAACCAATCCGAAAATTCGCGTGATCGGTGTCGAGCCAAGCGGTGCGTCATCGATGCGGCAGAGTCTCGACGCGGGACACGCGGTGCATCTGACGTCGGTCAACACGATCGCCGACGGACTCGCCGCGCCAATGGCGGGCGACGTCAACTACGAAGTCGTGCGCAAGTATGTGGACGACATTGTCGTGATCGACGACGACGTCATCGCCGACGCGCTGCGAGAGTTGCTCTTCAGCACCAAACTGCTCGTCGAGCCCGCGGGCGCCACGGCGACGGCAGCCGTACTATCGCGCGCAATTCCGTTCAAAGACGGCGAGCGTGTCGCCACGATACTGACGGGCGGAAACGTCGACTCGGCGAAGCTCGTAGCGATTCTCGGCTAGGTCGTGCTGCCGGTCGCCGGCGCTCTGAACGCGTAACACGTGACGACAAGCCACACGATCCCGACGATCGCGCCTGCGAGCACGTCGGTTGGCCAATGCACGGCCAGATAGATCCGTGAGTACATGCTCGCCACCATGATCGGAATGAGCACGTAAAACGGCCACGTCCAGCCCTTGAGCTGGCGAAGGATGATGGCCAGCGTCATGAGCACTGAGATGCTCGCGATCGTGTGACCACTCGGATACGAGCTCCATCCATACCAACCCCGCCGCGCGAACATGTCGGGACGCGTGCGATCGTACAGCGCTTTGAGCGATGGATTGAGCAGGTAGCTGCCGAGTTGCACGACGCCGAGTCGGATGGCCATCTCCGGTTCGCGCGCTTTAGCCCAGAGCCACCAACAAATCACGATGATGAACGGGATGAGCGAGATGTTCGTTCCGAACCAGGGAGCGATCATCATGATGGTGTCGAGCACGCGCGGGAGCGGCGGATGCACGCGAACCATGAGGTCGCGTTCCCAACGATAGCCGTTGTTCCACTCGCCGAACGCACGTGTGATCTGCGCGCACGCCATGCCGACGACGAACGAGAGTACGAGTCCGCCGGCGATCTCACGCCAGCGTTGGCGTCGCCACGGCAGCGTGTTGATGTGAATGGTGGTCAGTCCGTTAAGCCGCGATCGCGCACAGTCATCATGGTTCCGACCATGGTCGCCACCAAACGTCCGGTGTCGCCCGTGTACGCCGTCACTTCGCCCCAACACACGGTGATTGTCTTTCCGGCGCGTATGACTCGTCCGCTCGCGACCACTCGATCTCCCGCCGCCGGAGCGAGCAGGTTGATTTTGAACTCGACACTGAGCACGGCCGCCCCGGCCGGCATCAGACTCAGCGCAGCGTAGCCGCACGCGCTGTCGGCCGCGGACGCAAGTACTCCCGCGTGCAGAAACCCGTGTTGCTGCACGAGATCGTTGCGGACCGCCAGCTCGATGTCGACTTCACCAGGCACGACTCGCGCCAGCCGGGCGCCGATGGTGGCCATGAACGTTTGCTTGTCGAAGCTGGCGCGGACGCGCGATTCGTACGCGGGATCCTGCGGCTCCGGCACCGTCACGCGGCGGCTTGCCGGCAGGCGCAGCACACCGGTTTGGCGCCGATGTCCACCATGAGCCGGCGAAGCCACGATCCATGCAAATGGCGCGGGCAAAGCGCCTTGCCGCAGCGCAGGCACGCGCCGCCGCCCACGAGATCAAATCGGCCGCCGCAGACGTCGCATTCGGTGGCCATCTCGGTGTGCATGAACACCCGGAACGGACGCGTCATACGAAATCGCTAAAGCCGAGTGTGATCACGGCTTGCTCGTTTTTGGCCGCGCGCGCGCGAGCGTCCACACGACGATCACGGCGCAGCTGCTCTGACCCGGCGCCGTGAACTGCGGCGGCGCCTGCGAACCATGATAGACCTCGACCGCGACCACTTCGTTCGGACGCACGAATTGGTCGATGTCGCCGGGACTCATCGTCTGCCAGGGGGCGCCATCGACGTAGTATGTCACACATCCGCCCTGTGCGTTCCGCGAATCGGTGATGACGTATGTGCGGCCGTCGCCTGCCGGAGAGACTCTCAATCCGGCCACGGTGCGCATCACGTCGCTGAAGTTCATGGACTCGTGGTTCACCTGGTTGCCGTCCAGGAAGGTGCCCATGCCCATCTGCTTGCGCTGGAGGTATCCCAAATCCGACAACGCTTTGTCCTGCGCGGCTTCGACGCGCATGGTCGCCAGCGTCGGCACGAAGTCCTCCATCGTGATCGTCGCCTTCGCGATCTCTGTCGACGACAGTTCGACCGCTTGCTCCGCGGCGGCGTAGCCGAGTTTTCTGGCTTGAATCGATTGCGTGCCGGACGGCAGGCTGTCGAGCGTGAAATCGCCGTTGGCGCGAGAGATGGTCACGGTACCGCCACCCTGCAGCGCGACGCGCGCGCCGCCGAGCGGCCGTCCAGATTTATCGACGACCTTGCCGGTGACCCGAGCCGCGCCCTTCGCGATGCGCGTGACCTTGCCGCTGTCGTTTTTCACTTCGGCGACCGACTGGTGCTTTTCGACGATGCTGAACGCGCGCAGGGCAAGGAAGCCATCGGTCACCGCGATGGGTACTTCCCCCGAGCTCACGCCGTTGCGAAACACCTGCACCTTACCCGTCATGTCGCCGGGAAGACCGCAGATGTGATAAAAGCCGGTAGAATCGACCAACGGCTCGCGCACGGTGGGCGGCATTTTACGCCCGATGACGTCGGTCGTGTTGAACACCAGCGAGACCTTCGCTCCAAGAGCCGGTTTGTTCGTGTCGGGATCCTTTACGAACCCGATCATTACCGCCGGCCCGCGCTGACGTTGCGCCGGACTGCACAATTGGTTCGCGAGCCATGCCCCGCCCGGGACATAGAGATCGAGATCGTGCGCTTGTCCTGCGGCGAACGGATAGGCTTGCGTGCGAAGCTGACCTTTAAAATTGGTCACCGTGGTCCAAGGAGAATCACCGATGGTGTCGAGAACGGGATGAAGGAATGCAACGCGATGCGGGCCGGGCGGAATGCTATCGATTCGATAGCGACCCTCAGCAGTGGTTACACCTGTGCGATTCGTGCCCTCAATGACAACCTTGGCGTTGGCGAGCGGCCCGCCGTGAATGCTGTCGATGATGGAACCCTGCAGGACAGAAAAACCAGCCGGCGTCGCCGGGGCGTTCTGCGCGTGAGCGCTCCGAACCGGGGCATTGACGAGCAGGGCGGCCGCGGCAATGGCCGCGGCGAGCACCCGGCGCGCCGCACGAACAGCAGAGGGGGTCGGGGTCGCTTGCATCATGGGGAGCTGCGGGAGGTAGTGAGAAGCCAACTGTCGCAAATTATGAGTCGCGCGGCGCACGTACTACCCCCTGGGCAAATCGAAGGTTCGCGCGAGCCGCTCTGTAACACTCTGACAACTCCCCCAACAGTAGTTGCGGTCAAACCCAACACGGCCAATATCTTACCTCGGCTGTCGAATTTGGTCGTCCCCGTTCGACTATGTGCAGAGGCAGGGCTTCTTTCCTACGTCACACCGGAGAACGATCATGCAATACTTGCTGCTCATCTACAACAACGAACAGAACTGGGCCAAGCAGACTGCCGCCGAATCCACCGCCATCTCCGGTGAGTATCGCACGTACACTCAGGCGATCGCCCAGAGCGGACACTACAAGGGCGGCAACGCGCTCCAACCCACGAATACGGCCACCACGGTTCGCGTCCGCGACGGCAAGCGCCAGACCACCGACGGCCCGTTCGCTGAGACGCGCGAACAACTCGGCGGCTACTACTTGGTCGACGCCAAGGATCTCGACGAAGCCGTGGATCTCGCCGCCCGCATTCCCGGATCACGCCTCGGCTCCATCGAAGTTCGGCCGATCATGTCGGTGCCGATGGGCCCGGCGTAGTCGTGACCGAACGTAGTACCGACGACAGCGTCGTCAGAGTATTTCGCGAAGAATCCTCGCGTGCTCTGGCGACGCTGATTCGTATCCTGGGCGACTTCGACGCGGCCGAGGAAGCGTTGCAGGACGCCTTTGTCGTCGCGGTTGAACAATGGGCCCGCGAAGGCGTTCCGGCGAATCCGCGGGCATGGCTGGTGAGCACGGCGCGTTTTCGAGCCATCGATCGAATGCGGCGCGACGCGCGCTTCGAAGCGAAGGCGGAGTCGATCGCTCAGATGAACGTCGCGGAACAGTCGCATCACGCGCCCGCGGACGTGCCGGACGACGAGGGTGGTGTCGACGACGACCGGCTTCGATTGATTTTTACCTGCTGTCACCCCGCGTTGGCTCGCGACGCACAGGTTGGGCTGACGCTTCGCACCATCTGCGGGCTGACCACGGACGAAATCGCGCGCGCCTTTCTCGTTCCTGTGCCCACGATGGCGCAACGTCTCGTGCGCGCGACGGGAAAGATTCGAGACGCGCGCATCCCGTACCGCGTGCCGCCGCCGAACGAGTTGCCCGATCGCTTGGATGCGGTCCTCTCCGTTGTCTATCTCGTGTTCACCGAGGGCTACGCGGCGACTAGCGGCGACGCGCTCGTGAGACGCGACCTGTGCGGTGAAGCGATTCGACTTGGGCGACTGCTCGTCGAACTCATGCCGGCGGCGTCCGAGGCGAAAGGACTTCTCGCGTTGATGTTGTTGCACGACTCCCGTCGCCACACGCGCGCCAGTCCCGACGGCGAATTGGTCTTGCTCGAAGAGCAGGATCGGACGCGATGGGACGCTGAACAAATTGCCGAGGGACTTTGGCGCGTGGAGGCGGCGTTGCAGGGCGCGCCGGCCGGAGCGTACGCGATTCAAGCCGCGATTGCTGCCCTGCATTCGAAAGCCGCGTCGGCCGCGGACACCGATTGGCGACAAATCGCCGCGCTGTACGCGCTGTTATTGGAGCGCGCGCCGAGCGCGGTCGTCGAGCTGAATCATGCGGTGGCAGTTGCGATGGTCGACGGCGCGGAGAGCGGGCTCCTACTCCTCGACGCAATCGAGGCGCGGGGTGAGCTCGAGTCGTATCACCTCCTTCACGCGGCGCGCGGAGATCTGCTCCGCCGCATCGGACGGCGAGCAGAATCGACGACGGCGTTCGAAAAGGCGCTCGGGCTCGCGACCTTGGAGCCCGAACGCCGATTTCTTCGGCGCCGGCTCAGCGAACTGCGGTCACACTCACTCGCTCGCTAGCGAACGACGATCGCGCTACTGAGATCCAGCGCCGGCCGAATGGTGAACTGAATTATGTCGCCTTTCCCCGCGCCCAAGGGTCCAACCGTCGCGCGTCCCCGGCCGCTGGAGGGAATCGCGGTGATGTATAAGAATCCTGTTGGAAAAAACGTCGGATCGAGCAGCACGCTCGTGCTGTCGTTGCCGCCGACCGAACCAACGAAGTACGAGTGGCCATCCAGCACCGCCCGCAATTCCATCGGTGACAGGTTCGTGTTCTGAACGTTCAACACCACGGTCTTGGCTGCGTCCGCGGGATCGATAACATCTCCGGCAGCCGAACCACTATAGCGAGCGCATCCTGCGCCAATCGACGTGCTGAGCACGGCAGCGACCGCGACAATGAGCACTGATTTGAATTTGAGCATCTGAACCTCCCTGCTAGCCCTCTGATCCAACTCGCGGGCAAGACCCGGTGCCCGCCCGGAATCGTATCAAAGGCAGGTTCAATGCCTCTAGATCCCAGGCCTACATGTGTTCGAACTCGATGAGCCCGTCGAGCTCGAGCAGGTTGACGTAACAATGCGGTCCACACTGCGTAAGCCCGGCCCCGCGGAACAACCGGCGATACTCGGCGGCCGGACGTTCGTGCCAATCGAGGTGATCGCCTTCCATACCGTCCTCGGTCGCGAACGCTTCAATGAACGCAACGCCGCCGAGCAAGCGTCGCATCGCGCGAAGTCCGCGCTCGACGTCGCGCGTCTCGGCGTACTGCAGCACGTCGGCGCAGACGATGAGATCGATGTCGCGCGGGAGTCGCATGTCGCCGAGCGTGCCTAACGCTCCGCGGCGGATGTTGCGCGATTCGCCGAAACGCTCGATGGCGTAGTCACTCGACTCCACTCCGATGTACCGAACGCCGCGTCGAATGCGACGGAGGACGGGAGCCCACGGCGCCTCACCGCAGCCGACGTCGAGCACCGTCCGGATTGGCCGGCACAAAATGAATTCGGCCACGCCGACGGCGAGGCGAACTTTGCGCTCGAGACTCTCGCGTGTCGAAACCCGATCGCGTGGATGGCGATACCAGCGCTCGAAATAGGCGCGGTCGTACTTTTTCATGAATTGTGATTGAGGATGCGTTGGCGCCGGCTACTGATCGCGCCGGGTGAACTGGATGTAGTCGGTGTACGCGGGCGTGATGCCCAAGCTGCGGAGTCGCCGCGCGATTTGTCCGCGATGGTGCACGCCGTGCATCGCCACGTGCGTGACGATTTCACCAACGGTACTGTGATAGTCGTGTCCGGCGCTGTTTCGATAGTTCACGACGGCGGCCAGCGCTGCTTCGTCGGCATTGGTCACGAGCTGCTCGAAGAGGTCAGCGTGCTGCGCGGCGAGGGCGCGTGATTCGGGAACCGACAGCTCGGGCCAGACGGCGTGGTCGGGTTGGCGCTCGAAGATGCGGGAGTACCAGAGATGTTCGACCGACGTCACATGCGCGAACAGACGCACCGCCTCGGCGTCGGGTTGGGGAACACTCTCCAAGGTGTCGGCGAACAGCCCGTCGGCCCAGCGCATGTGTCCAACCAAGTTCAGTAGCAAGTCTCTCATCGATTGTCCGGAGTCTGGCGAAAGTGTGACAGCGCACTATAGTCTGGTCATGGACATCGCCGCCCGCTATACAGATCCCGCGGTGGAAGAGATGGCTCGCTCGATCTTCGCCATGTTTCCGCGTTGCATGCGTTGCGGCGAACTGATCGCGCGCTACGAGGACGCCGACGTGCGCATTCTCAGCCACCGCGTGGTCCATCGGGGAAAATGCGCGGCCGCGGAAGACGCTGCGTCTGACGCGCCGGCACCGGCCCCCGCGCCGTAGCGACGCGTCGTGTTTCCTGCATCAACGACAATTCGAATCAGACTTCATCATCGACCGAGGCCAGCCGTGTACTCGTTTCGCCGATCGTTCGTTCCGTTGGCTCTCTCGTTCTTTGCCGGAGGCGGTCTCGCTGCGCCGTTGCGCGCGCAGCAGATCGATCCGCGGATGTACTCCGAGATGCGCTGGCGCATGATTGGGCCGCATCGGGCGAGCCGCACCAAGGCAGCGGTGGGGATTCCCGAGCAGCCCAACGTGTTTTATATCGGAGCGGTGGACGGCGGCGTGTGGAAGACGACGGACTATGGCCGCACCTGGGTGCCGATCTTCGATGACCAGCCGAGTGGTTCGATCGGGGCGATTGCGCTGGCGCCGTCGAATCCGAAAATCATCTATGTCGGCAGCGGCGAAGGTCTACAGCGGCCCGATCTTTCGACCGGCGACGGCATCTACAAGTCGATCGACGGCGGCGTCACGTGGACACACCTTGGGCTGCGCGACGGACAGCAGATTCCGCAGATCGTCGTCGATCCGCGCGATCCGAACCGGTTGTTCGTGGCGGTCATGGGCCATCCGTACGGGCCCAATGCCGAGCGAGGACTGTTTCGGTCGACGGACGGCGGAACGACCTTTCAGAAAGTCTTATATAAGGACGAGAATACCGGCGCCATTGATGTCGTTCTCGATCCGGCGGACGCCAGCATTGTGTACTGTGTGCTGTGGGAGGCCCGGCAAGGCCCGTGGGAGAACGGCCAATTCGGCGGGCCGGGCAGCGGTTTGTTCAAGTCTACTGACGGCGGCACGACCTGGAAGAAAATCGGGAAGGGTCTGCCGACGTTCGAGCAGGATGGGCTGGGGCGGATTGGCATTACGGTAGCGCCGAGCATGCCGTCACGCATGTTCGCCACCGTCGGAGCGACGCGAAATCTGGGACTGTATCGGTCGGACGACGCGGGCGAGAACTGGCACCTCGCGACGACAGACAATCGCGTGTCGTCGCGCGAGTCTGATTTCGCCGAGGTAAAGGTCGATCCCAAGAATCCTGATGTCGTCTACACGGCGAGCGTCGTCTCGTGGAAATCGACGGATGGAGGAAAGACATTCAATGCCTTCCGCGGTGCGCCGGGCGGCGATGACTATCACAGAATTTGGATCAATCCCAACAACCCGAGCATCATCCTCATCGCCAGCGATCAGGGTGCGATCATCACGGTGAACGGCGGCGAGAGTTGGAGCTCATGGTACAATCAGCCGACGGCCGCGTTCTATCACGTTGCAACGGACAATGCATTTCCGTACCGGGTGTGCAGTGGACAGCAGGAGTCGGGATCGGCGTGCGTGAGCAGCCGCGGCGACGACGGGCGCATCACGTTTGCCGATTGGCATCCCGCCGGCGTCGAAGAATACGGGTACGCGGCGCCGGATCCGCTCGATCCGAACATCGTGTACGGTGGCAAGGTGACGCGCTACGACCGTCGCACAGGTGACGTACAGCAAGTGGGACCGCGCGTTGGTCGTGGCAACGGTGCGGACTATCGCACGCTGCGCACGGCGCCGCTCGTGTTCTCGACGGTGGATCCGCACGCGCTGTTCTTTGCGTCGAACGTCGTGTGGAAGACGACGACGGGCGGCAAAAGTTGGGCGCAGATCAGTCCCGACCTCACGCGCACCGATTCCATCGTGCCGCCGAACGTTGGGATCTACGCGAATTCGCCGGCAGCAAAGGGGCGACATGGCGGAGTCGTCTACACGGTCGCGCCGTCGTATGTCGACATCAAGCGCATCTGGGCCGGGAGCGACGACGGATTGATTCACACCACGGCGGACGGCGGCGCGCATTGGACCGACGTCACGCCAGCGGCGCTGCGTGCGCGTCCGTGGAGCAAAGTGTCGATCATGGACGCGGGACGTTTCGACGCGAGCACGGCGTACGCCGCCATCAATACGTTGCGGCTCGATGATCTTATGCCGCACATCTATCGGACCCACGACGCCGGCAAGACGTGGACGGAGATTGTAACCGGTCTGCCCGCGGGTTCGGTCATCAACGTGGTGCGCGAAGATCCCAAGCGAAAAGGGCTCCTCTACGCCGGGTCCGAGACGCGGGTCTGGGTATCGTTCGACGACGGCGACCACTGGTCGTCGCTCCGCCTGAACATGCCGGCGACGTCGATTAGAGATCTGGTAATCAAAGACGACGACATCGCCGTCGGGACGCATGGTCGTTCGTTCTGGATCCTCGACGATCTGGCATCGTTGCGCCAAATCACGCCGGCCACTGCCGCCGCGGCAGCGACACTGTTCAAGCCGGCCGCGGCGTATCGCTTTCGGTGGAGCAAGTATCCCGATACGCCCCTGCCGCCCGATGAACCATCCGGCCAAAATCCACCCGACGGCGCGATCATCGACTACTACCTCGGCAGCTCCGTCTCCGGCGACGCCAAGCTGGAGATTCTCGATGCGTCCGGTCGTGTGATCCGTACGTACTCGAGCCGCGATACATCGACGGCTCCTGTCGATATCGGAAATACTCCCGCGTACTGGATTCGCCCAACGCAGGTGCTCTCCGCTGCGCCGGGATTCCATCGGTTCGTGTGGGACGTCCACTACGCTCCGCCGGCCGGCACGAGCTCGCAGCCGGGCCAATATCCCATCTCGGCCACGCCGCACGATACGCCGCGCGAACCGCGTGGTCCGTGGGCGCTGCCGGGCCAACATACGGCGCGTTTGACCGTCGGCGGTAAGACGTACGCGCAAACCTTCACGATCAAAATGGACCCCCGCATCAAGACGCCGGCGACGGCGATCGCGCAGGAGCATGAAGGTTTGCGCGTACGTCTTACCGACATCGCGCGGGACTCGAGCGTCGTGGCGCAAGCGCAAGCGATGCGCGCGCAGCTCCGTGCGGTACGAGATCGGGCAAATAATCCAGCGCTCACCGACGCATTGAATGCGTACGACGAAAGACTTGTCGCGGTCGCCGGCCAAGGCGGCGGTGGAGGACGTCGAGGCGGCGGCGGTGGAGGAGGCCGAGGTCGCGGCGGCGCTGGTGCTCAGCCGACCTTTGCGTCGATCAATGGAGAGCTGATGTCCCTTCTCTCATTGCTCGAGGACGCGGATGCCGAGCCGACGACGCAGGCCGTTGCGGCGGTTCGAGCGGCGCAGCGGGAGTTCGATGGGCTCGTGACGCGGTGGACGGCAATGCGGACGAGTGAGTTGGCGGCGTTGAACGTCAAGCTCAAAGCGGCGGGACAGGCGGCGATCACGGTTGCCCCGTAGCCGTGAGTCGCCAGTTACACCTCTAGCACGGACTCACACCGACGAAGCGCAGACGCTACACGGGAACGACAAGAGCACTACCTGGGGAAACGCTTTGGGTTCATTGCCCAAGCAATGACGAGTGCCGGTGGCAGTGTGAGGGCGATGATCGCGAGGTTCGCTTGGCGCGAAAGGAGAATCACGTGCTCGAGTAGTGCGACGACCGTCAGCCCCGCCACTGTGAGCGCCAAGCGATAGGTGAACGTCGACGCGCGTCCGCGTCCGATGGACACGGCCACGAGCACCGCGAGCACCAACCACAGGGGATTGAGCAGCAACAAGTTCTCGTTGCGGTGCGCGAAGATATGATCGGTCACGCTCCAGAGCAGCGTGAGCACGGTACCGAGCAGCCCCGCCACCGTGCACCAAATGCAGAACAACACGGCGGCGGCGATGCGAGCACCGCGCTTGGTCGGCGTGGCGCGGATGGCAAGCCACCCAAAGAGTCCGGCGACGACAAGGCCGAGCGGCAACAGCCACGCAATCATGTTCGGCGGCGCGTCGCGCTCGGCGGGCCGTGTCGATTGATACAGCACGCGCTCCCCGGTCACGAGCGGGTGCATGGCGCCCGCGCCGTCCGCGACCTGCAACGAGGCTGCGAAATCGTGCAACGCCCGCGGGAGAAACATCGTCTGCCACTTCGTGAGCTCCACGTCGGCCGGCTCGCCGAGTCCGATGTTCACGCCGACGACGAGCGGCTTGTCGCCTTGCATGAGCCGCAGCGCCTGCCAGCGATACGTCGTGCCGGTGAGGCCATTCGCCTTCGCGCGCAGCTGTCCGCCGAGCACGCGATCGAGAAGGTCGCGCGGACGCGTCGCGCAATTGTCCTGGAAGTAGTCGTAGCGATACTCGAGGTTTTCCGGCCGCGCGTTGACTTGGATCAAATGCAGCAACGAGTCCTTCTGCGTCGCCGAGAGCGCGAGGTCCTGCGACACGACCGTGCGATCCATGTATTTGTAGGCGTAGAGCAACTGCGCGAGCGTCCCCCCGCCCATTTGATAGTAGTTCAATCCCTGCAGAAAGTGCGCGATGAAGTGCGGCACACGCGGATCGAACACGCCCCAGTTGAACACGGTGTCTCGGCCGCTCACGTTGTCGCGAATCTTGATCGCCGTGTGGCCGAACAGCTCCCATACCTCTTCGCCGTTGCCCATCGTGAGCAGGGAGACCGTGACGTTGTCACCGGTCTGATGCAGCGGATCAGGCCCGGTTGCGGGCAGTCCCGATGAGGGCGCGACCTGAGCGCCGACGTGCGTGGCAAGCCGTGCGGCGACGGCGAGTGCGAGCAGGCCGCGTGTGATAGCAGGATGCATGATGAAAACTAACGCCCGCTATCGGCGTCCACGAAAGCCCGCGTACAACTCGACGATGTCCCGTAAATCATTCTCGACGTCGCGCGGCTCAATCGGCGGCAGGATTCGCACGACATGATGCTCCCAGTCGAACGCGACCGGCAGAATGGGCACCATTGCCCCGCGAGCGATATGCCAGAAGCCGCTCTTCCACTTGCTTCCGGGCTTGCGCGTTCCTTCGGGCGTAATCGCGAGGAATAGTCGATCGCGGTTGGCGAATGTCTCGACGACACTGGCGACGGTGTCGTGGGCCGCGCGCCGGTCGACAGGAATGCCGCCCCATCGCCTGAACAACCCGGCCCACGGACCCTTGAATAGTGTGTGTTTCCCGAGCCACGACGCATCGAGTCCGAGCGTGAACTTGGCCGCGAGCCCCACGACAAAATCCCAATTCGAACGGTGCGGGGCGACGATCGCGACCATCTTCGGACGATCCGGAAACTCGCCTTCGATTCGCCAGCCGAGCACGCGGAGTGCCACGCGACCAATCGCGCGCGTCGCCGACCCGCCGCGGCGCGGAAGAGACGGCGGAAGAGAAGGGCTCGTCAAGGAATGTTGGACGCCGAAGCCATGACGTAATGTGGCGCATGAGCGTTCCGGAAAGTAGAGTCTCGGCGTCGTAGCGCGGTCAGCCGATCCCCTTGGCGATGCACGTGGCCAGTGCCATGACGGTGATCATCGGATTCACACCGCTCGATGCAGGGAACGAGCTCGCGTCTGCGACGTAGAGACCGCGGACACCAAATACCTCTCCACGCTCGTCGCACACCGCCGATCGCGGATCTTTCCCCATGCGACAGGTGCCCATCTGGTGCGCACTGAACACGAGTGACCAATTGCGGTCGACGCGCTCGCTCAGCACACGATGGCAGAAGGCTTCGATGTCCTGCGTCGTCGTTGCTGCCGTGCGCCGCAGCGACATGGAGCGCGTGTGCAACGTGAGCACTTCGAGCGCGCCGGCGGCGAAATGGACCCGGGCTGCCGCGACCATTCCCCGCGCAATCAACCGCTGCTGCGCGCGGTCGGGTACGTAGTCGATGATGGCGCTTCCGTCGCGTCGAAGACTCACGCGGCCACCAACTGCGTCCCGCGTCAATGCGATGATGGCACTCGCGTACGGCGCTTGCTGCATCGTGCGACGATGTTGCTCGGCGTTGATCCACGGTACGGCAAAGCCGAGCAGGCCTGGATGTGTCGGTGCCGCCTCGAGACGGAAACCAAAGTTTCCCGATGCGGTCGCGAATTGATTGCTCACGATCGTCTGCGGTGGCCCCGACCACGGCTCGATGCGCTGGTCGTATAAGCCGGGCACCGCGGTCGTCGGATGCAAAAAGAGATTGCAGCCAAGTTGCGGAAGAGAGAGGCCGGACCGCAGCAGGAGTGCCGGCGATTGGATTCCCCCCGCGGCCACCACGACGCGCGGCGCACGAATCATGACGTCGAACGACCCTCCATTCGCGTCGCGCACGACGGCGCGCACTCCCGTGGCGCGGCCTTTGGCCATCGTGACGACTTGCGCGGTGCACATTGGAATGATGCTTGTGTCGCCGTTCCGCTGCGCATCCATCAAGTAGGTCACGGTCGTCGATTGCTTACCTCCCACGCGGCAACCGAACGTGCAATACCCGCATTCTCGCGTGTCACAGCCATCTGAATTGCGAGCCAGCCGCGACCACGCGTATCCGAGTTTGTCGCAGCCGACTTGCAGCATTTCATTGTTGGCGTTGAGCACACTCTCGTCGGTCGTCGCGCGGATCCGCGCGCCGACCTCGTCGAGCGCTCGGCTATAGCCGTCGCCAATGAACAGATCGCAGCCGGAGACGTCGCTCCATTCGTCGCGGATGTATTGCGGCGTGGGGAGAGAGCTTTGCCAATTCACCGCGGTTCCGCCGCCCAGACACGAGCCGGCGAGAATGGCGACGCCGAGGTCGCGCGTCGCGGTGAGGCCGCTGTCGAGAAAGAGTCGCTGCGTGCTCGCCAACTCTGCCTGGCCGAAGTCGGGCGCCTGGTCGCCCGGCCCGGCCTCCAGAACGATGACGCGCAATCCAATCGATGCGAGATGCGCGGCCACCACGCCACCCCCCGCGCCTGATCCGATCACGCAGGCATCGGCGTCAATCGTGGTAGGCGCGGTGATGTGCGTGAGGCGCAGCAATGGCGCGCCCGCTCGCGGACCACTCGACGGTTGATAGCCGAGTGCCGGCCACAGGCGATTCTCGTTCGCCTCGTCGGTCACGCAGTAGAAGAGAAAGCTCGAGAGACGTTTGAGCGCCTGGAATCCGCTGCGAAGCTGCGGAATGGGACTCGTGGCCAGCTTGGAAAGGACGCGCGCACGCTGCTCGGGCGTCATCGCGGTGATGCCCTTCGCGGGGCCGCCGAGCAACAACGCCGCGAGCGCGTTGTCGAGAAGTCTCAGGAGTTGCCGCAACTCGGCGCGTTGTGCCGGGTGCAGGCGGCCGATCGCCGCCTCCGCGGCGGCCGGGACGCCGAGGTCCGACGCGCTCGTGTCGAAGAACGCCGCGTCGTCGCCGGCCTTGGAAGGAAGCCGGGGATGAAACGCGTCGCACACGATGGCGAGAATGGCTCGCTCGGTCTCTGTCAAATGCACAGGCGCGCCCATGCCATGAACTTGGCTTGGGCGCGCCTGCACCGCCATCGGAACGCGCGCGAGACGTTCCGGTTCCGCGTTGGCTCAGGTGATTCCTGAGCCAACGGTTTGTTACATCTTGAACATGACGCCGAGGTTCACCGTGGCGCCACCGGCGCCCAAGTCGCCGTAGACCGCCATCTTTGGGCTGAAGAAATACCGTGCGCCCGCGCGACCGATGAAGTACAGCGCGCTGTCATAGCCGCAGCCGACGTTGGTGTTTCCGTCGAAGCTGCAGCTCACGATGTTGTACCCTAGACCGAGTCCGATGAACGGATCGAGCTTCGGCTCATCGAGCTTGAAGTGATAATTGAGCGTCCCGCCGACGGGGATGTATTTGATGCTGTAATTGAACAGCCCCGCGCCCGACGACCAGGAGTAGTAGTCGGCGGCGACCTGAATGCCGAGAAGGCCGTTGGCGAGGTCTGGTAGCGCCTTGAAGACATGCTCGAAGCGTCCGCCGAAGGACGCGCCCGCGCCGCCGATGCCGCCGAGACCCACGACCGGACCAATGTCCGTGGAACCGAGACCAAAGCTTCCACCACTCGCTTTGGCCTGTGCCGTTGCAGCCTGCGCGCTCACGGCGAGACACGTGATTGCCATAAACGTTTTGATGGTACTGAGTTTGAGCGTACGGGGCATGGTGATTCTCCTGGCGGCGGGGGGTGAGGCGTGCAAAGCGAAGACGTGAGGCGGGAGGTCGGGCGGGAGGGAACTGCGGAGGGGATGGTGCGGGCGCATTATAAGTGACACCGTGGTTACAGACCAGAGTTTTTCACGCTCCGGCAACGACTGCATGACGTGCAAACAATTGCGAACCGGGACTTCGGCGTGATAGGCTATAGCCGCTGCCCGTGACGAACCGTCACACTGCTTTGCGCAGATGCATCGCAAAAACCGTCATGGTTCGGAGATTGTCCGTGGTCCATGGGCTGGAGATGGGTGAATTCGGTGAGGTGTTCCAGGACGCTCGCGCCCTCGATGACCTGTTCAGCGCCACGTACGAGGAGCTGCGCCGGCTCGCGTCGACCGTCAGGCGCGACGACCCTGCCGCGACGCTCAGCCCCACGGCGCTCGTGAACGAAGCGTGGCTCAAGTTGCGCGAATCGCCATGGGTTGCCCGCACATCCCGCGTACACTTCAAGCGCATCGCCGCCCGTGCAATGCGTCAAGTACTCATCGAAGCCGCCCGGCGCAGACGCGCAGCCAAGCGTGGCGGCGGCGTTGCCTTAGTCACTTTCGACGAAGCACTCAATCAAGCCGCCGCCGGTGCCGATGATCTCCTCGCGCTCGACGACGCGCTGAACGACCTTGCACGCATTCAACCGCGTCAAGCAACCCTCGTCGAAAGTCGGTTCTTTGGTGGTCTCGACGTCGCTGAAACCGCAGAGTTGCTCGACATCTCGGAAGCCACGGTGCTGCGCGACTGGCGCGCCGCCCGTGCATGGTTGGCGCACGAACTTCGTGGCGAGCGCCCCGATTCCCACCCCGAAACCCATTGAACGACCCGATGCCGGGTCGACTGGAGTAGGAGGTTGCCGTGGACGCATCTCGCTGGGAACGGCTCCAAACGCTGTTTCACGCCGCCGCAGACTTACCGTCCGACGAGCAGCACGCGTTCCTCGCGTCCGAATGCGTCGATGATCCGTCGCTCGCTCAGGAAACTCTCGACCTCCTCGCCGCCGATGTGAGAGGCAATCGGGTTCTCGATCGCGGCGTCGCGACCTTGGCGCACGAAGTCGTCGGCTGGGCGTCCTACGCGCCTCCCGCATCCCACTTCGGACCTTATCGCGTCACTCGCGTACTCGGCGAAGGCGGCATGGGCGTCGTGTACTACGCCGAGCGTGATGACCTCGGAACTGTGGCGGCGATCAAGATCCTGCGCGATGCCTGGCTGTCGCCGGCGAGGCGCGAACGATTCGCCAGCGAACAGCGCACGCTCGCGCAGCTCAATCATCCGCTCATCGCACGGTTGTACGACGCCGACACGCTCCCCGACGGCACGCCCTGGTTCGTCATGGAGTACGTCGAAGGCGTGGCGTTGACCGAATATTGTCGCGCGCGCGGCGCGTCGATCAGCGAACGGCTCCGACTCTTCCGCGACGTGTGCGAGGCCGTACAGCACGCGCACCGGCACCTGGTGGTGCATCGCGACCTCAAGCCGTCCAACATCCTCGTCACGCGGGACGGCGGCGTCAAACTGTTGGATTTCGGCATCGCGAAACAGCTCGAGAGTCTCGAGAGTCTCGACGCCACCAACGATCGCACGCGCACGGCCGTTCGCATGATGACACCCGCCTACGCCGCGCCCGAACAGATCCGCGCCGGACGCATTGGAATGCACACCGACGTCTATGCGCTCGGCGTCATCCTGTACGAGTTGGTCGCCGGGGTGATGCCGTTTGATTTGAGTGAACTGACGCCGGGCGAGGCCGAGACGGTCATCGTCGAGCACGAAGCCGACCGGCCGTCGGTGGCAGCGAAGAAAGCCAAAGACAAGTCCGCGGGTGGACCGCGCGCCTCGCACCCGACGGCGACGTCGGCGCAATGGGCCGATCTCGACGTCCTCTGTCTCACGGCGATGCACAAGGAGCCGCAGCGCCGGTACGGCACCGTCGACGCGCTGATGCGGGACGTCGATCATTATCTCAAGGCTGAACCGCTCGAGGCACGCGCCGACAGTGTTCGCTATCGGTTCGGCAAATTCGCTCGCCGGAATTGGCGCCCGCTTGCGGCAGCGAGCACGGTGCTCGCGCTGGTCGTGGCGCTGGTGGCTTTTTACACGATACGGTTGACGATTGCCCGTAACACGGCGCTCACCGAGGTCGCGCGCGCGCAGCGCATTGAACGCTTCACCCTCGGTCTGTTCGACGGCGGTGACAAGGCAGTCGGCCCCTCGGATACGCTCAAGGCGATCGCCCTGGTGGACCGCGGTTTGCGCGAAGCACAGAGTCTCGACGCCGAGCCGGCGGTTCAGGCGGAACTGTTCTCGACGCTCGGCGGCATCTATCAGAAGTTGGGCAATCTGCCACGCGCCGATTCGCTGATGCGCCTCGCTCTCGACAAACACCGGGCGTTGTACGGCCCGAATCACCGCGATGTAGGAGCGAACCTCGTCGCTTTGGGCTTGCTGCGCATCGATCAGGCGCGATTCGAAGAGGCGGAGCGTTTCATTCGCGACGGACTCGCTGTCGCGCAGAGCACGTTGCCACACAGCGATCCCTCGATCGCCACGGCTGACGCGGCGCTCGGACGCGTTCTGCAGGAACGCGGTCAGTACGACAAAGCGATTCCGGTGCTCCAGGACGTCGTGCGGCTCTACGAGTTGCCGGAGGCGGCATCGGGGACGCGCGACCTTGCCGCGAGCCTCAGCGCACTGGCCGACGTTCATTTTTATTCGGGACACTACGCGATTTCTGATTCTCTCAATCGTCGCGTGCTGGCCATGTACCGGCAAACGTACGGCGAACGGCATCCGCTCGTCGCCGACATTCTGATCAACCTCGGCGCGTCGCAGTTTGACCGTGGCAACTATACCGAGGCCGAGCGGTTCGATCTGCAGGCGCTGGACATCACGCAGGCGTTCTACGGTCCCGATCACTTCAAGACGGCCGCCAACCTCACGATGCTCGGCCGCGCGCTGGTGTTCGAGAATCGGTTCGACGAAGCGGTGGTCATCCTGCAGCGCGCGCTGACCATTCGCGAGCGGGTCTACGGGCCCATGCATCCGTCCGTCGCGTCGACGGTGAATGAGCTCGCCAATATCGCGATCAAGCGCGAGCAGTGGGTCGAGGCCGAAACACAATTCCGGCGCATGCTGTCGATCTATCACGCCGTCTATGGCGACAAACACTATCTGATCGGACTCGCGACGTCGAACCTTGCCAGCGCGTACATGGGTCGCAAAGACTTCGCCGGCGCGGAGCAGTTGTATCGCGACGCCGTGCGTCGATTTGCCGACACGCAGGGACCCGAACATCTGAACACGGGCATTGCGCGCATCAAGTTGGGTCGCTCAATGCTTCGTCAGAACCGATTCGCCGAGGCGCAGGTCGAAACGCTCGCCGGCTATGACATTCTGTCCAAGCAAGCGAATCCCGCGGTGAGCTTCCTTCAGAATGCTCGCAAGGATCTCATTGCCGAATACGATTCTCTAAAGCAGCCGGAGCGTGCGCAACGGTTCCGACTGGAGTCGGTCGAGCCGGCGAGTAAGTCGCCGGCGCCGGCGAAGCCCAAGTGAGTGACGGTCCGCCGTTATTCGTACGGATCGTCGGCGCGAAGCGCGGATAGCTCGACAAGAAAGTCCGCGATGCGGTCGACGGCCGCGTTCACGTAGGCCGCGCCCTTCTCGGCCGTCGCTTTGGACGGGTTGCCGATGCCGGTGTCCGCGGTCACTTGCGTCCACCGGCGCGGAGCCCATGCCCAGCCTTCGCGAACACCGCGCAGCCGAGACGGGCGCGCTGCTCCGCTTCCGGCTTCGGTGAGTGGACGCACGAGATTCGGTGCGACGTGGAGCATCGCGCTCGTCTCGGCTTCTCCGGCGTGATCGCCCGCTTCTTCCATGAATTGGCGCACGTCGACGCACGACCACCAGTTGATCGTGGCGAGAAAGACGCGTGTTGTCGGCTGGAGCTCACGGATCATCTGGCGAAAGTCGTTTCCGCCATGTCCGTTGAGGATGAGTAATTTGTGAATTCCCTGCTGGTCGAGCGCCGACACCAGGTCGCCGAGCAGCGCGGCCTGCGTGCTCGGATTCATGTTCAGGCACAGCTTGATGTCGAGCTGCGTCGTGTTGACGCCGAATGGGACCGTCGGCAGCACGGCAACGCGAGCGCCCCGACTCCACGCGCGTTCGGCCGCCCGATCCGCGACGTGATCGCATTGGATCGTGTCAGTGGCGTAGGGCAGGTGGTAGTTGTGCGCCTCGGTCGCGCCCCAGGGCAGCACGGCAACCTCGTAGGGTGTCGCGCTGACCGTCTTCCATGTGTTTTCAGCGAGGATGTGCGTACGACCGGTCATGCGAAGGAGTAGGACGGTTTGCGCGACGGGACTTCGCCAAGGCGGCATCGATGCTCCACGCACCGGCGCCGGCGAACACGAGGTAGAGAAACATAAAGCAGAAGAGGACGACCGGCTCGCCGCCATTCACGACCGGGAAAAAGCTCTTCCGAATGTGAAACTGGAAGTAGGCGACAGCCATTTCCCCGGCGAGCAGAAAAGCAATCGGCCGCGTCATCAATCCGAGAACGATGGCGAGTCCGCCGAATGTCTCGAGGATACCGGCGACACCCAGCTGCGACATCAGCTGGACGGGTGGTCCAGGCCATGCCGGAAAGCCGAAGAGTTTCTGAGCGCCGTGTTGGACGAAGAGCAGTCCGACGACGATGCGAAGAACGCTCAGCATGCGACTGGTCCACTCAGCTTCGGGCGACTCGAATAGCGTCATTGGTCTCGTCTCTCGGTTAGGTCCGGTTGTCGCGGTCGCTCCGCTCCTCTGACGACTCCGGAGGGTCAATGAGACAATCGGCACAAGGCGTGCGAGCCCGTCGCCTAGACCCTCACAGGAGTCCATGATGGCAGATCGCGACAAGACCGGTGACAAGGACCAGAACGCTTTCGGAGACGGCTCGAAGGACGAGCAGGCGCGCAAGAAAAGCGCGGACGACAACGAGTGGCTGCGCGATCAAGTCGGCGAGAACACCAACTTGAGCGGCTCGACCACCTATCGCACGCTGCCCGACCAGCCCGAGAACGAGGACGACGTCGATGACGACAGCGAGCGCGACACTAAGGACCGCCAGTCGAACCGGTAACCACATCCGCGGGCTCGTCGCTCTGAACCGGCGCCCCGACGAGAGCGACGAGTCCGCCGCCGATCGCGATTAGATAGACGACGACGCCCACCGCCCAAAAACGCTGGCCAATGATCTGGTCACGCGTTAGCCAACCCATGTGGCCGAGCAGGTAGGCCCAATCGTGCTCGCCGCCGCCGACGAGTGGGAGTTCTTCGGCGCGCGCGTCCTTCACGTAGACCGAGATGTTCCAGAAATTCTGTGCGACCCACCAGAGCGCGACCGACGCCGCGTGCCGGTCTTTGCGTCCTAGAAAGTAGCCCACGAACACACACGGCATGATGATTTGAAACAGAGTGCCGCCCAAAAACTGAATGAACTCGCCGAAGGGCATGAACACGAGATGGCCGGTCTCATGGATCGGGAGATCGACGTTGTCCATGATCGACCCTGCCTCCGGATGCCGGAGCAGAGCGAAGCCGTAGACGGCGAGCAGGATGGTGAAGGCGAGTCGCCCGACGCGCTGGGGGTTCATTGCACGACAGACGTGCGACGGGCGGCGAGGGCAACTGACCACTCAGAACCGTTGGTTCCATCCCAGCGCGCGGCGCATCCAAGATTTGTTGATCGCCGAAGGCGGGTCTAAGTACCGGCCGCTGACGTACTCCGTACTTCAGTTGCCTTTCCCTACGGTCGTACCCACCGATTATTGCTGCGATCGATATCCGGAAACACCTCCTCAGGGTCGATCTCGATCGACTTCACCGTCTCGGCGGCATCGACCGACAGCACGTATTTCCGTGCGCCGGTAAGCCACGCTGAGACCGGAATCACTTGCCGCTCGATCCGTCCGTCGGTGCGTGTGATCGCCAACCGCACCGGCATTGGGGCGAGTCCTTTGTCTTCGATCGTCACCGACAACTTGCCGGCCAATGTCGCGATCGGCCCGATCGCCTGATCGAGCGTCCAACTCTCGTACCACCAGGTGCGCCAGAACCACGAGAGATCCTGCCCGCCGAGCGAAGCAAATGTATTAAAGAAGTCATATTGCGTCGGGTGCCGGTAGAGCCAACGCAAGCCGTAGGTGCGGTAGCTGGATTGAAACGACTCGTTGCCCAACAGCGCGCGGAGCGCGACCATGTTCGTCGCCATCTTGTCATACGTGGCAATGCTGTACGCGGGGGTGTCGTACGGGTACTGATCGCCCGGACGCATGAGGGGCACTTCGCTGTCAGTGCGCGCGAGCGCCAGGTAGGCCGACCGAGAGATCGTCTCGCGATCGTAGCCTTTGAAGTAGGCCTGCATGCCCTGCGCTTGATTGAAGCGAGTCAGCCCCTCGTCTTGCCAGGCAAACCGCCGCTCGTCCGATCCCACGCTCATCGGAAACCACATGTGCGCGGTTTCGTGAATTTGTACCGAGTACAGCGACAACGTGTCGCGCGGTCCGCCGATGCAGGTCAGCATGGGATACTCCATGCCGGTGCACGACACTGGTCCTTCGAGCGCAGTCATCTGCACCCACGGATATGGCCAGAGATAGTTCGACAAAAATTCCACGGCGCTCCGTTCGAACTCGCCGGACCTGTCCCACGACCACGCGCGCGCTTCCGGACGATACAGTGTGTTGATCGCCGTCGTGTCAGGCTTGCCGTCGCGGTCGCGATCACCGACGGCGGCGACGGTCGCGTCCCACACAAACTTTCCCGACGCGCCCCAATCGAAGTCGCGAACATTCTGCGCGCGAAACCGCCACGTGAGCAAACCATCAAACCCCGTATTCGTCGCTTTCGTCGCGCCCACGCCGCGATCCTGATCACGCACCACGTGCACCACCGCGCCACCGCGTTTCGACTCGGCGAGCCGGTCGCGCGTTTGGCGCGACAGCACGTCGTTCGGATTCGTCAGCTCGCCCGTCGCACCGACGAGCCAACCTTGCGGCACGCTCAGGTTCACCTCGTAGTCGGCGTAATCCATGTAGAACTCGGCGCCGCCGAGGTATGGGTCGATCTGCCAACCGTTGACGTCGTCGTAGACGGCGATTTGCGGATACCAGTACGCGACCATGATGACGTCGCCCGTGGTCCCTTCGCGCGGTGCGCCGTCGGGCGGAACTTGAAATGCCCAGGCGATGTCGAAGTCGACCGAGTCGTGCGGCGCCAGCAAGCGAGGGAGGCCGACGCGCATCAATGTCGCGTTGATCGAGTAGCCTGTGCCCGTGTCGTGTTTAGTGAGTGCTTGACCTTGCGCGGCCACCCGAAGGATTTCCGTGCCGCCCGTGACCGGCGTGCGAACGACGCGCGGTGATGTGGGCGCGAAGAGATTTTGATTGAGGTAGATCCATACGGTCCGCAACGTGTCGGGTGACCGATTGAAATAGCGGACGGTTTCTCGACCATTGATTTGACTGGTCGCCGCGACGAGCTCGGCGTCGATTCGATATCGCGCGAACTGTTGCCAATAGTTGGGGCCGGGCTCGCCGGTGCGTGTTCGCGTGCCGCGAGCGACGGCGCGAGCAACCGCGTTCGATTCGAAGACGGGGTAGGGAAGAGGGCGCGAGCTGCGCTCGACGACGGGGGCGGGCGGCGGCGGAGCGTGATGCAGTGGGGCGAGCGGGCATCCGGCGAAGACCGCGGCGACGGCAATCGAGAGGAATCGCATCGACGGAACATGGCGAATTCGGCGGTTCGGGCAAGCCGTGCCCAACCCGGTCGACGCATTGCGGGCCGATTGAGTCGGGCGGGCAGTTATTTGCGTTTCGCGCAGCCCTTGAAGTCGTACCCCATTCCGGAATTCAGCCGATTCAACAGGTCGCGCCGCAGCTCGATGCGCCACCTCGCTCCGGTTCGGTGCAATACGATCACACGCTCGCTCCCCAAGAGGTACGCCGGATCCATGGGAATGTGATCGTCGTTGTGAATGACGTATGCGGTCGAATCGTCGGCGACCATAGTTCCGAGCACTTCGCGCTTGGGCGCGCTGAACGGAAATGCCGCCATGAAGGAAAGCGGACAGCCCGCGCGCGTCATCGCCTGGCGCATCCTGGGCCGGGAATCCTGCGCTTCGATCCACCGGGCCGCGGCGTCGGCCACGGTCAGCGAGAAGAGCTCGTGTTGCGTCGTTACGCGAGCGAACTCATACGATACATCGCCGAACGGCTGTTCATGTTTGGCCATCTCATGGAGCTGCCATTCGGCGACCGCGCGCGGCATCGTCGTGTCCGCCGCCATCATCTCGTCAACGGTCACGGCCCGCTGTGGCAATGCGCTGCGCGCGTTCGTGACTTGTTGTTTGAAGAACGGCTCGAATCGCGGTAGGTCGATGAATGCGGCGGCCGAGTCCCAGCGTTCACGTTCGATCGCCGCAAAAAATGAATCGACTACCGCTCGAACCGTTCGGTCCGTCTGGTTCGAGGCCTGTGCTCGCGATTCCGAGACGCCTGCCCCACTCAGGGCCAACAGAACGGCGATCAAAGATCTATTCCGCATTATGAAATCCCATGGCGTCGGCATCGATTAAGAATACACAAAGACGCCGTCGCCGGAACCCGATCAATCCGCGCGCAGCGCCTCCACCGGGTCGAGGCGCGCCGCGCGCCGCGCCGGTGAATAGGCGGCCGCGGCGGTGATCACCAACAGCAGCACGCTCACCACGCCCAACGTGAGCGGGTCTCCCGGCTGAACGCCGTATAGGAGAGTACGCAATGTGCGCGTCGCCGCGACTGCCCCGGCGACGCCGATCACGATTCCCACGCCCGCGAGCGTAAGCCCCTGTCGCAACACGAGGCCCGCCACATCGCGACTCTGGGCTCCCAACGCCATGCGAACCCCGATTTCACGCGTGCGTTGTCCGACCGAGTACGCGATCACACCGTGTAGCCCGACCGCGGCAAGAACCACGGCAAGCATCGCGAACGCGCCGAGCAGTTTGAGCACCAAGCGCTGATTCGCCATCGATGCGTCGATGGACACGTCGGTGATTTCCCAGTTGGTCAGTTTGAGTGAGCGGTCAACGTCTCGAACGGCCTTTTCGACCGCCGGCCGCAGCGTCGACGCCGGCAAGTCTGTGCGAAGGACCAGAAACGCTCCAGTGGGCGCACTTGCCATGCGCGCATACATTTGCAGATCTCTGTTGTACCGGACGGCGCCGGGCACTCGAACGTCGGTGACGACACCGACGATCGTGCCCCAGTCCCCGGTGCCGCGGCGGATGCGCGCACCGATGGCATCACCGTTCGGCCAAAAGCGGCGTACGAGTGCCTCGTTGATGATGAATTCATCATAGAGCCGTTTGTCACTGAGATCCGCCGACGGCATGAATGTCCTGCCTCGCTTGAGCGGCAACCCGATGAACGAGAAATAGTCCGGCGGTACGGCGTTGAAGCCGTAGGTCTTGAGCGTGTCGTCTGGGGTCGCGCGGCCTTCGATCTCGAACCCGTTCAAGGCGATGCCGAAATCCGGCGGCGGTGAGTCGGTGTAAATCGCCCCGCGCACACCGGGCACCGCGCGCGCACCTTCGAGAATCGCATTGAGCACGTTGCGGCGGACCGCGAGATCCGCGAAGCGTGTCCCGCCGACCCTCACGTACGCCGCAGTCAATCCGTGCGACGGAAAACCGACGTCGACCTGGTTCAACGCAACCAATGTGCGCACGAGCAATCCCGCACCGACCAGCAGCACGACCGACAGCGCGACTTCCCCCACCACCAACCCGAAGCGCAAGCGTCGCGCACCAGCGCTTCCGACGGCCGTTCGCGCGCCGGCCTTGAGTGATTCATTGACGTGATGACCGGCCGCGGCGAATGCCGGCGCAATACCAAATGCAATGCCGGCGAGAACGGAAATTCCAGCGCTCCATAACAGGACTGCTCGCTCGATCCGAACACCGTCGAAGTCCGTGGCGTCCGCGGGGAGTGCGGCGCGAAAGCCGCGCAACACGCCGAACGAAAGCGCGACGCCGAGTACGCCAGCGAGCAACGCGAGCATCAGACTTTCAGTAAAAACCTGTCGCATGATGCGCTCTCGCCCGGCGCCGAGTGCGACACGGACGGCAAATTCTTTTTGCCGCGACCACGAGCGCGCGAGGAGCAAGTTGGCCACGTTCGCGCATGCGATGAGGAAGACGATTCCGACGGCGCCGAACAGCAGAAGGACCATCTGCTTTCGCGTGTGTCCGATTCGATCAATCTGCCGAAACAGACGCGGCGGATCGCTATACGAATTCACCGAGCTATTCGGCGGAAACAACTGAACCATCTCGCGATTGGCCGCGTCGATCGTCACGCCACGCCGGAGTTTGGCGATGCCGGCCACACGGTGCACGGCGTTCTTGGCGTGGATTGCGACGAACACGTCGCTTCCATCGCTGAAAGGAATGTAGAACGTCTCCGGCATCACGCCGATCACCCTGTGCGATTTGCCGTTGAGCAAGATCGCTTTGCCGACAATGTCGCTCGCTCCTCCGAATTCGCGCTTCCACAGGCCCTCGCTGAGGGCAACGACAGGTGGCGCATCGAACGCCGTGTCACTCGCGAGTATCGTGCGCCCGACGAGCGGCCGGCCGCCCACGAAGCTGATCGCGCTCGGCGGAATCGCGACGCCGGCGACTTGCGGCGTGGGGCCGCGCGAACTGTCGCCGAGCGTAAAGGCGACGTCCTCGAAGATGACAACTTGCTCGACTTCACGGGCGCGCGATTGCCAGGACGCGGCCATGTCCGACGTTGGCGTGACGGACATTGTTCCGCCGCCGCTCATTGCCATCAACATGACCATCCGATTGCCGTCGGCGAACGGAAGTGGCGATAGGAGCAGATGATTCACGATACTGAAAATCGCCGCATTGGCGCCGATGCCGAGTGCGAGGATGAGCGTCGCGGTAGCAGTGACTGCCGGCGACCGGACGATTTGTCGCGCGGCAAAGTGCACGTCCCGACGCAACTCGGCCATCCACGCGCGAAGGCTTCGAGTTCGCTCATTGCGCGTTGCCATCCTGCCGCAATACGCGCGTAGATCGTCGGTGTCGCCGAAGCGCGTCAGTGCCGCCGTCGTCGCGTCGCCTTCGGATAGACCGCGCGCCCTCAAGTCGCCGATCAACCGGTCGAGATGAAAGCGAATCTCGTCGTCGAGCTCGTTCATCATCCGGTGTTCGCTGGGCGGGAGCCGGAACAAGCGGCGCACGCCGCGTGGAAGTCGTTCGTAGATGCTCATGTGTTCCGCTCCTCAGACGGTGTTCAACACACTGCCGACCGCGCGTGCATAGCGATGCCAGGTGTCGGCTTCGGCGCGAAGAACACGCCGGCCGCGCGCCGTGAGCGAGTAGTATTTCGCCTTGCGATTGCTGTCCGACACGCCCCATTCGGCGTCGACGGCACCGGCGTTCTCGAGCCGGTGCAGCGCCTTGTAGAGGGCCGCATCCACGATCTCGAGCTCACCGTCCGTTCGCTGGTGGATCCATTCCGCGACGGCGTACCCGTGCATCGGGCCCCACGAGAGCGTTTTGAGAACGAGCACGTCGAGCGTGCCGTGTAAGAGATCGCTGGCGTCGCGAGGCATGATGAGGCGCTCCCCTAACGAGGTTGGGCGTCAACATGCGATCGCGCGTTGCGCACGTCAAGGATCAAAATATCTGACGGATGATTCCGATCGCTCGTCCGTAAGGGGAAGGGCCAGCGTACTAGCGTCGCGAGCACCCGGCGACTTCGAACCATATACCTCCCGAGCGCAGTAGATCTCGCCTCAGGTCGACGCGCCAAGCGCCGCCCGTTCGATGCACCACCATCACACGCTCGGGACCCATCAGGTCTTCCGCCTCGCGCGGGGACCGATCGTCGGTGTGAATGACGAGTGCCGTCGAGTCGTTGGCGATCAAGACGCCGAGTATGGTGTGCTTGCGCGTCTCAATGGCGAGTGCCGCCATGTCGCCGAGCGGGCAGTTCGAACGTCTCATCGATTCGCGCATCTGCGATCGTCCATCTTGCGCGTCGAGCCAGCGCGCCGCGGCGTCCGCGAACGTGAGCGCGAAGAGGGCGTATTGGTCGTCACGGCGGCATCGTCGTATCCGACGCCATGATGCCGTCCGCGGTAATCTCGCGTTGCGGCAGCGCGCTCCGCGCGTTCGTGACCTGTTGCTTCAAGAAGGGCTCGAAGCGCGGCAGGTCGGCCAGCGCCGTCTGGGCCCGCACGCGCTCGAGCGATACAACGCTCGACAACAGCATCAGAAGTCCAGCGATTCGCATGTATCCGTTTCGCCTCATCGAAGCTACGCCGGCAAAAGGCATCGTGTGGGCGACTTCGACGGCGAATCTCGGCCCCATCCCGCGCGAAATTAACCAATGGAGCGAGGCCGAGCGGTCTCGGCGTCCAACGCGTATATTCGGCAACCCGCCGGCGTCCTAGACCTCCTCCGATCGTTGTCGCCGGCGAGGCTTCATCCCGGTTAGCTGGAGACTTTATGCACCGCGACACTCGCGCCCGCTTGGCGCTCCTTTCCGCGCTCGCCCTCGTTTCGCCTTCGATACTCTTGGCGCAGCAGAACAACGGCGGCGTCATTCCGCAGGGAGCAGCGAAGTCCGACCCGGACACCAAGAAAGTCCTGGGCCTCGCCGACATCGGCCGATGGAGCCGGATCGCCAACGCCGCACTCTCGTCGGACGGCAAATGGCTGACGTATGTCATCACGCCGAATGAAGGCGACGGCACGCTCACCGTTCGCCAACTCGACGGCGCCAAAACGTTCACGGTACCCGTCGGCTCGGCGCCGGTGTTCTCCGACGACTCGCGATACGTCGGCTACTTCGTGGCGCCGCCGAGCGCGGCTGGTGGTCGCGGCGGGCGTGGGGGCGGTGGTGGTCGAGGGCAGGCGCCTGCGGGCGCGCCTGCCGCCGGCGGTCAACGGCGATTCGAGTTGCTCGATCTCACGACCGGCGACAAGTTTCCCGTGCCCGAAGCGCTCACATTCAAGTTCTCTAAGGGATCGCATTTCGTCGCCGTGCGAACGAACAAGGCGAACCAAGCCGCCAAGCACAACGGCGCCGACCTCGTGTTGCGCGAGCTTGCGACCGGTCTCACGCAGAACATCGGCAACGTCAATCTCTATGACTTCGACGACGCGGGCAAAATGCTCGCCTACACCGTCGACGCCGCGGACCGCAACGGCAACGGCGTCGTCGTGATCGATCTCGCCACGAGCCAAGCGAAAGTTCTGAGCTCGGCCGCGCTCGACTACGACCAACTCACGTGGGGCGACAAGGGTGCGTCGCTCGCGGCGCTCCGCGGTGACAAGAAGAAAGAGAATGTTCAGCGCGACAACACGTTGCTCGTCTGGCAAGACGTGACCAGCGCCAAGCCGCGCGCGGTCGAATACGATCCGTCGAAGGATCCGAGTTTTCCAAAGGGCTACGTGTTGAGCGAATTCTCAGCACCGCGGTGGACGCGTGACGGATCGCACGTCTACGTGGGGCTCAAGGATCAGGAGCCGGACAAGACCACTCCGGTGCCGGGCGCTGAGCCCCAGGCGAATGTCGACGTCTGGCATTGGAAGGATGCCGAAGTGCAGTCGGTCCAGATGATCCGTCTCACGCAAGAACGCCGCGCGACATTGCCGGCCGTCTTCAATGTGGCGAGCGGGAAGCTCGTACGCGTGTCGGACGAAGTGATGCGGAACGTCACCCCGACGGCCGATCCCAAGTGGGCCATCGGTCGCGTCGATACGACGTATCGCACCGAGGTTCAGTGGGGCGGAAGCAAGTCCGACTATTTCCGTGTCAGCACGGAGACCGGCGATCGTTCGTTGATCGACAAGGGCATCACGCGCACGATGGGCAATTCGCCCGACGGCAAATGGTTTCTGTACCTCAAGAACAAAAACATCGTCGCGTACAACACCGAGACCGGCAAGAACACCGTACTGGGTGCCGGCGACAAGGTGAGTTTCATCGATGCGGAAGACGATCATCCGTATGAGAAGCCGACGTACGGTGTTGCCGGCTGGTCGAAAGACGGAAAGTCGGTGATCGTGAACCACCGGTTCGATCTGTATAGCCTCTCGCTCGATGGCGGCAAACCGGTGAGTCTCACCGGCGGCATGGGCGACGCGCAGCAGATTGTCTTCCGCCTCGTACGACTCGATCGTCCGGGGGGCGGTGGCCGCGGCGGTCGTGGTGGCGGCGGTGCCGCCGCACCAGGGGCCGAGGAGGACGAGGGCGTCGATACGTCCAAGCCGTTGCTGTTGTCGGCGTACGGCGAATGGACCAAGAAGTCCGGCTATTACACGCTGGCTCCGGGTGCCAAGCCGGCGCCGCTCGTCTTTGAAGACGCCGCCGTCGGCAGTGCTGTAAAGGCTGAGAAGGCTGATCGGCTGGTCTTCACGAAGCAGACCTTCTCACAGTCGCCGGATTACTGGTTGTCGAACACCTCGTTCGCGTCGCCGACCAAGTTGACCGACGCCAATCCGTTCATCGGCGAATACGCGTGGGGCAGCAAGAAGCTCGTGGACTTCAAGAACTCTAAAGGCCAGCATCTGCAGGGTACGCTGACGCTGCCGGCCAACTACCAGCCCGGCAAGAAGTATCCGATGCTGGTGTACTTCTACGAACTGTTGTCGAACACGCACAACCAATTCCCGATGCCGCAGTTCGACGACCGTCCGCATTTCGCCGAATATGCGAGCGACGGATATGTCGTCTTCCAGCCGGACATTGTTTATGAAATCGGGAAGCCCGGCAGCTCGGCGCTCGATTGTGTGACGAGCGGCGTGAAGAAGGTGATCGAGATGGGTTATGCCGATCCGAAGCACATTGGCATTCAGGGGCATAGTTGGGGCGGATATCAGACGTCGTTCATTCTCACGCAGACGGACATGTTTGCGGCGGTCGTCACCGGCGCGCCGCCGACGGACCTCGTGAGCTTCTACGACGAGACGTATCCCGGCACCGGCACGCTGCAGCAGGGAATCGTCGAGGTGGGGCAGGTGCGCATGGGGACGAATCCGTGGGAGTCACACCAACTGTTCGAGGAACAGTCGGCAGTGTACAACGTCCGCAACATCAAGACGCCGTTCTTGATTCTACACGGCACGGCAGACAACGCCGTGGATTGGCATCAGGGCCTCGAGCTGTACGGCGCGGCCAAGCGTTGGGGTAAGCAGGTCATTCTGCTCTCGTATCCGGGCGAACCGCATCATCTCGAGGCCCTGGAAAATCAGAAAGACTTTCAAGAGCGGATGAAGCAGTTCTTCGATCACTATCTCAAGGGGACGCCGGCGCCGAAATGGATGACGGACGGCGTGCCGCAAACCAAGAAGGGCGGGCCGATCCAATAAACCGTTTGTCATCCAGAGGAGCGCGAGCGACGAAGGACCTGTTTGTCTGAACGCCGTTGGCAAGAGCGTTCATAGAAGCAGGTCCTTCGTCGCTGACGCTCCTCTGGATGACGGCGGCAGTAGATCATCCCACGCCGGATTGCCTTTCGTCACGAGGGCAATCTTTTTCGCGCGCGACCAGCCCTTGAGCTGCTTTTCGCGTATGATTGCGGTCATCGGACGCTGATAAGTCTCGACGTAGACCAACCGATTGATCCGGTAGCCGGCCGTGAATCGCGACAGTCCGAGGCGATGCTCAGTCAGCCGGCGTTCAAGATTGCTGGTCACGCCGACATACAGTCGTCGAGACTTGCTGGCGAGGATGTAGACGTAGAACTGTCGCTGCATTTCGCAGCATACGCGGTGCACGAACGGGAGTCGTCATCGAAGCGACGCCGGTCGGTAGGAGTTGGTGCCGCGTCGCGCTGATCCGCGCCCGCTATTCTGAGGTCCTCGGGGTCATCCTGAGCGAAGTGAGGGATCTGCTTTTCGGTCACGGCGTCCCGAAACGCGTTCAGAAAAACAGGTCCTTCGTCGCTGACGCTCCTCTGGATGACGGGCGTGACATACCGGTCGTTCCTCACTCCTCACTCCTCACTCCTCACTCCTCACTCCGCAGTCCGCAGTCCTCACTCCGCACTTCCAACTCGACACTTCCAACTCTTCACTCGCCACTCAGTCCGATCGCAGCGCAACGTTCGGGTCGACGCGTGCCGCGCGGACCGCCGGCACCAAACACGCCACCAGCGCAACCGCGAGCAATACGCCCCCGACGATCCCGTACACCACGGGATCGCGTGGCGACTCGCCGAACAACAATGACGCAATTCCGCGGGTCGCGAACAGCGCCAGCACGCCGCCGATCGCAAGCCCCATCAACGCGAGACGCAACCCTTCACGAAGCACGATACCGAGCAGATCGGACACCTTGGCGCCGAGCGCGATGCGGATTCCCAACTCGTGCGTCCGCTGCGCGACGCTGTACGCGATCACGCTGTACAGGCCGATCGCCGCCAGCACGAGCGCCAACGCGCCCAACGCCGCGAACATCGTCGCGCCGAACGTCCACGATCGCTGCTTCGCGCCGATGATATCCGCGAATGGAAAGGCCGTGACGTAAGACGCACCCGGCATCACCGCCTGCATGCGGCGGCGAACGACGTCGGCCTGGTCGCGCGCATCCCCACGAACGCGAATGTACAAACCAACGAGCTCCCGGTCGCCGGCCTGGTCAGCCGCCAAGTAGTAGTTCGTCTCGACCTTATTTGACAGCTCGCGATTCTTGATGTCTTCAGCAACGCCGACCACCGTACTGCACGGCATGGAGTCGGCGCCGAGATGAACGCATTGACCGAGTGCGCTGCGTCCCGGCCACAGCCGCCGCGCCATCTCGGCGCTGACGACCATGACACGTGGCGCCGCCGCCCGGTCCTCAACGGCGATGCCGCGCCCGGCGAGAATGCGTGTACCAACGGTCCGGAAGAAACTCGGTGACGCGTACTGCAACTGGAACGGGCCAAGTCGTCTCGCCGAGTCTACGCCCGGCACACTCAGATAGAGCGATTCATAGTTGTAGAATGGCGTGCTTTCCATCTCGGTCGCGGCCATGACGCCTGGTGTCGACGAGGCGGCGTCGACCAAGCGATGTTGAAGCCCCCGCGCCTCGGCGAGCGTGAGCTTGATTCCGCGCATGTTGCGCTGCACGACGAGTATGGGATCGACGTCGTAGCCGAGCCGAATGGCGTGAACGTTCGCCAAGCTGCGCACGAATAATCCGGCCCCGACGAGCAGCACCACCGAAAGCGCGCCTTGAAGAATCACGAGCAGCGTGCGCACGCGAGATCGTTGATAGCCGCCGTCTCGAGCCCCAGCCCTCAGTGTCGTGACAAGGTCGCCGCGCCCCGCATGCAACGCCGGCGCGAGACCAGTGAGCAGACCAACGAGCAGGGTCGCGCCAACGCAGAACAGAATCGTTCGCGGATCGGCAACGGACGGCGTGGCCGCATGCGCCGGATCGAATAGTCGTTCGAGCAACGCGCCACCCCACCAACCGACGAACAGCCCTGCGACACCTCCGAGAAGTGCGAGCACGAGGCCTTCGGTGACCAATTGCGCGAGCAGTCGGCCGCGGCTGATTCCCATCGCCAGTCGAACCGCAATTTCGCGTCGCCGACGAAAGGCCCGAGCCAAC